>OGHR01000192.1_pt1 | contig 75835 bp, 78 predicted proteins | sample 1571621 | NCBI WGS metagenome assembly OGHR01 (sample SAMEA2582038, study PRJEB24529) | metagenome | biome: Human gut stool | place: China | collected 2011
GGTGCTCATCCTCAACGCTGGCGGGTAAGCGGGGCCGCTGCCGGTGCTCATCCTCAACGCTGGCGGGTAAACAGGGTGCTGCTGGTGTAAAGCCTCATCCCTGGAGGGTAATTACCTGGTGCGGTTTGCTGCGTTAGCTAAAATCCCGAACTCTTGAAACTACACTCTGGAGTCAGTGTGTAATGTAAATGACTGATTTTACCTAAATAACTCAGGTAACTTTTTTGTTTCGACTAAGAATGACCTCATCGGTTCCCTCATCATAGTAAGAAGTAGACACCAGGCTCATGTCGATCTTTACTTTTTTCCCTTCTACTGTTGAGTTTTTGATGAACTGGAAATGGGTGTGCTGGAGCCGTGTCAGTGAGTCGCTAAAACGTTTCCTTAACCTTGAATCAACTCGTTTTGTAGCAAGCCCACAACTGAAAGCAAAATCAATAAAATTGACCCTAACAGTCCCATCAGGCTCAAGAAACGTGTTGGCGAGTGTGTCCACGATCCCTAGCCAGACTTTGAAATCCGTATCCATATCAAGCCTGGGCCCAAAAATACTAATCTTTTCGTACCCCTCTCCAGCGATAGAGGAAAGACGACACAACTCAGTCGTTGCATCGATGACATGACCTCGTGCCATAGGGTCGCTGCCATCCTTGACTGTCGGAACAAAGACCCCCAATCGCAGTAGCGATTTGGGTTGAATACTCTGTTTTGAGTTAGGAACCAAATGTATAACTTCACCAGAACTTTTATCTTGCTCAGTGATAATTAGCGCTAACTGATTGTTATCATTGGCCATTTTATAAAGTCCCGGATGTGGATATTTTTACCAGATTACCCGCTGGCGTTGATAAAATCTACCCTCTGGCGATGATAATTGCCCCGTTAGCGTTGATGGTATACCCTCTGGCGATGATGGTTCACCCGCCAGCAATGATAGAATACCCGCCAGCGTTGACAGAGATGGCCTGAGAGCCCCGTAGTTCAAGGCCTCACTAAAACGTTATTCTTTTATTAGTCTTTTTTGTCCTTTTCTTAGCTTTAGTTAAGCTTCTGTTATTATTCTAAGCTGTGGATAAACACCATCATCAATAGTCAACAATCCGGGCAAGACAGAATCACCAGACAGCAAGGGAGAAACTTACCAGAAGTCGGTCAGACACTGTTTGAAACCGGCCGAAGCACCACCTGAAACCAACCCATTCTTTCTCCATACGACGCTGCAACTGTTTCGGTTCGATCGTTGTTCACTCTTCTGCCCGGCATGCAGTATGCAGTGACAAACAGAATTCGTCTGGCTCGACAATAAATTCACCAGCACGCTGTTGGCTGACATTATCATGCTGCCATTTGCCGAAACTGAATCACCCGATCGTCAAGGTTCTCGACTGAGCAGATAATTCAGAGGAGGGGAGACAGGTATCGTTTGATACTCTTCAGGCAGGCACAATTTTCCGGAATGCCCGGATTAATATGTGGTAATTATGATTTTCGGGCATCAAATGTAACGACAGAGTTACCTGACTGACAGGTATTCACCTGACGGCCAAAGGCATCAACAATAACCGCAACCGTCGTCTCCGACACAGTCAAAACAGACGGAAAGGTGAGGACTGACATCCTTCCTTCCATACCGTGTCTACTGGATGCTCTGCCATGGTCCGTGAACGGGATGCACCAGTGTCGATACCCGGAATGTCTACTGTAGGCGACAATGCTCTAAATTTTGCATCGAGCGTTATTCTTGCTGCGTTGTGTCTACTATATGCGATACCCTCTGCTTCGTGATTAAAACTCAAACAATATTATCAGGACATACCGAGGTTCCTGTCTTTTGTGTCGACTACAGTAGACCAGCGGGAAAAGAGGGGGTAACCTGTATACCAGAACACAAAAGCTATAATTCAAAAGAGACAGCCACCTGCACTGAATCAGATCGGTTTCCTGATTTTTGTTTAACCTGATACTTAATGCTAATGTATGCGTACATTAGCTTTGGCTGAGGACAAGATTCGTGAGAGCTGAAACGAAAGAAGCTATGCGGATGTTTTTGGGGGGACGTTGCTACACGGCTAAACAACTCGAGAAGGACTATCTCTCTGAGGTGGCAGGTTACAGCGACGACCGCTGGGAAGCGCCGCAAAGAGCTGCCCGGCTGGCGGCAGCGGTAAAACGCTACAAAACCTCAGAGATGCTGCGTTTTATTTTTGCCACCATCGCGTATGATCCCGACCCGGATCTGACCCCGCTTGCCGTGAGGCGGCTGTGTCAGGCCTTGTTCGGCAGAACCGGTAGCCAGTGGCTTATAGTGGAAATTTTCGGGGTGAAGGGACGGCAGCACCGCAGCGATGACAGCACTCCGGAGGCCGTTGAAAAAATGGCAACCAGATATCGTCACGCCGCAGGGCTGCACTGGGCGGCAACTCTGGCGGAAATTGAGCGGGTAAAGCGCAACTATCAGACCCAGGTTAAGGCATCCAGGAAGGGAGAAGGGTAAATAACATAAATTTAAAGCTAATGTACGCATACATTAGCCTTAAGCTAAAGTGGCTATACCACCAGTTTTTGTATCCAGATGGCTTACTGACATGTTTCCCTGCACGGTTATTCAGGTCTGAATGCGACAGGGGCCTACATAACAGAAGGGGATTGAGAACTGGAATGCGCTGGTCTGTTTTGCACCAGCGCTACGGGGTTTTTATACCACACACAGGTTTCAGCTGGTGGGCATCACGGCAGCTACCTGAGCTTACTGTAGTGTTTTTGCCCAGCCCGATACTGTTTTATTGCAGCCTGTTGGCAGGCTACAGAGTCAGTCGGGGCGATGTCTGGATTTTCTTTCAGTGCGTCAATTGTGGCCTGCACCATGCCCTTGTCTAAACCCCATGTGGGAGAGTAGGGATTATTGGCTTCTAAAGGGACTTTCAGTTCCAGTACATCTCGTTTAGCACACGTTTTATTTGCCTGGTTAGTAAGGTCTGGCTCTGCAAGGATTTTAGCGGATACACCAAAACTCGCCAAAACCAGACACAGGGTGATACTTGTCGTTCGCATGTTTTATCCTTATTAATCGTCACTGATAATCAGAGTGGTCTGGGATGCTTCTTTCTCCACGCCATCCACATTCTGTGTTCTGTCCTGATGTTTCCTTCAGAAGTTACTTTATTGTGCTTCGTGGTCGGTGGAGAGGCTAAAACGCTTTCAAGCGTTTCACCAGCATCGAATCGCGCGTACAGCTTGTAATCGGCGGCATTCGTGTTTGTCGGCTCACATTTGCCATGGCTCATTTTTATCATCCTTTGCGATAAGAACTTAACTCTGCCAGGTACCAGCAGCTGGCGCCATAAACGAATTTGGGATTACGCCGCATCTAATCCGGGAAGGCTAAACTCTCCCGGATTCAACGTATTAAGCTATTTAAAAACAACGAATTACTCTCTTAGCGTACGTTTTCGTTCCACTGGACCTCAAACCCCGTTATAGGCTACAGTCCTCCGTGCCGGCTCAGGATGGCGTCCCTGAATGAACAGCCATGGTCTACAACCAGTTCTGCGCATTCGCGCTTAAATTCAGGAGTAAATATTCGTGCGCTCATATGATCACCTCATCAGTGATGTCAGTTATAACCTCTGAGCGTGTCTAAAACCATTGAACCACTACACCTACAAAATCACGCTGCCAAAGTTCAGCGGGTTGCGCATCACGTGGGCCAAGGTATGTAAATTTTCAGTACAGACTTCCCGCGACCAGGCGCCGCCGAGGCAAATCCGAATGGCGTCCGGCGGGTTGTTATCGGTACAGAAGGCGGCGCTGGAGACGGCGCTGACCCCGAGATCGCGCAGCTGCACCGCCATTTCCGCAGGGTTCCAGTTAAAATGCCGCGGGAGCAGCAGCCAGAGGTGGAAGCCCTCCGGGGTTGCCCGATAGCTGAACTCCTTGAGAATGTTGGCGGCTATTTTCTGGCGGATCGTCGATTCGGCGCGTACCGACTGCAATACCCGGTCCGCCGTCCCCTCCTGAATCCACTGCGCGGCCAGGGCATTTGTCAGCGGACTGGCCATGACGTTCAGCGCCCGCAGCGCCCCCGCCAGCAGCTGCGTATTGCGTTTCTCCGGTCCTTTGACAAACGCCGTGCGCAGCCCGGGGCCGAAGCACTTCGACATCCCGGTAAGATACCAGGTCAGTTCGGGAATCAGCTCGCTGAAAGAGGCGATATGCTGCGTCGCCAGCGCGGCGTACGCCTCATCCTCGATCACCGGGATGCTGTAGCGCAGCGCGACGTCCGCCAGCGCCTCGCGCCGACGTAACGGCAGGGTCAGGGTGGTGGGGTTCTGGATCGTCGGGTTGACGTAGAGCGCGCGAATATTGCCGGTCTGGCACTGATGTTCAAACGCGCGCGGCAGCGGGCCGTCCTCATCGCAGGGGAGGGATTGCAGCGTAATATTTAGCTGGCTGGCGATGGCTTTCAATCCGGGATAGATCAAATCGCTGACGCACACGCTGCCGCCGTGGCGACACAGCAGCGTCAGCAGCCCCACCAGCGCGCTGTGGATCCCCGGCGTGACCAGAATCTCGTCGATGCTGACCGGCGGCAGTTGCTTCTCCAGCCACACTTTCGCCATCGCTTTATCATCCGCGAGGCCGCCAAAATCCTGGTAGCGCAGCAGGGCCAGAATATTTTTCTGGGTAAATAGGTTAATGGCCCCTGCGGCGATCGCCTGCGCCAGCTCCTCTCCCGGCTCAATCGGCGAGTTCATGGTCATCTCATAGCTGCTGCCGCCGTTGAGCGGTACCGAGGGCACTTTGCCGCGGATAAAGCTCCCCATCCCCGGACGAGAGTCGATCAGTCCGCGCCGCCTGGCTTCGGCGTAACCGCGGGTCGCCGTGGTGTAGTTAATCGCCAGCAGGGCCGCCAGATCGCGCAGCGGCGGCAGGCGGTCGCGGGGCTGAAACTCTCCGCTGTTGATGCCATCGGCAATGATATCGGCAATCAGCAGGTAGGCCGGGCGCGCCGTATGCTGCTGTTGATGGGTTTTCCAGCGGTTGGCGATTTTGTTCAGCATAGGGCTCCCCCTGAAAAGAGCGGCAAAGAGAGACACTATTCCCTGTTGTTTGGTGCTATGCAATCATATTTACCATTGATTGTATCATTGATTGCATGATGATTTTTATTGTGTGCATTTGTGGTGCAAAAAGGCATCAAATCGGTGCGTTTCCCCGGAATGGTGCGGGTTCTGTACGGAGCTGAAGGCGGGGCGATCGCCGGGATAAAAATTTTTTAGCGCACAATTTGAGCAATTGATAGGTCATTGATTGCATCCCCGCGATCGTCCGCTGGCACGGCGCTTGCTCTACTCCCATGGCATCACCTGCGGATGTGCCATAACGGGGAGAGAGACTCCCCCTATAACTATCGGGAGAAGAGCGCTATGCCAAAAGTCACATTACCAGCCCACCAGACCGGTGATTTCCTGGTCGATTATGAAGAGAAAGTCTTTGAGGACGTAAAAGCCGAGCCGGGGCAGAAGGCGCTGGTGACGTTCCACACCGTCGCTTTCGAAGGTTCGATCGGCTTCGTCAATATGCTGCAGGCCACCCGTCTGCAGCGCAAAGGTTTCGCCACCTCCATCCTGCTGTACGGCCCGGGGGTGATGCTCGGCGTGCAGCGCGGGTTCCCCACCCTCGGCGCCGAAGCTTTCCCAGGCCATCAGAACTACGCCAATCAGCTGACGAAGTTTATGTCCGAAGGCGGGAAAGTCTACGCCTGCCGCTTTGCCCTGCAGGCGCTGTACGGCCACGGCGAACCCTCCCTGCTGGAAGGCATTCGCCCCATCAACCCGCTGGATGTACTCGATCTCAAACTGCTCCACGTGCGGGATAACGCGGTCATCATCGACACCTGGACGATGTAAACGGAGGCGCATGATGGCTGAATCACGCATTATTCGTGCGGCGGCAGCCCAGATTGCACCGGACCTTCATGAGGCCAGCAGGACGCTGGCCCGGGTTCTGGAGGCAATCGACGAGGCTGCGGAGCAGGGGGCGGAGATCATCGTTTTTCCGGAGACGTTTGTCCCCTACTACCCCTACTTCTCGTTTATTACCCCGGCGATCAGCGCGGGAGCCGCCCATCTCAAGCTGTATGAACAGGCCGTCGTGGTGCCGGGGCCGATCACCTGCGCCGTCGGCGAGCGCGCGCGTCTGCGCGGCATCGTGGTCGTCCTGGGGGTGAACGAACGCGATCGCGGCACGCTCTACAATACCCAGCTGGTTTTCGATGCCAGCGGCGAACTGGTGCTCAAGCGGCGCAAAATCACGCCGACCTACCATGAACGCATGATCTGGGGGCAGGGCGACGGCGCCGGGCTGAAGGTGGTGGATACCGCCGTCGGGCGGGTGGGCGCCCTGGCGTGCTGGGAACACTACAACCCGCTGGCTCGCTATAGCCTGATGACGCAGCACGAAGAGATCCACTGCAGCCAGTTTCCCGGCTCGCTGGTCGGCCCCATTTTCGCCGAGCAGATGGAGGTCACGATTCGCCACCATGCGCTGGAGTCCGGCTGCTTTGTCATCAATGCCACCGGCTGGCTGAGCGAAGAGCAGATCGCTGAACTGACCCCGGATCCCGCCCTGCAGAAGGGGCTGCGGGGCGGTTGTCACACCGCCATCATCTCGCCGGAGGGCCGTCATCTGGCGCCGCCGCTGACCCAGGGCGAAGGAATACTGATTGCCGATTTGGATATGGCGCTGATTACCAAACGCAAACGGATGATGGATTCGGTCGGCCACTACGCCCGCCCGGAATTGCTGAGCCTGCGGCTGGATAACACGCCGGCCCGCTATGTCGTGACGCGTGAAACAGAACCTGAAACCGGAGGAGGTCGCGATGCAGAACATACCGTCCACGCGCCAGCAGCTGATTACTGAGCTGCTGACTCAGGGGGTTAACGTCATTAACCCGCAGCAGGAGCACGTCAGCCGCCACGGCGGCGCCGGGCCATCGGATCATCAGGCGATGAACATTGACGGCGTGACGGTGATGGTGCCGATATACACCCACGCCGCCCATCGCTCGCCGTGGCAGGTGAAGCACGAGGCGTCCGGCGCCGCCCGGCTGTTTAACAACGCCATCCCGGTGCGGGAGATTAGCTTCGCCAGCAAACCCAGGTTTTACGATCGGCAAACGGCGGACGGGATCCCCTATTCGCACATTGCCACCCTGCACGGCACGGACGTGCTGGCGACCACCATCCTACAGACCTGTATTCGCTATGAGAACCGGGCGAAGGCCTGCCAGTTCTGCGCCATCGGCCAGTCGCTGGCCGCCGGGCGCACCATTGCCCGGAAAACGCCGGAGCAGCTGGCCGAAGTGGCGAGGGCGGCGGTGGAGCTGGACGGGGTAAAACACATGGTGATGACCACCGGCACGCCGTCGGGCAGCGACCGCGGCGCGCGCATTCTGGTGGAAAGCGCCCTCGCCATTAAAGCCGCGGTGAACCTGCCGCTGCAGGGGCAGTGCGAGCCGCCGGGGGACGCGAAATGGTTTACGCGGATGAAAGAGGCCGGTATCGATGCGCTGGGGATGCACCTGGAGGCGGTGACGCCGGAGGTCCGCGCGCGCATCATGCCGGGCAAAGCGCAGGTCAGCGTCGAGCAGTACCTTGAGGCCTTCGCCGACGCGGTAGCGGTCTTCGGGCGCGGGCAGGTCAGCACCTATATTCTTGCTGGCCTGGGGGACACGCCGGAGGCCATTCTGTCGCTATCGCAAACGCTGATTGGTCTGGGCGTCTATCCGTTCGTCGTGCCCTTTGTGCCGATCAGCGGTACGCCGCTGGAGCACCATCCGGCGCCGGACAGCCGGTTTATGTCCTCGATTTTACAACCTCTGGGCCAGATGCTGAACCAGGCGCATTTGCGCTCCAGCGATATCAAAGCCGGCTGCGGCCGCTGCGGCGCCTGCTCGTCGCTCTCCAGCTTTGAACAGGCCACGGCCTAAGGAGCGAGCGATGAATGACTATGCCGGATATACCATTAAATGGGTCACGCTGCCGTGGGAGCGCGAGCAGGCCTATGCGCTGCGTCGGCAGGTTTTTTGCCGCGAGCAGGGGCTGTTCGCCGATGACGATCGCGATGAGATCGATGACCACGCCCACCTGCTGGTGGCGCTGGGCTGCGTGGCCGGCTGGCACGACCGGGTGGTCGGCACGGTGCGCATCCATCAGCAGTCGCCGGGAGTCTGGCTGGGGTCGCGGCTGGCGGTGGACGCCGCCTATCGCCGCCAGGGGCAGCTGGGGCCGACGCTGATCCGCCTCGCGGTATGCAGCGCGCACGCCCTGGGCTGCGAGGCGTTTTATGCCCAGGTCCAGCATCAGAACGAACCGCTATTTCGCCGCATGCGCTGGCAAACCCTGGAGTGGCTTGAGCTGCGCGGCGTCAGGCATGCCCGGATGCAGGCCGATTTAGCGTTTTACCCGCCCTGCGACGATCCCCGGAGCGGGATGGTGATCCCGACCTCGCGCCCTCCGCGAACCGCTGACGCCGCGGCTTTTCTGACGGGGGGGCGCGTATGAATCCGAGCCTGCCGGCGCTGATCGCGCGGTTACACGCCTTTAGCGGCATCGCGCATAAGCGCGACATCCAGCAGGTGGCGCGCGAGCTGCGCGACGCCTGGCCCAATCCGTCTCCCAACGGCGATGACTGCGCGCTGATCCCGGACGGCAGCGGCTACAAGCTGCTGGCGATAGAGGGATTTATCAACCGCTTTGTGGCAGAAGACCCGTGGTTTGCCGGCTGGTGCGGGGTGATGGTCAACCTGAGCGATATCGCCGCGATGGGCGGGCGTCCGCTGGCGGTGGTCAACGCGCTGTGGGACGAGGCGCAGCCGCACGCGGCGCAGATCTTACAGGGGATGGCCGCGGCCTCGCGCGCCTATCAGGTGCCGATCGTCGGCGGACATACCAACCTGCGCAGCGATCGGTCGCAGCTGGCCGTAGCGGTGCTCGGCGAAACGGCCAGTCCGCTCAGCAGCAGCGCGGCGCAGGCCGGGCAGACGCTGATGGTCGCCATCAACCTGCAGGGGAGGTGGCACCCGCCGGGAAATAACTGGGACGCGGCGACCCGCGCGGATCCCGCCGAACTGCGCCGGGCCCTCGCGCTGCTGCCGGAGCTGGCCGCCGAGGGGAGCCTCTGCGCCGCGAAGGATATCAGCCAGGCGGGGCTGGCCGGGACGCTGACGATGATGCTGGAGAGCTGCGGCCTCGGCGCCGAGGTGACGCTTGAGCAGATCCCGATCCCGGCGGAAATCGACCTTGAGCAGTGGCTGTGCGCCTTTCCCAGCTTCGGCTTTCTGCTGGCGGTGGACGAGGCGCGCTGCCACGAGGTGGCGCAGCGCTTCGCCGCCTGCGGTATCGCCTGCGCCGTGGCGGGGCATTTTACCCGCGAACAAAAGCTGATCCTGCGCTACCGGGAGCAGCGCGCGTGTTACTGGGATCTGACGCAGCAGCCGTTTACCGGCATAACTCACCAATAGAGGAACAGACAATGCCTGCAATGCATTTTGTGGTGTGCTGGCCTGACGGCAGCAAAGAAACCTGTTATTCGCCATCAACGGCGATTGAGAAATACCTGTTGGTTAACCATCCCTACGCGCTGAACGAGTTTGTGCAGGTGACCACGCGCGCGCTGGATGAGGCGAGCGAAAGGGTCAAAGCGAAGTTTGGCTATTACTGCTCCAGCGCGCAGGATCAATCGGCGGCGATTGTGCAAAAGGCGGCGCAGTTCAGCCCGGAGCAGAGAGTTACGGTAGAAAAAATCACCCCCATTACAGCCTGACGTTAACCGAGAAAACGATGAATACAAACTCCTATCCTGTCGTCATTATTGGCGGCGGTCAAGCCGGTCTTGCCATGAGCTGGAGCCTGACGCAAAAAAACATCCGTCATATTGTGCTGGAACGCCATCGTCTGGCCTGGGCCTGGCGGGAGCAGCGCTGGGATAACTTCTGCCTGGTGACGCCAAACTGGCAATGCAAGCTTCCCGGCTTTCCTTATGACGGCGACGATCCCCACGGCTTTATGCTGCGGGACGACATAGTGGCCTATCTCGAACGCTACGCCCGGAGCTTCAACGCCCCACTGCGCGAAGGGGTCAACGTCCAGCGGGTAGTGAAGCGCGACAGCCGGTTTACGCTGTTTACTTCCCTCGGCGAGCTGCAGGCCGACCAGGTGGTGGTCGCCGTGGGGAACTACCATCGTCCGCGCTTTCCAGAGCTTGCCGCCCGGCTTCCCGAGCGCATCGTGCAGATCCATTCCGCCCACTACAAATCCGCGCAGCAGATGCCGGAAGGGGAGGTGCTGGTGGTGGGCTCGGCGCAGTCCGGCGCGCAAATCGCCGAAGATTTACACCTCGCGGGACGCCAGGTGCATTTATGCGTCGGCAGCGCGCCGCGGGTGGCGCGTTTTTATCGTGGCCGCGACGTGGTGGACTGGCTTGAAGATATGGGCCACTACCGCCTGACGGTGGAGGATCATCCGCAGGGCGAGGAGGCCCGGCGCAAAACCAATCACTATGTGACCGGGCGCGACGGCGGGCGCGATATTGATTTACGCGCGTTTGCGCTCCAGGGAATGCGTCTGCACGGGCGTTTGCTGGCGTATGCCGATGGCAAACTGCACACCGCTGACGACCTGCGGGCCAACCTTGATGGCGCTGATGCCACCGCGCAAAAAATTAAAGACAGCATCGATGCGTGGATTGCCCAGCAGGGCATTGATGCCCCGGTCGAAGCCCGCTACCAGGCGCCGTGGCAACCCGATGGGCCTGCTGAGCCGATCGATCTGGCGGCGATCTCGGCCATTATCTGGGCGGTCGGCTTCCACACCGACTTCAGCTGGATCGAGGTCCCGGCGTTCGATGAGAAAGGCTATCCGCGACATCAGCGCGGTGTCTCGGTTGAGGCGGGCCTCTATTTCCTTGGGTTGCCCTGGCTCTGGACCTGGGGGTCGGGGCGTTTCGAAGGCGTAGGCGATGACGCTCTGTGGCAGGCGGAGATCATCGCGCGCCGCGCCGGGCATATCGCCGCGCAGGAGGCCGTCGATGCGAACAGTGCAGAGTGAGCACGATCCCTTTCTGCGCGACTTCTGGCGGGAAGAGTCCGCGCGGCTTTACTGGGAAACGGATTTTACCGAGGTGGTGGAAAGCCTTGACGGCAGCCCGCGCTGCCGCTGGTTTACGGGCGGGCGCACCAATCTCAGCTTCAACGCCCTGGACCGCCATTTAGCAGAGAAAGGGGAGAAGTGCGCCATTATTCATCGCGACTATCTCGGGCAAACGCACCGGCTTAGCTATCGCGAGCTTTGGCAGCAGGTGAATACCCTCTGCAGCATGATGCAAAGCTGGGGCGTGAAGCCGGGGGACCGGGTACTCATCGCCCTGCCGATGACGCCGCTGGTGGCCGGACTGCGGGTAGTAGATACGTACAGCCGGGCATTTGAAGAGCTGTTGGCACGACATCGTGGCAACGTCGTGCCCTGTACCTGGCTTGCGGCCTCCGCGCCTTCGCATCTGCTGTTTACGTCGGGGACTACAGGAACGCCGAAAGGGATCGTCCGCGACACGGGCGGTTACGCCGTGGCGCTGCTGGCCAGCCTTGTGCATCTCTTTCGGCTGCGGGACGACGAGATTTTCTTTACAACCGCCGACGCCGGCTGGGTGACCGGGCACAGCTACGGGATCTATGGGCCGCTGCTGGCGGGGCTGACGACGGTGCTCTGCGAGGTTAACTCGCCGGGAGAATACTGGTGGCAGATGGTGGAAACCCTCGGCATCACCCGGATGCTGACCATTGCCGGGGCGATTCGCATGGCCCGGCGGCAGGGTAAGCCGCGCGCCGATCTGACCTCGCTGCGCACGCTCTATCTCGCCGGCGAGCCGCTGGATAACGCCACCGATGAGTGGGTGGCCGCACAGCTGGGGGTGCCCTGCGAGAACCATTACTGGCAGACCGAATCCGGCTGGCCGCTGCTGGCCGGCTCCGGTAGAGCGCTCTCGCCGGTATTCACGCGCGCGGCTGAGGTGGTTCATCCCGCCAGCGGGAAAACCTGCGCGCCGGGCGAGACGGGCATGCTTGTGATTAACAATACGCTTGGCCCCGGCGGGATGTCGACGTTGTGGCAGAATGATATCCAGCACGACCAGTACTACTGGTCGTATCGGCAGCGACAGTGGCGCTATGCCACCCACGATTGCGCGATAAGGGTTGGTGAGCGGATTATTATCCAGGGGCGGATGGATGACGTGATGAATATCGGCGGTAAGCGCATCGCCACCGCAGAGATAGAAAATACCCTGATGGGGCTTGAGGGGGTTGTCGAGGTGGTTGCCGCCGGGACGGCACACTACCTGCTGGGGGAAATGGTGGCGCTGTTTGTGGTCACCGATATCGCCGACCCTGCGCAGCAGGCCGCGCTCAAAAAAAACATTTGCGCCCGGCTGGTGGCGAGATGCGGTCGCTTCGCCGTACCGCGGCGCATCCACATCACCTCGGCCCTGCCTAAAACCTTCTCCGGGAAGGTGATGCGCCGCATACTGGCTTAGGAGCGGCAAGCGCCTTGAGCCTCACCTACGCACCTCTCGGAGATCGAAACGGATCGGGAGCGTCACGCTGAACGACGGCTGCCCAGCCCCATCTGATGGCGGATGTTTTCGACCAATTTCGGCGTTGCGCTGCACCAGGCGATCTGGCGTGACGGGTCGGCGGGCAGTATAAACAGCAATTGACAGCAGATCAGCTCGCCTTCAGCAAGCCGCTACGCTACGACGGTTACCTGGGACGTGAAGCTCACCCTGCGCCCCGGCGTGGCGGAAAAGGTCTTTCACATCACGGCCGCGAACGAGTGTCGCTTTAACTTTGCGCTGAACAGCGTGAAACCGGCCTGGCCTGAACTGGCGCTACCCGGCGCACATTCCGATAACGTGAGTTTTCGTTCCATTGAGCATCAGACCCCAATACGTAGTGAAGGTCTTGCTCAATACTCGCCGGACGGAATTATTCATCATCACCGGCAGGGGCTGCAGTGCTGGTATGCACTTTATAGCAGTCCACCCGGCGGGACAATTCATGAAAGCTGGTGGGATCGGACCATCACACTCAAAACGTAAGACAACATGCCTTATAGCCCTGCAAAGCTTTTGCCCCGGAGCGCCACGCTCTGCGTGGGTCGCGACTGTGCACATTTTCGGCATATTCTTTTTTTCTTTTTTTTTATTTTTTCTCTTTTTTTCGTCCGCGCGGGGGCGGTGGGCCTGGCACGGTGAAGGTCAGAATCCTTAAGGGTATGTTGTCTTACGCAGGCTCTTTTGCTGCCTGCAGCACTTGCCGGCGATCAGAATCAGGAAAATGTCCATCGCCAGTTTTCCCTCATTTATGGCATACAGTAGACATCAATCCGGTGTAAGGTACCGGTTCTGACCGGACTATTTCCCCTGGGGCTGCTGTTCGTTACAGCTCTGAGCTGATACCGTGGATACGCGGCTTGTTCTTACGCTTATCACCGAAAGTGGCGAACGGTCCTTACGGGCTAACGCTTTAACAGAATTAACGCCAACTTTGTTAGGGAGATAATAAGTGAACATCGAAGCGAAGCAGTTTCTTACCGGCAGCGGCAGAAGAGTACTGACAAATGAGGGCAGACAGGGTATGGGTGGAGTTGCTGGTGTAGGCTCTTCAACCGAGAAAATGCTGGGCTACGTCGCTGAAGCTGTTTTTGAAAACTGCGGCCAACTGGATAACCAACAGCTCGATGACATTATCAGCTGGATACAACTTTATAAGTCCTGAATGATGCATGAGTGTACAATGCAGCTCGTGTTTCTAACCGACGAAGCGTGCCAGATTTGAATTGTATATAAATCTGCTACACATGGGGTATCTATGAAACCTGAAGTTCGTGAAGCTCCGATTAGTATCCGAGCCAAAAAATCACAGCGTGACCTGATCGACATGGCCGCAAGCCTGGTCTCAAAATCACTGACTGATTTTATGCTTGAGGTCGCCTGCAGGGAAGCACAGGACATTCTGCTTGATCAACGCCTGTTTCTCCTCAATCACAACCAGTTTAAGGCGTTTATAGAGGAGCTTGACGCCCCAATAACGCCGGAGCGCAAGACGCGAATCGATAACCTGATGAACCGCAAATCACAATGGGAATGAGAGCGCCTGAATCCCTGACGGCTGAACATAACATCGCTGATGTTCTGTTGCCAGGTGCCTGCCCTTAATAAGTGGTTAAAGACAAAGGCTCTCAGAAACCACAGTACCGGCATTTCCCGTGTCTATGCCGTTTGCGCAGAAAACACGAACCGGATCATCGGTTATTATTGTTTATCTTCGGGTAGCTTCCGCCATAAGACAGTGCCTGGGACATACCGACGCAACGCACCTGATGTCATTCCGATCATTGTCCTGGGACGGCTTGCCATCGACCACTCCTGCTCCTGTGCTTATCCTCCCGGGTAGATCGGGCTTTTATGAAAACAGTGACATGTATAGGGAAGAGGGATGCCGGAAAGCGGGTTGGACGTCCTTCAGTACTGAATGAAGAACAGAAACTACGGTGATTGCACAGATTAAGCGGGAGTCGTTTTTCAACAAAATGCCTGCAGGTCAGGGGAGAATTCATCGCAGGGATGTTATGGTAGATTGCTTGCCAGTTTGAAAGTAGCCTTATCAGACATTCAGGGAAAGGAGAGTCATCGGTATGACAATTTTAGTGACGCTACAGGCTCAGCTCATTGTGGGAGAAGAGCAGGTGATAAAAAGCCTGGCTCCTGAGGGGATGCTGGCGGCCGTATTTGAAGACGACGGCCGGACCGGGTATTTCTATGCGCTCGATGAGTCCCTTGAAGGAAACCCGATTCTTGATGCAGTGCATATCTACAATGTCGAGGATATATCAGACGCCCACATTCCTTCTGACGTTAAAATCGGCTGGTCTGAAGACAGTCAGAAGTGCGTGCTCCTTATCAACGGATATCCGCATGCAGCGTTCGATTTCGTGGGGAAAAATGGGTACTGCAGAAGCGGATACCCACCCCCGATTAACAAGGTTTGGTCTGTGTCTGGCCATGAATGGAGCGATTCGGTGGATGACTTTTTCCGGTGAGTTACGGTGGGCTTAACGCCTGCCGCTTTTCTTTATCCAAAGTGAAAATGTCGCCCTGAAGAGACCGGACGATTTCATGGACTTTCAAATGATAAACCAGGTATCCAAATGCCCGCTTCTCTTTCATGCCTTAAATGACGAAGTCGTGGCGTTTTACACAAAGTTTGGATTCGAGACCTCTGCAGTCAATGCACTGACATTATTGTTCCCGGTCAAAGTATGAAAACGGCTCGGCGCTGATGGAAGGCTCGTCCGGGGCAGGATAGCAGGTGATGTTACTCATACTTCCCTGGGACTGGCTCCCCCATATAGGTGTGGGTACAGCAACGGCAAGTTACCTTAACGTCCTTTCCCATAATCGAAGGGTTTACCTGTTGTAAGATTCCATTTCCATCAACAAACAGGCCCGGATAAAAGCTGCTGTCACCGATACGTACCAAATCTCTTTTCTGATGCTCATGCAGCGCGACCAACCAGAAAACAGGCTCTGTTGTATCAAGACGACCACATACTTCGCTGAATACCTTATCCCAGGGTTGGCCAATCTGTTTGACGAGAAAGTAAAACAATGGGGTATAGTCACGGCCTCTCTTTTGCCTGCCATGCATTGTCTCGCGCTTTGCCAGCAGCTCGTCTTCGGCTTTTTTACGGTTTCGCCCCCAGCGATACTCCCCCCCCGGATTAATTGAATAATGCCGCGTAGTTGTATTATCACTGCGATATAGTTTACGTGACTTGTTCAGTTTATGAGTACGCATAGCCTGGTCTTCTATATGCTTCTTTCTTATGTGAGCCAGAGCGCTCACCGGATCCGGGTTCAGTAGCCTGTGATGGCTAAAATTAAGGTCATGTTTAAAGGTGCTTGTCTCATTCTGCTGAGGTATCTTTCGCCAGACAACTACCAAAATTCCGTTTCTGGCCCAGAGTGGCCTGTCAGGTGAAGTTGAGCTCTGCGCTGCAACAATGTCAGGTCAGGGTTAATGTAAAGCTAAATTTCATACCAACAAAGACATCCATTACCCCACAAATACCCCTGGAATAAGCCCGGCTCGTGCAGCAGGGCTTATCTGATTTACATACCAAAACGCCTGATAACGTTTTACCTCACTCCACCTTTTGCTGGTGATGAATATCAGTTAATTCACCACGAGTTGTACCACTACCAGCCGTCCACCATCCTCTGAAGAAAGGATGAACTGGGTGTTGTCCTCCAGCAGCAACTTTTCACCAATGCCGACCGTTTTCCGATCGGGAAGTGATATGAGCCCGCTAAGCCCCTCGTTAACCAGCCACCACTGGTCATTATGGAAGACGAAATAACCAACCCTTTTCTTCTGCTCATCGGTGGTTCGTTCGTTAGGAGCAATCAGTCGGTTGACGTGCCATGCATATAATGACTGACCGCTCCACACCATAAGCCGGTGATCATCTGGCCTGAAAGTTCCAGCCTTTCTCGACGAATACAGATTCAGGATGGGGAGTTTGCCTTTGTACGGTGTACCGCAATAGGGACAAACGGGTTTGGTCTTGCCATTGAAAACGTACCATTTCTGGTCACAATCATTGTTCTGGCATGGCTGGATGAGATCAACGGTTTTTACCAGGGCGCTCTCCCATTCATCGGCTGTCGGGCGCTTCGACGGATCATGCAACCCGTCAATAAAAGCCCGGTCGAAGAGAGGTTTCAGGTAGGGCCCCATAATGGTGTACGGGATTTTCTGAGGATCTGCCCACGGGAGCGAAAACGATGAGACCTGATTAACCTTAACTGCATTGCTTCTGTCAGTCGGGTGTTCGATAAAAAGTGCCCGCTCTCCCATGGAAAGCGCCTCATCCCTGACCTCATCATCGATATCGTGAATTTTCCCTCCCCGTAACGGGTGCCGGAAAAGAAGATACATGTAAATGAGTACCGAAAGTGCATGCCGGTCAGTAGCGATACTCGGCAATACGCGGCGGGGATCGTCTTTGGGGAGATGGCTTGTCTTCACCACTTCCGGGGCAATAAAATCAGGTGTACCAACCACGTCTGGAGGATATTTTCCCGGAACCACCAGCCCATCAACATCAATAATGCATGCGTGGCCTAGTTCCGGATCTATCAGCACATTTTTATAACTCAGGTCACTATGACACAGGCCCGCAGCATGCATTCGTCTGACTGCACGCGTTAGAAGGATGCAGACCTTCAGATAGTTAAGCGTATTGCCACGTTCACGCGGATCCAGAAATTTATTCTGATTGTTCGCGCTGGCAAACCATTTCCCTTCCTTTTCTCGTCCTTTGATCCCGAGGAAATCATTGTTTTTGGAACCATATCGGAAGAAGAAATGCTGCTGGTAAGCAGGTACAACAATACCCACCTTATCAGCGTGCTCAACCACATCAGTGGGCCAGCAGAAGAGACCTTTCCAGTAATCTCCACCCGTCTGCTCAAAAATATTCTGCCGGTACCTCCCGGTGATCATGTTGATACGTTCCCGGGCCTGTTCATTCTGCGGTTTATGGTAGAAGGCTACGACATATGATTTATCCGGAGAAAAATAAACGTCTTTCATTGAGCCAGAGCCGATGACTTCATCGACATACTGAATGGTTTTCCCATCCTTAGTTTTGCATGTAATTATATTTGCCATGAATAGCCACCTGCTATCGCATTAATTTCACCAGAGCACAATGATTGTGCGATCATCGTGATTTCCCGGAGAGAAATAGTTAAGCCACTCCACCAGTTGTGCCGAGGCATGTTCAGGGTCTGTGAGTAGGGGAGAGAGCTCGGCCATCAGCCTGTCCCATTTTTGTGGATTCTGAAGCCCGTTATCCGTCTCAAACCAGGGATCGGAAACACCATCAGTCATCAGAACCAGATGCGATATGTCGTTCCACTTACCGATACTGATACGTTTACTGAATCCGGCATCACTGACGGCATCGGCATCCAGAAACCGCGTCTGACCTGCATACTCTCCGCTATCCGGTGTCCCCAGCACTCTGACTTTGCCAGCAGGTCCATATGCAGCTATCGCACCGTCACCTAACCAGAAAGACGCGGCAAACAGATCGGCACCGTCGCGAAAAGTGACGGTCGCGAGTAAAGTTGTTGAGAATGACTTTACTTTATCTTCAGCCAAAATTGCGGCACTGCTGATATTGTTTACGGCCAGTACCGCTGCCTGTCTGAAGTGGTGGTTCATAAACTCCCATACTGCTCGCTGATCTTCACTGTTCCAGCGAAGGACCCTGTTTTTGATCTCAAGCCCTTTTTCAGTCTTGAACTGGTTGAAGAGATAGTTACCAACGGTTTCAGAAACGATACGGGAGCCTTCCCGGGAATATTTAGCGCTCCCCGCGCCATCAGCTACCAGTAATACACTCCATCCGGATACATCACTGAAGTTGAGGTAATAATCGTCGTCACGAAAAGAGCCTACATGTTCATGGGAGCGTCCACGACGGCTTGCTCCGGCAATATGAATACCTGACCGACAGACACTCTGGTGGTCGATACTCTTCTTGTAGAATGGTGCATCAGAAGGCGGGTCAATCACTTTCCAGAGACTTTTCGGATCAGGGTTCACGACAAAAAGTAACTTTTTTTCATTATCACGATGTGAGCTGCATGACCATTTCACAGTCAGTTCAAAGTCTCCGCTCTGCCCTGGTGTCCCCTGGAGGCGTCGCTCATTGATATCAAATATCAGCCCTATGTCCTGAGAGAAGTTAACCTCCGTGATCTCTGCCTCAACACCTGTATCGGTCGCTATTTCCAGTCGAACATCGTAGGGTTCACCTGCCCGTGCATTTGGCAGCATGATAAACACCTCCGGCACTTTTCCGGGGGCAGGGGATGTTTTATTCTCCACTCTCTGAGGTACTTCCCCGGGCCGTAAAGCACTGACTGCGGAGTCAGCTGAAAGGTTGTCAGAAACAACCGGACTGGTTTTATCCATGTCTTCTGGTTGCGCCGTGACGGAAGCCTCAGTCTGTAAGACCCCGGTTGCATCAGGAACTTCTTCAGTGTGTCCCTGAACGCCTTCTGACGCTGTATCATCCACCATTTCACTATGCGCTTCCTGCTTATCATTTCCCTGAAGTGCAGTAGCGGCATGGACGGGTTCAATCTCAGGTCGATCAGCTTCGCTTTCACCAGAGTTTTGAGGTGGGAGGATATTGTCAGAAAAAGGCTGGGTAAGACATTCTGAAACTGTTTGAGTGTTCTCCGCCGGTATGGCTTCGCTTGCACAGTGTTGAATGACCGTTTCTCTCAGCTGCCGCACAGCAAGGGCAACATCAGGTATGTTACCAAGACAGCATACTTTATCAGCATCAGTCGGTTCCCCTGATGCCTCCAGAATGAGAGCAATAATTTTATGTTCAGGTGTAATGAACTCGCTCATTAGCCGCGTCCTCTGCTAACGTTAAAATCTGAATTTCCACCCTCGCTCTGAAAGGACAAACCTTTCCCACACCATGGGCAGTTCACATCATCAGGCCCATCAATACAGAGAAGTTTTCCGCAGGTACACATCGCAAAAGCACTACTGTTTCCGCAGTGTGGGCACCCTGGTACGCCATGGAGTTCACTGGTGTTTATCTGCGCCCCGGCTACGGACATATCCGTCCATGAGAAGTAATCTTCATCCACAGGATAACAACCAGCAATGTTGAAGCTGTTAAGGTTTAGATCGAAAGCGAGGCCCGATACCCTGGCTGGCGGACGCTCATACTTAATCAGATAGGGTCGACGGGTTTTACTGCAACGCCCGGTTAATACCACACAGTTTTCATCGTATGCACGGGCTGTGTCATCTTTGGCAAGCTTGACGATATAGTCAGTTTGTTTCAGGGGCGGCTGAGAATCCTCGCCAACACTACGACTGTGAGCTGTGACTGAAGCTGTGATCCACTGGATAAACCGCGAAAAATCGCCTTCCTGATTTTCGGTAAACGATAAGACGTTTTCAGTCAGTTGCCTGAGTACACTGAGATCAACTGATGGTCCGATCCCCACAGCAATCATATTCACTTTTTTTGCGTAAAATTCGTTCCAGCGCTTAACCTCAGCTGAAATGTCATCTGTCGGTCGGCCGTCAGTAAGTAAGTAGACAACTGGCTTCCAGTCACCTTTTTCTTCCAGCGTCGTTTTTCGGACCTGAGAATCTATTTGTGTTGTCAGTTCCCGTAAGGCAGTCGCGAGGTTAGTTCCTCCACCAACAGGAAGGCGAGGGGGATAAAAAGACACAATGTCATGTAACGGGACAATCGTTCTGGCAATACCGGCAAAGGCAATTACTGACACCCAGACAGTCTCCAGAGCATGAGGGTCCTTACGCAGATCGCTCACAATCTTCTGCAAGCCATCATTCATCCTTTTCAGGTTTTCACCAATCATGGACTCAGAACAGTCCAGAACAAAAAAAACGGGAAGTCGTCTCACAGGAAACTCCCTCATAGCAAAATGTGACGTCCATAGCAGAGATGGACTTTATCGGTATAAGGCAGGGTTATTCCCTGCCATACCGGCGTAAGTTACAGAACAAGCTGGATTTCGGGCGGTGGCGGTGGAAGTGTGTCCGAATCAGTAGTGATTCCGGCACTGGAGCTTCCTGAAGCCACGCTGGCACTGACCCATTTGAAAAAGCCTGAAAATGCGGTCGAATCCAGTGTTTCAAGAGCCACAACTTTGTCAGTCAGTAGTTTCAGATGTTCGTGTCCCGCTTTAGGGCCAACAGCACAGGCTATAATGGAACCAAACGAACGCCGCTGAACCTCTTTAACAGCTTCCCCATAAGCCCAGGCATCTGACGGAGTACCATCTGTCATCAGAAACACCAGCGGTCTCCAGTCGCCTTTCTGTTCACCATCAGAGCGGCGAATATCCCGGTCGACACACTGGATCAGACATTCAAGCGCCGCGCCGGTAAAGGTGCCGCCCGCACTTGGTACTTCTATATCAGAAAACTGAAAGTCAGCCAGGGCAGTGAGGGGAACATACTCCCGGGCTTCATTATCGTATGTAATTATTGAGATATGGACGCTTTCAAGCGCATAAGGGTCCTGTCTCAGGGCACTCAGCATAGCCTGCACACCCACATTCACTGAATGTATCGATTCTCCTCTCATTGAGCCGGAAGTATCGATGAGCAGATATACGGGTAGTCTTCGCATTTAGATATAGTTCCTCAGATGGCTTACGAACGAATCGGAGGTGGAAGGCTCGCCTATCGCATTCAGTTTCCAGCCACTGGATTCCCGGACAAGCTCAGCAAAGACCATCGATCGCTGACCATTAAAGGCTACACCGCCGGAGAGGTCAAAGCGTGCCATTTCCACATTTTTTCCGTCTACCGCCCGGATAAATGCATTTTGCACTTTTCCAAAGTGCTGCTGTAATTTTTCGCCGTTGTAGATCTGAACAATAAAGACAATTTTTTCGTACTTCGGATCGATGCTGTTTAGTTTTACGATAATTTGCTCATCGTCTCCGTCACCGGCACCTGTCCGGTTATCGCCGGTCAACCAGATCTGCCCTGATTTATGGCGAAGACTGTTGAAGAAGACGATATCGCCGTTAACCAGTGTCGGCTTACCATTTTCAACATTGCCAAGGTCAGTCACTTTACCGGCTGCGTTGCAGAGAAAGGCAATAACATCGAGGTCATACTCTTCCTCTTTTTTGCCAAAAATTCCACCCAGGAACCCCTTTTTCTCTTCATTGATGTCCCAGCCAAGACCTATCGTGACTGAGGAAAGATCGAACTCATTTTTACGCAGGCTGACGCCTTGCCCTTTCCGTAAGCTGACAGTCATAGGATCCTCTCTTAAGTTGATTGTTTATAAAACCACGTTTACTTCTGGCGGCGGTGGAGGCAAATCATCAAGACCGATAACTTCTTTTTTACCGGCATCGACTTTCTGGCTACCTACGGAAACACTGGCAGACACCCATTTGAAAAAAGCTTTGATGGAAGAGCTGTCGGCAGTGTCCAGCTGGAGAACAATCTCTGTAATCTCCTTAAGTACCGCTGTGTCGGCATCGTGACCGGCAGCACAGGCTACAACAACACCTTTTTTGGCTGCTTTGAATTCATTCACTCCTTTACGCCAGTCATCAGTAGGGCCACCATCCGTCATCAGGAAAACGAGTGGACGCCAGTCGCCTTTTGTCTCCGCTGTCGTTTTCTGAACTTCTGCATCAATTCGGTTTGCAGTCAGGGATAAGGCTTCGCCCAGAGCGGTAGTTCCGCTTGCCGAAAAAGAGGGGAGATTGAAACTGAGGAGATCTGTAAGAGGTACGGCCTGACGAGCAGTAGAGTCGAAAGTAATGACAGAGACATATGCAGTTTCCAGTGCATAAGGATCCTGCTTCAGGGTGGTCAGTAGTGTCTGGACACCATTTTTAACTGCCTCTATAGGCTCTCCGTGCATTGAACCTGATGTATCGAGAAGCAGATAGACGGGAAGTCTTCTCATCTTAAACTTTCCTTAATGGTTGATGGGGGAGCTCATTTCCTGAACATGGTTTTATAAACACTTCATATCATATTACTAAAAACAAAGGCATATAGTTAGTTCAGCAATCACAAAGTGAGATTTTCACGTTGTTTCAAACGCGCGAGTTGGTTGAGCAACAATACAAATTTGCAATATCTCAACAATACGATCCCCGCCATTATTAGTAGGCATTCGCCATATTGATAACCCGTCGCCGGAAAACTGGACAGGTCATAATCTATATAAAATATGGTTTAACGTTTTTGCATTTAATAATACGGCGACGATGGTCAGTTAAAAGAAAACCAATAAAATAAAACACAGGGATTATTTATGAATTAAGAATCTTTATTTTATTAATTTGCTTTTTATCTGTAGTTATACAATAAACACCTGTTGGGAAAATGGTAAGGATTGCCGATTAGTGGAGTGAGAACAACCACCCCACTAATATTCTGCTATTTCTTCATTTCATTGATAATTTCATCAATTTTTAACTCTACTAATTTTTCTACTGCCTCGCTTCTTGATGTACCGCTTAGCGCAGCCAGTTTGTCAATTTTGCGAAGAACACGGCGTCTAATCGACAGGGAAACGGAAGTTTTTATATCCTTATCCAGTACTACCCGTGCCCCCTGGTCATGTGTTTTTAAATCAGAATTAAGGTCCAGCGCCTCACTCATTCTCTTTAGTGTTTTCTTATCCAGTAATCCGGAATTTACCATCTGATAAGAGTGGCCAGCCTTACTGTATTTAATTTCAGCCGCGTAAGTTTCCCTCAGCTCTTTGAGCGCCCGGCTTAGTGTCGGCTCAGAACAGGCCAGCGTCGCGGTGATGGATTGCGCCGATACAGGCTTCCCTGAGCCAAGTATGTTAGCCAGGGTGTAAACTCTTTCCTGTCTGGTGTTTAATTGCATATTCAGTCGGTACCTGCCATATGGGTCAGTGGTTCTATAGGCTGAAAAATGTAAGTCGCACTCATTTTCCTGATCAGACCTCGATCACCTAATGCTTCAATGGGGTCAAGGCCACGCAGATTCCCGAAGTTGATTAGCTCGATTTCAGAGCGGCATACCCGCCAGGAAATAATGTACTCGTCTTCAAGATATCCAGTGCGTTTACTTACCCGCTGAGTGAAGCCTGAAATGACGACCTGTTCAAACGGAAGCGTCTGAAAAACGATTGCTGCCAATCTCAGCAGGCATCCGTGAACGTGTTTAGCGTAACTTTCCCGGACCGCTTTCTGTGTCATGGCTTTTTCATTGATATCAGTTCCCCGGGCATTCACGCTATACACTTTATCAGGCATATCCTCAATCTCAGGTAAATCAACATCAAGCCAGACTGTTGATTCTTCAGGCCGTACCTCAAACGACACCAGTGTTTCTCGCGGCCATTCTGTTTGCGAGAAAACTTCCTCAAGACAATGTTCAAAGAAGCGGGCGTCAGAGCGGAATTGCTCTTTCGCTAAGGCTACAGACTGCGTGTAATTTTTTTCATGCTCCTGGTACTGATGCTGCCATTCTGCGTACTGCTCAGCCCAGGCTATACGCTGTTTCTCATAACGCTGCTTCAGCAACGCATTTTCACGTTCAATATCAGCGACGGACGTCTGCCACCGCCGAAGATTTTCGTTCTGTCGCTCCTGTCGGGCTGCATCAGATTCAAACCATCCCCCAAGGAACCCGCGACCGGCATGCTCATCAGGTTCTGGAGGAAGTGGAATATATTCAGGTTTGTTTGGTCGTACCGGCGCAGGAAGAGAGAAACTGCCCTGACGGAGCGCCAGGTTCTGTGTCTCGAGCGTGGCCCAGGTATTCCCTCCCTTTGGGGAAGGGGAGAGTTCATTGATATTGGTTATCGCTGTTACGGTGGACATCAGTTTTTCCACCACCAGCTCCAGTTCAGACCTCAGACCGGGATCTGCCTGATGCCTGGTATTCACTCTTTCCCGTGCTGTTCTGTCAATCCGGGTGCGGTAACTCAGTCCCGTTCCGGGAAGACCCAGGTTGGCAAACGTTCCATTCTTTCCCACTGACAGCGAAGCTCCACGGGGGCCAATACTCAGGCTGGGGGCCCCGTTACTCAGGTTAACTCTGACCCCCGGGATAATGCTGATCGATTTACGAAATCTGAATCCCATATATGCTTCCTTAGTGCTGCTTAGAAACTGGAATAAGCCTGATTCCTTCCGGATTTTGCCCCGTAGTCAGACCGTATACCTGTCCCCGTCCCAGGATCCCCTGAGCCCACCGGCGATGGGTGGCCGGTTCACACATCGCTCCCTGAGATTTGAAGACTGCCTGGGTGGAATTCAGAATTCGTAACGCATCTGAATGCTCACCAGGAGACACTTTAAGCGCCTCCTCTATCACACTAATCTGATCAGGATGAATGGCCGTTTTCCCCACCAGCCCATGGGCGATATCCATAGAGAGTTCTCGTCCCAAAACGCCGTGATCGTCGATGTGTTCGCATACTGGTGCGGTAAGCGCAAAATCACGAGGAGCGAATACTGACACAAGCATTTTTATGACATAACCCATAGGAGTGTCATAAAGGGTCAGATCCCGTGGCCGTCGCAGAGACACGACGTTCATGAGATCGTTTCCGCCGATCCGCAAAGCGATTATGCGGTCACGGCAGTCATGACTCGAAAGTTCATTTGCCAGCGCCTGCATTTTAATAACATCATAGACTTCTTCGGTTTCAAGCGTTGGCATCATCATCAATGATGTTCCTGCCATGATGTCCCACCAAACCGGGAGCGTGGAAAGGGTGAATTTGGGCAGTACAAAACCATCAACTGCACTCAGGTCCAAATTAGTCGTTAACCATCTCCCCATATCAGGGTGACGTGGGCGGATAAATACCAGTGGGTACTTCTCATCATCGTTGACGGCTCTTGCGTGTCTCAATTGCTTCAAAAACAGTGAAAGATTCTGAATCGCAAGAGGGATGTCATGCTCGCTGACCGCATCTTCCAGGCAGACAACCAGAGAGCGCAGCCCCGGTATTTTCCCTTCCAGAACGACCTCAGCGATATCCTTGCGTGTGGCAGGCATATATAGCGTGGCACCGAGTTCCCATGGGGTGGGTTGTTTTTTCATCAGCGTACCTTTTTGATAATGGTAACCGCACGATACTGACCGAGCGTATCCCCGGCTTCCGTCACCTGGATACCTTTCTCTTTTGCCAGCCCAACCAGAAGAGAAACATCCGGGTCATCCATCTGGCGAACAAAAACATGATCAGGTACACGACGCAGAACCGCCCGCGTCGCTTCAGCGATACCCGGCTTAATGCGGTTAATGCTGTCCACCTCATAACGCTCAGCAAGGCTCTGGATAACTTTTCTGCTCAGCTGCCAGCGTGCGGCATTTTTCCCTGCGTCCCAGCCAGAAGCGGGAAGGGGTTTACCGTCAAGCTGTTCACGGAAATGTGCTACCGTATCCACCAGCATCTGGCTGCATTCAAAAGACTGAAGGTGATCGCAAACCACACAGCCATGCAGGCCTTCTTCGGCCCAGACAGAGCGCGAAATCAGACCCGAGACAGGCGCGCCCATGATACCGAACGGGATAAGCCAGTCATCGTCACTGGCAGCAAGCCAGGCACATCCGCAGGGGTCAGCCAGCACAACCAGTCGAGGCTGCTCCGGATAACCGGGACGGTCCTTCAGTGTGCGGGATAATTCGCCGGTAATAGCTCCTTTTCCCGTCCAGCCGTCGACAAACACTATGCCACCAGTACCATGGCGTGATTCGATAAAATCAAGCGCCGCAGCATCAATACCCCTGTCGCGGATAATGCTGATCCCGTAGTGGAAAGACTGTTTACCCATCGCACGCAGAGCCTGGTGCAGCATTACCCCCAGTGGAACACCAGCTCTGACCAGGCTGACCAGGACAATGGGTTCATCGCCAGCACGACGGGCCAGTTCACGAGCAAGATAAGATACCTCCCGTGCCAGACGTGCAGCTCCCGAATCAAGCGCACGGGTGAAAAGATCCAGGTGCCAGCGGGTAGGCTCTGGTTCCTGGCTTAACATGTCGGAATAATGCATTTTTCCTGACTGAATCAGTTCTTCCTTCAGGTCAACCGGTGTCATCTCCATGACAATGGGTTTCAGCAAAAAGTGAACATCGTCAGGTTTATAGGAACCAGAAAACGGGGCAAAATGCGACATCTTATTGCTCTCCAAAAATACGCTGTGATATGGCCTCGGCAAACTGACTCTGGCGTGGAAGACCAAACCAGCTGCAGAGTTTCATGAACCGATGGTCGCTCAGGCTGTCACCCAGCCCCATCACCGGGAAAACCCCACGCTCCTGACGCAGTTTCTCCAGCAACCATGAAACGGCCAGCCCTTTTTCTACCGGGCAGGGTAACCAGGCAATGTTGTTGCTGTTACGGTGGATGTAAAACCCTTCGGTCGAAAAAACGCGCTCAATCTCATCCCCGACAGCGTTCAGTTCATCAAGCTTCGTGCTGTCGCGATGCTTCATGACCAGATACACCGGAGTACCCTCATATTCGTAGTTGAGGCGTGCCCAGGCATTAATGCCTCGCGCATCCATGAGCTCGGTGATGATATGTTGCATTGATGTTAAGCGGTCGGCGTAGGAGGACAGGCACTCCAGCATATGGGCTTTCCAGTCGCTGTCTGGCGTACCATCTGGACGAAGGATCACCGCGCCATGAGTGGTCACTGCCCAGGAACGGAAGGGGATCTGTACCCGACTGATTTCTTCCGTACCTCTGGCCGTCACCGGAATGAGGTCCGCATGTTCCAGCAACCAGTCCACCAGCATGGCCTGCTCTTCGGTCATAAAGCTGCGAGGCGTGAGGCTGCGATCCAGTGCGCCGGTGCGGAACGGTTCAAGGGCAAGTTCATCAACCATTTTTCGGCGGGTCTGGAACAGGGTGTCATCGAGGTCGCTGAAGACGACGGGCTTATTCATAGGTAATCACCTCTACGGTGGGAGCGACAGCGGAAAGCGCCTCAAGCAGCCGGGGGTCCACGCTGGAAGCTGGCGTTTCGCAACAAATCAGGATCCGGTCAAACTGCTGATGAGCAACGTTATAGACATAATTTGGAATACCCAGTCCGTAGTTATCGCTGAAAGCAATGGCGGACTGGATAGCATAACCAGTGGAAATCGGTGAGCGGGTCGTCGAACTGAACACGACCTGAGCACCTGCCGCTTCAAGTCGCTCAGCCAGCAGGAACGGCTCCCAGACAAATTCACCGGTGCCCAGTACCAGAATGTTTTCACCGTGCGAAACCTGAACCTGGAGACCCAGGTCACTCGCCGGTATCTGCATCCCGAGTCGCCCCCAGGATTGTTTGCCTGTGATCGGGACGTTCCCTCTGGAGGTCACATTTACCTGGGGCATGACAGGAACCGGGGCATCCGGTTCGGGTGTCCAGCGCCAGTTGCCGGAGATGAGCGATACTGTATGTAGGGGCAGGGGGCTGTTCTGACTGAGTGCTTCTCCGCTCCAGTCAGTCAGCGTGACAGCAATAACCCGTCGTACCTTCCGGAGTGCACCCGATGCACGTAATGAGGCGAGAAGATTGAGGAACGTTTTCCCCGTCGTGGCTTCATCATCCACGAGCACTAATGTTTGTGCCTCCGCTACGGTTTGCCGCATGGCCGCAGAAACAGGATAGTAGATCAGGTGGTCTGTGGCATGGCTGTGCTCTTCTTTAAACTCGCACAACAGTTCAGCATCGACCGGATGGCGGGTTGATGTCAGATAAACACAGTCAGGGTGATGCTTACGCACCTCATCAAACACTCCCGCCCCGAGGCCGACAGCCGTCTCAGCCATCCCGATAAATACCACCGGCCCGTCCAGAGTCCCGGGAAACTTCTCCGCCAGCTGTGTATAAACATTGCGCATGACCAGAGGAGAGACAGGAATATGTCGACCCAGCACTTTACTGACAAACAGAAATGCGCGTTTTGGATTCCGCCGTTCGGCGATATCAAAGAGATCAGTAAGAGGATAATCGGTTTCCTCGCTGCTTACCTCAATTCGCCCACAGGATAATGTCTTTTGATAACCGAAATTACCATCAATTGCTGACATATCTGTCTCCATTAATAAATTCTGTTGGTCAATGATGCCGGATAGAGTATGACATCAGTGACAGAGCGGACGACTGCAGGTGAAAAATCAGTTTTCGCTGACTGCCTGACCTGATCATCATCCATCAGCCCAAGTGTATGGAAGGCATACAGACCCGGAAGATTCACGCCACTGTGCTGCGTATAACCGATACCACCTGATGGCCGCATGTTAATTTCCAGCAATAGTGGTTTGCCTTCGGCATTATGGCGAGTCTGTACATTGACCATGCCGTCTGCGTTCATTAGGCGGGCGCAGTTGATGGCAAGTTCAATCGCTTCCCCTTCATTTTCCAGATACTGAAGCACACCTTCTTTACGCCGCCCGATAGCGGCCAGGACCGTGCCTTGACTTACCACCATATCCACAGAGTATTCTGGTCCGGGTAAATAGGGCATCAGTACTTGTGGAGTAAAGCAGTCCATACGGGCATGAGCAGCCAGGTATTGTGATGGGTGGATAACACGGCTATCAGGATTGTTGAGAAAAGCTACCGGGGAAACATTGTCATCAAAACGCCAGAATCCCATGCCATAAATGCCTGTAACAGGTTTAATGCAGAGGCAATCAGAAGGGAAAGGGGGATGATTCAGCAGAGTACGAAGCTCGTCTACATTTTTTACCCGAACCGACGGGACAACCGGAAGTCCATTTTTTTCCATAAACTCGGAAAAAGTAACTTTTTCATCGGCTAATTCAAACCAGTGAGTACCCGTTGACCCGGTAGTCAGGTGTACACCAGAACGTTGAATGTTTTCCCGGTGGCTTTCAAACCATTTACAGTTGCGACCAGTATGTATCGCATTAATACCATGAGCGTCAGTAATGGAATGAATAAAAGAAAGACGTTCTTCTTCGTTGTTAGGTTCGATCATTGAAAAATCGGAAACAGACAAGATCTCTTTCCTCTCGTTGCGATGAGAAGAAAAGATTTCAATATCCTGATTTTCCTTTTCCGCAAATGATTTCACTCCAAGGACAATGTCTCGCTGGGAAGATAGCCCTTCCATAAACCAAATTTTCTTTTTCATTTTTTATAATTGTCGCCTGAAAAGGGGATGAGATTTTTGTAATACATGAGTCTAAGAACCGACCTGCGCCATGTCAATCATAATATGATAATCACTCGCTGTTTTTGATTTTCCGGTTAGACCACAAAACCACTTAATAACAATAACATATATCAAACCATCACCTACCCACCCAATGTAATTAAACGTAAATTCCAGAAACCCACCAGTTTTTACCTTGCGGGTGAACTTTGTCATGATATGATTTAGATGCACTCTGTTTGAAAATGAATTTTATAAAAACCCGGTCAATACCTTTTAAGGAATGAATATGGTTTCTTTAAGTAAAAACCAGACAGTATCACTCAGCAAACAATCCACTGCTCTCAGCCAGCTTCAGTTCGGACTGGGTTGGGATCCTGTTAAGAAAAAGGGATTATTTGGCAGCATTTTTGGTGGCAATGATTCCATAGACCTGGATGCAGGTTGCGTTCTTCTGGATGCCGCAGGTAATAAAATTGACACCATCTGGTTTCGTAAACTGAAATCCAGCTGTGGTTCTGTCGTCCACTCCGGCGATAACCTGACGGGTGAGGGGGATGGCGATGATGAAATCATTCACGTCAACCTCTTAAAATTGCCGGCAAATGTCGAATACCTCGCTTTTACTGTGAACAGCTTCCGTGGACAGTCCTTCAACGACGTGGATAACGCCTTCTGCCGCGTCGTGGATCAGACCAATAAGGAACTTGCCCGCTATCAGCTGACAGAACAAGGCCCACATACCGGCATCATTATCGCTTCACTGAGGCGCAACAACGGCCACTGGGACTTTACCGCCCACGGTAAAGCAAGCGGTGGCCGCACAATCGACGATATGCAATTCGATATCGTCAGTACGGTGGTAAAAGCATGAATCTGACACCGGGGGGCAATGCCCCCGTACCTGCTCAGGAACTCCGCGTTAGAGTCATTGCTGGTGGTCCTGTTGATGCCTCGGCGTTTAGATTATTCGCTGACGGGAAAGTTCGGGGTGACAGCGATATGGTCTTTTACGGGCAACCCCGTAATGAAGATGGTTCCATTAGCTTCAGTACTGAAGGGACCAATAGCGTTTTCACCGTTGATCTGTCCCGCCTCAAGCCCGACGTGCAGAAAGTCGCGTTCACCGTTACCTGTGACGGCAGTCATACAGTTTCCTCCCTGAATCATCTGTCCATACAAATTGAAAGTGGCAATACCTCGCTGATCAGTGGTCAGGTAGAACTGAACGGCCGTCAGGAAGCTGCTCTGATCCTCGGTGAAATCTATCGCAGGAATGGTGACTGGAAATTTCGTTTTATCGCCCAGGGCTTCAATGGTGGCCTGAAACCTCTCGCTGAGTACTATGGCGTCAACGTCGCGGATGATCCAGCTCCAGTCACTCCGCCACCAGCGCCTCCGGCTCCGCCTAAAGTTAGCCTGAGTAAAGTTTCTCTGACCAAAGAGAAGCCTGCCATCAGCCTTGCCAAAAAAGACAATTTTGGTGAAATCCGCATCAATCTGAACTGGCATCGTGGCTCGGGTTCAGGCGGGTTACTGGGCGGTATGTTTGGTTCGAACAAAGCGATAGACCTGGATCTTGGCGCATTCGTTGAACTCGCAGATGGCTATAAGTCAGTTGTTCAGGCACTCGGTAATGCTTTTGGTAACTATCACTCTGAGCCATATGTTCAACTGCAGGGTGATGATCGTACCGGCGAGGCTCTGGATGGGGAATGGCTACACATCAATGGCCGCGAATGGAAAGAAATTCGCCAGGTACTGATTTATGCCTTTATCTATCAGGGCGTGCCCAGCTGGGACAAAACCGATGGCGTGGTGACATTACATGTTCCGGAGCAACCACCGATTGAAACGCGTCTGACTGAAGGGGATAACAAACGCACGCTTTGTGCGATTGCCCGCCTGGTCAACGAGAACGGTTCCATTCGTGTGGAACGTATTAACCAGTACTTCAGAGGCCAGGATGAAATGGACCGCGCTTTTGGCTGGGGGTTTCGCTGGTCCAGAGGTTCCAAATAAACGCAATGATGAGGGTATGAGAATGAGTTTTTTCGACAAAGTAAAAGGGGCTTTGACCTCGGGTCGTGAGGAATTGACCCGCCAGGTAGGCCGTTACAAAAACAAGAAATTTATGCAGGGTACCGTCGCGGTATGCGCCCGTATCGCTGTTGCCAGTGACGGCGTTAGCTCCGAAGAAAAACAGAAGATGATTGGATTTCTGCGATCCTCAGAAGAGCTGAAAGTCTTCGATACAGCAGAAGTTATCGAGTTTTTTAACAAGCTGGTGACCAGTTTCGACTTTGATCTGGAAATCGGAAAAGGCGAAACGATGAAATATATCCTCGCCCTGAAAGACCAGCCAGAGGCAGCTCAACTGGCTCTTCGTGTCGGTATTGCTGTCGCTAAAAGTGATGGCAACTTCGATGATGATGAGAAGAGTGCTGTCCGTGAAATTGCCCGTTCGCTGGGTTTCGACCCGGCTGAATTTGGCCTCTGATAAACAACGGATAAAGGTACGATATGGTTTCCACTCACATCGGTTTTCCGGCTGAAACAGTGACGGTCTTTGTTGCTCTGTCGGTCGGCGCCATCTTTATTGACCTGTTCATGCACCGACATGACAAGCCAATTTCCCTCAAAAGCGCAGCCTTATGGTCCGTTTTCTGGGTTGTTGTCGCGATGGCATTTGCCGGTTTCCTTTTTGTGCATCACGGAGCCGAGGTTGCCAGCCTGTTTGTCACGGGTTATGCCCTTGAGAAGGTGCTGTCAGTTGATAACCTGTTTGTCATGATGGCGATTTTCTCATGGTTCTCAGTTCCGGACCGTTACCGTCACCGGGTTCTGTACTGGGGGATCATTGGCGCTATCGTATTCCGGGGGATTTTCGTTGCGATCGGTACCGGTCTGCTTAGCCTTGGCCCTTATGTCGAGCTGATCTTTGCCGTTGTTGTTGCCTGGACTGCGGTCATGATGCTCAAAGGCGGTGGGGATGATGACGAAATTGAGGATTATTCTCAGCACCTTGCTTATCGTCTGGTTAAACGTTTCTTCCCGATTTGGCCGAAACTGTCCGGACATGCATTCCTGCTGACCCAAAAAGAAGTGGATGCCGAACTGGCTAAACCAGAAAACAAAGACGTATCTGTAGGGCGACTGAAAAAGGCAGCGCTATACGCCACCCCATTGATGTTATGTGTGGCTGTAGTGGAACTCTCTGACGTGATGTTTGCCTTCGACTCTGTCCCGGCAATTATTGCAGTCAGTCGTGAGCCACTGATTGTGTATAGCGCCATGATGTTCGCAATACTGGGCCTGCGTACTCTGTATTTCGTACTGGAAGCCCTGAAACAGTATCTGTCCCAGCTGGAGAAAGCTGTTATCGTCCTGCTGTTCTTCATTGCGTTTAAGCTGGGTCTGAACGCTACCGATCACATCTGGCACCATGGTTACAGCCTGTCTGCGACCACCAGCCTGTATGTCGTACTGGGTGTACTGGCTCTTGGTATTCTGGCCAGTGTCATCTTTCCGGAAAAGCCGGAAGCTGAAAATAAAGAAAGCTGATCTCAGCTGATTAATGATTAACGAAAGAGGATAAATAGATGAGCGTTTCACTATCTAAAGGCGGCAACGTTTCCCTGAGCAAAACCGCGCCAAGCATGAAAAACGTCCTGGTTGGCCTTGGCTGGGATGCACGTTCTACGGACGGTCAGGACTTTGACCTCGATGCTTCCGCATTTCTGCTGGCAGCCAATGGCAAGGTTCGTGGCGATGCAGATTTCATTTTCTATAACAACCTGAAATCTGCTGATGGTTCCGTTACTCATACCGGTGATAACCGTACCGGTGAAGGTGATGGCGACGATGAATCCCTCAAAATCAAACTGGACGCGGTACCTGGGGATGTCGACAAAATTATTTTCGTTGTCACTATCCATGATGCTCAGGCTCGTCGCCAGAGCTTCGGTCAGGTTTCCGGCGCATTTATCCGTCTGGTGAATGATGACAATCAGACTGAAGTTGCTCGCTACGATCTGACAGAAGACGCTTCTACTGAAACTGCCATGCTGTTTGGGGAGCTGTATCGTCACAACGGAGAATGGAAATTCCGTGCGGTTGGCCAGGGTTATGCTGGTGGACTGGCTTCCGTGTGCGCTCAGTACGGCATCAACGCGTCCTGATAAAAAGTAACTTTCTTACCCAAATCATTCGGGGGTGATGCCCCCGATATCCACGACCCGATATCTACGATTAGCAGGAGCAAAAAATGGCTGTTTCTCTCGTTAAAGGCGGTAATGTTTCTCTGACTAAAGAAGCCCCGAGCATGAATGTTGCTCTGGTTGGCCTGGGCTGGGATGCACGCGTTACTGATGGTCAGGCATTTGATCTGGATGCATCAGTATTCCTTGTTGGCGAAAACGGTAAAGTGCTGTCCGATTCGCATTTCGTATTTTATAACAACACCACCAGCCCGGATGGCGCAGTACAGCATCAGGGTGACAACCGTACCGGTGAAGGCGACGGTGACGATGAGCAGGTCAAAATTGATCTGACAAAAGTGGCCGCAGACGTTAAGAAGCTCGTATTCGCAGTCACCATTCATGAAGCAGACAGCCGTAAGCAAAATTTCGGCATGGTCAGTAACAGCTTTATGCGTGTGGTGAACAACGATAATGGCGCCGAGATTGCACGCTTTGACCTGTCAGAAGATGCCTCTACTGAAACCGCAATGATTTTCGGTGAACTGTATCGCCATGGCGCGGAATGGAAGTTTAAGGCTGTAGGACAGGGCTTTGCTGGTGGCCTGGCTGCGCTGGCAACCCAGCACGGCATCAACATCTGATAAACCAGTAAAACCAAACCCCGGCCTGTCCGGGGTTTTTTCTACCCGCTGAGAGATCCCTTTACCCGGCAACAAGGAGCCTAAATGCAATTACAATCAGGGCAGAACATTCCGCTTCACACAGCTACACTGACTCTCCGGCTTGATTATCCCCCCAGTCCTGGATTTCACAGTCCCCCTGAGACTTGCCTGTTTATGCTGAATGCTGAGGGAAAAGTGACAGGCGATGCCGATTTTATCTTTTACAACAATCTCAGTGCTGCCGGTGGCAGTGTGAAACTCAACCCCGGTCACCAGCACGCAGTCGTTCATTTTGCGCTTGAGCAGATCCCGGATACGATTCAGAAGATTGCAATCACTATGGTGATAGATGGCAGTGATACGATAAGCGGCCTCGCGCAACTGAAACTTTCTGCTGAAAGTCAGGCCACCTTTTTTGTCGATCTCAATGGCCGCACAGAAAAGGCTGTAATTATGGGGGAAGTTTACCGATACCAGGGCAACTGGAAGCTCAGGGCGCTTGGGCAGGGATTTAATGGCGGGCTTGAGCCACTGGCAGTCAGCTATGGTGTGGACGTGGAACCTGCAGCAGAAGTTGTACCGCAACCAGCCCGGATCAGCCTTGAAAAGAAACTCGAAGGTAAAGCGCCTGCGCTTATCAGCCTGGCTAAGAAAGCCAGTATTTCACTGGCAAAACACAAACTGGATACCGTTGAAGCACGAGTCGCTTTTGTTCTCGATGCCTCAGGCTCTATGACCGGCCAGTTTAAAAAAGGACATGTACAGGCCGTTCTTGACCGTATAGCTGTCCTGTCTGTCCAGTTCGACGATGACGGCACGATGGATGTATGGGGCTTTGCTGAGCGTCACAAGAAATATCCTGACGTCACACTGGACAATCTTGACGGATACATTGCTGCCATTCAGAACACGGGTAAACGATCGGCCTGGGAAATCCTTCCCGGCCTTGGCGGGACGAACAATGAGCCGCCAGTCATGAATGAGGTTATCGATTATTTCAAGGAAAGCACCTTACCCGTTTTTGTCGTGTGCATTACAGATGGCGGGATCTGCAAAACACGAGAAATTAAAGAGGCCATCCGCCGCTCAGCCAACTATCCTGTCTTCTGGAAGTTCGTGGGACTGGGCGGATCAAATTATGGGATTCTGGAGAGGCTGGACACCTTTAGCGACCGTCGCGTAGACAACAGCAACTTTTTTGCGATCGATAATTTTGCCCACATTAAGGACGAAGAGTTGTATGAAAAACTTCTCGAAGAGTTCAAAGACTGGCTTGGACTGGCAAAAAAGGAAGGCATTATCTGACTCATCGCCCCGGTAAGGGGCGATAGGCCTGCTGCCATGACGACACCTTTTCAAAGTACGCAGAGCTAAACAGGGCTATACGCAGATGTGATCGCTGAAACCCAATTTCACCCAGTAATTTAGACCCAGGAACACATCGGCAGGGATGAAAAAAACCCGCTCGGAAAAGCGGGCTGAAAGTAGGTATTCCAATGGTAACAGGTTGAAGCATACCTAATAGTCCGAGCTACCGATTTACCAGGATGCACTCTTTTTTTCACCAGTTACAGTGGTTAAATGTAGAATATATGTTACTTTTATGTAAAGAAGAAATTACATAACGATAAAGGGCAATTTTTATCTGATGATTAGCTTACGACGGAAACCTTGATGGAAGTGACGCCAGTGAGGCTCAGTCGCTGCGGAAAGGAGTTCATAATCTCCCCGCGTATCACCCCATGCTCGAAGATGATAGTCAGTCAGAGGTCCATATTCTTTTTCAAGCCGGACAATTTTCTGTGAGCACCTGCAATTATGACCACTGATTCTGCCGGTCAGAATGCCGTCTTTTGTCTCTAATTGTGTACCAATCAGTTTGATCCTAAGTTTTTCGGCAAAGGGTCTGAGTACAATTTCCGGCGAGGCAGAACATAAGGTGACGATCGCGCCGGAAGTGACTTCATTCGCCACAGCAATCAAACCTGCCGGGCGCATGAGGCGATGCCAGTAGAGCTGACAGAATTCCTCTGCTTTAGAAGACACCCACTTTTCCTCAACACCAGTAAGAAAAGTTGTAATGAGCGTTTCTTTAAGCTCATCACGCGTCATCTGCTTACGCATACAGCGTAACGTGGGTAGAGCCATGCTGACGATACGTCGCGAAAACGCCCGATTGCCAAAGGCAAACCGCAGAAAAGGGATAAAGCTATCATGCCGCGTTAACGTACCGTCAAAATCAAATACAGAGAGCATGCGGGGCTGAATGACGTTCATCGTGATCTTATTCCGTTGGATAGTAGGTTACTTCTGCCAGCCGCTGCACTATACCACCAGGACGCGAATAACAGTAACCGCACGTAAGGTGCTGACATCCTGCTCGCGTCAAAATGAAGGGCAGGGGTCCAGGCACCTCCTGAGAAAAAAGTAACTTTTTCGTGATTGTTTGTTCTGTCAGATCTGATGCGACAACCCCAGACTCTGGATTGATGGAGGGCAGTATATTACTGTTCCTTCACAAGTAATGAGTTCTGATCTCTGTAAGCATACCTGTCGCATCCAGCACGCTGAAACAGTACCCCGGAACTGTCTGGTGTCAGGACAAGTCCACCTTGTGCAGCATGTACGTGGAGAAGCGTATCCCCACCCGACACATTCAGATGTAGTGCAGGCACGCCATGATTGATTTCCAGTAATAGACGGCTTTGTTGAATAAATCGAAATTTTGGTGAGTTGAAGGATCAGATCACGCATTATCCTGACTATACTGGCAGTTCCGTGGCAAAGCAAAAGTTCAAAATCACCAACTGGCGCAACTACAACAAGGCCCTGATTAATCGTGGCTCCATCACTTTCTGGCTTGATGATGAGGCGATTCAGGCCTGGTATGAGTCAGCAACGCCTGCATCGCGGGGACGACCTCAGCGCTATTCAGATCTTGCCATCACAACCATCCTGGTGATTAAACGCGTATTCCGGCTGACCCTGCGAGCCGCTCAGGGCTTTATTGATTCCATTTTCGCCCTGATGGATGTCCCGCTGCGCTGTCCGGATTACACCAGTGTCAGCAAGCGGGCAAAGTCGGTTAACGTCAGTTTCAAAACGCCCACCCGGGGTGAAATTTCGCATCTGGTGATTGATTCCACAGGGCTTAAAGTCTTCGGTGAAGGTGAGTGGAAAGTCAAAAAGCACGGCAAAGATCGCAGTCGTATCTGGCGGAAACTGCATCTGACTGTTGACGCGAGTAGGCATGAAATCATCTGCGCGGACCTGTCACTGAACAACGTCACGGATGCTGAAGCATCCCCGGGGCTTATCCGGCAGACCCACCGAAAAATCAGGTCAGTTGCTGCGGACGGCGCTTACGATACGCAGCGATGTCATGACGAACTGCCTCGCAAGAAAATCAGCGCGCTCATTCCTCCCCGAAAGGGAGCGGGATTCTTGCCTGGTGAGTATGCAGAGCGCAATCGTGCTGTTGCGAATCAGCGACTGAGCGGGAGCAATGCACGGTGGAAATGGACAACAGATTACAACCGTCAGTCGATAGCTGAAACGCCGATGTACAGGGTAAAGCAGTTGTTCGATGGTTCGCTGGCGTAGCGTGATTACGATGGTCAGGCTGCAGAGGCTTTGGCCATGGTGCGTGCGCTGAATAAAATGACAAATACAGGCATGCCAGATCTTCGGACCGGATTTACCTCGATAAAGGGCTGACCGGCTCAAACCGGCAACGGCCCGGACTTGATCAGGCGCTGGCCGCTGTGCGCAGCGGTGATACGCTGGTTGTTCTGTTCCCAAGCTTGACCGGCTGGCGCGGTCAGTTCCTGACGCACGAGAGATAGCGGATGCACTACAGTCCAGAGGCGTGAAGCTGGCGCTGGGAGCCAGCCTCTACGATCCGGCAGATCCTATGGGGCCCAGCGGAAGCGAAGCTACAAAATGCGACATTTGACGTCTATCATAACGGCGGGCTCTGTTGAACCCACCGTAAGTCGTTATCTAAAATTACAGGTGCGTTTTAAACCATTCTGTCTGAATGCTGATAACCTGCTTAAAGTGCTCTCCTGCATAAATGTCGTAATGGCGGGCACTGCTTTCCTCATATAGCCTTTTTTCTTTGGCCCCCACCGCGTCAAATAAGGCCCGTCCCTGCTCCGGTGGATTAACCGTATCCTGACCAGCAATAACGATCAGGGTCGGGCACATCACCTGTGAGGCATTCAATGCGGGTTTGTACAGAAGAGTTTCGCGCACCGTAAGAAACGGTATTTTAATGTCCATCTTTGGGTACTGCGTTCTGTTTTCTTCGAAAAATGATTTTGATTCTGCATCGCTCAGTACCCGGTTGACACCCACGAACATTTCTTTACCTGTGTTCTTCTGCTTTTCAGCCATCTTGTCCAGGGTTGAAAGAAAAGCTTCTTTCTCTTCATTATTCATATTCCCGGTGACTATCTCTTCACCGTCTGCAAAAGCCAGCTGGCTGACAATACATTTGATTCCCGGGTCTCTGACCGCCGCACCAAATACGTGGCATCCCCCAAATGATGTTCCCCACAGGCCAATACGCTGCGCATCAAGGGAGGGCTGTTCTCTTGCCCAGTTAACAACAGAGATAATATCGTCAATTTGCATAGCAGGAACCAAGCGGCCGCGTTCGCCGTCACTGTCCCCGAAACCACGATAATCAAACGTGATGGTGGAAAATCCGGCGCGGGTAAATGCTTCAGCAAAATCAGGTAGCAGAATTTCTCTGATACCACAGAAGCCATGGCACAAAATGATCACCGGGCTTTTTGTACTGTCGGAGGGAGAGCGAAGCGTCAGAACGATGCCGTCAGACAGTTTTTGTGTTGAAATTTCCATCAATATATATGTCCTTTTATCAAGTTAGTCATTAAAAGCAAAATTAATCCTCTGGAATCTTTTCTTCCTGCAATGCATGGTTAAGGTTTCGATAGCAGACGCTGTTTCACGATATTTTTTCACCAGAAAGGTTCCCGGCATCCGCGTTTCCGGCTGCTTTCCTTACGCGAAGAATGGTCTGCCGTGTAGTGCTAAACTCACGGGCAATAGACCAATACTTACTCCAGCGTTAAGACGTTCCAGCACCACCTGCTGCTGTACCCCATTGAGTGACGAAGGACGCCCGAAGCGTTTTCCCGAAGCCCTGGCTCTTGCAATCCCTGAATGTGTACGCTCAATCAGCAGGTCTTTCTCAAACTCAGCGACGGCCGAAATCACCTGCATGGTCATCCTGCCGGCCGCGCTGGTGAGGTCCACGCCGCCCAGCGCGAGACAGTGTACGCGAATACCGGACGCTGCTAGTTGTTCCACCGTTTTCCTAACGTCCATAGCATTTCGTCCAAGACGATCCAGTTTAGTGACAATCAGCACGTCACCATTTTCCATTCTGTCGAGCAGACGGGTAAATCCAGGCCGCTCACTGGCAGCAACCGAACCACTGATGTGCTCCTCAATCAGTCTCTGGGATTTGACGGTAAAACCAGCAGCTTCTATTTCCCTGCGCTGGTTTTCCGTGTTCTGCTCCAGTGTAGAAACACGGCAGTAGGCAAAAACGCGTGACATGATGAAAATTTCCGTCCGAAAAGGATGTACGAATCATAATGCATATCCGAAAGTAATTTCACTTACTTTCGGACAGTATTAAGACCCTGTGTACGAAACCGAACGGTTCTGGGCACCATCAGGCTGCCAGCGCCAGCCGTTGATCCATGTTCAGCTCGATACGTCCATACGGATTAACATGGTGGTATATCAATGGGGTCAGACCACGCCAGTCTTCTTCTGTCATTCTCTGCTGCCAGGCCGGCTCTGTCAGCACATTTTGAATCAACAGGGTATTGATATAGACCAGGCTGATTTGCAACAGGTGCAAAGAGAGCATCGACAGTTCCTGATCCGCAGGCCGGTTGCTGGTAAATTCTCCGTGTTCGCCATAAAAAATAAAATTATTGGCGCTGTTCCAGTTTTCCACGACGTTGAGACCCGCATTAATTTCGCAACGCAGTGACTCATCGTGTAAATAACGGCAGAGGAAGATGGTCTTAATCGCTTTGCCCAGCTCCGCGAGTGCCTTATAGGTTGGATGCTGAATGTTATTGCGGGTGAATCGTCGTAATATGGCCTCGGGTTCTGCCGTTCCGGTTTTAAGTGCCGCTGTATATTTGATTATCTCGTCATACTGTTGTGCAATAAGCTCCCAGTCGATCCCCCGGGTTAAAATCGGCGTAAGATGCGGGTACAACGATGTATCTTCCTTTTCACACACATACAGTTTCTGTCGGGCGATCGCTTTCAGGCGCGGCAATAGATCGAACCCCAGCACATCACTGAACGCAAAGGCCACCTCACTTTGTCCGTGGCTGTCCACATACTGGTGGTTAATTTCCATGTCGGTACAGTGACGCAGAACACCTTCCATCATGGCGGCCACCTCCGATGAGGAACAGCGGCGCAATTGTGAATAAATACAGGTGGAATGCGTATCCACATGCCAGTAAATCATCACGCCGCGCCCGCCATAGCGAGCATGCCATTCTGTCATCAGATTCTGATCATAAGCACCAAACTTTCGGGAGTCCGCCGCACAGGATGTCGTCGCATTCCCCCAGATAGCGGGCTGACGAATTCTGAAAATACCATTCACAATATGTGAAATCGCTGAGCGCAAAGCATCTTTCTGAATAAACCGCCGTTTAACGTAACGCAATTCATCATAACTGACGCGGGGTTGCTGGCTGGCGATACGTTTCAGCCCTACATTCGTTCCGAGGCCAAACAGACATAACAACAGGCGGCGTTGTAATACCTCAGGCTCCAGCACTTCCCGACTGGCCGATGTGCGAAATAACCACGAGAAATGTTCCCGTAAATCCACCTCCTTGAGTATGTCTATCAACTCCAGATCGGCCCAGCGCTGGCCAATCTCCTGCTTCAGCGCTGCGGTGTTGGGCGGCTCCGTTTGTTTATCCAGCGGCGTCAGGTGGATACGATTTTTCCCCTGTTCCCTGATGCGAAGTCTGGGATTATCCGGCAGGCCATTATCCAGCGTACCGAGCCACTGGCGCATCCTGTCTTTGATTTGATTAATAAAGGTTGTCGCATCAGTGGGTGCCTGCAACAGGGAATAATAATATGCGCGGTTAGTGGCAAAATCGGCAGGGAGATCTTCTGCCGGATCACGATAGCGATCCGCGCCGGTGACCCAGATTTCTTTGTTGCGCAGACTTTTGCGTAAAGCCCGTAATACACAAATTTCATAGTTGGTACGATTAATACGCTCTTCACCGGACTGGCTCTGTACGATGACAACATCCCGCCATTTTTTCTGAATAATACCGTCAACAGGCACATCACCCACCGCATAGAAATGCTGATTGCTGGTCCTGTTTTCCTTAATAATCTGGATAGCATCAATCACGGGCCGATAGAGGGCATTGCCGGACTGAAACTCAAGCCGGTCCAGTACCGGCATCAACATCCTGCGATAGTGGTTACCGTAAGAAGAACGCATGGATTCATGTACTTCCTGCTCAGTATTCACCCCTAGAGTTTTGAATTCATCGACCAGATTTTGCAGCATTTTCTGTGAGACAACAGGATAGACAACTTCCTTTATGACACCGTCTGGCTGGTCAACGGTAGCCTCGGCCATGCGGAATAGCAGACGCGCCTTGCCCCTGACCTTTTTAAACGCCGCAAACTGCTTTTTATCGACCTTTTTTTCAGCACGGGTACCGAGATTATGGATCAGCACCATCAACATCTCAATCAACGCATCGGTCAGTTGCTGGCGGCGACGCCAGCAAAACATAGCTACCATGCTGTAACGGATCGCTGAAGGGTGGCGACGAAGCTCCCTGATCGATTCACTGGCACACCGTTGTTGAAACTGGACGATGAATTTAGGAGATATGCCCTGAAAAATATTCGGCAGTAGCGCAACACCATCAAGGCATTTTAGTTGGGCGATGACGGAAAGGACATTCTCCAGACTGGGCCTTCCCGGGTCAGCTTTGAGGCCGCTGAATGTGACTTCGTTTACCTGGGCAGCGCCCGGTTCTTCGGCAGACAGTAGATGATTGATGGCAACCTTACTGTCGAGTGAAAGTCGGGTAAATATGGTGTTTTGTTGCTTTGTTTCGAACTGGTGTACAGCTGAACGTATAATCCGCTCCAGGTGCTCGGTGGCTGGCCGTTCAATCAGCTGTTCCTGACACCAGTCAGTAACAAGTTCACTGCCATGTACGGCCTGCGGATTTAACGGGAGGATAAATTCGGTTAACCAGGCGCTGAGTCGTGCGATATCAGCTTTACTGGGGAGTCTGACACCCAGATAGCGACGAATATGTTGTCGGTGTCGGTGTCGCTGAGCCTGCCGTCCCTGAAACGGATAGTTTTCAGGGGATACGGAAGCGCATCCGACCTGCTCAGCGATGGTGTGCACAATGCCGGAAGGGAAATCGTGTACAGAGTCGGGATAATGGCCCTGAACCTGTCGGAATTTTAGTTGAAGGGCAAATCCCAGACGCCCCGTATCGGTCATCCCCGGTAGCAGGGAAAGCTCGTCAGCAAGCAAATGCCACTCGTCCCTGTCATCAAAAGCCTTCTCCTGTAACAACATCCCAACTCCCTGAATCATCAATGGGTAACCGCTATGGTAACCATTTCACAGGTGAGTAATTTTTATTCAGATCCAGTTCAAAAAAGTCAGATGCCGCATTTTGCAGCTTCGCTCCCACTAGGCCCAAAAGTGGTGAACGGGCAGCGTCAGAGGGGATGACCACGACTGAGGGCAGCAGTGAAAGCAACGGTTCTGCTCCCGTAGTATCGAAGGAGAAATAGCCACAGAGAATATTGGCCACTTCGCCATCACCTCCAAAACTGAGACTATTACCTGAACATTCAGCAAAGATATCTTCGCACCATTGTGTTGGAGTAGAAGGGTTATCTACCAGAGAAAAAAGGGTCTCAGGCTTCACCAGGAACCCATCTCCTTGCTGCAGTTCAATGGAGTTTTCAACGCCTTCCACTATAAGCATTCCATGTCCAGAAACCATGAATCCAAAGCGAATTGAAGCACTTCTTACAAAGCTTATCCCCCACGGGGCATGCGGTAAAAGGCGTGAATAAAGTGCGCTTTTGAGACGCATAGCAGCAAATACATCATCGAGAGGATCCATTTTTTCCCTCTTTCATGGACGGTTAGTCAGTAATAATGTCTTTTCAGACATTCTACATCCAGTAAAAAAATTTTAAGGTAGCGACGTACTCAACAAAACCAAAGAGAGCAATATGCATAGCTATCGACTTGAGAGTTTCGGAAGTTTACAAGGACTGAAGTTAATTGAGGAACAGCAGCCAGTCCCCGGGCGTAATCAGGTTCTGATAAAGGTCCGCGCCTGTAGTCTTAATTATCGTGATCTGGCCATTCTGTACGGAACAGGCACATTAACCCCTAAAGCCGGGCTGATCCCTTTATCGGACGGGGCTGGTGAGGTCGTGGCTACAGGCGATTCTGTGGGCCTGTTTAAAAAGGGGGATCGGGTTGTGGGAACCTTCTTTCCTCACTGGTTTGGTGGAGCACGGGATGCCGCTGCAGGGAGAGGAACTTATGGCACTCAGGCCGATGGATGGTTAACCTCATACAAAGTGGTTGATGAAGAGTCTCTGGTTTCTGTACCTGATTACCTGAGCTGGGAACAGGCTGCCACTCTCCCTTGCGCAGCAGTTACAGCATGGAACAGCCTTCAACAGTCGCGGTCTGTATTACCGGGAGAGACTGTGCTTACCCAGGGCACAGGTGGAGTCTCACTGTTTGCGGTGCAGTTCGCCAAAATCATGGGGGCACGCGTTATTGCGTTAACGTCAAATGATGTAAAAGCACAGCTATTGTCGGCGCTTGGTGCCGATCATGTCATCAATTACCGACATTATCCTGAATGGTCAGTAAAAGTCCGGGAACTGACACAAGGCAGGGGGGTTGACCGTATTGTGGAAATTGGCGGGCCGGGAACCTTAAATCAGTCTTTACTCTCCGCAGCGCCGGGAGGGGAAATTGCTCTGCTGGGCTTTGTTGCACAGGGAAGTGCATCAGTCGATTTTATGACTTTGTTCAAAAGTGGCGCAACTGTAAGACCTTTCAGTGTTGGCAGCCGCGAGGATTTTGTCGCTATGAATCGGGCGCTGGTAAAAAGTCAGCTTCAGCCGGTTATAGACAGGGTATTCGAGTTTGAACATGCTGTTGAAGCATGGCGATATTTTGAAAGCCAGCAACATACTGGCAAAGTGGTCATCACGATGAATTGAAGCAGAAAGAGCCCTGATGCCCACTAAAGGCCGGGGCTTATGCCATAAGAGCAGACAGGTTTGTTCGTCGATGATGATTTCCTGCAGTTAAACGCCTCACCTCGATATTGTCTGCGTTTTACGAACTTCCGTTTTTCACTCATAGCGGACTGCGCTCACTTACTGCTGTGAGCGTTACCTTGAGTTTAATGCCAGCCAGGTATAGTCAGGTTGACAGTACTTGTTTCAGACCTTCGTCATTAAAAACGGTTCCGGTCTTCAGGACGCCATAACACCAGTGCACCAGTTTCCGCATCAGCGCGCCAATGGCTACCATTTTAGGTTTACCCCGCAGGCACATCTCATCGTAAATATTACGCATTCGCTTATTGTAGATTTTTCCGCACAGGGCGGACATGTAAAGCCTCGCTCTCAACTGAGGGGGGCCGATTTTCGACATCCGCGGTCGGCTCCGGACCGATGTGCCTGAGCGTTTCTCGATCGGCACCACGCCCAGAAAGGCGGCAGCCTGCTCAGCTGATGCAAAGTTATGGCTGCGAAGCTCGACCAGCATATGCATCCCCAACTGGGGACCAACCGATTTAATTGAGTTCAGCAGTGTATAATCACGCCTCAGTGCAGGGCTGGCTTTGATATGTGCTTTAATCTGCCGCTCGATATTACTTACCTCCTCGCGCAGAAGCTGCGCCATACGCCTGCAGGAACTGATAATATCTGCAGGTGTGTCTGTCGACAGGTATTTTTCCAGCCTGTTCTCCTCACGCAGGGCATCACCCAGCAGAACATCACGCCGTCGCAGGAGTGCAGCGAGATATCTGATTTCGGGGGACGGCGGCTCCCAGTGGTGTGGCTTCTTAAGGAATGCGTAACAGGCAAGCATATACGCATCCACCTTATCCGTCTTTGTCATTATTCCCATGCCGCGTGCAAACTCCCGACTGCGGTGAGGGTTGGCCAGAGAAACCCGGAAACCGGCATCATGTAACTCAGTGGCCAGCCGTTCGTGATAAACACCGGTAGCTTCCATCACAACATGAACATCCTCAGGACCGCAGTGCTGGAGCCTGAGCCAGCGAAGAATATTTTCAACTGAATGTCTGTTATTTTGGATGTTACGGGTTTTTATGCGTCCTTTGATACCGTCATACAGTATGCAAAGATCAAGGGTGTTTTTACTTACGTCAATGCCGACTGGAAACATGGTCAAACTCCTCTCACATAAACCGTCACGCCTGTTCGCCTTGTACATACGGAGTCGAGCTCCCGGTAACCGTTCAACCTGATGTGCTGGCGTGAAAGGTGAAGCGGAGGGCCATATGCTGCAAATCAAGGTTCAGCGGTGCTGGCTTTTCTGACCTTAAGTGAAGGGGGCGGCTCACTCAGCTTCAGTGGTGGTAGCTAATCACCACAAACTGTTAGATACAAGGGTGAAGGGATAGGTAGGTGATCCCTTTCTATCCCTCACTGGTATCGGCAGCTAACCCTCATTTCAACCGACCCACATTAACTGAAAACGAAAGCCTTTTCTTTAAATCCTCAGGAAGTCTCAGTATGCTCATGAATACCATTATTTGTTTGTGGTGAGCAATCCCGATGTTTGTTGGTTGCAGACACTCGCCGTGAGAAAAGAGTAAGAAATATCCCGGCAACTAACGGTATAATAAAGAGCATTGATTGAGTTGAAATTGCATATCCATATACATAGCTTTCCAGGCTTACCGCAATCAGAGGAAAAATAAGGAATACAAGTGAAGCCTGAAAGGCACTGGCCTTTTGCTGAAGTGCAAAGTAGCACAATATCCCAAAAACCCCGGCAAAAGCACCGAGATACAGGGTAGCTAATATTGAGTGTGCTGAGAAGGCTGACACCAGTGGTCTTTCGAAGAACCATCCTGCCGCAGAAAGTAACAATCCTGCCAGAAAGCACGGGAGCGCATTAAACGTTATAACAGAGACAGCACAGCTTCTTTTCTTGCATTGAGTATATATTATGGCATGGATGATTACGGCTGAAACAAGCGCAATGATTCCCTGCCATTGGGTCTCTGTGCTTGTTTTCGTTTCTTCGAGAATAATGCCCGCCAGTGCCACTATTGCGATAGTTAAACCCGCAATCTGCATTGAGTTTGTTTTTTCATTCAAAAACAAAACTGATGCAATCAAAACAGCCACAGGCATGTTTGAAAATATAATGGAGGCAAGCCCGGAGCTGACATATGTTTCACCATAAATCATTAATGAGAAAGGAATGGCAAAATAAAAAATACAAATTACAAGCTGGAACAAGCGTTGTCCGCGTGGAAATAAAAGCGGTGTTTTTCTTAACCATGCAATGCCGATTAAGAATGGAGCTGCAAACATAAACCTCATCCCGGTTGCAAACACCGGAGGGATAGTTTCAGCGGCTATCCGCATAGCCAGCCATGTGGTCCCCCAGGTCAGTGAAACCAGCAGGAATAATACCAATATCGTCACTCTGCGCATAAGATACTCCCAGTAAAAGAAATTAATTTAACTTTTTAACGGGAGAAAAATATTGTTTTCTTCACTTTTATTTTATACTTTTAGAGAAAAATATTCTCCATCAGAAGGGGCGGTTATGCTGGATAAGAAAGATAAGGAGCTGCTCAGGCTGTTACAACATGACTGTACACTGTGTCTACAGGACCTGGCAGCGGCTGTCGATTTAACGCCGAATCCTTGCTGGAAGCGCATAAAACGTCTTGAAGATGAGGGGATCATCACTGGTCGGGTTGCTCTGTTGAGTAAGGATAAGCTTAACTTGTCGCTTACAGCCTTCGTGATGATAAAAACACAAAACCACAGCCATGACTGGTATAAACATTTCGTTTCGCAGGTCAATAGTATGCCAGAAGTGATGACTTTTTTCCGTACCACGGGAGAATATGATTATCTTCTTCAGGTAGTGGTTTCAGATATGAAGGGTTACGATAGTTTTTACAAAAAGCTGGTCAGCTCAGTAAGCGGATTGAGTGATGTAACATCCAGTTTTTCCATGGAGGAAATAAAATACACCACTCAACTTCCATTACCTAGTTAATGGTTTCGCAATTAATTGTCAGTCTCCATAAAACGACCGTTTTATGGACTCACTGTAGTGCTGATCATCAATCAAACGCTGTGTCTGACATTCGGTCAAAGCAAGCTGATGAGCAGCATCGCGACGACGCATGCGCTTTTCAATAACTGACTGAATGATGTTGATCCGACTGAGTTCTTTGTCTGTCATAGTCACCAACATAAGATCGCGGTCCTGTGCTGAGCAAAATGAAGGCTTAGCGTACACGACGCGTGTGAATTGTGCTGAGACGACAATAACGCTTTGTGTACCGGCATATCATTCTCGGCCAGACCTTCGGCACGTCAGTGCTCTCCCGCGACGAGCTGCGCTTTATGCTGGTTCATACCAGGGAGGCCTTCCTGCGCGGGCATAACAGGCTGGCAACCCTGCCGGCCCTGGGCACGCTGCTCGACATCACCCGTGACCTGCTGGCCTGGCAGGTGGAGCATGACCGTCCGGTGGATGACCACTACCTGAAGGGGATCTTCCGCCTGGCCGGCGAAAACTGGATGGAAGAGTTTGACCGGTTCCGGGCAGCGCTGCGCCCGGTCGTGGATCAGATGTATGCCGAGCATCTTTTGCGTCCGCTGGAGAGCGACTGTTTTGAGCTGGCTGACATTCCCGACGCTAACCTGTCTGAAATTTTCACCCTGCCGCGGCTGAAGACCATATTCCCTCTGGTCCTGCGCGGGCTGGGCTGGACAGAACAGAAGGCCACCGCTCTGGCGCAGGAGCTGCGCCCGGTTATTTCTGCCGTAACGGAAACCATCGGGGCCGGCACCCTGCGCCTTGATATCCGCATTGACGGCCAGCCCCCCGGAGAACGCCCGGGGGCCTGGTACACCACGCCCCGTCTGCACCTGCTGATCACCGGCCAGGACTTCGTGGTGCCGTACGGCTGGGAGGCGTTCTACGAACTGCTGGGCCTGTTCACGCTGTATTCCCGCCATCCGGAAGCCCTGGCGCACGGTCACCAAGGGGCGCGTGTGATGTTCTCCCCGCCCGGGCATGTATCAAAAGAGGGATTTTTCGGTATCGACGGCCTGCGGATTTTTTTACCGGCGGAGGCCTTTGAGACGCTGGTCCGGGAGCTTACCACGCGATGTGCGGAAGGTACGCTGGCGGAGGCCCTGACCGGGCTGCGCGGCCTTTACGGAGATCTGTAATATGAAAATACTGAGGCAACTGTGGAACCAGAAAGGGCTTGATGCGGCAGTTGAGAATGTACCTGAGGATCGATATGGCTTCAGAAATATTGCAGAAAATATCTCCCGATCCATTCTTTCCCTTCCACAGGAAGCTTCAAATGTGATCGGAATTGAAGGAGCATGGGGCTCAGGTAAAACAAGCCTTCTGAATCTGATACTGAAAAGTCTTTTTCAGCACAAGGATGGACACACGCATGTACTGCATGTTTCCCCATGGCTGAGTGGCAGTGATCCGGTTGAAGCGCTCTTTCTTCCTGTTGCCACGGTTATTCAGCAGGAAATGGAAAAACGCTATCCTCCGAAGGGCTTCAAAAAGTTCTGGCGTAAATATCTGTTGTCACCAGAAGCTCAGAAAGTGATTGAGTATGCTCAGGATACTTCATCGCGCGTTCTTCCGCTGGTTCAGTATATCGGGCAGTTTTCCAGCATCATTAACTGGATAGCAGGCGGGATAAAAGTATTTACCGAGAGTCGTCTCGCAGTTGATCAAAAAACGACAACAAAACTGCGGGCTGAAATTGCGAAACAACTGGTTACTCTGGATCTGAAATTCATCGTCGTTATGGATGACCTTGATCGACTTGAACCTTCCCAGATTGCTGAAGTGTTCAGACTGGTGAGGGCTGTAGCCGATCTGCCCCGCTTTACCCATATTCTCTGTTATGACAGGCAGATTATCACTCATGCCGTTGAGTATGCGCTGAATATAGAAGATGGCAGCCGTTACCTGCAGAAAATCATTCAGCTCAGTTTTAAATTACCCCGGCCTGAAGCCTTTGATTTACGCAATGAATTTCGCCAGCGGGCTGAGGCGCTGTATCAGCAAATTAATAATCAACCGCCAGACTCTGGAATGTCAGGGGATCTCGCCGCGGTGACGGATACGTATGGTGGCGCACTTTCGACGCCACGGGAGATCCATCAGGCGATTAATTCCCTGATTTTTCTGTATCCGGGGATGCGGGATTTTGTGTATTTCCCTGATTTGTGCCTACTCCAGCTTATCCGGGTGACAAACCCGGCCCTGTATGACTGGACAGAGCATTACCTGACAGAACGGTCCGTGATTGAAACCGGCCAGGGCATGCTTTCTGACCGAGAAAAGGCAGACTTCCGGGAGGAGCTTATAAGGTCTATGAAGACGTTCAGGGCATCCAATGCAGACTCGTTTCTGACGCTTGCAGACTGGCTCCCCGGTATCAGCGGACATGATGATGCACATCTGAATCTCTTTGAGCCCGTCAGTGAGGATTTTCGTCATATCCAGACGACCGGTAAACGACTCAGCAGTCTGACGCACTGGCGATATTATTATGCCTTCTCCTCACCCCAGAATGTTCTGCCCACTGATTTCTTTAATGAGCTTTTTAAGCAGGCAGGCGTACCGGAAAACCAGCAGCAGCTCTCTGAAAAGCTCCTTTCAAAAATCAACAGTGTGGGTAGTCTGTCCGGAACCTGGTTCGAACATATACTAAGCAGGCTGACACCGGGGCTGATTAAGGAACGTAATTTCGAAGAGTGTGCTGGGTTGATTCAGTTTTTCTTCGATCACACGGATGAGGTCAGCACTCGCTTCCGGATCCGTAACACATGGTTTTCCCTGCGTGAAACTGGCATTAATCAGGTTGTACGGCATCTGCTGAAGCATATGCAGAATATTGATGAGACCAGAACAGTCACGCAGATGGAAAAGCTGATTGTTACTGGCGCTTCGCCGTTCTGGATAGCCGATTTTATGCGGGATCTTATCTGGGAACACGGTCTTGCTCAAAATGCAGTACCTTCCCCTTCAGACGCTCTTTTCAGTCGCGATATTACGGAACGGTTGCGTGACAGATTTGCTGAACGCATGAGTCAGCCAGAACTTAAGCAACAACTTCTCCTGCGCCAGTCAATTCTCGGGTATCTCTACGCCTGGAGAGACATGAGTTCAGATGAAGCCGTGAAGCAATGGGTCAGAGAAGTAACTGCCACTGATGAAGGCCTCGTTAACCTGTTGATACGATTACAGACCAGTGTCTTCAGCTCTCACAGAGGGGCATATCGCCGGATTGCGCGTGACCAGGTCAGTCCGTTCTTTGATGACTGGTCAGCAGTCGAAGAGAAGCTGAAGGTTATGCTGTCCGGCAACGAGCTGACGCCGGAGCAGGAAGAACTCAAAAGTGCACTGGGAAATGACGACTGATCTGATAAAAAGGCCGCCTGGCGGCCTTTTTATTACTCAATAAGTGGATCAGGCGCTTAACGCTTTTTCCTTGTCAAAAGGAACACCGGCATACGTCAGCTCACTCAGCAGCTTGCGTTTCCATCCACCATGCTCATCAAGCTCGGTATAGAGTACGCCCGCGAGATCGGAAGGTATTTCGATATCTCCCTTCCTTAGTACCAGCACTTTCCCGCGCCCAAGCTTACCCGCGAAATATCCCAGTTCATACAGGACATTCTGGCGTGCACGCAGTCGTGTGTTTTCAGATGCCAGGGCATTTCCACTGTCGTCGGGTGTCATCAGCACTATGGCAAAGCTGACATCTCCTGACTCCGCTTCAAATTTCTCGATTACAGTCCTTGAGCCATCAGGACGTTCAGAGAGAATGATTTCCTCCAGCCCTATCCGGGATATAAAGCGGGCAACAGACTGAAGGGCATCATTATCATGGCCGTGAACAATAAAAATTTTGCGCGAGACCTGACGTATTACTACCGGATCAGGATCGGATTCATTCTCAACATACAGCTGGTAGTCGCGAACAAAAGTTACCAGTAACGAGGATGTGAACTTACGGACAGATTCAATAATTTTTCGGTCATAGAAAAACGTGTGGCAAAAATTGAATGCGAAATTATCGTTAACGGACATTTTCCTGATTAACAAAAGCTTCAGGCCTAAAATTTCACGCGGTTCTTCAGGCCACTGCAGGATGGCGGAGCCGGCCATACTGGATTCGGTTTCATGACTTTTCGCCAGAAAGGCGTCAAGATCGACATCACATGTCAGGCGTTCGTTAACAGCCTGTAGATTACCGTCGTTCAGGAGCCGGGCCAGTTGTTTCAGTGGTTGCTGATAGTTCTGTGCATCAGCACGCTGCAAATCATACACACAATTTTTGAGTGACTGAAAAATGTCAATTGCCATCCTGCCCGTTCTCCTGTCTTTGCTGTTCGGCACTATCCAGAATTTGCTGACGCAAATCCTCTTTCATGGCCTCGATCATGGGACTAATCATCGGATTAGCGGCATACCGTGAGGCTCGCTCCTCCAACATGCTGTACGCTTCCTGAATCGCAGTTTCAATGCTGACAGGATCGTTTGCATCAAAACTTACCGGATAACTACCGTTAAGGGTTTCAGCCGCTTCCTCAACTTCTTTCAATTGTTTCTGCAATTTATCTATACCTGTAATTTTTACGCCCAAATTAGCCTCCGCAGCAGTGAAGTTCCTCAGCCAGTTATAGATAACATTTTGAAAAAGGGAAGGAGTGGAGACAACTCAAAATTCATACGATTTTACTGAGATCCGGAACTACCTTTTTTCGGATCTGAGGAACGAAACAGAGACATTGCGAACAAAATAAGAAATAAAGTGAAAAATTATTGCAAAAACGGCATTAATGCGTAATCAACAAAGGTTCTGTCTTATTCAATACATAACGGCAATAAAAGGCGAAAAACGAATTTATTTTCACTTTTTGCGGAAAAGCGGCCTTTAAGTCCACTCGTCAACAGTAAATACCTGCACATCAACCCGGACATAAAGGAGAACACTATGTCTACATTTATCGCAGCAGTATTTACTGTCATCCTCACCCTCATCGCCATCGGTAAGTTCATCTGGGCCGTTGTCGTAGCGTACCGGAGCCTCACCTGGTTCTTAACCCACTTTGACGAGCTTCCCTATATCTGGACATGCAGCTGGCGATATTACCGCCGGTATATTTTCCGCCGTATCTACCGTCGCGTCTTCAGTCGCTGATTTCGTTATCCAGCGGCATGCCCAGCCCGGCCAGCCAGCACAGACAGCACCAGGTGGTGAACACCATCTGTGTCTGACCGGATTTCCATTTGCGGATAGTTCGTGGGTCCACCGCCAGCCGGTGGGCCAGCTCCAGGTCAGTCAGGGGGATCAGCCCCCGGACCACGGAAATGTCACTGACCGAGGGCGTCTGCCAGTACTTCGTGCTGACTAGGGTATAACCGTTGAAGGCGTGGGTTTTGATCAGCGAGTGGATCAGCGTCAGGTGCTCCTGATTTTCCATCGTGCTACCCGCCGGTCAGATGCTAGTGAAACCGGGAACCCGGTGCTGCAGACGGCGGGCTTCTTCCCGGGCCTGAAGTTCACGCCCTTTTTGCAACATGTCCGCCGTTGGCTCCGGCAGGGTCTCCATGAACGCTTTAAACTGTTTGCCGATCGCGTCCAGTGACACGCTGGAGGTGATAGAGGTATGCCGGTTGGTATAAACCAGGCGTGTCAGCGGCCGGGTTAGTTCTTTACCTTCCATAAAGCGTTTGAAGATCCACAGATAGAGATCAACCAGTTCCAGTCCGGCGCTCTGCGTACCAGACTGGAAGACCAGCGGTTGCTCTGGCATGTTTTTCATGTCCATCACCGGCAGACCTGGCCCCAGCTCCCATGGCTGAGCGCGAATCTGACGATAAAATACGCTCAACTCCCGCTGGGTGGTGTTGAACTGCGATTGCTGATCAACAATGATGCGGGCCTTGCGGTTGGGAGCGCCTAGCCGGTGGCAGATCCCATGAAGCACGGACTGAAAGCCAATCATGTTTGGCATGATCTGCAGTTTTTCTTTATTGGTTTTGCAGTTGTAGCTGAGTTCATCAAAGTGGGCCATTGCCCACGACAGCGCATCAGTCACAATTTCAATGAAACGGGGATCGCCCAGCATCCCGACACGTGAAAGCAGTACGCTGCAGACTTCCCCCAACAACGCCGCCGACCGGCCATCGTGGGCTTCCAGACGGGCGCGCCAGGCTTTTTCCGCTAGCTCATCATCAAACAGCCGGGCCAGATTTATCAGCAGGGGATAGCGAAGCGGGGTCCAGTAGGCCGTCCAGGGCACCACCGGATTCATCCCCTGGTCAAACACCTGATCGAAGAAGGAAATGATGGCGTGATCGCGTTTGACCACCTGCCAGATATCAAAGCGGATACGGTGCTTTTTCTGCAGAACCAGTAACGTATCGATGACGTTATCCAGGCGGTGCATACCCAGTTCGGCGGCGTGCAGTCGCACCACCCCCATTTTTTTACGCAGCGCAGCGAGGGCAGGCTCCGCGACAGTATCGAGATCATCGGGTGAGGACAGCACGCCGTAGGACAGTATCGGCTGAGTGCTGTCAAAAAGGTTCGGTCCGGTATGGCCGGTTTCATCAACATAAAAGTGCATCAGGACATCCTGTATCAGTGGCTCCGGTATGACGCCGGACGAGGGATAAAACTATATAGAGGCCTGCAGGTCGCTCAATTAAAGACTGTCAGCCCGGTGCCAGGTTTAATAGATCGCGCAAATCAGGTACTGTCCGGCATTATTGTAAATCACCATATCACCGGTCGGCAGCTGCCTGATGCCATTATCAGGCAACCTCTCACTTCCGAAAACATTAAATTTCGCCCGATTCAAGGCACGAAAACCCACTATTTATCTGATTTTAATTGGTTATTTAATTCCTTCATGCCATTTTCCCCACTTCCATTTTCTCGCCCAGGGTGACTTTTTCTGAAGGCGTTTACCCGCTGACCGGCCGTCAGTTCCTGTTATCTCACTGAATCGCAGGTTCAAACAGCCACCTCCAGCTGTGGTATTTTTCGGATCTGCGGTGGAGAAATGAGAAAACAGGATATGCACAGCATATCCATATTCCGCGCATCTGCATAGGGCAGACATACGCATATGCCAGTCATCTGCATATGCGACACCTATACAAACCAATCTGGCAGGCATATACTGCACATATGCACTCACACATCATGCATGATCAGTTGGAGGAACATCCATGCGCACAGTTTCGATATTTAAAAACGGCAATAACCGCGCCATCCGTCTGCCCCGGGACCTGGATTTTGACGGCGTCAGCGAGCTGGAGATCGTCCGGGAAGGGGACAGCATCATTCTGCGTCCCGTCCGGCCGACCTGGGGCTCGTTCGCGCAGCTGGACAGGGCCGCTCCGGACTTTATGGCGGAGCGTGAGGATGTGGTCAGCGATGAAGGACGCTTTGAGCCATGAAGAAAACCTGGATGCTCGACACTAACATCTGCTCGTTCATCATGCGCGAGCAGCCGGCAGCGGTGCTGAAGCGCCTGGAACAGGCGGTGCTGCGCGGTGATCGCATCGTGGTCTCGGCCGTGACGTATGCCGAGATGCGCTTCGGCGCCACCGGCCCGAAGGCCTCGCCGCGCCATATTCAGCTGGTCGACGCGTTCTGCGCGCGCCTCGATGCCATCCTGCCCTGGGACCGGGCCGCGGTGGACGCCACGACGGACATCCGGGTGGCGCTGCGCCTCGCCGGGACGCCGATCGGCCCGAACGACACGGCCATTGCTGGGCACGCTATCGCGGCCGGCGCCGTCCTAGTGACGAACAATGTGAGAGAGTTTGAGCGGGTGCCGGGTCTGGTGCTGGAAGACTGGGTGAAGAAAGCCGCTCTCTGCAGGGTAATTTCTTGAATTACCATGCAGGTTATTTCGGCGTGCCGCTTATTATGCCCTTAAGAGTGTAAAGCCTGTCGAACTGGGCATAAGGTTCCCCTGTTTCCGCTGCGTGTCGGAGTTTTGCGTCCAGAAGGTCGGGCAGAGCGATACCATGACTGAGTGAATGGTAAAGATCATAACCGCTGACACAGATCACCCGTTTTCCTTTCCCGAAGGCCGTCAGACCTTCATCAGTAAACCCCATCCATCTGATGAACACGCCCCGGGCCCACTTTGCCTTGGTGCTGAGTTTTCCTTCGAATACGTGCAAATCTGCCGCTGGCGTTCTGTTCTGATGCCACTTAGCTTCCAACAGGTAAAAGTCATCATTCAGCCGGAAGCTGCCGTCAATCTGCTCGCCCGGGTTACGGAATGACGAGCGGGGGGAAAGCTTAAAGATACTGAAATTCAGGCGCTTCGCGAAGTATGTCGCGGCCTTTTGGAGGATGGCCAGTTCCTCAGCCTGCTCCGCCAGTTGTCGTTTAAGGCGGACATTTTCAGCGGCCAGTTCGCTTTCGCGCTCTGACGAACTCATTTGTTGCTGCTGTTTACTGCGCCAGGCATAAAGCTGAGATTCGTACAGGTTGAGTTCACGGGCTGCGGCGGCCACACCGATGCGTTCAGCGAGTTTCAGGGCTTCGTTACGAAATTCAGGCGTATGTTGTTTACGGGGCTTCTTGCTGATTGATACTGGTTTTGTCATGAGTCACCTCTGGTTGAGAGTTTACTCACTTAGTCCTGTGTCCACTATTGGTGGGTAAGATTAATCTAATCCCCAAGGGTATTGTTGTTTTTAATAAAATTATCGTGATAATTATTTCAAAAGAGGGTATTATTAAAATAATTCCTAAATAAACAAATACCCAATTCTTTTTTATGAATTCTTAATCACACAGGGAAATGCTTTATTTATTTTTTCAAAGTAAAATCAATTTGTTACTACCATGCAAACACAAACACAAACCTTATTAAGCACATAAAATGAATAATAATTCATCATGAAACTGTAAACATTATGTTTCATGTAAAATGGTATTATGTTGCTTTAAAAAGAAATACATTTATAATTGAATAGATAAATTACTGGAGGCATCATTAGATAATGAAACTGGTGTTTCAATGGAAAAATATATTTACTTTATGTGCAATAAGGATGTTACATTAGTGTTAACTGATGATTATTATTTTTATTTCGGCCTAAAGCAGTTAACTGGACTACCTCTGGTTTATATTACGTATGAAGGCTCGATGGATAAACCAATAGTTATTAAGCAGAAAAGAAATATAAGAGTATTGGTTGATAGCCGGATTTTTTATTCAGGGAAATGGGATGGTTATAAAATGTTAAGGAAAACATTAAATATGATAAGTCAATGGATGTGGCTTGACATTTCGGGGGGGGGAGAAGTTTTATCCTAAAGGGTGTGATTATGACATCTATGTCAACATGCAAGGAAATTTAAAAAAACATTGAAGAGCTATATTATGCATACTTAAAGAAAAATGTTAGCCGGATTGGAAATCATTACCCACAACTAACAAAAAAAGAACAAATCATTCTACAATGCTTACTCTCCAGGAGGGAGGGCATCCATGAATTAAAAAGCCGTCTAAAAATTGAAGAGAAAACACTATCGTGTCACAGATGTAAAATAACAAGAAAATTTGGTTGTAAAAGATTCATAAGATTTATGTATCTTTACAACTTAAATAAAGAAATAACTGATGAAAAATGGTGCACATCAAATACCTAGATAAAAAGGGAGGAGGAGGTGAACTATCCATCCATTATATTTATAATTCTTTTTCTATTTTATTTGTCAATTTATAATTTTTATTCTTACATAGCTCAAAGAAGGAGGTTGAGAAACATATTCCTATCAAGAAGAAGGAGGCGCAAAAAAAATAATCACCATAAAACGTCTCACACTCAATAAATAATATAATAATCATATATAATTAATGACAGTTTTAGTTGATATATAAGGATGCATTAAAGGTAAGAACACTATGAGATTGTATATCGTTACCGAAAACACTTACTTCTTTGCAGGAATGAAATGTATTTTCCGGACATCCAATATTATCTTTGTCTAATATCAAACAGTGATATACATGCATACCTACCAGACTCAAACACAATATTTTTATTAGATGGTGTGAATCATAAATTTTCGATAAAAGAGTATAGCCATCTAAAAAAGAGACAATTTTAAGATAATCGGTTAATTCAGCCATTTTACCGAATTGTACTGCCAGTTTATTTAATCACAGTTCGTCCTCTGATGAAAAACGGGAAAATGCGGGGCTGTCTATGTCCAGAGCACCAACGACGGTATTATTAATCCGGACAGGTAAAACGATTTCCGAGTTACTGGCTGTATCACAGACAATATGACCATTAAAACTATGGACATTATTTATGCACAGGATCCGTTCCTCTGCAACTGCCGTCCCGCAAACGCCGGAGCCTACCGGAATTCGGGCGCAGGCAATGTTCCCCCTGGAATGGTCCAAGAACAAGGATATCCTTCTCCAGCACATAAAATTATATTCTCCATACGGTTATACAGCAGCGAGCTGGTGTTAGCCATCATGGTAACAAAGCTGGTTTCTCCCGCCATTAGCGAACTTAAGTCACGAAATAAATCTCTGTAAGAAAAATCGGTGTTCATCTGTTATTCCCGGTGGCGATAATCCTGAACGTTATCCCCTTGCCCCTCAAGGATGGGGGATAACGTTCACTGCATAATAAAGCGTTTTAGTTATTCGTAGATATCAGCGTTACCAAAGGCATAGTTGTTATTACTGAGGCCGGTGATAACGTAATATCTGGCCCCCATTTGCGCCGCAGCCATGGCAAATTTCTTCTCCAGTTCTCCCTGAGTTGGCGCAGTTCCGCTGATGCTACCTATTTTTTTATGACCTGCCATCTGTTCTTCGGCCATTTTAATGGCACCTCTGGTCAGCTCCATTGAAAGTGCGTTATTTTGTTCTGGTATTTTTTTTCTGAGCAAGTTTATACAATTCGCCTCTGTGCCCTGTGGTGGCCAGTTTTGATAAGGCTGAAGAAGGTTCATGGTCGAAACTTCGGACTGCGGTTCCTGTCACGCCCCACACACCGGAGGAAAATGGTGTTTCGTAGTCTCCTTCAGAAATATTTTTAATGCTGATGACAAACATACCATTATGACGGGTCAGTTTTGCCGTCATAAACTTCGCTGCAGCCCCGAGCCTGAGTTTTCCACTATCTGCTGTAACTTTCACAAGCTGGTCTGCAGCAGGAGCCCGGAAAAGAGCAATCTGTTCCGTTATGTCTACCGGTTTCCCGTCCTCAGTCATCAGACCTGTGAGATTAATCCCCTGTTCTGACGCCGGGGCAAAGAACCAGCCTTCTGACGCAGAGGCGGCATGCATGAAGGCAAAATGCAGATACTGTCCGTGATGTTTCTTCACCGGAATGCTGAATGAAACACTTTTGCCAGGCAAAGTGGCCCCCACGACCGCCCCGTCAGGGCTGTTGAATTGCCCAATAATTTCGCCGTAAGAATCTGACGACATGACGAGCCGGCTGGCTGCTGGCGTTTGCGCGCCGGATTTATCGCCGGCGACGGCGGCCGCAATACCGGAGGATGAGAGTAACAGGGCAGACACAACAGCGCTGGTTATAACGGTTTTCTTTAACATATTTAAGTTTCCTTGTAGTGATTACTCATAAAACAGAACCACAGATGATTATTGTCCGGCCTCATGCCGGTATTCAGCAGAGCCAATAAATTTGGAGAACCGTTCACACCATATCTGAACGGTGGTGAATTCATTGACGTTAACACTGTCAGGAATACTCTTTCTGAAATTACCAAAGTTTTTGAGTTCTCCAATCAGCACGGCCTCTTTTTTCATTTCCAGAAAAGAACTCTTATCTACCGCCTGTTTTTTCGTCAGATAGATTTTGTAATCCGGCCCGGGCGCTACTTCACCTTTGAAGGCGATTTCGTTATCGGTAACGTAAAGCTCGCCCTCTGCCCAGTGAAGAACATCGCTGCCTTTCTGATTACGTTTAAAATCACCCTTATATTTTGCCAGCTTCCGCACATCGTTGATTTCGTTCAGCGAAGCATTTTCCTGGGCAGTCAGTATCGGCAGCAGATAAATCCCCAGGCCGGTACCCGCTCCCAGAACAGCCAGGTGTGAAATTAGCAGGATAACTTTAAGTCTGGTCTTCATTTTTTCCTCCATGAGTTGATAACAGCTTACCTGCCATCGTTATATACTTCATTATATATGCTTTACTGATTTATGGCTTCCATCACATGTGATGAATAAACTACTGCGGCGCCCGCGTTCAGGGAAACAGCCACGGCCAGCGCAGCGGCGATTTCTTCTCTGGATGCACCGGCTTTCAGGGCCGCCTGTGAGTGAATACTGATGCAGCCGTCGCACCGGGTCGTTACGGCGACCGCCAGGGAAATCAGCTCCTGTGTTTTCTGGTCCAGCACGCCCTGACGATTGGCAAATTCAGCGATAGTCTGATAGACCTTCAGGGGTTCAGGGATCTCAGTCACGAGTGAGCCGACATTTTTAGGTTTTTTCTTTATTCATTCCAGTTCATGTTCATAATTTTTCCTTTGGGTTACAGGGAGGGCTTTCAGGCCCTGATAGTTAAATATCTTTTCAGGTCATGTTTCAGCAGGACAGCACCGGCACCGATTAACAGAACATCTTTTATGATGAAGCTGTCAATTTTCCCCAGTTGTGGCAGCAAACTCAGTGTGGTGATACCTGTGACGATAACGATGATATCCCCCAGCACGCCGGCAGCAGGTCTGAAGAAACCGATAATCAGTGCCAGAAAGGTAAGCGTTTCCATTACGCCGAGGAAGTAGCTCCCCCCGTGGACACCAAAGAGGATATACAGGATATTCAGCCATGTTGAGGAAATAATAGGTTCGAGGGCCATCACTTCAAAATCAAACCATTTATAGGTCCCGAACAACATAAATATCGTGATAACCGACAGGCGAAGAATAACCATGTCGTTGTCTGAGCGGATAAAACTTTTGAAAAAATTTTTCATTCTATTCTCCAGGCAAAAAACTATGCCCTGTCAGAAATCAGGTACGGGCATCAAGCATCATCATTAAAGCGTCAACGGCACCGGTATAGGCATCATGAGGAGGGATCCGGTTCAGCATCAGCGCGCCCTTCAGTGCGGAGCAGACAATGATGGCAAGCTCATCAGGAGGGACGACAGACCTGAGCTCGCCGCTTTTCTGCCCGGAAGCAAGGACGTTTTTCAGTATTAGCATCTCCGTCTGTGCCAGGCAGCTGACAGCTTTCTGCAGTTCAGAGGAGAACTGGTGACTGTCCGACAGCATGGCGTAAACGCCGCACATTTCCTCTCTCTCTGCACAGCCGGCAAACGCGTCGAGATACGCCCTGAGGCGTTGTACCCCCGGAGGAATATCATGGAGGGCGGCATCAAGCTGACTAAACACCCCTGTTTTGTATTCGCAGTAGGCCAAACCCAGATCGGTTTTCCCGGGAAAATGGTGGTGGATACTGGCTTTTCTGATACCAATCTCTTTTTCCAGGTCGGCATAGCTGAAACCCAGAAATCCGCGTTGCTGAATTAAGGTATCCGTCAGGCGAAGTATTTTGTCGTAAGTAGACACCGCATTTTCCTGTTATGTATGAAGGGCACTGTATACGTACCTTAGCGGTAGATAACGGCGGTTCCGTAAAATTTATTTTTACCGTCAAGCGAAGTGATACGGAAGTAAGAGGCCCCGGCCTGCTCTACTCTGGCTTTAAGCGCAGCGGTCACTTCGTCTAGCGTTGACAGATTGCCGGCAGAAATATGGCCTGACGGCATCAGACCCGCAGCGTCCTGACGGTTAATTTCATCTGCGGCGGCTGCGTAGCTGGCCAGGGTAAGAGCAAGTGCGGCAACGGTGGTATGGATAATGCGTTTCATGGACGATCTCTCCTGGTGATTAAGTATACCTGCATCCTACCTATCAATAGATAGGTAGGCAAGGAATATTTATAAAAAATAAGAGGGATGAGATATATTCATTTGTTTTTATTGCTTTTTTCCAAAACTAAAAAAAGCATGACTGGCTCAACTTACCAGTAACATCCTGAATATCACACGATGTCAGTCAGTGTTACAGGTAACGGATTCGTGGATGGAAAAGAGGTTTCACTGGCAGTGACGGAAATTTCGGCGGTTCCGGCGTAGAACCCCATTATGATTAGTGGATACGCCCCTACATTTCCAGACAGCTGTTATCACTTAATCTATTACTGGCCCGCAGCCGTAGATATTCTAGCCACGGTGGTAACGAGTATCCGGAAGAGATTCCACTCACACTCTTTCAATCCTATTGCAAAAGCTGATTTACTCAACAGGATTAAAAGAGGGAGTTTGATACAATTTATTTCACTTTTTGTTAGAATACTAATTCTTTTCTTGTATTTTTTTGAGGAAATGAGCACGGAATACGACATAATCTTAATCTGTAGTCAGTAAAGAGTCTATCCTCCCTGACTACAGATTATGTCGTGTATTATATGATATCAACTTGGCTGTCAGCGGCCATGTTGATATCAGCGTACCTTTGTTGTAAAGGAATACCGGTCAGAACAGCACAGAGTAGTTCAGACCAAAGGTTCGGCCCCTGCCTTTGTAGTCGTACAGTGACGCTGGGCCGTAACCCGGGCTGTAGTACAGTGGTGCACGCTGCCCCCAGACAGTGGTGTAGTCACGGTCGAAGAGGTTTTCAATGCTGAAGCTGAGTGTACCCACCGGAAGCTGATAACTGCCGAGCAGATCCACGGTGGTATAGCCATCGACCTTGTAGCCCTGCGCGTCGCTCACGTCAAAGGAGGTGGTGCTCTGCACGCGCAGACTCCACGGGTCCGGTGCCCAGCCAATGTAGGCTGTCGCTTTTGATGGGCTTGCTGTCTTCACATCGTATTTCTGCCAGGTACCGTTCACTTTCGACTCAGTTTTCAGCACGTTGAAGTTCACTCCGGTACTCCAGTCAGTATCAGGAATCAGGTAGTCCACCGCACCTTCCACGCCGTAAATACGGCGTTTGTCGTCCACCACGCTGATGGTCAGATCTTTATTCGCCACCACGCTCTTATCAGAAATCGAATAGTAGGCCGCGATTTGGGTGCGCAGATTATTGCCAGTAAAGCGCCAGCCCAGCTCATAAGAATCGACTTTCACGCCTTCCAGCTTGCTGTCGCTGACGTTCACACTCTTTGTTAGAGGAAGATGGCCGTTCACTGCAGCACCATAGATGCCGCGACCATAGTATTTACCCGGGTCCGGCAGCTCCACGCCCTGGGAGAAGTTGAGCCATGCCTGCTGGCGTTCGGTGATGTGCATCAGCAGACCGGCGTTGAACAGGAAGTTGTCGTAATCGACTGAGCCGCCAGGAATGGCGTCGGCGGATGTAGCCTTCCCGGCGGCAATCTGCCGTTGCTGCGCGTAGCCGATGAAATCATCAATCTTGTTTTCAGTGTACTGATAGCGTACGCCACCGTTGAGGGTAAAGAGATTATTGATGTCATAGCCTGATTGCAGGAAGGCCGCTAGGTTGGTGATGTCATACGACGGATAGCGCCCGGTGGTGTAAATCTTCTTGTTGTTCAGCCCTCCGGAAGCGCTTGCCTGAGCCAGGTCGAAGAACATCTGGTTGGAGGTAAAGCGCTCATGATCAGCATCCAGCCCCCAGGTGATTTGCCAGCCGTCCATCGGTTTGCTGTTCAGAGTCAGTTTCATGCCGTACTGGTCGGTGTCCTGCTGTGACGAAGAGAAAGCCGTCACCTGTTTGTTCGCATTTACCGTCGGGAACGGGTAGAATCGCAACGACTCATCGCGGTAGTAAACCTGACCGACCAGCTCCTGTCCCAGGAAAGCGCTGTCAGAGTACTGCAGGCTGATCAAATGCCGCTCAGTGCCGGGAATACGGTCGGAATTCAGCCCGTTACTGACGAATGGCGTGCTGGTCCCTCTGATGGCAGAGAAGCCTTTCCCGAGATTAAGCCCGTAATCGTCGTCGCCCTGGCTTTTATAGTACTGTGTGATCAACTGAAGCTGCCGGGATTCATCGATGTTCAGCGTACCAGTTCCCATGATGTCCAGCCGATCGGAGTACTGCAGGCCGGTCTGGGTGTTATCAAGCAGGGTGGCATCGCCGTTACCGTCAAACCAGCCGCCAAATTTCTGATATGCCACGGAAAGACGTCCGGAAATATGCTCATTTCCGCCGGAGACAGCTCCGGCAATGCGTTCATCGTGATCTTTACTGCTGCTAAAGCCACTTTTGGTGCCAGCCTCAAACTCCATTATGGTTTCCGGCTGGCCTTTTTTGGTCACGATGTTGATCAGGCCACCGGTACTGCCGCCGCCGTACAGGGACGTCGCACCGGAGATCACTTCAATACGGTCGATATTAAAAGGATCTATAGAGTCCAGTTGTCGGCTGTCGGTACGTGAAGAGTTGAGACGTACGCCGTCAACCAGCACGACCAGAGGGCGGCCACGCACATTCATACCGTAGTTGGTGCGGCTTCGGCTGCTGACGTCAAGGCCAGGGATCAGCTGAGCCAGTGCGTCTTTAAGCTCTTTGCCGCCCTGAATCTGCTGTTCCAGTTCGGCGTTTTCGATAACCCAGGTGGTTTGCGCCATCTCCGCTACGGTGCGATTGCTGCGGTTGGCAGACACCACGAACGTTTCATCATCGGTTTGTTGAGCGACTGCTGGCGCCATCATGGTAAGAAGCAGTGGGTTGAGAGCCCAAAGCGTATACTTTTTGCTTATCATCATTATTCCTCCACACGGGCGGAAAAAATCAGCCCAAAGATGCTGTGTAGCGAGTTAAAGAAGCAGCCTCCGGCTGCGTTTTCCCTAGGTGCCGCTGCGCCACTGAATCAGGGCGGGCGGCATACTGAGATCGAATAAATCACGTCCCATTACACGATTAAGAATACGTGCAGATCTCCATGCCATCAGGCTGAGCTGGGGTTCGGCGATGCCATGGGTTTGCATACTGGCGTTGACCGCGAAGATGTTGTTCTCTTTCGGGCCGTTCCACTCCAGGGTGAAGTCGTCGCGTACTTTGAAATTGCACTCATCGCGCATGGCGATTCGCGACATCAGCGGTGAAAGAATCTGCGGCAGCGCGGGACGGTATCCGGTGGCGAAAATCACCACGTCGCTTTCCAGTGTGTCATAGCCGTTATCCAGATGATGCTCCAGCAGCAGTTGCCAGCTCTGGCCGCGACTTTCCAGCCCGGTGACCGAGCGGCTTGGCAGCAGACGGGCGTTACGCGGTTGCCTCAGTACCTCGAAGCGATGATACAACTCGCGATAAATGGTCAGTAGCGAGTCGGCCGTGATGCCGTCGGAGGTCATTTTCTGCTCGTCGAGCATCTTCTGGCGCGCGCGTTCATTCAGACCGACGAAGCCTGAAACGTACTCAGGCGTGAAGTATTCGTTGGCGAACGCCGCCTCATCCAGCGCGTTAAAGTTATTGCGGCGCGAGACCCAACTGATCTCTGCAACGTCGCCCCATTCTCCGCGTAGCGCATTGAGAAACAGGTCGGCGCCGCTTTGCCCGCCGCCAACCACGCTGACTCGCTTGCCGCCGAGGTCTGGCCGGCGCAGGCTCATTTCACTGGCGTGGAAGCAGGTTTGCGTCGCCGTTTTTACGCAAGGCGGCAGGTGCGGTTGCTTGCCAATGCCAAGGCAGATATTGCGGGCAACGCTTTCGCCCTGGCTGGTCTGCACCACAAACCGCTGGTGTCTCTCGTCGAAATCAATACTCTCAACGGTATGATTGAAATGCAGATTGTTCATCCCTTCGGCGGCCCAGCGCAGGTAGTCGGAAAACTCATCGCGGGATACGGTACGCAGTTCGGTGGTCAGGAAGCGGTAGAATTTTTTGCGCTTCACCAGATAATTAACAAAGCTGTACGGGCTTGTGGGAGCCACAGCGCTAACCAGATCTTTCAGGAACATGGTCTGCATATGGCAGTCCGGCACCAGCATGCCGGGATGCCAGGCAAAATGCGGGCGGCCGTCAAAGAAGCGGCTGCTTAATCCTTCTGCCTGATGAGACAGCGCCGCGATGCTCAGGTTGAACGGGCCGATGCCTATGCCAATAAAATCTACAGTGTTTGTCATGATTCAGTCCCTGGTTGCCAGCCACAGCGGGTTTTGCAGATCCTCAAGGTAATTCGGCAACATGCGGCTGCCGCCGTCCTGGTCGTGCCAGGTCAGTTTTACCGGGTTCAGTACTACGCGAATAATTTGTGGCTTGAAGAGTGAGAAAAGCGCAAAGCGCGCTGACATTTGTGGGTGTTCCTGCATGTAATCACTCAACACTGCTGCCAGCAGTTGATAAAAACGCCTCTCCGGTACGCCAAGGCGAGCCATCAGTGGCGAAACAAAGCGCAGAACCGTCACGAAGTGGCCGGTCTGTAAATCATGAATTAAGTAGTCGGCGCTCAGGCGAGCGGTGACGTCACGCACCTCCTGAGGCAGGGAGTCCATTTCCGGGAACGCATCTTTCACCAGCCGCATATCGCCCTGGAAATCTTTCAACAGCACGCGCTGCGGTACGCCCTTTTTCATGGCGAGCGTTATATTTTGTCCGTGGGCGATAAGCGCGACGCCGTAGCGGCAAAGCAGGTGATACAGCGGAACCACTACCACTCGGAACAGCTGCGTGAGCCAGGTTTCAGCGTCCAGCCCGGAGCGGTCGATATATGCGCCTATCAGCGGCTGATTGTTTTCATCGCACTCCATCAGTGTTGCCATCAGAATCGGACTTTCGTCCGGCTTCAGCCAGCGACACGGATTCTCACGCCAGATAACGCCGAGCATCTCCTGGTAGCGGTAGGGGGCCTGGGCAAGCGCGGCATAGCCTTCATGGGACACATAGCCCGCCGCCGGTTCACCGAGGATCACCGCGCCGCTTTGCTTAAGCGTGGCGTCGGTCGCAAAAACCTGTTGCAGCCAGCGTGAGGCCAGCGGCCCGGCGGCGATGTATTTGCCCGGAATCCCCCGGTAGCAGGAGGTGTTGTAGATGGTCAGCGGCAGCTTGATATCCAGCCCGCCCTGGCGACTGGCGTTGGTCAGGGTGCGCAGCGACTGCTGCGCGAGCCACAAGTCGCCAAACTCGCCGAGCGAAACCATCCTGCCTTCGGCAAGATCGGCGATGAAGTCGAGGGAGATTTTTTGCTGCCACTGCCACGGATGTACCGGCAGTGGCAGCCAGTCGTTATCCAGCCCGTTGTCCTGCCAGACCTGATTGAAGCGGGCAAACTCCTGCGGGTCCATCGCGGCCGCCAACAACTGCTGAATATCCAGCTCGCTGTCGCAGCGCCAGACCATATGCTCACGTTTTACCGCCAGCCAGTGCAGTCTGAAGGTGTTGGCGTACTCTGGCGCATATCGCTCCAGCGCCTCTTTGCCCCAGCCCCGACGACCTTTATTAAAAGCGAATTTAGGATGGCCGCTTAGCAGGCATTGCAGGCGGTCGGCATCAAGATCAATCAGGTCACTGGCGCTCAGCCCGCGCCGTGCCTTCAGCAGTTGCAGGTCACCCAGCAGCGTGGCATACAAATCCTGCATATGCTCAGCAACGGTGGCATCGCTCATCGACAGCACCGGCTTTAGCTGCATCAGTAGCGTTTGCGCCAGAACGGGCTCGTCCGCGCAGCGCAGCGTTTGAGCATCAATCCACAGCCAGCCCCAGATGCCGCGTTCAGCGCTGAAGCGCCATTGTGCGCCCGGCAGGTTAATGCAGTAGCGGCCATCGCCCTGAGATTCCGCGTGGAAAACCTGCTCATACTCCAGCTCGGCCAGCATTTTTGCCACCAGCTGGCGGTTAACAAAATCCCAATCCTTGTGATTCATTACAGACCGACCTCCGTGAAGAAGTGATGGCGATCCGCCATCACCATGCGCGAGCGCTTGTGTGGGAAGTCGAACTCTTTAATTGTCCGGTATCCCGCAGGCTCAAGGTGGCGGAACAGGCGCTGGTTATCGGCGCGTGGCTCCAGTACGGTGCGCTGCGTGCGGGGCTCATCCAGCAACAGGTAATGTGTCAGCCCTCGCAGCCAGCTTTGTACGTAGTGGGCTCCGCGCCATTGCTGTTCACCAACCAGCAGATGCAGGCCACGGTCAAAGGGTTGCCATGAATAGTGGCGGCCAATGCGGTCTTCCGCCGCCCAGTAGATTTCGAAATAGCTAAACGGCCTATCGTCGAAGCAGCCGATCAGCGGGAACGCATGTTTACCGGTGAGCTGGCGTTCCAGATAGGCGGTCTGTACCTCCAGCGAGCCGCTTTGCTCCCAGAAATACTCAACGCGCGGATCGTTCATCCAGCGGGTGAAACGTTCTGCATCAAGAACGGGATCGGCAACGCGGAAACTCAGCGTCTTGCGAACGCGTGGATCGTAACGGCGATAAACCTCGCCCTGCGGACGGGGTGGGCGCAGCGGGAAATAAATCTCACGCTCTGCATCAAAAACCATTTCGCCGGAGGCCCGGTTTGCCGGAGAACTCAGCCATAGCGGTAACTGCCAGAAGGCGGTGCGATGGATGATGTCGCTTTTTACCTGCCCGAAAAGCGTCAGCGCCTGTGGCTCCTCACGCCATTCGGCCCAAGGGAGAACCACCGCTGAAAGTTGCGGTGCGGCGATAAATATCTGCTCCAGCGCGTCGCGCAGCCACCCTGTCGGCAACGGCCCCGGCCAGTGCAGCACCGCGCTATTGTCCAGCCCCCAGCTAAGATTCAGAGGCTTGTCGAGTTTTTCACAGCGCAGTCCATATCCGCTGTGAACGATGTTTGCCTTAGACATTTAACCCTCCTGAGCCAGCAGCGGGTTGGCGAAATCGAAGTAGATCACCGAGGGATCGACGATGGTGTTCTCGTTGTGGTCGTTCAGATAACAGAAAAAGTTACCTTTTACGTTCCAGTACGGATTTTCCAGCACGTAGTTGAGACAGGTTTTATGAGTCACCTGATCACGCATTTCAGCCAGCAACGTTCGTACGCGAGCCATCAGATTCGCTTCACTGTCCAGCCCGGCAGCGCCCAGCGCGGCGGTCACGGCAAAAGTGGAGTTAACCAGCAGGTAATAAGGGAAGTAGCGCAGCAACTGCTCACGGGTGAAGACGTTTTCCGCCTGCGCCTCGCCAATGGTGTCGAGCCAGCCTGCCGCGTGAGGCATAAACGCGCTGCCCTGGCAGTCACGGTAGATAAGCCCGACCGGCAGATCCCCAAGCATCTGAACCAGAATATTTTGCTGATGCGCCAGCAGCACCAGGCCGTAATCCGCTTCAGCCGTAAACAGCGGCTTCAGCACCTGATGGCAGTAAGCATCGACCCATGCGTGGGCGGCCTGTTGCGCAGTGATGCCGAGGCGATCGCTCAGGCGTTTTACCGCCGCAACCAGCAGCGAATCACCGCCATCCGGCGCGGCCTGGGTCAGGGAGACCAGTACGTTAGTCTGGCTTTGCGGCTGATCCACCAGCAGGTTTTCACGCAGGGCAAACAGGCTTTCCTGCATGATGTTGCCGTGGAGATCGCGCAGCCCGGCCCAACCGTCTTCCTGCATCACCCGGAAAGTCGGGAAGCGGGCCTGTAGCGTCTGCCAGTCGTCGGTTTGCGCCAGGCGCGCCAGGCGCATTCCACGCTTCACTTCTTTCACTGACAGGGTACGGACGGAGTTGGTCAGGCGCACGCTCAGGGAGAATTTGATCATGTCGCGGCTGGTGGCGCAGTATAGCGAGCGGGAAGAGGTGGTCGGTAGCCACGGCGCGCCGGCCTCGCCTAAATCTTTAATCAGCCCTTTAGCGACAAGCTCCTGGCACCATTCCTGCTGCAACAGATACTCCCCCTGCCACGGGTGCAGCGGGAATAGCCATTGATTGTCGCTTAATTCATTGAGTAACTGCGGCGCATTCTCTGCGGCAAATCGCGTCAACCGTTGTTGCAGGTTGAGATGCAGGCTTTCACCGGCGATCTGCGTTTTGTTCACCGCAAACCACCGCAGCGGGAAGTGGGGCGCGAAGTCCGGCAGGTAGCGTTCGGCCTCCTGCTGGTTAAACGGTTCATGAGACTTAGGCGCCGGGTGGAAGGCGTGCCCGACCAGCAGAGCCTGCTCCGCCTCGCCAAAGTTCAACGCTTTTTCACGCAGGGCTGCCCAGTCATGGCGGGCATCAATTGCCTGCTGCGTATGGGCGTGGCTTTCCATCACGCGCTGGTGGAAGGTTTCGCAACTGGTCGCGGGTAGCAAGAGTTGGTGCTGGAGCTTATCAACAATAAGCCGGGAGAGGGTGGCGAAATCGACGGGGTGACTGCCGGAGGCCGTGACCAGACGCGCCGGAAATTCAAAGCGGTGATGCTGGGTTGGGGAGAAATAAGCCACTCTGAAATGGAGCGCCTGCTGTTCGCCCAGCGGGATGATCAATTGGGTTGGCTGGTATTCCGTCAGCCGCCAGTCTTTGGTTTCACGAACCAAGGAATTAAGGAAGCACTGCGCAGCCACATCCAAGGTTGAGGTTTTAGTTGGCAAAGTCATAGTCAAACAGATCTCACTCGTCATGATAATGAGAATTTTGTCGATAAAGATTCCCATTATCAACAAAAATTATTAGGATTGATAAAATTTATTTTATAAATAAGCACAATCAATATATGGAATTACAACATCGTGACGTCTCTTGAGAGCGCGGAAATGCCGCAAAAAACATTGTCCTGCTGGCCGCTTGCGTTCAGCGCGGGGTTACTCGGTGTCGGGCAAAACGGCCTGCTGGTCGCGATCCCTGTACTGGTGATTCAGACAAACCTGAGTTTGTCGATTTGGGCGGCTTTGCTGATGCTTGGCTCAATGCTGTTCCTGCCGTCTTCCCCGTGGTGGGGAAAGCAAATTGCCCGTATTGGCAGTAAGCCTGTGGTGCTGTGGGCTCTGGGGGGATACGGTGCAAGCTTTACTCTGCTTGGGCTGGGAAGCATGCTGATGGCGACCGGCGCTGTAACAACAGCGGTGGGGCTGGGAATATTAATCATCGCGCGGATCGCCTACGGGCTTACCGTGTCAGCGATGGTACCAGCCTGTCAGGTCTGGGCATTGCAGAGAGCGGGGGAAGGGAATAGCATGGTCGCTCTGGCAACCATTAGCTCCGGCTTGAGCTGCGGCAGACTATTCGGGCCGTTGTGCGCGGCGGCGATGCTGGCAATTCACCCTCTGGCGCCGATGGGGCTGCTGATGGCAGCGCCACTGCTGGCGCTGGTGATGCTGCTGCGGTTGCCTGGCACGTCACCGCGGCCTACAGCGGAGCGCAAGAGCGCCAGCCTGAGGCTGGATTGCCTGCCTTATCTGCTTTGCGCGCTGTTATTAGCTGCGGCGGTGAGCATGATGCAGCTTGGTCTTTCTCCCGCCCTTACTCGCCAGTTCGCTACAGATACCGCCGCTATTAGCCATCATGTGGCGTGGCTGTTAGGGCTGGCCGCAGTTGCCGCGCTTATCGCACAGTTCGGGGTGCTCCGCCCGCAGCGCCTGACGCCGATGGCGCTGCTTTTGAGTGCCGGAGCGCTGATGATTTGTGGCCTGGCGATAATGTTCGCTGAACAGCTATGGTTGTTTTACCTCGGCTGTGCGGTGCTGTCGTTTGGGGCGGCTCTGGCAACACCTGCTTATCAGCTTCTACTGAATGATAAACTGACAGACGGCACGGGTGCGGGCTGGATTGCTACCAGTCATACGCTTGGCTATGGGCTTTGTGCATTGCTGGTGCCGCTGGTGTCGAAAAGTGGTGCCGCCGCTGCGGCGCTGATTATAGCGGCTTTTTTCGTTGCTGTTTTATTTACCATAATATCTATTTTCATCTGGTTCAATCTAAAGTTTTCAACAGCTGATAGGGCTGTTAATGGCTAAATCGGTTGATGCTTAGAAGAGGACAATGACGAATCTCTGGAGATAGGCCACTGTGGGAGAGCGTTACGATAAAACGCAGACCGTAGCAGCATTAATTAACGAGGACGTGGAGGTCATCAATGCTTACAGCTTTCAGTTGGCTTTACTAACCAAGGACTGCGCGTTGCTCACGTACCGCAGCGAGGTTGTCGATTCAAAAAGACGCTTCGTTCGTCAATTTGGCAGAGGAGCCATATTTGTACAAATCATCAGAAATGTTGGCAGCTCAGATTTCACCAAGGGACGCCAGTGAAAGATGTTCAGGAAGAAGGGCAGGCACGCAAGATGGCGAATTAAGACAGGTGTGTTCGTGTTGTACCCCAGCCCGAACCGCTGTTCGGATTACCACCATCACCGGAATGACTTCCCAGACCAGAACTACCGGACAAAATGTTCTGAAAGTGGTATCTGGAAAGTAGCAGGAACTCCTTCCACAACAGCACCAATTACCAAAGGCAATGTAATGCCTCCGTACAGAGGAAAGGGCGTAACCTGGAAATTACCCCAATACGCTTAACCGTTAAACTTACACCGAAGGCCAGTCAGGATATGGATAATATCTGGTACTACAGTTGTCGCCAATACCGGCAACCGAGAAAAGTCATCTAGGCCTTGGTCGGTTATAAGGCTCCACGCTCAATGGAAGTGTATACGCGGGTTGCATGGGCAGATCGATCTCGGAACCTGCGTGGCGTTTGCCAGCCTCCTCTCGATGCAGGCTGGGTCAACCCGCGTACCGGAAAATGCAGTACAGCAGGTGCTGGCCGGTAAAGGCTGCAAAGTCACGTCGCTGCTGAAGCCTGTGGTGTGGACCATGCGAACAAACATTGAAAATGATATTCATTATTATTAATATTCTCACTTTTGTAGCTATTTCGCAACCATGCGTAGAACAAGGCAATACTGTTCGGTTTGTGTCAGGGTTAATGCCGAAGCGTCCAGCTCCGGCCTGAACCGGAAAGCCCCGAGCGGGGGCAAAAGGACTTAATTACGTGAGCTTGTAAAACATGCTCCCGGCGATTTTGGCTACCAGCGCTCACGCTGGAGTACAAAATTCTGGCAATCAAAATCAATGAGATAACCGGCAGCCAGTTACATGCAGGAACCGTTCGCCGCTGGTTGCCTTCTGCGGAGCTTGTGTGGCGCAGGGCCGCGCCAACTCTGCGAATCCGTGACCCGCATAAGGATGAAAAGATGGTGACAATCCACAAAGCACTGGACGAATGCAGCGCAAAATATCCGGTTTTTTATGAAGATGAGGTGGATATCCATCTTAATCCCAAAATCGGTTCGGACTGGCAGTTGCGCGGACAGCAAAAACGAGTGGTGACGCTTGGTCAGAATGAAAAATATTATCTGGCTGGCGCACTGCACAGCGGAACAGGTAAAGTCAGCTATGTAGGCGGCAACAGCAAAAGTTCGGCGCTGTTCATCAGCCTGCTGAAGCGGCTTAAAGCGACGTATCGGCGGGCGCAAGCCATCAGGCGGACGTGGACAAAGCCGGGAAACGCAGCGCTGGTTAAAGTGTAGCGGTATTCGGCGCAGCTATTTAGATAATCTTTGTTTTCATTGATGCACCTGAACAGAGACGACCACATCACCTCTGTTCAGTGGTCAAATTCAGTAAACTACTACAATGCTGTTAATTAGAGTGGGATTTGTCTAGAATAGAAAAATAATCGTTCTAACCCCTTAACATATCTCTGGAGATTTATGTCAGTTTTGCAAGTGTTACATATTCCGGACGAGCGGCTTCGCAAAGTTGCTAAACCGGTAGAAGAAGTGAATGCAGAAATTCAGCGTATCGTCGATGATATGTTTGAGACGATGTATGCAGAAGAAGGTATTGGCTTGGCGGCAACCCAAGTTGATATCCATCAACGTATCATTGTTATTGATGTTTCGGAAAACCGTGACGAACGGCTGGTGTTAATCAATCCGGAGCTTTTAGAAAAAAGCGGCGAAACAGGCATTGAAGAAGGTTGCCTGTCGATCCCTGAACAACGTGCTTTAGTGCCACGCGCAGAGAAAGTGAAAATTCGCGCCCTGAACCGCTACGGTAAACCATTTGAACTGGAAGCAGACGGCTTGTTAGCCATCTGTATTCAGCATGAGATGGATCACTTGGTTGGTAAACTGTTTATGGATTATCTGTCACCGTTGAAACAACAACGTATTCGTCAGAAAGTTGAAAAACTGGATCGTCTGAAAGACCGGGCTTAAGGATAAGATGTATTAGTCGCGATTTGATCTGGTACATGGCCTTGAAAGCGAGAGTCTGCAGTTTAGCGCGCCTGAATTTGGTGCAATAGCCTCAGTGGATGATGAAAGCGCCGCTTGGTCGCAGGGCATTCTGAGCTTCAGCGATAAACCTTTGAGTGAAGTGATTGCCACGCTGAGCCGTTATCGCAACGGCGCGCTGTGATGCGATCCAACGGTGGCTTTGTTACGCCTGAACTGTAGCATCTGCTGGGTTGCATCGGCATCTTGGCTGCGGGTAAAGACATGGCGCAGTTGGTGTTTCTTCCAAGCTTCGCCCTAATAAAACGCGAAGCTATTCGGCGTTGTCGTGTTTGTGCAACAACGAGACACGGAAATCCACTTCCGCACACTGACTACTTCAGGAAAGCCAATGAGTCCATCCACTCAGGCTATCAGGACATCTTTCAGCCCCCCCCCTGTTTTGCAGGTCAGTCCCACAGACAATCAGAGCTGGGCCGAGGGCGTGATCGGAACCGCAGTCGTGGCTATGACGGGCTGTCTCGTTGAATGCTTACGGCTTGCAGTTGCTCAGGATGTCTTCGTTCTTTTTACCATCATAGGTGGAAAGATTCATGTTGCTGCCTTTGCCCCACAGCTCGTAGATGTAATCCTTGTTGAGCGGCACATAGCGCATGCCTGAACCACTAACAGCCCGCTTCATCGGGATCAACTCATCCATCTGCTGGATGACAGCATAGTCCCCGATGTAGACCACATCCAGCGTTTTGCTGTCATCGCAGGCGTATTGGGTGTGGGTGACTTCATCTGCCATAGCCCCCCCGGGGACGCTCAAAGCAAGCAGAACGATAGAGGAAAATAGAGATTTCATGAAAGTTTTCTCCTTGTTTCGTTATTCTGAGGGCGGGCATGAACGACGTTCACGACTTCAATGTGTGCAGCTGTGACCCTGTATATCACTATGTGATGAGTGTTTGTCAAAATCGACCTCCTCGTCGCGCACAACCCGCTTACAGCGAGATCACCATCGCGCTTTGGTGTTCTATCTGCGCCCACACAGCCAAGTGGGGAGCCGATGCTCTCCGGAGGAGAGAAAATGCGGGCCATCTATCGGAACTCCTTGCGGTAGATGACCACAGGTATGTCATAAATACCTTTATTTTCCCCACAAGTTTGCAGAAAAGTCAAGCAGATCCACAGCTCGGTCATACCATGCCCAGTGAGATGTGACTTTACCAATCCAATGGCCGCTTCCAGGGTTGGCTCCCGCTCAATAGGAATAACATGATGGCAGTTATCGCATTCAAAAAGTCCTACGGTAGCCCGTAGAGTCAGAGCGAAACGCTGAGTTCTTGCCGAGTCGGTATAACGCTGGACAATACTGGCCTGCATTAGCCGCTCCAGTATTCGGTAAAGGGTCACACGATCGGGAGCCTGCTCATGTGTGCGCAACGCTTGCTTCCAGTCATACGTTTTGGCTACTGGTGTTGCCATATTTCCCCCTCCGAGTCATGTCATTTGAATTCTGGCAGGAAGCCGGTATTATTGCAACTTGATTGCATTAACGTTTA
>OGHR01000234.1_pt1 | contig 65472 bp, 51 predicted proteins | sample 1571621 | NCBI WGS metagenome assembly OGHR01 (sample SAMEA2582038, study PRJEB24529) | metagenome | biome: Human gut stool | place: China | collected 2011
GAATAACACAAGGGGTAGAAAATAAAAATAACTTTTCCGGTTTATCCGGGTTAGGTATATGTTCCGGCAAGAATATTTTTGAAAAAATAAGGTCATCTTTTTTAGAGTAATCATGGACTTTTACATAGTATTCATCTCTTAATTTATCTCTTCCATTATATGCAGCCTTTGCAATTACGCTTGCTCCCTTTGACCTTGAAACTATATCTACATGGGTATGCAGGCTTTTTATCTCCATTTTGTTTCTCTCCTCTTAATTTTTTATTTTTATATCTTCGGACATAAGAAAAGCAGATAGATTTTTCTTAAAATTTTTCTATCTGCTAATCTTTATCTGCAAATTTCGCCCGACCGGTGTGAATATTTCGTTTGAAACGGTGTGAGCACATTGTTCCACCGGTGTACCTGCTCGGAATATCGGTGTGAGACTTATTGTGGTATAGTTTTCTCGTGGTAAAAACAAATGAGAAAGGAACATACAATTATGCAAAACTGTACTACAATTCTTGGAATCATCGATATGCGTCAACGTGGCATATCCTATGATGATTGCCGTAGCCGATACAAAGTTGGCTGCAGCACAATTACTCTGATCATGAACCGCTTCAAAGAATCCGGCAAAGATCTTGATACGCTGAAACAAATGTCGGCAGAGGAAGTGGAACATCTATTCTTTCCACCCGAAAACCTCCGCAGAAAAGATGATTCCGTTATGCCTGATTACCAAGCCGTCTATGAGCGACTAACTATGCCAGGAAGCAAAGCAAATCTCTTTTATCTGTGGCTGAAATACAAGAAGGACTGTCCTTCCGGTTATCAATATACACAGTATTGCCTGTATTTTAAACGCTTCGTTGAAAAGCATTACGGCTCGGAAGCTGTCAGCATGGTCGTGGAACGGATTCCAGGAGAAAAGGTTTACATCGACTGGGTCGGTGATCAACCGGAAATTCTTGTGGATTCATCAACTGGTGAAATAAAAAAGGTACATTTTTTTGTTACAACTGTTGGAGTAAGCAACCTTATTTATGCGGAAGCCTTTGAGGATGAAAAACTGCCCAACTTCATTGCCGGTACTGTTCATGCATTGGAGTCCTATGGTGCAGTGCCTAAATATCCCGTACCAGACAACTTAAAAACTGCAATCACCAAGCATACCAAGGATGAACTGGTAATCAATAGTGTCTATCAGGACTTAGAGAATTTCTACGATGTAGTAATCCTTCCACCACCGCCTCGCAAGCCGAAGGGAAAACCAACGGTGGAGAAGTACGTTCAGTTTCTGGAGACACATCTGTTGGAAGACCTGAAAGAAAAAGTTTACTACAGTATCGAAGATATCAATCGTGATGTACGGCAAAAAATAGCGGACATCAACAACGAGAAAAGGACCTCCCAGTCCCTTTCCAAAATGGAAAGTTTCCTTCGATATGACAAACCACAGATGAAGCCACTTGCCGGTGAATCCTTCTCGCTGTGTGATTATAAATACTTTGCCCGTGTACCGAATAATTACCATCTGTTGTATGATGACCACTATTATTCAGTATTGTACACGTATTATAATCAGCCTGCAATTCTTAAGGCTACAATGGCAGAGGTACGAATCTGCGACCGGAATAACAAGCTGATTTGTACCCATAGAAGGTCCTACAAGGACTTTCCCAAATACATCACCAAGCCGGAGCACATGGCTCCAGAGCATCAATACTACAAAGAAGTGAATTCTAAAGATGGCGCTTATTACAGACGATGGGCCTCGAGTATCGGTCCATATATGGGTAAACTTATTGATTCCGTGCTTCTTACACCTCAGCACGAAGAACAAGCCTATAATAGTTGTAACGGCATTCTTCATATGTGTAAGAATCAATCCAGACTTTTGCTGGAAGATATCGCAAAAACATGCGTGGAAAGTAATGCCTGTAGGTATTCTTATTTCAAAAAGCTCCTGAAAAATATGCAGGACAATCATTCGGTACCGACTACATCCTCACTTCCAGAGCATAGTAACTTACGAGGGAAGGAGGAGTATCGATGATAAATAAAAACCAACTTTCCACAGAGGACTACGAAATCTGCAGTAAGCTTAAAAGTATGCGGTTCTCCGGTATGGCAGAAGCATTGGAGGAAGTGTTTGCAGATCCCAATGCAGAACTTCTTCCATTCAGAGAAAAAATACAGCGTATCGTAGATGCTGAATGGAATCTGCGCTATTCCAAGAAACTGAATCGTTTTATCAAAAAGGCAACCTTGAAATATCCCGCTGCTGATCTGGATGAAACGCTTTATAATCCGGAACGACAGCTGGATGTGCGCATCATAGAGGAACTTTCCAAATGTGAATGGATTGAACAGGGAAAAAATCTTGTCATAACAGGAAAAACCAGTTCCGGTAAAAGCTACCTTGCCAATGCACTTTGTATTTGTGCCTTGCGGCAGTTCAGGACAGTCCGGTACATGAAGGCTAGCCAGTTGATAAATGAGTTGTCCAAAGCAGAAAAACTCGACACTTATCAAGAAGAACTGAATCTGTTCGCTGGCTATGATCTTCTTGTCGTTGACGATTTTGGATTGATGAACATGGATGTTAATAAGTGCCGAAACTTATTTGAGGTATTCGACAGCAGAGATCCTCATAAATCCATCCTTGTAATCTCTCAGTTCCCTGTACCTGCCTGGTATGACATGTTTCAGGATCATACTTATGCAGAGGCGTGCCTTGCACGCATGCTTAGTGGAGCCTATCGTTTGGAGATGAATGGTAAGAACATGAGAGATATGGAACCTATTAACAAGTAACAACAAACGGATAACGCACCGCTGGTGCGAGCCTCTTACACCGCTGACGCGGGAAAGGGGCTCCGTTTATCCGAAATGTGCATCTTTATCCGATATTTATTTTTTATATTTTAGTATCTTTATTATGATAGGTATCTTCGCTCCCTTTTTCAAAGGGCGCAAAGATACACCGACTACATTCGGTGCTTTGCGTTCCTGCGGAAAGCCTGTCGCTCCGCTCAAGGAATTCAAAAGGATAAATCCATTTTGAATTATATAGGGGGCTACTCCCCCTTAAACCCCTGTGGACTTTGTTTTTTTATGTGCTTCGAGAGCAATAAAAAAGCAAAGTGTTAAAATTTCTCTCCACTTTGCACCATCAATTTTCATATTTAGTTTTCATAAAAGCCACCTATCTAATCTTTATTTTTTAATCTTCACTTTCTAAAAAATCATCTTCCATATTTTCATCTAATTTTTCATATTTCCGATTATCTACCCTATCATTTTCATCATCATGATTTTCAGTTTCTTCTATATAAATTTTTCTATCTTTCAAATTGATTTCTGTAAGTTCATTTAGCTTTTCTCTATATCTGTTATCCGATAGCACATAGTCTAAAAAGGCATAGATTAAGTCATTATTTGTTTCTTCCTGCATTCCTGTAATTTCTCTTTCAAAGGCTTCAAACACTCCACCTTTTCTTATTTTTCTTTGTGTTTCAGCACTTCTTTTCTCTTTGTTTCAATAGCTTAATTTGATTGTCCATCTGCTCTTTTTTCTTTGTTGCTTTTTCTAATTTACTCATTACATTTTCTAATTCTTTCATGTTTATTTCCTCCATTCTAATTTCCAATAAAAAAGGTTAAGTATGTTTTTAATACTTAACCTTAGTGTTTTTAGTTTTTTAAATTTACTATCTTGTTTGTATCCATATACAAGCACTTATCACAAATCTTTTCTATAATATCTTTTTCATGACTTATGATTATCAATCCTATATTTCTTTTTTTAACGATTTTTAGAAAATTTTTCCAAATAAATTCTTGTGTTATACCATCTAACATAGTAGTCATTTCATCTGCTATCAGGTATTTTGTCTTAGGATTAAATGCCCTTACTATAGAAAATCTTTGCAATTCTCCTCCTGACAATTCTATTGGATACCTGTCTAGCCATTCCGGTTTTATTCCAAATATATCCAATAATTCTTGTTCGGGTACATAGCTTTCTTCAAGAATATCCTTCATTCTCCAGAGTGGATTCATAATTTTTTCAGGATGTTGATATATTAATTGAACCTCCTTAAATGTATTTTTTTTATGCATTTTTCCATCAATAAGGATTTCACCGCAAATTGGAGATTGAAAGTCTGACAACACTTTTGACAGACTAGTTTTGCCACATCCGCTATATCCAAAAATACCAAGAATTTCTCCTTGTGAAAGTTCAAAATTCACATCTTTAAATATCCATTTATCCTTTTCATAGTAAAATCCTAAATTTTTAACTTTTAGTGACATTTTATCTATCCTCCAAAAAATTATTCTGAGGAAGAGAATTCCATAACCTTTTTGAATACTCGTCTTTTAAGCTTTCTCCACCCTCTATAAATGATGTACTAGGGGCTGTTTCTATAGTTTTTCCATCTTTAAAAACACTAATTCTATCCGCTATTTTCACAGCAGAAATAATATCATGCGTAATGAGTATTACACTTATACCAGAGTCTGCAAAGTCCCTCAATTGCTTTAAAACTTTATCCAACACAGCTTGATGAATACCGGGCGTTGGTTCATCTGCAATAATCAGTTCTGTATTTTTACCAATACTTGTTGCAAATAAAACTCGTCTCAACATTCCTCCAGATAATTGGTATGGATACAATTCACCTTCTGCCTTTTTTAATTCGAACTGTTCAAATATTTTTTCTTGTATTTCTCTTTTTTCCATTTTTTTTTCATGTTTTAATCCGATTTTAACTTGATCTTTTACTTTCATTGACGGATCTAAATAATTTACTGATTGAGGAATAAAAGCTATCTGTTCCCCTCTATATTTTTTTATTTTTGATTTGGTTAATATTTCTCCTTGATAAAAAATTTTTCCATCTACAATTGCATTAGGTGGTAATATATCTATAATTGCATGAGCCAAAAGACTTTTTCCTGAACCACTTGCTCCTACAATAGCTAATATTTCACCTCTGTTTATTTCAATATTTAAATCTTTAATTGGAGTGCTTATAAATTTTCTCAATCCTCTTCCGTATTGTTCAAAAGAAATAGATAAATTTTCAACTTTTAATAATGTATTCTTCATCTTCCCTCCTGTTATAAATATCTTGTTTGAGGATTATTCAAAATCCTTAATGATTCACCTATATTGTCAAAGCATTTTACTAATAATATTAACGCTATTCCAGGTAAAACAACTAACCACCAGTTTCCAAGTGATATGTGTTTTGCCGCTTCTGATAAGATTATTCCAATAGATGGCTTTTGAGCTGATAGTCCAAACCCTAAAAAAGTCATAGAAGCTTCATGTAAGATAACATGTGGAAATAATAATACAAATCCGATGAAAATTTGTGGAAATATCATTGGCAAAATATGTTTCTGTACAATAAACCATCTGCCTTTACCCATATTTTTTGAAAGAATAATATACTCTGAATTTTTTATGTTATAAACTTCATTTCTAATTACTCTTGTTAATGCAGGCCAGTGAGTTATTGCTGTAGCAATAATAACACCCTTGGCTCCCTTTCCAACAGCAAAAGAAATTAAAATCATAAAAATCATATGTGGCATTCCAATAAACATATCTACAAACCACATGATTAATTTATCAATTTTTTTATTTCCAACAGCTGATATAATACCCAAAATAATAGCTATAGTAACTCCTATTACCGCCCCTATTATTCCGACAAATAACGAAAAATTTAAACCTTTTATCGTTCTGACAAACATATCTCTTCCCATTGAATCTGTTCCAAATATAAAATCTAATGAGGGCGATAAGTTTTTTAGAGTATGATTTGTCTCTAAACCTTTATTACTTAAACTTATATTTAATATTAATATAAGCCCTATAACTGATATAGAAAAGGCAATTGATGTAATTACTCGTATTCTTGCATCTAATTTCATCTTTACCTCCTTAAATTTGGATTTAAAATACCATTTAATATATCCGCTAACATGTTTCCAACAAAGACAAATATGGCTCCGATAATGACAATTGCTAAAAGAAGAGGTGAATCTCCCTTCAAGCCGGCTTGCGTTAATGTAGAACCAAGTCCCGGATATGAAAATACTTGTTCAGCCAATACAGAACCACCAAACAATTCTCCAAAATATGAAAAATGTAATGTTATTGCTGGTACAATCGCATTTCTTATGCAATGGTTTTTAAATATCTCAAAATTATTTTCTCCTCTTGCTTTTGCAAAAGTTACATATTCACTATTTAATACATCTATCATTTTTTCCCTTGTATGCAAGGTAACATTTGCAATTCCAAGTACACTTAATGTGAATACTGGAAGAATTAAATGTCTAACTTTATCAGCGAATGTTACTTGAGTACTAATAACTCCAATTGGAGATGATATGCCTATCGGAAACCATTTTAACTGCACAGAAAACACTAACAAAAATATAAGCCCTATCCAAAATGTTGGCACGCTTGCTTGTAAATATGAAAATAATTTTATTACTCTATCAAATATTTTCCCGCGTCTAAACGCCGCCAAAGTTCCCAAAACAAAGCCTATTACACCTGATAAAATCCATGATATACCCATTAGGGCAACTGAAGCTCCTACCCTTTCGTTAATAATATCAATAACAGGCTTCCTGTATATTAAAGATGTACCAAAATTTCCAGTTATAAAGTTTTTAAGCCATATAAAATATTGTGTTATTATAGGTTTATCCAATCCATAGTATTCTGCTATTTTTTTATATTGTTCAGGAGTTAAACTTGTATCATAATCAACACTAGCCATAACAGGATCTACTGGTGAATATTTTAATAACAAAAAAGATAAAATAGAAACTCCCAAAAGCAAAAGTATTAGTCGCATCATTTTTTTTGACACAAAAGCTATGTTTTTATTAATCATTTTTTCACCTCTAAATAAAATTTGATCCGCTTTGAGCTTTCGCAAAGCGGATCAACTCTTTTCTTTTATAGTTTATTTATTTAGACTCTTCCCATTTCCATTCACTAATATTTGCAATCAAAGCCCAGTCATGCCCATGGCTGTGCATTCCTTGATTACCAACATTAATTCTACTATCACCTAAATAAGTATGGTTTATTCTCGCAAGCCATACATTTGCTATATCACCTTTAACTGAGGCTCCTACATTACCGTCCCATTGTGCTAATTTCCAATACTTATTTGCTTCTTCAAGGTCTGATGAATTCATAGCCTTTTCTAAATATTCCGTTACCTTAGGATTATTATAAAAAGTTATATTTGTCCATCCTTTCCCTGCTGTTGAAGGATGATGTGATTCAAAAAATTGATTTGGATTGTGTCTTCCTCCGGCATATAGCAAAGCTACTTCATGCGATTTAGTAATCATTTCATCCCAATTGCTACCAACAAGCTTGATGTTTATTCCAAGTTCTTTTGCTTGATTTGCCGCTTCTACTGCCACATTCGTTCTTATCTGATCTTGAGTCGGATAGTATAGTTCAAATTCAGCCTTAATACCGTCTTTTTCTCGAATTCCGTCTTTTCCAACAACCCAACCATTTTCATCTAATATTTTTTTAGCCTCTTCAGGCTTATTGTCTTCAATTATGGCTTCTGAATTCCAAAATGAAGTTCCATCAATTACAGAGTATGCCGGCTTTCCATGTCCGTTCAAAACCGTATCGACTACCTTTCGTCTATCCATACCAATATTTAATGCTTTTCTTATTATAGGATCACTTGTTACATTGTTACCTACCGTATAGCCATCAGGAGAATCATTAATTACTCCTTTTTTTACATATGGCATAGAAAGACCACGCACATCGTTTGATTCTATATCAAACAACTTGCATCCATCAATTTTTTTATCTGCAAATTCCGGTGTTGCGTAAATCATATCGACCTCACCCGATTCAAGCGAAGCAAGTGCTGTATTTTCCTCTAATAATACCCATGTCCATTTTTTGAAATATGGTTTTTCCCCATGCCAATATGGATTTATTTCAAAAATAGCTTGTTCGTTAGGTTTATACTCCACCACCTTATACGGTCCTGAACCAATCGGATTTTGCTTATAGTTTTCATCGTAATGAGCTTTAGGAACAATAGGTACTTCTACCAATTGAGATGAAGCAAAGGTAGATCTTGGTGATTTCAGCTTAAACACTATTTTATTTTTGCTTGGAACTTCTATGCTATCTATAAACTCCAAATCCCAGTGCTTACCATCTTCCTTTAACATTTCGTATGAAAATTTGACATCTTCAGCAGTTACAAGTTCTCCGTTTGAAAACTTAAAATCATCATGTAAATCGAATGCCCAAACTAAACCATCTTCAGATATTTTATAGTCTTTAGCAAAATCTCCAACTATTTTTAAATCTGGGGTTCTTCTAAGCAACGTACTATGGGTTATATGTGCCTCGTTATACATACCATATCGATCCTTAGGATCAAATTCATGTGGTATTCGTGCGCCCATGGAAACCACAATCTCATCATTAGGTCTACCTTTTCTATCTCTACCAGAATCAGCTTGTTTTTGTGTGCCACTTGAGCACGCCACCAATGATAATGCCATTATTCCTGCTATAAAAACAGATAAAAATTTTTTCATAAAAACCTCCTTGTTATTTTGTCTTATTCTTTCATTTGCAACTCCAGCTATGTTTATTTAATAATTTTAGTTAGCCTTAACTAACTAGAATTATACACTATTTAATTTTATTGTCAATATCAAAATTTGTTTCCACTATGAAAAGTTAGAACTACTTATTATTTTGTCGGTTACACCTGATATAGTTCCTATCCCCGAATCTCACAGCGACGTTTTGTTCTACTTGGCAAGCTCTTTTCTGATACTCAGAATGTCATCGCCTACTTCCCCATAGATACATATCCTTACAGACCGCTCATTCAATTGTCAAAGAACAATTTTCTTTATGTCTGTATGATATTGTATTTTTGCTATTCTTCCCGTATGTCCTAAATCTTGGAATATCCGTTTTTGTTCCCACATTTCCACGATTATGGAAATGGTATGATATAATATCTATAAGAATATTTTGTATCAAGGAGGTTATCCGTTATGAAGTGTAAAATAACCTTACAGGAACGCTTAAAAGATTTAAGAGTTGCTCATAATTTGAATTTAGAGGAATTGGCTAAACTAACAGGCATTTCAAAATCTGCTTTAGGTAACTATGAAAATGATGATTACAAAGAAATAAATCATGGTAATTTAGTTACACTTGCACAGTTTTATAATGTTTCTACCGACTATTTACTTTGTCTTACCGAAAATAAAAAGCACCCAAATACAGATTTAACTAATCTACATTTGAGTGATGATATGATTGATTTATTGTTAAGTGGTTTTATCAATAACCGTTTACTTTGTGAAATTGCTACACATGATAAGTTTAGGGAGCTTATGGCTGATACGGAGATTTTTGTTGACGGTGTTGCTACTAAGCGATTTAATGACTTAAATTCTTCTCTTGAAACTGTCAGGGCTGAAATCATTAGTCAACATCCCAATATTGATAATGACCATACTTTAAGGACTCTATCGGCTGCTCAAGTGGGTGAAGAAGATTTCTTTTGTCATATTACTCATAAAACATGGGATACTATTCTAAAAGATATTCGTAAAAAACATGAACAGGATATTGATAGTATTCCTGAAGATGATGATACTTTATCATTGCAAAAAATTCGTCAAATCATGGTTTCTTCAGGGAACAATATAGACAAGTTCATTGAAATTTTCTGTAATTCCTTTCAACTAAAGTATAAAAGGTTATCTGAAGATGAAAAGGAATTTTTAAGGAGACTATTCAAGAAATCTCCTATCATTAAAAACTCCGGTATTAACTTTAGGAAAAGAAAAAAGTAGTTCCCATACTGCTGTTTTAGTCGCTTCATCAGCCCATTGTCTCATATGTGGTTTAAATAATTCTTCCTCACTTAACAAATCAATCATTCCATAAATAGAATTAACATTGTCATGTAATTTGACTTTCAACTCTTGCAGGGATAAATGAGCATAGGTATCTGTGAACCACTGATATAATTCGCCAAGTTGGTTCCATTTAAATTCATCAGATGGTGTCTTAACATGAGATCCCTTTTTTTCACCTTCTTCCCATTTAAGAACTAAGGTTGTCCAACCAACTTGGTAAGCAAGATTTTCAGCTGGAGTTCTATCAACTTCATCAACTCTCTTATCTTTTAAGGTTTCTGGAATATTATCAAATTCTGAAATATACTTCTCAAATGCTTTATTTATTTCAGTTTTGAGTTCTTCTTTATTTTTGTATACTCTCAAAAAATCACCTCCACGATTTCTAATTATCAGACTTTTTATTTAAACTGATTTTGTTGCTTCATTGATACCTTGTAAAAAAGCTATAACTGCTGCTCCAACCATCGGTATTCCGTATGGGCTTAACAGGAATCCTAATATCAATGCTTCTATGCCTGTTGAAAAATCCTTTTGAAACAATGATACAGCTCCAACAATGACACACATAAGCATTAGCAAATACAGTATTGTTGTTCCTATAGCCAGTAAAAATGTCAGAAATGTAGTGAGGATACTTAACAACAAGCTAATTGGAAACAAAAATATTTTTAATATCCATCTCATAAATACCCTCCATTTCTACTAAATCATTTTAAAATGCCTTAAAGCATCCATGATAGCTTCTTCTTTTTCCGGTGTGCATTGTGGAATAACCTGTTTTTCCTTTTTTGATTTATTATAATGCTCCCTCAGTACAATTCCACATTTCTTTTTAATCTGTGCAATATAGAGTGTCGAAACCTTTAAATCAAACTTTTCCAATATATATTCCTTGATTTGTGCATAAGTAGCTTTACTTTCAGCACTTGTCAAATCAAGCTCATCATATAGTGGTTCAGTTGTCAAGACAAAAATCTAAGCTTTTTATAATGAACTGATATATGTAACTGGGTAGGGGAGAAAATCCCCCCTTAGGCTGCATGATCATCCAGTAACAGAATCGGATAATAGCAGGATGCCGGTGTTTGATTATTGAGTGCAGAATGACAACGTTCAAAGTTGTAAGTGTGCACATATTTACCGATTGCCTTCCGTGCTTGGCACCATTCACTGACAGTTACACCGATCGGACGATTCTGGCAATCCTGAATCATTTGAGCCCATTCCTGTAATCGGCAATTACGTGCAACTATAGCTGTTTGAGTTTTCGTAATAGACCACCTCCATGTTGTCGAAACTTTAGGCTAAATTTTTTAGACTAAACTTTTTTGACAAGTATCATTTGTTGAGTCTATTTTCTCAAATAACTAGAGGGAATTCAATATACGCACTATGGTGCGTTTACTAAATGTTTATCCAGCCAGCTGCCAATAATCCCGACCATTTTTCCAATGGTAAGTGCAGCTAAAACAGTTCCGATTCCGAGACCGTCCAAATGTCCGAGAAAAAGTTTTGTCATACATGCGGTGACTACCAGACAGAGTACATCGAAGGAAATTTTAATCCTTGGATAATGAATTCCGGAAATCTGTGATACTTCTCTAGGAAAAAGATCGGTAGGAACGATAGGCAGACCGCACCGGTTGGAAAGCGCAATTCCCACACTGAGTAACAGATAGCTGATTATAAAATAAAGAATGCGGCAAGGCAACGTTTGTGGAAGGATATGAATCCAAAGTTCATGGACATCCACCAATTGTCCGAATAAAAATCCGACTACAAAACTAAAAAGGTATTGTGGGACAAAGCGTTTTTGCAAAAACATCAAAATTAAGACGAGAAGTCCTTGAAAGAGGTATGTCCATGTCCCAAGTGACAAGTGGGGAAGCACCTCCGAAAAAGCGAATGGTACGCTGGAAATCGCGGAAATTCCGGCACCGGAATACAGCATGAGTACTACTGCGAAGCTGTTGATGATAATGTTAATTGCAAGAGCTAACTCACCGGAAAGTATGGGGCGCTCTTCTTTTGTGATTGGTCTTTTCATTTGACCTTCCTCCTTATGATACAACATTTGTCTCTTGTTTTTGACGTGAATAAAATCATTTCAAACTTCTTCTAGTGTATAAAATTATTTGTGATTAATCAAATGAATAGTTTTAATCAAACTATAGACTATGTCTATTATGCGGTGATATACTGACGGTAAGAAAGGAGGCGGTATCATTGAATCTGTCTTATATACGTTATTTCGTCACGCTGGCACATGTTCGACATTACACGAAAGCAGCAGAACAGTTATGCATTACACAGCCGAGTCTGAGCCATGCGGTGACACAGCTGGAAAAGGAATTGGGAATTCCGCTGTTTGAAAAAAATGGGAGAAATACGACATTGACACAATTTGGAGAAGAGTTTCTTGTCTGTGCAGAGCACACGTTATCTACTTTAGATGCAGGAGTTGCCTCGATTCATCGGAGTGCAAAGGGAGAAGGTGTCATTCGCCTTGGTATGCTTCGCACGTTAGGGATTGAGTATATACCGAAGCTGGCTGCGCAATTTTTGAGGGAAAATAAAGAGCGAGATATACAATTTACCTTTCATACGGGGGCAACGCAGACACTCTTAGATGGTTTAGAGAGCAGAAAATTTGATTTGGTATTTTGTTCGCAGCCATCTGAAAAGGCAAATTTAAGCGCGATTCCGGTGCAAAAGCAGAATCTGGTATTGATAACTCCCAGGAACCATCCGCTGGCAGGTCAGGATACAATTGATCTGAAGGAGACGGTCTCGTATCCACAGATTTATTTTGAGAAAAGTGCAGGTATTCGCAGCGTGATCGATCAGATGTTTTTGAACATTGGAGAGACGCCGAATATTGCCTATGAGACCGAAGAAGATCAAGTGATTGCAGGTCTGGTTGCACAGGGATTTGGGATTGCGATTGTTCCGTACATGGATCTGCTGTTAAAGCTGGATGTAAAAATTCTTCCAATTGTCTCACCAAACTGTGAACAGGTGCTGTTTATGGTCCATGACGAACGTGTATTTATGCCGCCGGCAGTGCAGAACTTTCGTCAGTTTGTATTGGAGAGAAATAATATTTTTGAAAAAAACTGAAAAAATTTCGAAAAAAAATCAACGCCGAAAAATTTTTGATATGATAAAATAAAAAAAATAAGGTTCCGGGAGGAAAGGCATATGAAAAAGAGATATATTGCAGGTATGATGGCTGGTGTGGCAGTAATAGCGATTTTTACAATATGTTTTACGCAAGGGAAAAAAGAGAACATAAAAGATGAGAAAGAATTGATTACAATTGGATTTTCACAGGTTGGAGCGGAGTCAGACTGGAGAACTGCAAATTCCATTTCGATAAAGGAAACATTTACGCCGGAACGGGGATATGATTTGATATTTGAGGATGCCAGACAGGATCAGTCAAATCAGATTATGGCGATTCGAAGTTTTATTCAGCAGGATGTAGACTATATTATTTTTTCACCAGTGGTGGAGGACGGATGGGATACGGTCTTAGAAGAAGCGAAACGAGCAAGAATTCCGGTTATTGTAATAGACCGTATGGTGAATGTAAAAGATGACAGTCTGTATACAGCATGGGTTGGATCAGACTTCTATATGCAAGGAGAAAAGGCCTGTGCGGCATTGAAAGCTTACGTGGATGCACAGGAGATGGAGAAAGTCAATATTGTACATATTCAGGGGACACTTGGAGCGACAGCTCAGATTGCAAGAACGCAGGCGCTGACAGAAGCGGCAAGTCGATACGGATGGAACATAGTTGCACAGGAGAGTGGAGATTATACAGAAGCTGGAGCCTATGAGATAATGAACCGCGTTTTGAACGAATATGATGATATTGATTTTGTGTATTGCGAAAATGACAATGAGACATTTGGGGCGTTGGAGGCGATTAAAAAGAAATATTCAAATGGCGGCGGAATTAAGTTGATTTCTTTTGATGCGACAGAAAAAGGACTTCGATATACAATGAATGGAAATATCATGATCAATATGGAATGTAATCCGATGCAGGGACCAGAGGCGGAGAAAATTATTAAGCAATTACAAGACGGAAAAACACCCCAGAAACAAGCATTTGTACCAGAGCAGATTTTTGTGGATGGAAACGTTATTACTGACGTGTGTGTAGATGGGAAAACATATGATGTTCAGCCAGTGACAGAGGAACTGATTGAAATGAGAGATTATTAGAAGACAAGGGGGAGTATTCGCATGATAAGGAAAATAAAGGTATTTCTTGTAGAAGATGAGGTGATTATTCGCAGCGGAGTCAAAAAAAGTATCAACTGGGAACAGGAAGGATATGAATTTGTGGGTGAGGCAAGTGACGGTGAACTGGCATATCCTATGATCTTAAAAGAAAAACCAGATATTTTGATTACGGATATTCGTATGCCCTTTATGGATGGTTTAGAGTTGAGCCGTCTGGTAAAAAAGGAACTTCCGGATATTAAAATCTTGATTTTAAGCGGATATGATGAATTCGAGTATGCAAAAAAAGCAATTAAGATTGGTGTGACAGAGTATTTGCTAAAACCAATTTCGGCAGCCAAGCTTACGGAGGTGCTGAATGCAGTGGCAGAGACAATCCGGCAAGAAAATGAAGAAAAAAATCTTTTGGAGACATATTTTGCGGAGATGCGGGAAAATACAGAACGGGATAAGATGAGGTTGTTTGAGAAACTGCTGATGGGAGACTTATCTATGGGAGAGATTTTGGAAGCAGGAGAACGGTTTGGTATGAATTTGGGAGCCTCCTGCTACAAAATTGTGCTTTTTAAAATTCTTGCTAATTTAGAAAACCACGTGTATGCAGAGCAGATGGTAGATGCCTGCAGTTCAGTAGAACAAGCAGCGTCAATGATGGAGGGGGTATATGTATTTCAGAGAGGTGTAGAAGGCTGGGCGTTTCTTTTGACTGCACAGGATGAAAAAAGTATGGAAGAAAGTGCAAAAATATTATTTCAGAATCTGAAACAGGCAATGAAGAATTATACGCAATTGGAGTATTTTGGTGGAATCGGCAGCACAGTCCCGAGAATACGGAGCTTGAAACAGTCCTTTCGAGAAGCAGACAGGGCATTTGCGGCAAGATTTGTAGAAGAGGCAAATCAGATTATTTCTCAAAAAGAGTTTGAGAAAAGTCAGATGGAAGAAGGATTGAAAATGCAAGGTGTAGTACAAATTGGAAAATCCAGAGAGATGTTGCAGAAATTTCTGAGCAATGGAACGCGCGAGGAAGTGAAAGCCTTTTCTGATGCTTATATATCAAGGATAGAGGAGGAAAATATCCGATCGACGATGGTACGGCAGTATGTTGTGATAGATGTCTGCATAGTCATCTTGTCATTTTGCGAAAGAATATCTTCGGCAAATAGACTGCAGGAGGAGGCAGAAGAGCTGCAAAAGATGATGCAGAAAATACACTCTTTGTCAGAGATTAAAAAATATGTTGTACGTTTATTGAATGAAGCAATAGAATTGCGAGATGCGGAGAGTGGAAGAAGATATTCGGATCTCATTGCGGCGGCGAAAAAAGAGATAGAGAATCATTATATGACGGAAGAAATTTCGCTTAATACAGTAGCGATCAGTGTGGGAATGAGTCCAAGCTATTTTAGTTCTATTTTTAGCAAAGAGGCAGGAAAAACGTTTGTAGAGTATTTGACGGAAGTAAGGATTGAAAAAGCAAAAGAATTTTTGATGTGCTCCTCTATGAAAACGTCTGAGATTGGATATGAGGTAGGATATAAAGATCCACATTATTTTAGTTATATATTTAAAAAAGTGCAGGGATGCTCACCCAAAGAGTACCGAGCGAGAGGAAAGGAATAAAAGATGAAAGACAAGAAAAAGGTCTCTTTGAATACGAGCTTGATCACAATTGCAGTTACGGCATTTGTGCCAATGCTGCTTGTTCTTTTTTATGCATTGTATACGCTCTCCGGCGCTACAACAGCGTATTCAAAAATTACGTACAGTGTTACATATGCGAATGAGGCGCTGGAATTCAAGGAGCGAATGGATTACAGTATGTATCTTGCAGTTGTGAGGAAGATGGCATTTGAAGAGCTGGGGGACGGAGAAATGACGGTCAATGGAATCGTCACAGTGAATCCATATGAATATATTGGAGAGATGGAAAAGCGGTGTTTGACGTTATCGGACTTAGCTACAGTAGACATTAATCGGAACCAGATTACAAGAATCCATAACACATTAGAATCTTTAAAACAGAATATTTCAACACTTCAAGCAAGAATACAAAGCTCTGTAGATTATGAGGAAAACATGGTATATCTGGATGAAAATATTTACATGCTTACAAGTGTTATTCAGGAAGGGATTCAGGAGTACATCCATGTAGAGACAACAAATTTGCAGGAAGTCCGTATTGAGCAGGAGCGTCACAACCAAAAAGTGTACTGGCTTTGCCTCGTAATTGTGATGTCTGTCATTATTGCGGTACTTTTTCTTACCGGAAAAGCACTTCGAAATGTTATGGTTCCGGTTAAAAAATTGTATGAACGGACACAGAAAGTTGCGGGCGGGGATTTTACAGTGCAGAGACAGGACAGCCGTATTAATGAGATTGCAGTGCTGATGGATAATTTTAATGATATGACAAAAGAAATCGGCAATCTTGTGGTAGATATTAAAGAAAAAGAAAAAAATTTACATTTGATGGAGACTAAGCTTTTACAGGAACAAATCAATCCGCATTTTCTTTACAATACGTTAGATACAATTGTGTGGCTTGCAGAAGACAACCGAAATGAAGAAGCCGTAGCCATGGTAACTTCACTTTCAGATTTTTTCCGCACAACACTTTGTCAGGGACGGGATTATATTACTGTCAGAGAGGAAGAGGCACATATTATAAGTTATCTTAAGATTCAGCAATTTCGATATCAGGACATTATGGATTATGAGATTCAGATAGAAGAGGAAATGAAGAAATTTGTGATTCCAAAGTTATTGCTTCAGCCACTTGTAGAAAATGCGCTTTATCATGGTGTGAAGAAAAAACGAGGGAAAAGTCTGATTCGGGTAAAAGGTTTTCAAAAAGATGAAAAGCTTATTTTTCAAGTTATTGACAACGGAAAAGGTATGTCTGCTGAAGAGTTGAACACACTTCGGGAAAATGTTCAGAAAGGACCGGATGAAAGAAAAAATAAAGGTTTTGGTCTGGCAAATGTAAATCAAAGAATTCGACATTATTATGGGGAAACATATGGTTTATACATAGAAAGTACAGAAAATGAGGGGACGGAGGCAACAATTATTATAGCAGCAAAAAATATTGAACATTTACCTTAAAAAAATTAACATTTTGAAAAAAATTAAAAATAATTGAACTTTTTACGGAAGATTGTTGGTTTTAAAATAAAAGGACTTCCAGTATATTAAATGTAACAACCGGAACAGAAAAAAGAGAGACCGGAATACATAGTACAGGGAGGAATTATCATGAAGAAAAAAATTGTAAGTGTTTTATTATGCGCGGCTATGACAGCATCAATGCTCATTGGTTGTGGAAACAAGGACAAAACAACAGGAGAAGATTCAAATGGAGGTGGCTCTGACTTAATTAAAGTTGGAATTATCAACAATGATCCAAATGAATCGGGATATCGTACCGCAAACGACAAAGATTTGAAAGCGAAATTCGCAGAAGAGAACGGATATGATGCACAGTTTGCATATAGTTTAAAAAATGATGAACAGATTACAGCGGCGAAAAAATTTGTGCAGGATGGAGTTGATTATTTGCTGATTTCAGCAGCAGATACAGCAGGATGGGATTCCGTATTAAAAGATGCACAGGCAGAAGGAATTCAAGTGATTTTGTTTGACCGTACAATTGATGCAGACGAAAGTCTTTATGCAGCATCCATCGTTTCCGATATGGATAAAGAAGGTGAGACAGCAGTAAATTGGTTAAAAGATCAAGCACTTTCGGAATACAATATCATTCATATTCAAGGTGTCATGGGATCGGCAGCACAACAAGGACGTACAGGAGCTCTTGACGAAGCAGTGAAATCAGAAGGCTGGAAACTTGTTACACAACAGACAGCAGAGTGGAATGCAGAGAAGGCACAGCAGATCGTTCAGTCAGTAATAGATTCAGGTGAAAAATTTAATGTAATCTATGCAGAAAATGATGATATGGCAAAAGGTGCAGTGGCAGCTCTTGACAAAGCAAATATTTCCCATGGTGTAGGAAAAGATGTGGTTGTTATGGGATTCGACTGTAATAAATGGGCATTAGAAGAACTACTTGCACAGAATTGGAATTATGATGGACAGTGTAATCCATTCCAAGCTTCTTATATAGATGAAGTTATTCAAAAATTGGAAGCAGGAGAAGAAATTGAAGAAAAGACAATCATCATGGATGAAAAAGGATTTGATGCAACAACGATTACTCAGGATGATGTAGATCAATATGGCATCTAATTAAAACTCAGATTTCGAAACGAATAATGTTTGAAAAAAGGAGCGTGGCGCAGTGATAGTACGCATGCACCACGCTCCTTTTGCGAAAAAATTAAGGGGGAAAAGAACAGTGAAAGAAAACACAGTATTAGAAATGAGAAATATTCACAAAAGCTTTCCCGGAGTACGTGCTTTAAAGGGAGTGGATTTTACACTATGTGAAGGTGAAATTCATGCATTAATGGGTGAAAATGGCGCTGGAAAATCAACTTTGATCAAGGTTCTTACTGGTGTTTATGGAAAAGATGAAGGACAGGTTTATATCAAGGGGCAGGCACAGGCAGTCAGCATTCGTTCGCCGCAGGATGCGCAAAAATTCGGGATTAGTACTGTATATCAGGAAATTACGCTCTGTCCGAATCTTTCTGTGGCAGAGAATATGTATATAGGAAGAACAAATAAAGTCTGCCAAAACTGGAAGAAAATGAACAAAGATGCGGATAAGATTTTACAGTCTCTTGGAATTCCGGCAAGAGCGAGTCAACAACTATCCAGCTGCTCTATTGCAGTACAGCAGATGGTAGCTATTGCACGTGCAGTGGATATGGACTGTAAAGTTTTAATTTTAGATGAACCGACATCTTCTCTGGATGATCAGGAAGTAGAAAAATTATTCAAGCTAATGAAAGACCTCAAATCAAGAGGTGTTGGAATTATTTTTGTCACACATTTTTTGGATCAGGTATATGAGGTATGTGATAAGATTACGGTTCTTCGAGACGGAGCCCTTGTTGGAGAATATGAGATTAAAGATCTTCCGCGAGTCAAACTGGTATCGAAGATGCTTGGAAAAGAACTTGATGATGTTGCAGAAATTAAAGACGACAGCATTGTGTACAAAGCAAAGACAGATATTCCGGTATTTGAGGCAGAAGGACTTCAGAGCAATGCGGGAATCAAACCGTTTAACTTCTATATCAAAAAGGGAGAGGTAAATGGATTTACAGGATTGCTCGGTTCCGGACGAAGTGAATGTGTTCGAGCAATTTTCGGTGCAGATAAAGTGATTCGTGGAACAGTTAAGAAAAATGGAAAAGTTGTAAAGATTACAAAACCAATCGATGCTATCAGACAAGGAATTGCATATCTTCCGGAAGACCGTAAGAGAGATGGTATTATTGGAGATCTTTCGGTAAGAGACAATATTATTCTTGCACTTCAGGTTATGAAAGGGTTCTTTAGACCATTTTCTAAGGCAGAGGCAAATAAATTTGCAGAAGAATATATTAAATTGCTTTCTATTAAGACAGCGTCTGCAGATACGCCGATCAAATCATTGTCAGGTGGAAATCAGCAGAAAGTAATTCTTGCAAGATGGCTTTTGACGAAACCCGAATATTTGATTTTGGATGAGCCTACACGTGGTATTGATATTGGTACTAAAATTGATATTCAGAAACTGGTATTAAAACTTGCTTCTGAAGGTATGAGTGTTACATTTATTTCTTCAGAGACAGATGAGATGCTCCGCACATGTTCCAGATTGATTGTAATGCGCGACCGTAAAGTGGTAGGGGAACTTTCAGATAAGGAGCTTTCACAGAGCATGATCATGAATACAATTGCAGGAGGTGAAAAGTGATGAAGACAAAAACAGGAAATAGTTTAAAAGCTATGGATAGATTTAATGGACTGTTTAGAAAGCAGATTTTTATACCGATTGCCGCCCTTGTAATTTTGGCATTGTTTAATCTGATTGTAGATCCATCTTTCTTTAAAATAACATTGGGACATAATGCAGCGGGAGATCCGGTTTTGTCTGGATATCTTATAACAATATTGGATTACGGATCAGAACTTGCAATTCTTGCAATTGGTATGACGCTTGTCACGGCGGCTTCCGGAGGACAGGATATCAGTGTTGGTGCAGCGATTGCAATATCAGGAAGTGTTGTACTTCGAGTCCTTTGTGGAACAAACTCAAGACCTGACGAACTTCAGGCACCGATTATTGTAGCATTTTTAATCAGTTGTCTTGTAGCAATGCTATTTGGGGCGTTTAATGGTGTGCTGGTTGCTCATTTTAAGATACAACCAATGGTTGCGACATTGATCCTATATACGGCAGGGCGCTCTATCGCAGCTTGGATTAACAACAATGAACTTCCAATCGTAAGTGATAAGACATTTAGTTACATAGGTGGATTTATACCGGGTATTCCAATTCCAACACCGTTTTTCATTGCAGTGTTGTGTATGATTATCATTGCCCTGGCAATGAAATTTACAAATTTGAAGTTATATACACAGGCAGTTGGTATCAACGAATTTTCATCTAGATTGAATGGTTTGAATCCGACATTTATCAAGTTTTTATCATTTGTAATCTTAGGCGTATGTGTGGCGGTGACAGGGCTGATTAAAGTAAGCCGTTTATCTTCTATCAACTATTCTGTTATTGCCAAAGATATTGAGATGGATGCAATTTTAGCCGTTGCCCTTGGCGGAAATGCTTTGAATGGCGGAAAGTTTAATATGGCAGCATCTATTCTTGGCGCATATGTAATTCAGTTCCTTACAACAACATTGTATAAATTCAATGTGCAGGCAGATGCTCTTCCGGCATATAAAGCAGTTGTTGTTATCGTACTTGTTGTGTGCAGTGCACCGACAGTAAGAGAGTGGTTCAAAGTACTTGGAAAAAAAATAAAAACAAAACCAGAAGTAAAGGAGGTCGGTTAATATGGCAGCAGTTAAGAGCAAACCTATGGCAGCAAAACCAGCAGGTAAATGGAAATTAGGAAATATGACCGACACAAACATGCTGCTTTCGATTACGGTTGTTGTATTTTTCCTGATGTATATCGGAGCAATTCTTTTTCAGGGAGGCGGCTTTTTAAAACCACAGACTTTTTTTAATATTTTAAATGCAAATGCAGCTTTGTTGATTCTTTCAGTAGGTATGAGCATTGTTATGATTACCGGGGGAATTGATATCTCTGTGGGTGGTGTGACAGCGCTTGTAAGTATGAGTTGTGCGGTTTACTTGGATTACCATGATGGAAATGTCATTGGAGCGATGGCGATTGCAATTGCGATTGGTCTTGCATTCGGAATTGTACAGGGAATTCTTGTTGCGTATCTTGATATCCAGCCATTTATTGTTACATTGGCAGGAATGTTTTTCGCAAGAGGTATGACAACAATCATCAATAACGATCCATTCAATGTGCAGAATGAATCATTTGTAGCATTGAAAAATACACGTATTATTGTACCTGGCTTTGGCTCTGTGAATCGTTTGGGTAAATACGTAGATGCCTATGTAGAGATTGGTGTAATCGTTGCAATTCTTGTTGTAGTAGTAATGTTCTGTGTTTTAAGATGGACAAAACTTGGCCGTTCATTTTATGCAGTCGGTGGAAATAAACAAAGTGCGTTGATGCTTGGAATTAATGTAAAGAGAACAAAATTCCTTTCACATCTGCTTTGCAGTGTGCTCGCAGGAATCGGTGGATTCGTATACTTTTTGTATGTAGGTTCAGGCTCACCGTCCCATGCAACTGGTATGGAGATGAATGCAATTGCATCATCTATCATTGGTGGAACGATGCTGACAGGTGGTGTAGGAAATATTATAGGTACATTCTTTGGTGTGATTTCACTTAGCACGATTCAGAATATTGTATCGTCAGCTGGTCTCGATGAGGCATGGTGGACAGGAATTACCGTTGCGGCAATGCTTTGCCTGTTCCTTGTGATCCAGAGTATTGTAATGGCACGTAAGAAAAAATAAATAGTATACTCCGAGGGTTTCCGCCAGGGGAGCCCTTGTTGTACATAGTCAGATTAAAAAATTGCGAAATATTAGGAGGGAAACATAATGCTAAAAACAAAGAAATATCAATTTTGGTTTTGCACAGGGTCACAGGATCTGTATGGAGAGGAATGTCTGGAACATGTAGCAGAGCATTCACGCATTATCGTAGATAATTTAAATCAATCGGGAAATCTTCCATATGAGGTAGTGTGGAAACCGACATTAATCACAAATGAATTGATTCGGAAGACATTTAATGATGCAAATATGGATGAAAATTGTGCAGGGGTCATTACATGGATGCACACATTTTCACCTGCAAAATCATGGATTTTAGGACTACAGGAATATAGAAAACCATTGCTTCATCTGCATACACAGTTTAATCAGGAGATTCCGTATGATAGCATTGACATGGATTTCATGAATGAAAATCAATCGGCGCATGGAGACAGAGAGTATGGACATATCTTCAGTCGCCTTGGAATGGAACGAAAAGTCGTAATGGGATATTGGGCAGATGAAGATGTGCAAAAGAGAATTGGTTCATGGATGAGAACAGCAGTAGGTGTCATTGAAAGTAGTCATATCCGTGTGATGCGTATTGCAGACAATATGCGAAATGTTGCAGTGACAGAAGGAGATAAGGTTGAAGCACAGATAAAATTTGGCTGGGAAGTAGATGCTTATCCGGTAAACGAGATCACAGAGATGGTCGACAGTGTTTCAAAAGGAGATATTGATACACTTGTAGAAGAATATTATGACAAATACGAAATTCTTTTAGAGGGGCGCAGCGAGAAAGAATTTCGTAATCATGTGGCAGTACAGGCAGGAATTGAGATTGGGTTTGAACGTTTTCTGGAAGAAAAGAATTACCATGCTATTGTGACTCATTTCGGGGATTTGGGTGGATTAAAACAACTTCCGGGACTTGCAATTCAGCGTTTGATGGAAAAAGGCTATGGCTTTGGCGCAGAAGGGGATTGGAAGACAGCGGCAATGGTACGTGTTATGAAGATTATGACAGAAGGAATGAAAGAAACAAAAGGAACTTCTTTTATGGAAGATTATACTTACAATTTAGTACCTGGAAAAGAAGGAATTTTGCAGTCACATATGCTTGAAGTTTGTCCAACAATTGCAGATGGAAAGATTTGTATAAAAGAGCAGCCTCTTTCTATGGGAGACAGAGAAGATCCTGCAAGACTTGTGTTTACCGCAAAGACAGGTCCGGCAATTGCAACATCATTGATTGATCTTGGTGACCGTTTCCGCTTGATTATCAATGATGTGGACTGTAAAAAAGTAGAAAAGCCAATGCCGAAACTTCCGGTCGCAACTGCATTTTGGACACCGCGTCCAAATCTGCAGACAGGAACAGAGGCATGGATTTTGGCTGGAGGTGCACATCATACGGCATTTTCTTATGATTTGACAGCGGAACAGATGGGAGATTGGGCAGCAGCAATGGGAATTGAGGCAGTCTATATTGATCAGGATACAAGGATTCGCCAGTTTAAAAATGAACTGTTATGGAATAGTGCTGTGTATCGGAAATGATATTTGTTTGGAGGGAAAATAGATGGGCAATGTAAAAGAGACAATTGAAAGTGGAAAGGCAGTGCTTGGAATAGAATTTGGTTCGACGAGAATTAAAGCAGTTTTGATTGATGAGGAACATGTGCCAATCGCATCTGGGGATTACGCGTGGGAGAATCGTTTAGATAATGGAATTTGGACTTATACTTTGGAGGATATCTGGACGGGGCTTCGTGAAAGTTATGCAAAAATGGCAGCGGATGTCAAGGAAAAATACAATGTAACGATTAAACAGCTTGGGGCGATCGGTTTTAGTGCAATGATGCACGGTTATATGGCATTTGATCAGGAAGGAAATTTGCTTGTGCCGTTTAGAACATGGAGAAATGGAATCACAGAGCAGGCGGCAGAAGCGTTGACAGAATTATTCCAATATAATATTCCGCAAAGATGGAGCATTGCACACTTGTATCAGGCAATTTTAAATAAAGAAGAACATGTGAAAAAAGTGGCATTTTTTACAACACTTTCAGGATATATTCACTGGAAATTAACCGGGCAGAAAGTACTTGGCGTAGGAGATGCATCAGGAATGTTTCCAATTGATCCAAATACGAAAAATTATGATGAGAGAATGATTCAGAAGTTTGATACACTTGTGGAAGGAGAAGGATTTTCCTGGAAAATAGAAGAGATTTTACCAAAAGTGTTACAGTCTGGAGAACGAGCTGGGATGTTGACACAGGAAGGTGCGAGGCTTCTGGATATAAGTGGAAATTTGGAATCAGGTATTTTGCTTTGTCCACCAGAGGGTGATGCCGGAACCGGAATGGTAGCGACAAACAGTGTGCGAAAAAGAACAGGAAATGTATCTGCGGGAACATCTGTTTTTGGAATGGTTGTATTAGAAAAAGAGCTGGAAAGGGTGTATCCGGAGATTGATCTTGTGACAACACCGGATGGCAGTCTTGTCGGAATGGTTCATGCAAATAACTGTACATCAGACTTGAATGCATGGGTGGGACTCTTTCGAGAATTTGCAGAAAGTTTTGGCATAAAAGTAGATATGGACAGTCTGTTTGGGACATTGTATCGGAAAGCCTTGGAGGGAGATGACGATTGTGGCGGTCTGCTCTCCTACGGATATCTTTCAGGAGAAAATATCACTGGAGTGGCAGAGGGAAGACCGTTATTTGTGCGTTCGCCAAAGAGCAATTTTAATTTGTCAAACTTTATGAGAGTACATTTATTTACATCACTTAGTGCATTAAAAATTGGTATGGATATTATGATGAAAGAGGAACATGTTGAAATAGATACAATTTTAGGACATGGAGGACTTTTTAAGACCAAAGGAGTAGGACAGAAAATTCTTGCGGCGGCTATCAATGCTCCAGTATCGGTCATGGAGACTGCGGGAGAAGGAGGTCCATGGGGAATGGCATTGCTTGCTGCTTATATGATTCAGAAGGAAGAACAAGAAAGTCTTGGGGATTATCTTAGCAAAAAGGTATTTTCAGGAAATGCAGGAGTCAGCATGGAACCGGACGCAAAAGATGTGGAAGGATTTGAGCGCTTCATTGAAAGATATAAAAATGGAATTGCTATTGAGCAGTCTGCATTAAAAAATTTAGTATGAGGAGGAAGGCATGATGTTAGAACAATTGAAAAAAGAAGTATATGAGGCAAATATGCTGCTTCCGAAATACGGATTAGTAACATTTACCTGGGGCAATGTCAGTGGAATTGATAGAGAAAAAGGGTTGTTTGTCATTAAACCGAGTGGAGTAGAGTATGATTTGCTGACACCGGAAGATATGGTGGTTGTTGATTTAGATGGAAATAGAGTAGAAGGAAGATACAACCCTTCTTCGGACACGGCAACACATGTTGTACTGTATAATCGATTTCCTGATATTGGCGGGATTGTTCATACACATTCTTCATGGGCAACGAGCTGGGCACAGGCAGGGCGCGGTATTCCATGTTACGGAACAACTCACGCTGATTATCTATATGGTGAAGTTCCGTGTGTGAGAAATTTGACAGAAGAAGAGATTGCAGAGGCCTATGAGAAAAATACAGGAGTTTTAATCGCAGATGAGTTTGAGCGAATGAAGATTGATTATGTGGCGACCCCAGCAGTACTTTGCAAGAATCATGGACCATTTACTTGGGGGAAAAGTGCAAACGAAGCTGTCCACAATGCAGTGGTGCTGGAAGAGGTAGCAAAAATGGCGGCTAGGTGTGAGATGTTGAATTCACAAAACACGCCGGCTCCGCAAGAACTTCAGGATAAACATTACTATAGAAAACATGGGGCGAATGCCTATTATGGTCAATCTGAAAAATAAACATTGCAATTTGGTTGCTATGTGCGACAGCAGCAGTAATTGTAATTCTAAAAAAAACAAATTACTATCATAAAAAATCAAACTTTTCTAGATAAAATGCAAAAAAATCAAACAAAAGTATAAGAAATTATATTTTAACTATTAAAAAAGAACGTTATAGTATCTGATAGGATGCTATAACGTTTTTTTAAAGGAGGTTTTTAAATGAGGAGGCATAAGAGGTTTATGGCAATTCTATTGTGTGCGGCAATGACGTTTTCAGTTCTTCCTTCGGCGGCTGCAAAAGCAGAAGACGAAGAGAAAGTTCTGGAAGTTGTGGCAGAGTATGATATGAGCCATGGAGATGGAAAATTGAGGGATATTTCAGGAAATGAAAATGATGCAGAATTAGTAGGATTTGAAGACTCTGATTTTGTAGAGGAAGATGGGGACACAGTTTTGTGCTTTTCAGGAAATAAAGAAAAGTATGTGAAACTACCGGCTGAATTGGTTGAAGGGGAAAATTTTACAATCGAGGCACAATTTCAGACTGAAATTACAAAGCAAAATTATAATCAATGGCTATTTTGCCTTGGCAGTAAAGTAGATACATGGCCAAACGTAAAAAACTATATTTTTTTCTGCCCGGTACAAGGCGGAAATAACAATGGAAAAGACAAAAATATGCGTGCGGGAATTAAAAATGCAACGAGTGAAATTCTTCTCGGACAGGATGCCCAAATTCAAGAAGGATATAATACGGTAAAGTATGTCTTTGAGGAAGGCAAAGTGACATTATCTGTAAATGAAGAAGAGGTTGAAAGTATAGAAATAGGGTACTCTATTCAGCAGATATTAAATGGTGGAACAGATGGAAATGTTTCTGGATACATTGGTAAGTCCCTATATAGTCCAGATCCGGCATTTCGAGGAAAATTAAAGTCTTTTAAAATTTGTGCGGAAAAGAAGGACAATTCGGATGAAGGGAAAGTTGCAGAGGCAAAAGAACAATTACAACTTCCATATGAAAATGTATATGGAAACATTACACTCCCGAAAAAAACAGAAAATGGTGCAGTGGTGACATGGGAAACGGATCATCCCGAAATTGTGGATATAGAGTCCCATAAGAATGAAGGATATGATGAGACACCGGCAGGGACAGTGACACGTCCTCAAAAAGAAACTACTGTAACAATGACTGCAACATTAACATACGGAAATGCAAGTGATACAAAAGAATTCAAGTTCACAGTTAAAAAGGCAGCTAAGAAATTGAAAGAGGAAGACTATAAAGGCTACTTTTTCTCTTATTTTGCGGGAGAAGGGTATGCAGATGGTGAACAAATTTATTTTGCGGCAAGCAAAAATGGACTGAAATGGTATGACCTAAATGATAATGAACCAGTATTGACTTCTGATCAAGGGGAAAAAGGTGTACGAGATCCATTTATTCTTCGTTCTGCGGAAGGCGATAAATTCTATATGATTGCAACTGATTTAAAAATCAATGGTGGAAATGGCTGGGGAGCAGCACAGACATCAGGCAGTCAATCTTTAATGGTTTGGGAGTCAACGGATCTTGTTAACTGGTCTGATATGCGTATGGTGGAAGTGAGTGCCTCGATTAATGCAGGATGCACATGGGCTCCGGAAGCAACTTACGACCCGATCACAGGCGAATATATTGTATACTGGGCATCGAAAGTGAGTGAGGACAATTATGGGAAGCAGAGAGTGTATTATGCAAAAACCAGAGATTTTTATACATTCACAGAACCAAAAGTTTATATTGAAGACAAGACAGAGTCTTGTATTGATACAACAATCATTTACAACAAAGAGGAACAAATGTATTACCGGTATACAAAAAATGAAGGTAGTGCAACCAATTCAATTGGAGCAAAGACAAAAACAATATTTGCAGAAAAAAGTAAGACTCTTCTTGGAGAATGGACACATATTCCTTCAGAATCCTTAAATAATAACCAGTGGGTGGAAGGACCAACCATATTTCAGTTTAATCAGCAGGATAGCTCCAATGGGAAATGGTGTCTATTAGTAGATGATTTTGGTGGACGCGGGTATTATCCACTTGTTACAGATGCACTTTCGACGGGAGAATTTTCTTCGCCGGAGATATACACCATGCCTTCGCGGGCGAGACATGGTACTCCTATACGTGTGACAGAAGAAGAATATAATGCCGTTATGCAAAAGTGGGGAAAGGGGTCTGCGCAAGAGAATGATGAAGAAGAACAGAAAGCCCCAGTACTCTCGTATGACTTCGAAAATACAGAAGGCTCAGTTATTACAGATATAAGTGGAAATGGAAATAACGGTACAATGTATGGAGAGGCAAAGGTGCAAAAGGATGAGGAAAGAAATTCAAATGTACTATATTTAAATGGGACATCAGAAACATTTGCAGAATTGCCACAAGGATTTTTTGACGGAAGAAATACATTTTCCATTTCAATGGATATGAAAGCAGAAAAAGTAGACGGAAATTTCTTTGCATTTTCGATAGGACAGGACAGTAAGAAATATCTGTTTATGAAACCGACGCAAGATGCAATCAAATCAGTAATAACAACTGGATCATGGGGAAGCGAGAATGGTTTTACGGAAAAAACGGGAACAAGTGTAAAAGATACATGGCTTCATTTGACGCTGATTGTCGATGGAATCGATATGAAGTTATATTTGGATGATCAATTGATTGGGCATAATAAAAATGTAAAACGTGAAATAGTAGAGCTTGGAAAAGAACTCAAGTCATATCTTGGAAGGTCATTCTATAACGGAGACACCTATTTTAAAGGGGGATTTGATAATATAAAAGTGTATAATCGAGTGCTCAGTGATTCTGAACTTAAAGGAGAAGAGACAGATTCTGAGTATAATGCAGGTTATCTTTGGACATTTTTTGATTCATCAGACGGATATGAAAAGATTTTTCTTGGATATAGCAAGGATGGATTGACATGGGAAAAATTAAATAAAGATGAAGATGGAAATGCACAGCCGATTCTTGTCAATGATGCACAAGGCAGTGATTTTGGGGTGCGAGATCCTCACATTATTCGATCAAAAGAGGGAGATAAATATTGGATTTTAGGTACAGACCTCCATGCAGAAGGAGGAGGCTCAGGAGGAAGCGGATGGGATCAGATAAATGCAAGTCAAAATTTAGTGGTATGGGAATCCACAGATCTTGTGAATTGGAGTGAACCGCAGCTTGTTTATGCAGGATTTGATAATGCAGGATGTGTGTGGGCGCCAGAAGCAATCTATGACGAAGCAACAGATGACTATCTTGTGTACTGGTCTTCCAGAGATAAATCAAAAAATGGAACAGATCAAAATGCATTGAGGGTATATGTTTGCAGGACAAAGGATTTCCATACATTTTCTGAACCGAAGGTATGGCTGAGTGAAGATCAGGACACAGGAAATGAAGTCAATATTATTGACAGCACGATTGTAAAATCAGACGGTAAATTTTATCGTTTTTCTACCTCGGATTGGAATACGGTAATCGATGTCAGCAATTCATTATCCGAAGATGTATTCGATGTACGCCAAGGGGAAGAATCGAGCGAAAATGGGGACTGGAAACGTATCGTAAAAAGAAGCGAAAGCAGTCAGGCAGGATTTGACAGAAGAGAAGGGTTTACCGTATATCAACTTCCTGATGGGAGATGGTGTGCAATGGGAGACAATGGAGGCTATAAAGCATTTTTGACAGACGATTTGGCAAGTGGAAAATTTACAGTTGAAAACGCAAACTTTGTGGATGGAAGATTCAGACATGGTACGGTTATTCGGCTTTCAGAAGAAGAAGAGAAAAAAATTTTGTCAGCTTACGGGGAAGATCGAGAGGAAGAGCCGGATCCTGAACAAAAGGTTTTGGCAGAATTTAATTTTGACGAAGAAGGTTCAGGATTTGAAAGTAAATATGCAAGAGCAACAGGAGCGGCATATGAGCTTGCAGACAGCTATTCTGAAGAATCAGGGAAAGCATTATATTTGAATGGAAAAGAGGATAATTTCCTAACGGTAACAGATAAAGAGGGAAAAAGTCTGCTCACAGATGTGACAGAACTTACAGTTTCTTATGATGCAAAAACAGAAAGAAGTGATACAAATTGGATTATGTATGCGGCGCCGAACAAAAATACACCACAATACCAATACGAAAAATATATTGGCATTATGGAAAAAAGTGGAACGACTACAGTTGAGCGATATAAAAACAGTGGAGACAGACCGGCTAATCCTTCAGCACAGACCGGGAATGATTGGAATCACATTGATGTTGTTATGAGCAAGACGGACACAACTATTTATGTTAATGGACAGAAGGTTTCTTCCGAAACAAGTGCTTATAGCTTGAGGAGTATTCTTGGGAAAAACAGTATTCTTCAGATTGGAAAATCAAACTGGGGAGAAGGGGAATATTTTAAAGGCTGGATTGATAATTTCCGCATTGAGAACAGAGCGTTGACAGAGGAAGAGGTAAAAGAACTTTCCGAAGAGTTTTTGGCAGCGCAACCGATTATAAAAGCGGTGACGATTGGAAGCGTTCCGGAAAGGGAGGAGGCATTAGAATATCGAGGAACTGATGATCATACGGCGGTCTTTACTAAGATTGATACAAAGAATAAAGTGATGACTCCATATATTAAAGATGAAGCAGATCTTACCAAAGTTCCAGTCACTTTTACATTTAACGGAAAAGTTGAAATAAAAGTTCAGGATAAAACAATCAGCAATGGAACAGAATTAGATCTATCCAAAGATTTGAAGATCACGCTGATAAGTAATGAAAAAGAAGAAGAATGGACAATTCAAAAACCAATACTTTCCAATAATCCTGTGCTTCCGGGACAGCATGCGGATCCTGATATTGATTACTTTGATGGGAAATTCTGGATTTTCCCAACGACGGATGGGTACCCAGGATGGAGTGGAACAAAGTTTCATGCATTTTCATCAAAAGATTTGGTGAATTGGACAGATGAAGGAATCATTATGGAATTAGCGAATGAAAATCCAGGAAAAAATGAAAACGGAGTGGAGATTGCAACATCACCATGGGCAGAGGGTGGAAGCGCATGGGCTCCAACCATTGAAGAAAAAAATGGAAAATATTATTTTTATTACTGTGGGAAGTTCAGTAATGGACAATCTGCAATTGGAGTTGCAGTGGCAGATCATCCGGCAGGACCTTATAAAGATAAAGGGGAAGCATTGATAACTGTAGATATGTGTAAACAAGCTGGTATCAAGATGGGGCAGGCAATAGACCCATCAATTTTCACAGATGATGATGGAACCTCTTATATTACATTTGGAAATGGAGCTGCCGCTATTGCACAGTTAAGCGATGACATGATGAGCATTGAAAAAGATACTTTAAAACAAATAAATGGATTGACGGATTTTAGAGAATCTGTAGTAGTGACAAAGGCGAATGGGAAATATCACTGGACCTGGTCTTGTGATGATGCCAATAGTCCGAATTATCATGTCAATTACGGTGTATCTGATACTTTGCTTACCGATGATGGAAGTGCATCAGTTACTCTGGTAAAGAAAAATTTACTGGCAAAAGATGAAAGTCTAGGAATACTGGGATCCGCACATCAATCGATAGTACATGTTAAAGACGGTAAAGGTCAGGATCGATATTTTATGGCATATCACAGATTCTACACGCCATTGAATATATTTACGGCAGGAGATGGACTCGGTGTACACAGGGAAACTTGTATTGATGAGATTACTTTTGATAAAGACGGTTATATGCAGGTTACTCCTACACACGAAGGGGTAGACGCAGTGAAAATGATACCGGATGAACCAGAGGTTCCAGATACACCAGAGGTTCCAGATACGCCAGATACGCCGGAACAACCAGAGAATCCTGAAGAACCAATGAATCCGGAACAGCCGGATACGCCACAGAATGATAATGGACAAATGACAACATCCAAACCAGCTCCTACAGGAGATGGCACAAATGTAATACTTTTGATTATGACAATGATGATAGCGTTGGGTGTAGTGTGGAGAAAAAAAGAAACGAAAACCAAATAGAAATCCAGGAGGGGAAGACTATGAAAAGAAAGACAAAAAAATGTATTTCATGGATCACAGTAGCTGCGTTATTGGGCGGAATTACAAGTCCTTTCAACAGTGGAGCAGCTTCCGTGGAAGCGGCGGACATACCGGAGCCATTGGTAAAATTTGATTTTGAGGATTTATCGGAAAATGCAGAAATCACTTACAAAAATGCAAAGGCTACCGGAGAATATTCGTTGGCAGAAAGTTATAAAGGTGGAGGTGAAGCGCTCTCTTTAAATGGGACGGGACAATTTTTAGATGTAAAGAAAAAAGATGGAGAAAGTCTGTTGACAGGAGAAAAAGAATTGACGGTTTCTTACGATGCCAAATTGGAAAAGGGAGCCAAAGGATGGATTTTGTATGCTTCGGACAGTAATAAAGCTCCGTCCTATCCAAATGAACGTTATCTTGGAATTCTGCATGGCTCGACCAATAGTGAAAACGAGATGATTGCAGAGCGCTATAAAAATAATGGGGCAAGACCAGTATCTGCAACTGCAGATGTATCTGAAATTTATACGAAGTGGGTACATATAGATGTTGTACACAGTGAAAAGGATACGACAATTTATGTAGATGGTGTAAAAAAAGCGACACAGGGAAGTGAATATGCGATTGATGATATTTTAGGAGAGAATAGTATTTTGCAAATCGGGAAGGCCAATTGGGGAACGGGAGAATATTGCAAAGGCTTGATCGATAATTTCCGCATATATGATACAGCACTCACAGCACAGCAGGTGTCAGCGGAATATAATGATTATGTTTTGGAGAGTGATTGTGCTTTGCTTACACTTCCGGAAACGACAGACCGCTCTTTGACGCTTCCAAAAACAGGGGCGAGTGGCATGACACAAATCAGCTGGAAGTCTTCGGCATCAGATGTAATGAAAGATGATGGAACGATTATACGAGGTGAGAAAGACAAAAAGGTAACTATGACAGCAACAATATCTCTTGAAGATCGTTCGGTGAAAAAGGAGATAGAGGTAACCGTACTCAAGAAAAATCCTGAGGAGGATGTGGTAACTTATACGAAAGAATTGACATTAAATACGGGATTTGTCTCAGAGGATATAGAGCTTCCGACAAAAGTGGGAGATGCGGATGTTGTTTGGGAGACAAGTGATGCATCAGTCATAACAAAAGACGGAAAGGTCAAAAGATCAGATGAAAATAAAACAGTTACATTGACAGCGACAATAAAAGTAAATGGCGCTTCAAAAAATGGAACAAAAGAGTTCCCGTTGACGGTCATTGCAAAAGGAGCAAATATTGCTGCCTATGTAAGTAATGAACCTGTAGTTGCACAAAATGGTGGTATGAAGATTGCGTTGCAGAAAGAAGGCGAGTATGAGGCGCTGCATAAAGATCAGCCGATTCTGTATTCTTCTGTGGGAACTAAATCTTATGTTGCTCCACAAATCTTTCGAAAGGCAGATGGAAGCTTTGGGGTTATTGCAGCGGATGGAGGAAACAGTGGCTCTGTTGTTCTCTATGATTCCAAAGATTTAATTACATATTCGAATCAAAGAATTGCCACGATTGAGGGAATTACTTCAATACAAAAAATGTATTGTGTATATGATAGTGCAGATGCAGTGTATAAAGTATTTATAGAAGCAAATGGACAGACTTATATTACAACTTCAAAGAATCTTACCGAATTTGAGGAAGCAAAAGTAACAGACTATGCGATTCCTGAAGCTGGTGAAGTGGCAGAGGATGCTGTTTGGGCAGAAAAAGAAGCATTGACACAAAAAGAATGTGACGCTATTGAAAAACAATTTACAACTCCGTACAATACATCACTTTCAAAAATAACCAAGGAAATTACGGTTGATACAGGAGCAGATGTGAAAACAGAACTGAAAAAGGCGGTTAGAGAAGTGACTGCACAGTATTCAAACGGAGAAGAAAAGACATATTCCGTGCGTTGGAATGAAGCAGATATTGAAAAAGCGGATACAGACAGAGCGGGAATGGAATATACTGTGCGAGGAACAATTGGAGGTTCTGCATATTACACAAAGGCAGATTCACCATTGATTGAAGAACGTGCAGACCCATATATTGTCTATGATGAAGAACGACAAATGTACTATTTTACAGCATCCTATCCGGTAAATGGAAAAGGCGGAGCAGATGGTTATGATCGATTGGTTATCCGTGAGGCAAAAACAATTGAGGGACTTGCTGATGCTGAAGAACACGTTATCTGGGATGAAAGCGAAGTGCAGGGATATGGAAGATGGATTTGGGCACCGGAATTACATAAAATTGGTGATAGCTGGTATTTTCTCAGCACAGCATCACTAGATGAAACAACTGGAGGAAACTTTAATATTCGTCCATTTATGATGAAATGTAACAATTCAGAGGAAATTACGAATCCAGACAGCTGGGGAGAACCAGAGCGTGTGAAGACGATGCAAGGAGACAAAACTGGATTAAATGCAATGTCTCTGGATATGACATATTTTGAAGCAGGAGGAAGACACTATCTTGTGTGGGCTGATTTCACTAAAAATGACGGAAATCCTGCCGGTATTTCAAGTCTCTATATAGCAACGATCGACCCATCGAATCCTACTCAGCTGACAAGTACCTGCTCTGTTATTACAGTACCGGAATATGTATGGGAATTAGAGAGATATAAAGTAAACGAAGGACCTGCAGTATTACAAAAAGATGGGAAAGTATATCTGGCATTCTCGGCTTCGGGAACAGGCTCAGAATATTGTGTCGGACTTTTGACAGGAAATGCAGATGATGATCTGACAAAAAAGGAAAATTGGGTAAAAACACCATACCCAATTATGACAAGTGGTGATTTTAATGATGAACTATGTGGACCGGGGCATAACTCTTTTACAGTTGATGAATATGGAAATGCAGTGATTGTATATCATGCAAGACCGGCAGATACTCATGCAGGTCATACGGGAGATCCACTTTATGATCCATGTCGTCATGCATACGTAAAACCAGTTTTGTTTGGTGCTGATGGAGCGCCGGTTTTGAATCTTTCGGACGAAGAGTTTGTAAAAGGTGGTTCGGAAATTACAGTCAAAGTAAAAGTAAAAGGAGAGTCAGAAGAAAGTAAACCATCTTTGGAGTATAACTTCGATGAGGATTATACAGGAATTGTGAAAGACAGCGCAGGAAATCAGGATGGAACAGTGACAGAAGGTGCATCTTATGTATGGGATAAAGAATATGGTCAGGTATTATATTTGGATGGAGATAAAACAGATGGAGGACATGACAGTTATTTGGAATTTCCAGAGGGATATTTTGATGGAAAAGATAAAGTGACAATTTCAATGGATGTCAATGAAGTGACAAGAAGTGGAAACTACTTTACATTCGGTGTAGGACAGAATAATCAAAAATATCTTTTTTTAAAGACCGCACCGACAAGCACAAAACTTGCGGTCACTACGTCTGGATATCAGAATGAAAAGTTAGCAAATAGGAACTCGGTATATCCAAATAACAGCAGAACATGGATTAATATAAAAATGGTTGTGACACCAAAATCAATCAGCCTTTATCAAGATGGAAAATTAATTGCGGAAAATCTGAATACAAATATCTCCTTAGATGATTTGGGGAGAAACCTTAAAGCATATATCGGGAAATCATTTTATTCAGAGGATAAATATTTCCGTGGATATTTTGATAACATAAAAGTATATGATTATGCGATGACAGATGAAGAAGTGAAAAAAGTCACGAAAGAAGAAAAAGAAGCCAGAGAAAAAAAGATGGGAGAAGTTAAACTTGTAGCAGAGAAGTTTGAGATTCCAAATGCAGATAATATTAAGGGTAACATTACCCTTCCAAGTGAAAAAGATGGTGTATTGATTCAATGGTCTTCCTCTAACCCGAAGGTAATCAATCCCGAAAAAGATGGAGAAAAACCAGCAGGCGTTGTTACAAGACAGAAAGAAGATACAAAGGTAACACTCACGGCAGTTTTCTCAAAAGAAGGAAGTAAAGATGTGAAAAAAGAATATGAGGTGATTGTAAAAGCAAAGGCAAAGACAGTAAAAGAGGAAGATTATGCCGGTTATTTGTTCGTGAGGTTTAATGGAACAGAAGAAAATGGAGATCAAGAGCAGACTTATTTTTCACTGAGTGAGGATGGCCTCAATTGGACAGATTTAAATCAAAATCAACCAGTATTGAAAAGCACGATTGGTGAAAGCGGATTAAGAGATCATTTTATAGCTCGAGCACCGGAAGGTGACAAATTTTACATGATAGCAACAGACTTAAGTATTGCCTTAAATAAAGTAAATGGTGGAGCAGATTGGGGGTCAGCAGGAGGAAGCGGAAGCCACAGCATTGTCGTATGGGAATCTGATGATTTGGTAAATTGGAGTGAACCTTGGCTTGCGGAAATTGCACCAGAAGGAGCAGGATGCACATGGGCGCCGGAATTTATTTACGACGAAACAACCGGTGAATACATTGTCTATTGGTCTGCAACAACACTTCAGGTAGATGAAGAAGAAAATATTACACAGGAATATGAAAATCACGCAATTTATTATTGCAAAACCAGGGATTTCCGTACATTTACAGAAGCAGAATTATATCATGATGGTGGCGTAGACGCGAATGGAAAAATTGTAAAAGTAATTGATTCTACAATGATTCAAAATGGGGATACGTATTACCGTTTTACTAAAAATGAAAGCAAAGGAACCATTGTTATGGATAAATCGGATTCTATACTTGGAGAATTTTCAGAGATTGACTCTAACGTGCTTTCTTCGGAGCTTCCAGCAAAGAGGGGCGCAGTAGAAGGTCCGATTATCTTTAAAATGAATGAAAAAACAGAAGATGGAAAAGATCAATGGTGTCTGATGGTAGATCGTTTTGCAAGAGGACAGGGATATTATCCTCTCATTACCACAGATTTGAATTCGGGTGAATTTAGAATGTTGGATGACAGTGAATATAGTTTTCCAAGCAAATACCGCCACGGTTATGTAATGCCGGTAACAGAAAAGGAATATGGTGCACTGCAAAGACAGTGGGGAGACGGAAGCTATGTTGACAAGTCCTTGTTAAAAGAAGTGATTGAAGAAGCGAAAGATATTTTGACAAATCAGAAACAAAACTATACCGAAGAAAGTATTCAGCAACTAAAAACGGCATTAGAGTCTGCCAAAAAAGCTTTGGATATAGTGACTACAACAGAGGAAGCTGATCAGGCGGCAGAGAATCTACGAAAAGCAATTGAAGCATTGGAGAAAAAAGAGGATATTCTGACCAGGATAGAGGTTACACTTCCAGATAAGACAGAATATCAGATTGGAGAAGAACTTGATTTGACAGGAGTGAAAGTAACAGCGGTGTTTGAAAGCGGAAAAACAGCGGATGTGACAGAGGCAGCAACAGTTGATAGCGGTGCTTTCAATTCTCAGAAAGCAGGAAGTTATACTATTACAGTTACTTATGCAGAGAAGACAGAGACATTTGTTGTTACAGTGAAAGAAAACTCTCCTGAAATTCCAGACCCAGTACCGAGTCCAAAACCTGAACCTAATCCTGACTCTAATACAAAACCAAAACAGAACGAAAATAAAGTTGTAAAAACAGGAGATGAGCAAAACCCGCTTCTTTCGATTAGTATTTTTGCTCTTGCAAGTGTTGTAATAACCGGAAGTTTTATAAGGAGAAAAAAATATAACTTGTAAATAATTGAGAGAGGTAAGGATAAAACAAGAAGCCGCACTTCCCATGAGGCATCCTTACACTTTTGAAGGCAGAGAGTGCAGTACGAATTTGTTTTTATGGAATTCCAATATCCCCTCGTCGCGCATCTTTCCAAGCTCTTTCGATAGGGCGCTGCGATCCAGATTGAGATAGTCGGCAAGTCCCTGACGGTCAAACGGAATTTGGAATGTTGTACTTTTGGCTTTTGCCGCTTCTGTAGAAAGATAGATAAAGAGACGACTGCGAACGGTTTTAGGAGTAGTGCAGAAAATGCGTCTGGAAAGTATTAGATTTTTTTGCACAGAGATATAGAGAATATTCTGCATGATTTTAGCACTCCAGCTCTCTTTATCTTGAATCTGTTTCAGAGGTGCGATATTTAGAAAGAGGATATCAGCAGCTTCGGCAGTGACTGCGTCAACCATCATCGGTTCTTGACAGAGCGCGTAGGATTCGGCGAATACCTGTCCTGCTGAAATATTGCTTAAAATACTTTTGTTGCCCCAGAGATCAATATTTTCAATATTGACACTTCCGCTTAAGACGATACCGATTTCATGGATATGTTCTCCGGTGTGAAGGATAATAGTATTTTTTGCAAAGTGCTGTGTGCGCATGCAGCCAAGATCCAGCATGTGCATCCACTCATTTTCCGTAATGCCCTGAAATAAAACTGATTCAATTTTTTTCATAAAATCCTCATTTCAGTGGTTATAACCACTGAATTATTGGATTGATTATATTATACTCAGGTTACAAATGCAAGGAGGAAAAAATATGATTAGAAGAATTATTGAGATTGATGAAGATAAATGTAATGGGTGCGGAGCTTGCGCAGCGGCTTGTCATGAAGGAGCAATCGGTATGGTAGATGGGAAAGCGAAACTTCTTCGTGATGATTATTGTGATGGACTTGGAGACTGCCTTCCGACATGTCCGACAGGGGCAATCCGTTTTGTAGAGCGAGAGGCAGCAGCGTATGATGAACAGGCCGTTTTGGAAAATCAGAAAAAAGCAGCACCGGCGGGAATCCAGCCGTCACAGCTTGCACAATGGCCATGTCAAATCAAGCTTGTGCCAGTAAATGCACCTTATTTTCAGGGGGCGAAATTGCTGATTGCAGCGGACTGCACGGCTTATGCCTACGCTAATGTGCATCAGGAATTTATGCGAGGAAAGGTGACAATTATCGGATGTCCAAAACTGGATGATGTCGATTATAGCGAGAAACTGACACAGATTTTGGAGAATAATGATATCAAAAGTGTCACAATACTTCGTATGGAAGTCCCTTGCTGCGGTGGTCTTGAGATGGCTGCGAAAAAAGCACTTAAGGAAAGTGGAAAGTTTATTCCATGGCAAGTTGTCACGATTTCGATTGATGGGAAAATATTAGATTAAGAGCAATTTGAAATGTTATTAGGAGTAGTGTTTTAAGAAAAAAGCTGATAAAATAGGTATCTCAGATGAATGAGGTATCTATTTTTTTGTAACAGTTCAGTAAACTCGAGCTGTTATGACTGAACTGTTACAGATTGGAAGGAAAGGAAGGAAAAAATGGAAATCAGGCAGGCAAAGTTGGCGGATGTGCCAACCATTATGAAGATATATGAAAAAGCAAGGGTATTTATGGAGAACAGTGGGAATCCTACACAATGGGCGGTTGGCTATCCGGGGCAGCAGCTAGTTGAAAAGGATATTATAGAAAAAAATTGTTACATCTGTGAGGAACAGGGGAAAGTTGTAGGTGTGTTTTCGTTTATAGTGGGAGAGGACCCGACATATCAGAAAATCGAGCATGGTGCATGGCACAGCGCAGAAACATATGGAACAATACACAGACTTGCATCAGATGGACAGGCAAAGGGGATTGCAAAAATTTGTTTTGATTTTTGCAAAACAAAATGCCGTTATCTTAGGATTGACACGCATCAGGATAACAAACCAATGCAGGCGGCAATCCTGAAATACGGATTTCAAAAATGCGGAATTATTCACGTTGCAAATGGCAGCGAAAGGATTGCGTTTGATATTTCGTTTGATTGAAAAAAGATTCACTGCATGATATGATATTTAGGATTAGAAATATGGGAACGGCAAAGACAGTTAGTGAGGTGAAAATAATGCCATTAACAAAGATGGAAGCGGAGAACTTTACAGTATTTGAGAAGATATCAATCCCGTTTTGTAGAGGGTTGAACGTACTAGTAGGAGAAAATGGAGTGGGGAAAACGCATGTTATGAAGATTGCGTATGCTGCGTGTCAAGCATCAAAGCATGATGTGTCATTTTCGCAGAAAAGCGTAATGTTATTTAGACCTGATCAGTCCAGTATCGGACGTCTTGTAAATAGAAGAAAAAATGGTAATAAGACGGCGAAAATTTCTGTTGAGTCAGATGTAGCAAAAATCGGAATGTCATTTTCTATTAAAACAAAAAAATGGGATGCAGAGATTAAGACTGAGCCAAATTGGGAAAAACAGATGTCAGATTTGACAAGTGTATTCATTCCGGCAAAAGAAATTTTATCAAATGCATGGAACCTTGATGCAGCAGTTAAAATGGGAAATGTAGAATTTGATGATACGTATCTTGATATTATTGCAGCTGCCAAGATTGATATATCAAGAGGTGTTGATACAGGGGCAAGAAAAAAATATTTGGAGCTTTTGCAAAAAATCAGTTCAGGCAAAGTTGCTTTGCACGATGATAGATTTTATCTTAAACCAGGTACACAGGCAAGGCTGGAGTTTAATTTGGTAGCTGAAGGATTACGTAAGATTGCATTATTGTGGCAGTTAATAAAGAACGGTACATTGGAAAGAGGTTCTGTTTTATTTTGGGATGAGCCCGAGGCAAATATTAATCCTAAATATATTCCCGTTTTGGCAGAATTACTTATTATGTTGGAACGTGAAGGTGTTCAGATTTTTGTTTCCACGCATGATTATTTTTTGTCTAAATATATTGAAGTCAAAAAGAAAAAAGACAGTGAAATTCAATATATTTCGTTATACAAGGATAAAACAAGTATAATAAAGTGCGAGGTAGAAAAAGAATTTGAACTATTAGAACACAATGCTATTATGGATACTTTTCGTCAACTGTACAGAGAGGAAATCGGGGTGGTGCTTCAGTGAAAGTAATACCAGAATCAGACATGAGATTTGGTCAATTTGAGGAAATGAACTTATTTCATATAGAGAACTCGCAGTTATATGAAAAAATGGGGTCTGGGATAAAGACGGTAGAATTTATTTTGAGATACAATAAAAATAGTATCATATTTCTAGAAGCCAAAAAGAGTTGTCCAAACTCAGACAATAGATATGACTCAGAAGAAAAAGAGAAAAAGTTTGAGGAATACTATTTAGCTATTACAGATAAATTTATTGAGTCATTACAAATTTATATTGCAGCTATATTGGATAAATATGAAGATATTTCGGAGATAGGAACGAAGTTATTAGATATCAAAAGTTTTCGGGGTATTCAAATTAAGTGTGTTCTCGTCATAAAAAATGCGGATGAAAGATGGCTTCCAGGTGTAATGGCAGAACTGAAAGAGCGTTTAAAAACCTATAGAAAAATATGGGGAATTGAAGTGGCCGTTTTGAATGAGGAACTTGCGGGAAAATATAAACTGACCTGTTAAGGGGAACGGAACCATATATAGAGACAAAGGACAAATATCTATGAGTATAAAAAACAGAATTCCAAAGGAGTTTTATAAATTATTTAACAGTAAGTACGTCGAGTATTTTCAGCGGATTTTGATTGCACTTTATGAGCAGTCGGCAAGTTCGTATTCATTGCTTGGACTTACAGAAGAGGAATGTCAGGACACGATCGAGATGGAGATTTCTACATTTACGATGGATTTTAGTCAAAGTGACCTGGAGGAAGAGGGAGAACTTCTCACGCGGGCGAATATGGAGTCAGTGATGCTTCGAAAGCTGGAAGAGTGGGGATGGCTCCGAAAGGATTATGACGAATCTCTGAACTGCTATGTCGTTTCATTTCCGGATTACAGCCAGATGTTCACAGAGTTATTTGGCAGACTATATAATGAAGAAAGCAGTATGGAGCGTGAGAGTCTGTTGACGATATACAGCCATCTGTTTACATACCACTCTTCTAAGGAAAAGGACAATGAGATTTTGAAAAGTGCGCTGCAGTCTTCGAAGGCATTGCTTCAGATGCTCTCGAATATGCAAGAAGGAATTCGTGGATTTTTTGAGGAAATGACGAAGCAGAAGACATTTCTTGGAATTCAGGAAGTGCTTGTGCAGGAAATGAATAATACAGATAGCCAAAAGTATGCGATTTTGACGACAACGGATAGTTTTTACCGGTATAAAGAAGAGGTGAAAGAGCTTATTGATCAGAATCTGATGGGAAATGAGGCTAGAAAGCAGGAGTTGCTTCAGAGGAGAAAAGGGCTGGAGGCAGATCCTTTTGCGTGGAGAAGAAATGAACGTGGAGTACAGAGCTGCGATGAGGCAATGGAGATCTTGTTTCAGATCAATCGGGAGTTTGACGGGATTGAGCGCAGATACAATCGTCTCATTGATCAAAAGAGAGTATTTGCAAAACGTGCGGCGGCTCGTATCCGATATATTTTGGCGGAGGGTGATGTGGAGGAAGACCACACAAAAGCGCTGATCAGGCTATTAAATATGAGCGACCGAAAAGATGAGATATTGAAAAAACTTGGTGAACGTATGGGCATGACAGAGCGTTTTGCAGTGCTGAAAGAGAGGAGCTTTGCAAAACCGAGAGATGCGAAAAAGAAAGCGTTTGAACCACAGGAACTTGTAAAGACGGGACAAAGTGAGGAACAGTTGGATGAGTTTGTTGTAAAACCATTATATACAAAGGCACAGATTCGGGAATTTCGCAGACAAAATGAGGTGGATGGAGCATTTCAGGTGACAAAAGATACCGTTCACGCAGTGGAAGATTTAGAGAAGCTTTTATTTGTATGGCAGGAAGCCACTGAGATTGCGCAAGAGACAGAAGAGATTGTGATCGGAGAGGAATTTACGACAGAGGAAGGCTTGCAGTATTCAGGATTTACAATCAGGAGGAAGTAATATGGAACAATATTTAGAAAGTTTATCTGTGACGGAAGCAGAAAAATTAAAGAAGACTATCTTGAGTCTGTTTCGCCAGACGTGTATTTTGCAGGAAAAATATGACCCGGTTACACTGGTCCCAAGTGACAACGAGCAGTTTGCAATATGCAGAACACATCGCAACTTTATTGAAAACTATCTTTCGGTTCTCGGATGTGAATTGCTGTATGATTCACAGGAGCGCATTTTCAGGCTTGTCGGAGAAGGCGTGGAGGCGGAGGTCCTGGCGAAGGAGACAACGATTATTGTTCTGCTCATAAAGATGATCTATCGGGATAAGATCATGGGAAAGGGACTTGCTGCGACGGTGACAAATTTAGAAGAAATCAGAGAGTACGGGAAGAATACGAATCTTTTAAATCAGAAACTTCCGGACGGTGAATGGAAGAGCGCTTTGGCGATTATGAAAAAACATCAGATTGTGGAGTATCCGGGGGCGCTTCGTGATCTTGAGGACGATACACCGATTTATATTTACAGCACGATTAATTTATATTGCAGTTCGGCGTTGATTAACGAGCTGATTGAGGCGTACAGAGAGGAGAATGCAGAGGATGAAGCAGGCAAAGAAGATATTTACACGAATTTTGATGAATAACTGGGGCGGAATTGACCATCAGGTACTTTGTCTGAATGAATATGTGAATCTGTTCAGCGGAAAAAGCGGTTCCGGAAAATCATCTGTGATGGATGCCATGCAGGTCGTGCTATATGGAAGTGTCGGAAATGATTTCCTCAACAGAGCGGCAGATGACAGCGCCAATAAAAGAAGTGTGTTAAGCTATTTGCGCGGAGAGCAAAAAGATGGTACGGCGAACCGTGAGAATCAGGATTTTTATGCCCATATTGTCTTGGAGATACAGGATACAGGGCGGAAAAGTTACACATGTATCGGAGCAGTTTTCGAAGTCGGAAAAAATGATATGGACCTGAAACGGTTCCGTTTTTTCAGCCATGCCGGAAAAATTCCGGAAGATGAGTATGTTACTGTGTCTGGAATTCCGTATTCAATTGCACAGATTCAGAAACTGGTCCATGAAAGAGAACAGTCAGAAGATGCGAAAAGCAGAGGAAATATCAACCGGATCTATCCGTCCAGAGAAGCGTATCTGAACATCGTAAATGATATTATTTTCGGGTACGTAGATGCAGGTCGGTTTAAAACAATGCAAAAAAGTGCGATCGCGCTTCGCATGACAAAGGGAACGAGTCAGTTTATCAAAGACTATATGTTTCCGAAGAGCAAGGAAGATACGATCACTGCGATCAGTGAACAGCTTGCGGCTTACCGGGAGATAAAAGAGCGGGTCGAAGATTTGGAAAAACAGATTACCCTTTTAGAGGAGGTGCAGGCACATGACAGAAAGCTTACGCTTGCAAAGGCAGAGCAGGTAAAGACAGAAACGCTTTTACGGATTTTGGAGATTGAAAACAGGCGGGTACAACTTTTGTCAAAGACGGAGGAGTTCTCAAATACATGTGAGAAAATCGCGCAATTCGAAGAACAGATAAAAGATCTCGAGATGACATTGAATGGAAAACGAGAAGAACTGATTGGGGTGCGCACGGAACTTCGTGCCAGTGATTTTGAGAAAAAGAAAGAAGACCTTACAAAATTGCAGGAGACAATCCGTCTGTGCGGAAATGAGGCAAGAGAGTGGGGAGAATTGCTCAAGCGACTGAATCGTTGGAATGAGACAGACGGAGTCTGCGAGTATGTCAGTAACCCGCTTTGCAATCTTCTGGAAGAAATCGAAGAGAGAAATATCACAGAAGAGAATGTGAACGGACTGAAAAAGCGACTGAAGGAAACGTATGAGAGTATCAAATCTGAGGTGGAAGAGCTGAAGGCAGAGCGACGACGTGTGGAAGCGGACTATCAGGAACAGAAGGAGATGCTTGAGGATTTACAAAATGACAAAAAGCATTATTCCAAAGAAGTGAAAGTGGTCAGGAGAAAACTGCAGGAAGAATTGTCAGCAAGATACGGCAGAACCATATCGGTTGAAGTGTTTGCAGATTTGTTCGACATTACAGACGAGGCATGGCGAAATGCAATTGAGGGAAGACTTGGAAGAATCAAATACGGTCTTATTGTGGAGCCAAGATATGCTTTAGATGCAGCGAATATTTTCCGGGGAATGAAGAAGCGAGAATACGAGACGGTGGATTTGATCAACACGGCAGCAATACAGCGGGATGAGCCGCAGGCGATGGATGAGACGCTGTATGATGCGGTAAAGACGGACATTCCATATGTAGATTTTTGCCTGAAACGTTATCTTGGACATATCAAAAAATGTGAGACCGTGGAAGAACTGCATGCGGTCAAAGACGGTGTTACTCAGGATTGCTATTCATACAGCAATTACATGTTCCGACATTTGCGGGAGAAAGATTACAGATATCAGACAATCGGCAGAAAGGTTTCCAAAAAGCAGATGCAGGAACTGGAGGAAGGCGTATACAGGCTGAATGTGGAACTGATTCGTCTTGGCGGGGAAATCTCAGAGCTTGAGCAAGCGGAGGATTTTGAGCGTCTGCAGACATATGATTACGAGACCATGCTGCAGAAATCTAATGCGGCAAGCCGGCTGAAAGAGTACTACGAAGAAGAGGCGCGTCTGTCGGAAGAAATCCGAGAACTTCAGGCAGGTACAAGAGTTGCAGAGCTTCAGAAACAGGAACAGAGTCTGAATGAGTCCATTCGAAAGCTGGAACAAGAGAAAAATGGGGTACAGAAAGAGGTGACAAATTATTCGGCGACAAAAGGAAAGCAGGAACAGGATATAAAGGAACGCACAGAATACCTGGAGAAGCTTGAGGAAGGATTTGTCCCGAATGCAGAACTGAAAGAGACCGTTCTTGCGGTCATTGACAAAGGAAATGAATACCGTTTTGAGAGAGAGCAGAAAAAGACATTCGAACAGCTGCGCTCACAGGAAGAAGAGGAATTCAAACAAAGAGGAGATGCGAGAGAGCAATTCAATAAAGCATTTCCATCGTATGATTTCAGTCCGTTCGAGAAAGATAATACCGCCTATGATGAGTTGTTGGAAAACTGTAAGCAGAATTTTGAGCCGAAGTATAAGGCGGAGTTTGACAAACAGTATCAGCTTATCTATCAGATGCTGCGGGAAAATGTGATTGCGACAATCAACAGTGAGATTAAAGAAGCGAAACGACACCGCCGAGAGATCAATGCGATGCTTTCTGAAATCCGTTTTTCCGACAGTATTTATCAGATTGACATTTTGCCGACTGACGATGAAAACCGACAGTTTTATGAGATGCTGACGGCGGAGGAACTGAACATGAAAGTGATCGACCGAGACATGGAAGGACAGTTAAGTTTTGGTGAGGATGCCTTTTATCAAAAATACGAGGCGCAGATTAAGCGCCTGACTGACAAATTCATGCCGCCGAAGGAGGACGAGCCTTCTGCGAGAGAAAGACATAAACGAGATATGGAAAAATATGCGGATTACCGCACGTATTTGAAATTCAGCATGTACGAGCAGACCGAGGATCAGGACGGAAATATAAAAAAGAATTACGTGGATGATATGGCGGGGCGTGATTCCGGAGGAGAAGGACAGAATCCGAAATATGTGGCACTGCTGGCGGGATTTGCTATGCTCTATCATCAACAGACAAACCGTGACCCCAAAATACGTCTTGTACTTTTGGATGAAGCATTTTCCAAGATGGATAAGGAGCGAAGCGAAGTATGCCTTGCATATGCGCGCAAACTGGGACTCCAGCTTGTCGTGTGTGTGCCGGATGAGAGACTGCAGTCACTTGTACAGAACGTGGACTGCGTGTACGCATTCCGAAGAGCCAACAATCGGATTTCGATGATTCATATTGACAAAGGGGCATATTTGCGGATGATAGAGGGAGAAGCAGATGAAGAAGAAAACAGTGACGCTGTCACAGTGGCTCATCGAACAGAATGATACCGAAGCATATCGTGCAGGAAAACTTGCAGGGAAGAAACATCCGAAAGTAGACCAAAAACTGATTGATGCGGTCGGTGGGATGCAAAACCTTATCCGTCAGGCAAGAGTGCTTGAACAGGATGAGGCACTTGGCAAAAGCGGGATGATTCAATTTCGGTGGTGTAATTTAGGAAGTGACATCTCACAGATTGATTATGAGGTTGCCGCAATTCCATTGCTTTGCAGAAAGCTTGGTGTGAAAGATGTTCGGGAACACCAAGCGGAGTTGATAACACGGGTACAAATGTGGAAAAATAAGGTCAGCGAGTGTGAGTGGGTGGAAAACTATTATGATACGCTTTTGAGCAGGCTTACACTTGGCAAAAAAGTCTCAGAAGCAGAAGATGAGAAATTGTTTTTGTGTCTGAACGCAGTGGCAGCACAACAGGAATTTATTTGGGAGCGTGTGTTCAGCGCCAGAGTGTTCCACAATTCGAAGACATTTCAGAATGAATATAAGAACAGCATTGTTACGATTTTGAAAAATTGTTCTCCGTACTACGAGGAGGAAATAGACGCAGAGACGCTTCTGGCAGCACATAATATCCACTCCTATGCGCAGACACTGGAGTGGAAAGGCTGTCTTGAATATAGGTTGGATAATGGTAATGTTGTGGATACAGACGAAAACACTTATGGAACAGTGATTAATTCTCAGACGATGGAACACGCCAGCGTGACAGACCTTTCCGGATGCAAACGGATTATGACAATTGAAAATAAGGCAAATTACGAGAGTATGATTTTCTCAGAAGAAACGTTGTACATTTATTGTCATGGGTATTTCACGCCAAAAGAAGTGAGATTTTTAAAGAAAATCCCGGAGCTTGCTGACGCAGACTGCGAGTTTTTACACTGGGGAGATATGGATTACGGCGGAATCAGTATTTTTCAGTTCATCAAAAAGAATGTATTCCCAGAGTTGAAGCCTTATAAAATGGATCGAACCGCTTTTGAGGGAGCTTTGAAAGACGGTGCAGGCATTGTGCTGGAACATGAGACAAGGAAGAAACTGGAAGCGAAAGATGCGGGTCTGTTGGAAGAGTTGAAACAGGTGATTTTAGAGACAGGAAAGACGATAGAGCAGGAGCTGGTGAGAGGGAAATAGGGTGGAATTTTAATTGATACGCGGATAAAAATATGATAAGATAATTTACAGAACAATCGTGAACAGGGTAGGCTGACCTCTCATTTACATACGGGAGGTGATGCTAATGGACAACAAACATTTTGATTTCAAAGATTTGATGCAATTTGGTATGTTCATACTATCACTATTGACTTTTATTTACTTGATAAGTAATTAGTGCATAAAAAACCACCCTATAAAAAGTCTTGGCGGACTAGGGTGGAATTTTAATTCTCATTTAGAGGCCAACCACTTTGAACGGTTGTTCTTCTATAATCATATTATACACCTTCGGGCGTACCTGTCAAGAGTCATTGACAATCGAAATCGAGAGTGTTAAACTAAGAAAAACAAAAACATAGGGGAGCTTGTATTGGCAGGCTGAGAGGAAGTAATCAACTTCGACCCTTTAACCTGATGCGGATAATGCCGCCGTAGGAAATCATAATTGCTGATTTTTTCGGAGATATCGTATTAGGTATCTCCGTTTTTTTGTGGCAGAAAGGAAGTAGAGAAGATGAAAAGAGAACAGACGAAAAAATTATGTATGGCAGGAATTTTATGTGCCGTGGCAGTGGTCGGAAGCACACTGTCCGTTCCGGTATTTGGGAGCAAATGCGCCCCGGTACAGCATATGGTAAATGTGCTCTGTGCGGTATTGTTAGGACCTGGATACGGAGTCGGAGTTGCATTTTGCGCAAGTTTGATTCGTAACTTATTAGCGCTTGGAAGTATTTTGGCATTTCCGGGAAGCATGTTTGGGGCGCTGCTCTGTGGAGTTGTGTACTGGAAGAGCAAGAACTTATTATTGACACTGCTTGGAGAGGTATTTGGAACAGCGATCCTTGGAGGACTCTGTGCATATCCGTTGGCAGTTCTTGTCATGGGTGTGTCAGCAGGCGAAGTTGCATTTTATGCATATGTACTTCCGTTTTTTGTATCTACAGCAGGGGGAGCAATATTGGCGGGCATTCTGATCCAGATGCTGAAAAAAGCCGGAGTGCTCCGTATGGCAGCTTAAAAATAGGGAGAATGGAAACATGTTAGAATTAATGTCAGATCAGGTGAGAAAACATGCACCTTTGATACATAATATGACAAACCGGGTGTCGATCAATGACTGTGCGAACATTCTGCTCGCCTGCGGAGCCTCTCCGATTATGGCAGAAGCAATCGAGGAAGTGGAAGAGATCACGGCAATGTGTGATGGGCTTGTCTTGAATATGGGGATGCCGAACAGACAGAAGATAGAGGCAATGAAAAAAGCCGGAAAGCGGGCAAATGCACTTCATATTCCGGTTGTCTTAGATCCGGTTGGAGTCGGCGCATCGGCATTTCGAAGAGAAGCAGTATCCGAGCTGTTAAAAGAAGTCAGATTTACTGTCATTCGTGGAAATCTCTCAGAGATTCGGACGTTGATGTGTGGAGTGTGTGGCACAAGAGGGGTAGACGCAGAGCCTGCAGATCTGATGGGGGAGAAGAATCTGTATCAGAACGTAAAAATGGTAACTGCATTTGCAGAAAAAAGTGGTGCGGTTGTGGCGGCAACGGGAAAGAACGACATTGTATCGGATGGAAGAAAAGCATATTGGATTCAAAACGGACATTCAATGATGCAAACAGTCACCGGAGTAGGATGCCAGCTCTCAGCGCTGACTGCGGCGTATGTGGCTGCGAATCCGAAGCATACACTGGAGGCGGTGACAGCGGCGGTCAGTGCGATTGGAGTTTGTGGAGAGCTGGCGTATGAACGTATGAGTGATCTGGATGGAAATGCATCTTATCGTAATTACCTGATTGATGCAGTTTATCGGTTGGATGGAAAGAAGCTTGAGCGCTTGGCTCGAGTAGAAAAAGTAAATGAAGATGGAGAGAAAAGTAATGAGATGTAGACCGGAGATGATGCGATTATATGCGGTAACAGACCGTGCGTGGACAAAGAAAAAGTCCTTGATCGAGCAGGTGGAGGCGGCAATTTGCGGAGGTGCAACCTGCATACAGCTGCGGGAGAAAAACCTTGATGAGGAAGCATTTTTGTGGGAGGCGATGGAGATGCAAAAGCTGTGTGAGACCTATCAGGTTCCGCTGATTATCAATGATCATGTAGAGATTGCGAAACAATGCAAAGCAGCAGGAGTGCATTTGGGACAAAAAGATATGGAAGCGGGGAGAGCACGGGAGATACTTGGACCCAAAATGATTCTTGGAGTGTCAGCAAGAACGGTGGAACAGGCGGTGCAGGCAGAGCGCGCCGGAGCAGATTATCTCGGCGTGGGAGCCGTATTTCAAACGAGTACCAAGACCGATGCAAAAGAAATTTCCCATGCGATATTGAAGGAGATCTGTGAGAGTGTGAACATTCCGGTTGTCGCAATCGGCGGCATCGGAAAACAGAATATAGAAGCGCTTGCAGGCAGCGGCATCGCAGGAGTGGCGCTCGTGTCGGCAGTTTTTGCAGCGGAAGATATTGAGCAGGAGTGTCGGGGACTATTAAAACAAATAGAAAGAATCGTGTGAGGTGAAGAGAGAATGAAAACAGCATTGACAATTGCAGGAAGTGATTCCAGTGGAGGAGCCGGTATTCAGGCGGATTTGAAGACGATGATCATGAACGGTGTATTTGGGATGAGTGCGGTAACTGCATTGACTGCTCAGAATACAACCAAAGTGACAGGAATCATGGAAGTGCCGCCAGAGTTTTTGGAAAAGCAGATTCAGGCGGTATTTGAAGATATTCGACCGGATGCGGTGAAGATCGGCATGGTTGCAAGCAGTGAACTAATCAGTACGATTGCAGGCTGCCTGAAAAAATATGGGGCAGACAATATCGTTGTGGATCCGGTTATGGTTGCGACGAGCGGTTCTAAGTTGTTAAAAAATGATGCGGTTCATACGTTGGAGTGTGAATTGCTGCCGTTAGCGACACTTGTTACACCCAATATTCCGGAGGCAGAGATTTTAGCGGATATGAAGATTACAACTCGGGAAGATATGATTGTGGCAGCTAAAAAAATCGGTGACAGATATCTCTGCTCGGTATTGCTGAAGGGCGGACATAATTTAAATGATGCAAGCGATCTTTTCTATAGGGAAGGAGCTGTTCGGTGGTTTGAGGGAAAGCGGATTGAGAATCCGAATACACACGGAACGGGCTGTACGCTATCCAGTGCGATTGCATCCAATCTTGCGAAAGGATTTTCGCTGGAGACAGCGATACAGAGGGCAAAGGAATATATTTCCGGCGCATTGGAGGCGATGCTTGATCTGGGAAAAGGAAGTGGTCCGATGAACCATGGATTTGATTTACAAGGAAAATTTGTGAAGGAGGAAAATTAAGATGTACCATACACAGATGGAAGCAGCAAGAAAAGGAATTATCACAAAAGAGATGGAAATTGTTGCGGAAAAGGAGTTTCGGACAGAGGAGGAAATACGTGATCTCGTTGCAAAAGGACAGGTGGCAATCTGTGCCAATAAACGACATACTTGTCTTGACCCAAACGGAGTAGGTTCTGCGCTTCGCACAAAGATCAATGTCAATCTTGGCGTGTCAAAAGACTGCAAGGATTATGACGTAGAGATGGAAAAAGTGATGGCGGCGGTTAATATGGGAGCTGAGGCGATCATGGATCTGTCTTCTCACGGAGACACACAGCCATTTAGAAGAAAACTTACAAGTGAATGTCCGGCGATGATTGGAACGGTTCCGGTTTATGACAGTGTCATTCACTACCAGAGAGATCTTTCAACATTGAGCGCAAAAGATTTTATTGATGTCATCCGGCTTCATGCGCAGGACGGTGTGGATTTTGTGACACTTCATTGCGGAATTACAAGAAAGACGATTGAGCAGATTAAAAAGCATAAAAGGAAAATGAATATTGTTTCGCGTGGAGGTTCTCTTGTGTTTGCATGGATGAGTATGACCGGAGAAGAAAATCCATTTTACGAATATTATGATGAAATTCTGGAGATCTGCAGGGAGTATGATGTGACAATCTCGCTTGGAGATGCTTGTCGTCCGGGATGCCTTGCAGATGCGAGTGATGTTTGCCAGATCGAGGAGCTGGTTCGTCTGGGAGAGTTGACGAAACGTGCGTGGGAAAAAGACGTTCAGGTGATGGTGGAAGGACCGGGACATATGCCGCTTGATCAGATTGAGGCGAACATGAAGCTGCAGCAGACAATCTGTATGGGGGCGCCGTTTTATGTACTGGGACCGCTTGTGACGGATATCGCGCCTGGATATGATCATATCACTTCAGCGATCGGTGGCGCGATTGCTGCATCAGCGGGGGCGGCGTTCCTTTGTTATGTCACGCCGGCTGAACATTTGGCTCTTCCTAATGTGGAAGATGTCAAACAGGGGATCATAGCCTCCAAGATCGCAGCTCATGCGGCGGACATTGCAAAGCATATCCCGCATGCAAGAGATCTGGACGATCAGATGGCAGATGCAAGAAGAACATTCGATTGGGAGAAACAGTGGGAGTGTGCCATTGATCCCGAGACGGCAAAGCGCATTCGCGATGAGAGAAAGCCGGAAATCGAGGAGAGCTGTTCGATGTGCGGGAAATTCTGTGCGGTCAGAAGTATGAACAAGGCGCTGAATGGAGAGCATATTGACATTTTGTAGTTCGGTATTGATTTGGAAAATGAACATCTTTAAACTTCATTTAAGGTTGACATATTATATTCTTGCTATCATGAAACAAAAGAGGAGGAATGAGTGATGCGTTTATTGCTTGCAGAGGATGAAAAACCATTATCAAAGGCACTTACAGCAATTTTAGAAAGAAATAATTATTCCGTAGATGCGGTCTATGACGGTGAGGAGGCTTTGGAATATCTGGATGCAGACAATTACGATGGTGTGATTTTGGATATTATGATGCCGAAAGTAGATGGCATTACGGTATTAAAGACGATTCGAAATCGTGGAAATCTGATTCCTGTCTTACTGTTGACGGCAAAGTCAGAGGTTGATGATAAGGTGGCGGGGCTGGATGCCGGAGCAAATGATTACCTGGCGAAACCTTTTCATTCAAAAGAATTGCTTGCGCGGATACGGGCGATGACAAGAACCCAGACAGCACAGGCAGATTCCAAGCTTCAGATTGGAAATGGCACGTTAGACCGAGCGACTTTTGAGCTTTCCACACCGGCGGGAAGCTTTCGGCTGGCAAATAAAGAGTTTCAAATGCTGGAATTGATGATGAGCAATCCGAGTCACTTGATTTCCGCAGAACGGTTTATGGAGAAAATCTGGGGATATGACAGTGAAGCGGAGGTGAATGTAGTATGGGTCTATATTTCTTATCTAAGAAAGAAACTGACTGCGCTGCATGCCAATATTCAGATTAAGGCAACAAGAAATGTGGGGTATTCTTTGGAGGAAGTCAAATGATAAAGAAACTGCGTATGAAATTGATCATTGCATCTATGATGTCATTGTTGGCAGTATTGCTGATTATAGAAGGAATTGCGGGAGCGTTGAACTACAATAGAATTGTTGCGGAGACAGATCAGACGTTGGAGATTTTAGAAGAAAATAACGGAAAATTTCCGGATGTTCCACCGCCTGAGAAGCCAAGTGAAAAAAAGAAAGAGGGCAGAATGTCATCTGAGCTTCCATATGAATCCAGATATTTTTCGGTACTGCTTGACAGTGAAGGGGAAGTGCTCACAACAGATACAGGAAAGATTGCCAGAATTGATACTTCTGATGCGGTAGAGTATGCGAAACAAGTCTTAAAGAGTGGAAAAGAACGAGGATTTTTGGAGGGGTATCGATATGTTGTAGTGAATTCCGATTCCGAAGTGAGAGTGATTTTTCTGGATTGCAGCAGAAATCTTTCTACGTTTCAGAATTTTATTGTCACAGCAGTCGTGGTCTCCACCGCCGGTCTTTTGGCAGTACTTATCCTGATGATATTTCTGTCGGCACGGATTGTAAAGCCGTTTTCGGAAAACTATGAAAAGCAGAAACGTTTTATCACAGATGCCGGACACGAGTTGAAGACACCGCTCACGATCATAGATGCGGATGCGGAAGTATTGGAGATGGATTTTGGAGAAAATGAGTGGTTGAGTGATATCCAAAGCCAGACAAGGCGCCTTGCAGACCTTACAAATAACCTGATTTTGTTATCTAGAATGGAAGAGGAGCGGACGAAAGAATTGATGGTGGATTTTCCGTTGTCGGATGTAGCGGAAGAGACTGTCGGGACATTTCAGGCGCTGGCAAAGACACAAAATAAGGTATTGGAGAGTAATATCACACCAATGATTGCAATGAAAGGAGATGAGAAGGCTATCCGACGCCTGATCACCATTCTTTTGGACAATGCAGTGAAATACGCAAAGGAGAATGGACGTATATGTGTGACATTGGAAAAGCAGAAAAAACGGATTCGTTTGTCTGTATTTAACACGACAGAACAGATTTCCAAAGAGCATATGGAGCATTTGTTTGATCGATTCTATCGAACAGACAGGTCAAGAAATTCCGAGACAGGAGGATATGGACTGGGACTTTCCATTGCAGCCGCTACAGTGGAGCACATAGAGGGAAGATTACAGCGACAACGGAAGATGAAAAATCCTTGTTGATCACAGTTATATTTCCGATTTCATAAAACGAGAGTTTGTTTGCAAAAATGCAGACAGGCTCTTTTTTTGTCTGTAAAAGTATTTAAAAAAAGAAGTTAAATATTTTTAAGTTTGTTTAAGGTTCGTTGCGTATAGTATGTTTAACGAAATGAGAGAGGAGTAATGATTATGGCTTATCAAGCGACTTTTAAACGTTATGAATTAAAATATCTGCTGACACGGCAGGAAAAGCAAAATGTGTTGAAAAGTATGGCAGAACATATGAAGCTGGATGATTATGGGCGAACAACTATTTGAAATATTTATTTCGATACAGACACATACCGGCTGATTCGTCATTCTTTGGAAAAACCGGTTTATAAAGAAAAATTACGTGTTCGCAGCTATCAGCCGGCAGGACCGGACGATCCGGTGTTTGTAGAATTAAAAAAGAAATATAAATCGGTTGTCTATAAACGAAGATTGGTATTGCCGGAGGCACAGGTGATGAAGTGCTTTGAACACGGAAAACCACTTCCGATTCATTCACAGATCGGGGAGGAGATTGCATATTTCTGGGATTATTATGAAACGCTTCATCCGACCGTATTTCTTACCTATGAAAGGGAAGCGTACTATGCGCTGGATGGAAGCGATTTTCGAGTGATATTTGATGAAAATATCCTTTATCGGGAGGAAGATATTTCACTTGGAAGTAAGATATATGGCACACCGATATTAGGAGAGAATCAGACACTGATGGAGATCAAGACATCGGGTGGGATACCACTTTGGATGAGCGAGACACTTACAAAAAATACATTATTTAAAACATCTTTTTCGAAATACGGAACTGCATATCAGCAGATGATGGATGAAAAAGTACAGAGAGGAGTTCAATATGCTTAATAATATGTTTCAGGGGATTTTTGATACGGATATGACAACGGTGATTGCGGTGCCGGATTTTCTGCTTTGTGTAGGATGTGCGCTGGTGATTGGATTAATTTTGGCAGGAGCCTATATGTATGTGACACGATATACAAAGAGTTTTGTTGCAACACTTGCGGTACTGCCGGCGATTGTCTGTGTTGTCATCATGATGGTAAATGGAAATGTCGGAGCCGGAGTTGCGGTGGCAGGGGCATTCAGTCTGGTTCGTTTCCGGTCGGTACCGGGATCCGCAAAAGAGATTGGAGCTATTTTCCTTGCAATGGGAACCGGTCTGGTAGCAGGAATGGGATATCTTGGATATGCATTTCTCGTTGCAGTGATTTTAGGAGGAGTGACCTTACTATATAATAAGGTGGATTTTGGAGCAGGGAAAAAAGCTGCATTATATAAGACATTACATATTACAATTCTGGAAAATTTGGACTACACAGGTGTATTTGACAAAATCATAAAACAATATACAAAAACGTATGAGGTGGTGCAGGTAAAGACAACCAACATGGGAAGTTTGTTTAAGCTTACATATAATATTACATTAAAAAATGCGGAGGAAGAAAAGGCATTGATTGACGCACTTCGGTGCAGAAATGGAAACCTTGAGATTTCCGTATCAAAACAGGAGACAATTATTGGTGAACTATAGGAGGGATGCATATGAAAAGAAAGGTAGTATTAGCATTTTTACTGACTGGAGCACTGGTTCTTTCCGGATGCAGCAAGACAAATAACAGCAACGAAACATCATCTGGCAGTACGAGCACGGATTCATCAGCACAAGGCATCGATGTCTCAAACATGTTTTCAGACAGAGATAAAGAGATTGGATATGATGAAGAAAACAGTACAGTGATCAAACTTTCCGATGATAGTACGACATGTGATTCCGATGCGGTTCAGATATCAGGAAATACAGTGACAATCATCGACGAGGGAACTTATATTCTCTCAGGAACGCTGACCGATGGTATGGTGATCGTGGATGCGGAAGATACCGATAAAGTCCAGCTTGTGTTAGATGGAGTGGATATTACAAGTGCAGAATCTGCAGCCATTTATGTACGTGAGGCAGATAAGGTGTTTATCACGACGGCGAGTGATTCCCAAAATACACTCACGAATGGAGGTACCTACACTGCAATTGACGACAACAATATCGACGCTGCGATTTTTTCAAAATCGGATCTGACGTTAAACGGCGCCGGTTCTCTGACAATTACAGCAAAGGCGGGACACGGTGTCGTGTCAAAGGATGATCTTGTACTTACCAGCAGAACATATCAGATTGACGCGGCATCACATGGACTATCCGGAAAAGACAGTGTCCGCATCGCCAGCGGAAGTTATACAATTGTATCCGGAAAAGATGGAATTCATGCGGAAAATGCAGATGACACCAGCCTTGGATTTGTCTATCTGGCAGACGGAACGTTTGATATCACATCTGACGGGGATGGAATCAGCGCAGGAAACTGGCTTCAGGCAGATGGTGGTGTCTACACGGTCAAAGCAGGAGGCGGCAGTGAAAATGTCCAGAAAAGTGACGGAGAATGGCAGTTTGGACCTGGACAGCAGACAGAGAGTACCGATACGACAGAGGAAGACACTGTCAGCATGAAAGCGATCAAGGCGGCAGGAGAATTGATTCTGAAAGGCGGAAAGTATTCTTTGGACAGCGCGGATGACACGATTCATTCCAATGCAAATATCACAATCAGTGATGGGGAATTTACACTTGCTTCCGGTGATGACGGAATTCATGCAGATTCAGCGACAACCATTTCCGGAGGAACTATTGATATTACAGAAAGTTATGAGGGAATTGAAGGGCTCAGCATTGATATTACAGGCGGTGAAACTTATGTGTCAGGTCCGACAAATGATGGAAACAGTGCGTTGGATTACAACGGAACAGGAACAGTCACGGGAGGAATCTTTATTGCTGCCGGTTCATCCGGAATGGCGGAGAATTTCGGAGATTCTTCTACACAGGGAGTTATGATGGTCACAGTGAATTCTCAGGCTGCAGGAAGTGCGGTTTCTCTTTCTGACAGCAGCGGAAATGAACTTGTGTCATGGACTCCGGAGAAAGAATACACTTCTGTTATCATCAGCTGTCCGGAAATTACAACAGGACAGGAGTATACGTTAACAACAGGAAGCGATACGACACAGATTACGATGGACAGTATTGTCTATGGCTCAGGAAGTGGAATGGGAGGCAACCCAGGAAATGGCGGAGGTCCGGGAAACGGTGGAGATATGGGACAGAAACCAGATGACGGCAATGGAACGGGCAAAGGCTCGGGAGACGGCGGAAACATGGGAACGCCTCCGGAAAAAAGTTAATAATCATAATAAAGAAGGAAGGTGATAGAAATGCAAAACAGACGAGTTGCTTTGATACCGGCTTATCAGCCAAATTCGGATATGGCACAGCTGGTGCAGGAGATCAAAGATACGGGATTTCAAATTGTTGTGGTAGATGATGAAAGTTCACCCGAGAAGGAAGAGGTGTTTCGAATGGCTGCGAAAAATGCAGTCATTCTGAAACATAATGAGAATCGGGGAAAAGGACGGGCATTGAAGACCGGACTGGATTATATTTATTCGAAGTTTTCGGCAGACTGTGTTGTAGTTACAGTAGATGCAGATGGTCAACACAAGCCAAATGATGTGGAAAGAGTCTGCAAAGAAGCAGAAAATCATGCAGGCTGTTTGATACTTGGAAGCAGGAAAATGAAGGGCGATATTCCACTGCGGAGCAGATTCGGCAACACAGTGACTCGTCTGGTCTATCAGCTTTTTACAAAAATTCGGGTATATGACACGCAGACAGGACTTCGAGCTTTTGAAGGAGTACTGATTCCAAAGTTTTTGGGAATCGTGGGAGAACGCTATGAATATGAAATGAATGTGCTGTTAGAATGCTCAGGATGCCATATTCCAATCAAAGAGGTCGCGATTGAGACGGTGTATTTAGATAATAATTCGTCTTCCCATTTTGATACACTAAAAGATTCTTATCGCATCTACAAGGAAATTCTGAAATTCTCAGCGGCGTCGTTTGGAAGCTTTTTGATTGATTACGGAATGTACAGCCTGTTGACTGCGATAACAGCGACCGGATTTGCAAATGGTGGTGCGGTAGCCTTTTCAAACATAGGGGCAAGAATAGTAAGCGCAGTATTTAATTATATGGTCAATCGCAATATGGTGTTTCAAAGCAAAGAAAATCCGGTGAGATCGGCGCTGAAGTATTTTACACTTGCAGTTGGAATTCTGGTGGGAAACACAATTATGCTGGAGATACTGGTCAATGCAATCGGAATGAACCATTATGTCGGTAAACTGTGTACCGAATTTATATTTTTCTTTGCAAGCTGGTTTATACAAAGTCATTTTATCTTTCAAAAGAAGGAGGAATAGTATGCATCGATTCAAAAAACATTGGTGGGGAATGATTAGCAGTGTCATTTTGATTGCATTTACCGGATATATGCTCATGGATACATTTCTGCTTACAAAAGTCTATGTCGTTGCCAATGATAAAAAGGAAAACAAAAGTGATAATGATACGGAAAATGAGCAGCAGGAAGCTGTTTCGACAGGGACAACGTACAGTGACGACAACATACAGATTACGCTGACAGAATATCGGGAAAATGACACCACCGTTTATGTGGCAGATGTTGTGCTCTCCTCACCGGAATATTTGCAGACAGCATTCGCGCAGAGCAGTTATAGGCGAAATGTGACAGAGAAAACATCTGAGATGGCACAAGATGCGGGCGCGATTTTGGCAATCAACGGAGACTATTATGGAGCACAGGAGAAGGGATATGTGATCCGTGATGGCGTATTGTATCGGGATACGGCAAAAACAGACCAGCAAGATCTGGTAATCTATGAAGATGGGACAATGAAAATTATCTCGGAAGATGAGGTGACGGCAGAAGAATTGCTGGAAGAAGGGGCGAAGGAAGTACTTTCTTTTGGTCCGGCGCTGATCACAGATGGTGAGATTGCGGTGACGGAGTCCGATGAAGTCGGAAAAGCGATGGCGAGCAATCCGAGGACTGCGATTGGAATGATTGATGATTTACATTATGTGTTTGTAGTTTCAGATGGGCGAACAGAAGAAAGTGAGGGATTGTCACTTTTAGAACTGGCGGAATTTATGGATTCCCTCGGGGTAAAAACAGCTTATAATCTGGATGGCGGCGGATCTTCCACAATGTACTTTAACGGCGAGGTCATCAATCAACCGACCACAAATGGGAAAAGTATTCAGGAGAGGAGCGTGAGTGACATTGTCTACATCGGCTATTAAAACAGGATTACAATATTTTATGGCAGCTCTGTTCTGCGCTCTGTTCGGAGCAGTCTATGAATTGTTCAGTCACAGTGTATTTTCCTATTATATGTTATACGCATTCATGATTCCTCTGGTGGGCGGAGCATTGTTATTTTTCCTGATGGGGTATTTTCAGTGGAAGATTCCCGGGAAAGTTTCTCGAAGCTTATGGCAGTTTGGGATTGCAGCATTGACTGTCGGTTGTCTGCTGCAGGGCGTTTTGGAAATCTACGGCACGACCAACCGGCTGATGATTGTTTATTGGGTGACAGGAGGAGCATTTCTTATCGGAGGAGCAGCTGCATATTTTGCAGGCGGCAGACGACGTATGGAGTAACGGATAAAAAGGAGTGGTATTTTGACCTTAGAACAATATTATGGTGAAAAACTGCAGATGTTGCGAAACGGGCAGCAATATCTATCAGATATGATCGCGGAATATCCGGTGAAAAAGACGGCGGACGGGATTCAGCCGATTCTTTATATAAATTCTCGAATCAAAGCGCCGGAAAGCCTGATGCTAAAATTGCAGAAAAAAGGACTGCAGGCGGATTGTGATACGGCGCTGAGAAAGATACACGACATCATCGGAGTCCGGGTGATCTGTTCTTTCGGGGAAGAAGTATATCGGGTTGCACAATGGATTTCCAATAGAGAACATGTGGAAGTGATAGAACGTAAAGATTATATTGCCTATCCGAAACCAAATGCTTATCGAAGCCTTCATTTGATTGTAAAGTTTACAGAAAAAGGAATGGAACAGATTACCGCCGAGATACAGCTTCGGACAATTGCCCATGATTTTTGGGCTGTGCTGGAGCACCAGATGAAGTATAAAAAAAGTGTAGAGCATGAGACTGTAATCAAAAGTGAGTTGAAACGATGCGCAGATGAAATCGCATCACTTGACGTGTCCATGCAGACCATTCGGGAGCTTTTACGGGAGTGGGAAAGTCACAAATAATTTTTTGCACTAATTATTTTTTATGCAGTTGCTATAAATGGATATACCTCTGGACTATGCAAATGTTGAAAGAAATGGTAAACTAGGGAGTGTTGATCAAGTGAGCTAATTACATAAAGACTTTATTTTAGGTGATTTTTGCGGACGCGGAAGTAATGATTATTGCTATTTTAAAGGCAATTCGCGTTCTTAAAAATATTAGCTGTGAAGCAATGACTGGACAAGTCATTGCTTCCGTTTTCAATTGAAGGTTAGAGAAGACTAAGGAATATAAGGAGGGAGCAACAAATGAAGTTAAGTGAATTATCAATAGGAAGCACTGCAACCATACTTCGTGTGGGAGGGGCAGGCGCACTGCGCCAGCATTTTTTGGACATGGGGCTGATACAGGGAACGGAGGTCACTGTCGTAAAATATGCACCGATGGGAGATCCGGTGGAATTGCGTATCCACGGTTATGAACTGACGATTCGATTAGCAGATGCAGAAAATATCGAGACCAGTGAGCCTCATAAGCCAAAAACCTCGAAAAAGAAAGTGGCAAAGCCAGAGAAACATCATCCGGGATATGGTGAGGGAGGAAAATTCCATGATAGAAATCACGAAAATCCTCTTTCGGACAGTGAGACACTCACATTTGCCCTTGTAGGAAATCAAAACTGTGGAAAGACCACATTGTTCAATCAGTTGACCGGCGCCAAACAACATGTCGGAAATTTCCCGGGTGTGACGGTGGATCGAAAAGATGGCGTAATCAAAGGACATGACAATACACTGATTACAGACTTGCCGGGAATTTACTCTATGTCTCCATATAGCAGCGAGGAGATTGTGACAAGAGAGTTTGTTATCCATGAAAAGCCAAAGGGAATCATCAATATTGTAGATGCGACGAATATCGAGCGAAATCTTTATCTGACCATGCAGCTTTTAGAACTGGGAATCCCAATGGTTGTCGCCTTGAACATGATGGATGAGCTGCGGGAAAATGATGGATCTGTACTTGTCAATGAGATGGAGGAAGAGCTGGGAGTTCCGGTTATCCCGATTTCAGCGGCAAAAGGAGAAGGAATCGAAGAACTGATTCGGCACGCAATTCATGTGGCGAAATATCAGGAACAGCCTTTGGAGACCGACTTTTGTAAGCGGGAGGAAGGTATCCACAGAGGAATCCATGCGGTCATGCATCTGATTGAAGATCATGCGGAAAAAGTGAGGATTCCGGTGCGCTTTGCGGCGAGCAAGGTGATGGAAGGTGACACGAAAATTTTGGAACAGCTGAAGCTGACAGCGAATGAGCAGCATGTTTTGGAAGAGATTGCAAAACAGACAGAGGAAGAGACCGGCATGGACCGTGCGGCCGCGGTTGCCCAGATGCGTTTTGATTATATCGAGGATATCTGCGGCGAGACTGTCATCAAACCCAAGGAAAGCAAGGAGAGGGTAAGAAGCAGAAAAGCAGATGAGTTCCTGACCGGGAAATATACAGGAATTCCGGCATTTATCGGAATCATGGGAGTTGTGTTCTGGCTCACGTTTAATGTGATCGGCGCGTTTTTACAGGGGCTTTTAGAATCTGGAATCACAGCTTTGACAGATCTGGCGGACAAGGCGATGCAGGCGGCAAATGTCAACAGTGTGGTACATTCTCTTGTGATCGACGGAATTTTTAGCGGTGTCGGTGGAGTCTTAAGCTTCCTGCCGATCATTGTGACACTCTTTTTCTTCTTATCAATTCTGGAGGATAGTGGATATATGGCACGTGTGGCATTTATCATGGATAAATTACTTCGAAAACTTGGTCTTTCCGGAAGAAGTATTGTGCCGATGCTGATTGGATTCGGGTGTACGGTCCCGGGTGTTATGGCGAGCCGTACATTGCCATCAGAGCGAGACCGTAAAATGACGATTCTGCTGACGCCGTTTATGAGCTGTACGGCAAAGCTTCCAATCTATGCATTTTTTACTGCAGCATTTTTCCCGGATCATGGAGCTTTGGTGATGATTGCACTGTACGTGTTTGGAATTGTGATGGGAATCGTTATGGCGCTGATTTTCAAAAAGACAGCGTTTAAAGGAGAGGCAGTGCCGTTCGTCATGGAACTTCCAAACTATCGTATGCCGGGAGCAAAGAATGTGGGACATTTGTTATGGGATAAGGCAAAAGACTTCTTGCAGAGAGCATTTACGGTTATATTCATTGCGACGATCGTCATATGGTTTTTGCAGAACTTTGATACAGGGCTGAACATGGTATCCGATTCACAACATAGTATTCTGGCTCTTGTCGCAGGAGCACTTGCTCCAATCTTTATTCCGGTTGGATTTGGAGACTGGAGAATTGTGACAGCGTTGATCTCAGGATTTCTCGCTAAAGAAAGCGTGGTCTCATCGCTTACGGTGTTGTTTGGAAGCACAGTGACTTTGCAGGGAAGCCTGACGACAGTCGGCGCAGCTGCACTCTTAGTATTCTGTCTGCTTTATACACCGTGCGTTGCTGCAATCGCATCTGTAAAACGTGAACTTGGCGGGAAATGGGCGGTGGCTATGGCCATCGGACAATGCGTAATCGCATGGATCATGGCGTTTGTGGTATATCACATTGGAATGCTGTTTTAGTGGTAAACGACAGGGAAGAAGTACAGTATAGAAAGAATTAACCGATAAGGACTTGTAAATCAAACAAAGCTCTTATATAATAAATCTATTCATTAAAAAGTAGGAGGATATTTTTGTGAAGAACGAAACGGTCATCGTCCTTGACTTTGGGGGACAATACAATCAATTAATTGCAAGACGTGTCAGAGAATGTAATGTATATTGCGAAATATATTCTTACAAGAAAAATCTGGAAGAAATTAAAGCGATGAATCCAAAAGGAATCATTTTGACAGGCGGACCTAACAGTGCGTATGAGGCAGATTCACCGACATACGACAAAGAATTGTTCGAGCTTGGAATACCGGTGCTTGGAATCTGTTACGGTTCCCAGCTGATGATGCACCTGTTGGGTGGAACAGTAGAGAAGGCTCCGGTTCGCGAGTATGGAAAGATTGAAGTGACAGTGGATACAACATCCCAATTGTTTACAGATATTTCCGAGAAGACAATCTGTTGGATGAGCCATAACGACTATATTTCAAAAGCAGCACCGGAATTTGATATCATTGCGCACACGGCAGACTGTCCGGTGGCAGCAGTACAGAACGTAGAGAAAAAATTATATGCAACACAATTCCATCCGGAAGTACTTCACACACAGGAAGGAAAGAAGATGCTTTCTAACTTCGTATATAATGTATGTGGCTGCTCAGGTGACTGGAAGATGGATTCTTTCGTGGAAAACTCAATCAAAGCAATCCGCGAGAAAGTAGGAGACGGAAAAGTGCTCTGCGCACTGTCTGGTGGTGTGGATTCCTCTGTGGCAGCAGTTATGCTTTCAAAGGCAGTCGGCTCACAGCTTACCTGTGTGTTCGTAGATCACGGACTTCTCCGCAAAAACGAAGGAGATGAAGTAGAGGCGATTTTCGGACCGGAAGGAAACTACGAGTTGAACTTTATCCGCGTCAATGCACAGGAGCGTTTTTATGCAAAATTAAAAGGCGTGGAAGATCCGGAAGCAAAACGTAAAATCATCGGAGAAGAGTTCATTCGTGTATTTGAAGAAGAGGCGAAAAAAATCGGAGCAGTAGATTTCCTTGTACAGGGAACGATTTATCCGGATATCGTAGAGAGCGGACTTGGCGGTGAATCAGCAGTCATCAAGTCTCACCACAACGTAGGTGGACTTCCTGACTACGTAGATTTCAAAGAGATCATCGAACCACTTCGCGATCTCTTCAAAGACGAAGTGCGTAAAGCCGGATTGGAACTTGGAATTCCGGAATACCTTGTATTCAGACAACCATTCCCAGGACCGGGACTCGGTGTTCGTATCATTGGAGAAGTCAATGCGGAGAAAGTGAAGATCGTACAAGATGCAGATGCAATCTACCGTGAGGAGCTGGAAAAAGCAGGCGTGGCAAAAGATATCGGACAATACTTTGCAGCGTTGACAAACATGCGCTCTGTAGGCTGCATGGGTGATGAGAGAACATACGATTACGCAGTTGCGCTTAGAGCGGTTACAACGGTGGACTTTATGACAGCGGAATCTGCAGAGATTCCTTGGGAAGTGCTTGGAAAAGTTATGAACCGAATTGTGAATGAAGTGGATCATGTGAATCGAGTACTGTATGATATTACAAGCAAACCACCAGGAACGATAGAATTCGAATAAATCGAGTTGCTTAAAAAAGCCAGTGTTTATGCGGGTTTCAGCGATTTCG
>OGHR01000235.1_pt1 | contig 65459 bp, 52 predicted proteins | sample 1571621 | NCBI WGS metagenome assembly OGHR01 (sample SAMEA2582038, study PRJEB24529) | metagenome | biome: Human gut stool | place: China | collected 2011
CCTAAGATTATATCTTATTAGGTCGAGATGTTACAACTATGTTATATCACAACAACTTTATTTTGACCTACAAACTATTATATTTTTCCTTACAGAAAAAGCTAACCATCAAATTTTAAAACATTTTTATCTCTTACCTTTGCTTTAGCAAAAATTTGAATCTACCTAGCGCTTGTTTTCCACCATGTGTAAACTTTAACATAATAAATGCGACAATAGAACAAATTACCAATGTAATAACTAGCCGCAACACCATACCCCAAATACCATAAGGTAAAAATTGACATATAAACAATGTTACTCCAAAAGATACTCCACAGAAAAACACTGATTTAAGTATCAATAATCCGTATTCTATTACCCTTACATTAAAATACTGTTTAAAAAATACTATTGATTCCCATGGCATTTCTACAACTGCCAAGGCAAATATTGAAGAAATAATAACGCCTGGAAGCCCTATTATCTGAACAAGAACTATATTCATCACCAAATTAACTATAACTGAAACATATGGCTTAAGAAAATCTGCTCTCCATAAACCAGCTGCTTCATAAAATGTAAACAATGTTTTTCTAGTACTTTTTATAAAAAAGTAAAGCGCCAGTAATAGTGGAATCTCTATTCCTAAAAGATTATTATCCCCTACCCAAATTGCTATAAAAGGTTGATATAACGCTACAAAACAACATACACACGCCAATGTAACTACAATATTTATATTAAATAAATCCTTGAACAAAGAAAAATTTTTTTCTTTCGTATTAGATACCAAACTATTTCCAATAATTGATTGAATAGCAGCATATGCTGTTGTCTCAATCCCAAAGACTGCTATAAAAATAGTATAATAATTTGTATATTTTGCAAGTACTATTAAACCGATATATTTTGATATAACGATAGAATCGACTGAGGTAAAAACTACACCACCGATTTTATTTCCAATCAGAGCGCCTACCCTTGTAAGAATTCCATGTCTATCTTCTTGTGACAATTTACCTTTCCCCTTATATTGCGGGTACTTTTTATCAATTAATTTTGCCCTAAAAATATTATTTACGATTGTAACAATAGGAAGAATAGCTATATAAAGATAGTATTCCCTAAACAACAATAAAGCAACTATTTGAATTCCATGAGAGACAATACTCCGAATGGTATCTATAATGCTATCTAAATCATTTCTCATTGTCGCCACAAGAACTGCACTTTTATAGCTAAACAGAAGATACGAAAGAACCGTATTAGCTAATAAAATCAAATACACAATATAAATATTTATATCTTGAGGATAAGAACTTCCTTCTGCAATAAACCATTGAAGATTTGGTAGCAAAAATAATCCTAGTACTAATATAATAATACCAATCACTCTATACACCTTCTTATAAAAGCAAAGAAGTCCTCTAACCTTTTCATCATCTCCATTCGCAATTGGTTGATACATAGAATAAACTACCGCAGAGCTAAACCCCAGTTCCGAAAGTGAAAGCATATTCAATACAGAAGCAAAAAGACTATCCACGCCAAGATATTCTATACCTATTGTATAAATCATTATTGTTCTTATAGCAAATGGAAGCATTGTAACAAGCAACCTATTTACAATGCTTACACTAATATTAATTAATGAACGTTTTGTTCTACCCATAGTCATATCTTCACATCATCCTTATAATTTTTTCATCATAGCCTTCATGTAACATCCCTATATCGTAACCACTTTTGTTCACAAGCACCATAGCTAATATATCCATTGCATCGACTACGCATGCCTCTCCTAATAATGATTTATCTAATATAGAAAGCTCCGTGCAGGCTAATATGAAAGTATAATTACCAATTTGTTCCATCAGCTCAGATAATTGTAATGCTACTTCTTGATAATCAATATTGGATGTGTCTTTAATTCGATAAATCATTGATGAAATCTCTCTACATTGCTTATCCGTCGGATACGAAATTTCAAGGTTTTCATGATTAGCCTTATCATAAATCTGTGCTACTTTTGTTCCTTGAGTGCATAGAACGCAACACCTTCTACTTAAATGACTTAAAGATATATATTTTAATGTAAACCACGGCATATTAATAAAATTCAATCCATAAAGTTTAGCCTTATTCTCAATCGCATCTGCAAAATAATGTGCAGTATTACAAACCATTCCCACTGTCCCCTTTGACTTAATTAACGAAGATAAAATGGTAAGTGCCTCATCAATACCATCAAATGGAGAACAGCCTTCTTGAGTTAAAATATAGTGCGTTCGATCTGGAATTTTTGTATTATTTAATACAATAATTGAAGGATGCTCTTGATCACAAGTTGCTTTTGTAAAATCTACAATTTTATCCAATAATATCGATGTTGCCTTCGGCCCCATCCCACCTATTACTCCTATATCATACATGAATCAATCCTCGATTCCTCTAATCTTATGATAAAACTTTACAAGTTTATCATTCTTAGCCAATTTATACCTTATGTGATAATATGGCCTATAAAAACTTGTTCCTACTGGATACTTATGATTCTTTTTAAGCATCTTCACTACTTCCTTAGAAAAAGCTCCCTGATCTGCTTCTACATTTTTTGCAATAAATTTTGCCTTATTTTCGTAAAAAAAAGATAAATCAAAAATATTTTTGTAGTCTTCAAGTTTTCCTTGTGCATAAAAAAGCCCTATCATTCTTCCACATTTATTACAATAACCACAATTTAATTTTGCTGCTTTATTCTTTCCTCCAGCACTCTGTTCTACAGCACAAACCTGAAGATACTTTTTTGAATAATCCGAATCAACAATGTACTCAAGTTTATCCATTCTATCTACTTCTGTACCAGCTGAATAAAACGCTAAATTAGAAGTCGTCAACGTTTTTAAAGAAAAAATATCATATCTTCCGGACGAAACAATAAAATTCTCATCCATAGAAAAGTCATTAGCCTTAAATGTAGATGAAAAATAATATGCTTTAAAAAGTTTTCCCAATGCCAATGGTGCACTGCAATATTGTTGTGCAAAATAATGATTAAAAATCCCCGGCTGCTTATAAAAACTATACAGATTTGTATAAACAGAAATAGGGATTAATCCCATATAATGTGCAGCTTCAACTTTTAATGGAAGATCTCTTTCAAACAATCTGCGAATTCTATCCTCATCATCGTCATTGGTAGATATATTGGTAAATAGTACATGTGTTAGCTTAAAAGACTTAAGTTCATCTTTACTATACTTTAGCATAGTATATGTAGAATCAACTCCGCCTGAATTTCCTGTTCCTATTGCTCCCTGATTTTTCACACTCTCATTGGTTGTCTTAGCTAAAATATGAATCGGGTTCATATCAGAAAACAAATCACTAATGAGCGGTATATAATACATATTTAATTGAAACAATAATTGTTCAGTTACAACTCCATCGCAAACAATATCACTTCCATCAAACATACAAGAATTTATAAGTCCAACAACAAATGCATCACAACGATCATCATTCAAAAATTGGCGATACTCTCTTTCAACTTCATAATACAGAACTGATTCATCACCATTTCTTTCAATATTTGAACATAATCTTACCTTGTCATTATGACTATTTTCTATATAAGGCTTTCCTATCTTTATTTTTTTCATCTATAGATCCTCCATCCCCTTTAATATGTTTTTAATTCAATTTCTCTACCTACAATCTAATATTCAAAATATCTTTGTAGTCTACTTCTAAAAAAATTGCACTCTTACTTCCCCTTAAATTTCATCTAAACTATCTAAATCATATAATATCTTTATATTTTCAAAATTAACATTCCCATTACTTGTTAAGTATTTTTCTATCACGCTTTTAAAATGAAGTGCCAAACTATTTTCTTCAAGCCGACATAATGGATATATATAATAACACTGCGGCACTTTAGAAAAAATCCCACTAATGTTCAAAATACTTCCTGAAAGTGTTGATATTAAAATATTTTTAGAAAGGTCTTTACACATACACATCGCTTCCCATGGAATTGAAAAATTTTTATCAACTATCAGTCCTTCTTTTTCAAATCTTAACGAATTATCTCTAGGATGAACTTTAATAATCAAATTTTCATATCCGACTTTCTCAGCTATTTTTTTAGCAGTTTCTAACTCCCCAATCGTTTTTTCTCCTTCAAAATCGTATACACATGATAAAAAAATAATTTTATCCACATATGGATTTTTATTTTTGTCTATCGAAAATACTTTTTCCAAAACCTCTTTGAACACTATATTATCATTATCAATTTTGGGAATAGCCACTGGAGAAAGTTTACCACTATACATTTCAGTATTAAAACAATAGAAATCCCTAATACCATCGCGCAAATTTCTTTTTTTTAGTTTACTTCTAATTTGATAAATTAACGTAAGTAAGCCACTTGTATCACTCGGAGAATTATAAGATAGTAGTCCTTCTTCCATCTTTCGGCATATAATATTTTTATTCTGTTTTAATAGAGCAGCGAAAATGTAATGAGTTGGCAAGTCCATATTAAAACCTATAATTTCATCATATTTATCATATTTATCAATCCCATTGGGCACAAATCCAAATACTCCTTTGTATATGGCACTTATTTTAAATCCAAATCCTACATCTTGTTTTTCTACTTTTGTTTTCATAAAACAAACTTTATCAAACAAATTCACAGCCTTTAATCTCTGAACTATACTTTCTGCATTCTTACACTCATCTGTCACAATAACGGTTATTTTATCATTTCTCTTAATTGTTAATCGCATCTGAATTGCCACGATTAATTGATAATATGTATTACAAAAAATAATAATTTTTTTCACTTTACACCTCAAACCTCAATTTACTTTTCTTCAAATCCCATAAATTTTTGAAGCCCTATCACATGAAAAACTCTACAAAAAACTTTAAACAACAAATTGGACGTGTAATACAGCTTTAAAGCCATAATTCTACTTCTAGGAATTCCTTTGTTTTTTAGAATCACTTTTTTGTGCCTATCAATAAATGGCAAAATATCATTTATTGTACACTCTAATTCTTTAGGTTTTTCACTACAATAATGAAAATATGTACTAATCGCATAATGTGCAGCATTAGCACAACACTGTTCTGAAATCTCTGGAAAGTCTTTCTCCGCACATTCATAATGTGCTTTAAAACCTAAATAAATATGATATGGTTTGATTGGATTAGGTGTTGTAGAAATACTTGCTTCATTCATTCTGTATTTGTAAAATGGTTTATTTATGAAAGCAACTTGTCCTGCTTTCATAAACGCTTTATATGTAGTCGGAATATCCTCATATAATTGTCCTATCGGAAAACGGACAGCTTCCCAACATTTATATTTGTATAGACCTTTAACAACCTGGCTACCAATCTCATCCAATAGAATTCTTTTAGTTATCTCTGCTCCACTTTTTATCGTTCCCGAATCATAATATGAAAAGCATTCATCTACAACTTCGTTTTTTAATACTCGAGAAGCCGAACAACATACAATATCTATATTTTGATTATCCAAAAATACCCTCATCATTTCTGTATACGTATTTAAATCAATCCAATCATCACTATCTACAAAAGCTACATATTCACCAGTTGCATTCTCTAGACCTGTATTTCTTGCATCCGCTAAGCCCCCATTAGTTTTATGTATCACTCGAATACGCGAATCCATAGTTGCAAATTTATCGCACATTTGAGGACAATTATCCGGAGAACCATCGTCAATCAATAAAATTTCAAGATTTTGATATGTTTGGTTAAGTATTGAAGTCACACATTCTATTAAATATTGCTCCACTTTATAAACTGGAACAATTACACTAATAAGAGGTTCTATCATATCTACATTTTCTCCTTTTCTGCTTCAATCTTTTTTATAGCATTGATATGGATATTAGCCATATTTTCAATTGTGTACTCAGATATTTTTTTTAATGACTCTTTTCCCATATTCTCCATTAAAGTTGGCTCCGCGAAAATGTACTCTAACTTCTTACTTAATGTATCATCATCTCCTACATTAACAATATACCCATTTTTACCGTTCTCAATTAAATCTAAACCAGCCACACATTTATTAGTTGTGATTACCGGTAATCCATGTGCCATAGCCTCGTTAATTACTAATCCCCATACATCTCCAACAGTCATTAATACAAAAACATCCGATGCTCTATAGTATTGTGCCAATTCCTCTTTATTTAGAAACTCTACAAAATGAACATTCTCTAACCGCATATCTTTTTTCATCTTTGCAAATTCTTCTGTTGGTTTTCCGCCTATAATATACCAACCAGTAGTCGAATCCATATTTTGAGCTGACTTCAATAAAACATCATATCCTTTACCATAGCCATTCATATATGAAAAACGCCCAACTGATATAACAATTTTATCCTCTTTCATTCCCAACTTTTCTCTGAGATTCTCTTTTTCTTTAATATTTGTAATTTTTTGATCTATGTCGCTCTTATATAAAGAAGTAAACGGATGATTAATAATATTTTCTGAATTTACTCCATAATCCATAAGAATTTTATTTGTTGCATATGCTCCACATAAGCAATATGGAATATGGGAAATAATATGTTTCTTTATTAGATATATTACTTTATTTTCATTATCTTTAGGTACCATACCATCAATATTTACATAATACGATATCTTATGTCTATTTAAATATTTTATATTTAATAGCTGGGACAAAAAACCATATCCATCTAAAATAATTGCATCATATTCACTACTATGTTTTTTTAATATTCTTATAAACTCAAAAGAAACGATTCCAATTCCCGGAATTTTTTTACCTTTCATAAGCGTATACTTACAATTCTGAGGTCTTTGCAAACACCATTCTTTATTACGTGCATTATCACTCTCCATAAGATAATAAACATCTAAATCTGCATATTTCCCTAATTCATCAAGCCAATTTACACGATACGGAAATAATGAAGACGTAGAAAACAAAATTTTCATTAATAATCACCCCTATTTATGATAACTTTTTCAAAATATTTTCCCATTTATGATCACTTACGCAAATTCTTGGAATAAACCAAGGATTTCTTCTAATATCATTATTAGAAACAGGGCTGTCAATTGTACTAAATACCGCTTTATATCCCTGTGTCGATGCAATCGAAACTGATCGCTTGGGACACGCATAAACTGAGCCAAACGGAAAAGCAAAATAATCACATTTAATATCAAATCTTCTTTCAAAAGTTTTTGCACTTGTATTAACTTTAATATCATCATCACTCAAATCACACATTAAATCATGTTTATTAGCATGAAATCCTACAGTACAAAGCTTATTTTGTTTTAACTTTTCTACCTCTGAACTTGTAATATATCCTTCTTTATCAACATATTCTGAAGTAATAAATACTGTATATGGTATATTTCTTTCATTCAAAATAGGAATAGCATTCTCATAGGCATTCTGAAAAATATCGTCAAACGTGATGATCACACGCCTGTCCTTTTCTTTAAAGATATCCTCTATAGAATCAAATAAAAAATTTTTTTTTGCAATTTCATTTAATAATAAAGAAAAATTTTCCTTTGTTATACTAATATCTTCATATATTGCAGCTTCACCATTGGTAACTTCATGAAACATAAAAATGAACGTATCATTTTTTTTATGCATGTATTTTTTTGCAAGTAACCGCTGCTTAACTCCTGAAATTATTCTATAAATATTCAAAACTTTCACCTACTCACGAAAATATAATATAAGATTTTTTTATTTAAAGTACCAGCTATTGCCAATATCCTAACCTTTATGGACGGAAACCCTATAAGATTTTTACATTTTTGAGAAAACTGAGTGCTATCCCAAAATTTACAAAAAGATTGCATATCTTTTCTTTTTCCTAAAATATGCAGGCACCCCATGCACCATCGAGGTAACAAATATTTTTTTACCAAGTGATTTTCTATAGTCGGAAATAATTTCTTATATTCCTCATAAGAAACAAGCATTTTATCTACAGGTGTTGAATTCATTATTGATTCCCCTGAATGGTGAACATAATTATATATTTCTGCGTTCGTTATAATTATTCTATCTGCTTTATTCAAAACTAACCAGATAAAATACTGATCTTCTGACCAAGGTATAGATGGTTGCATAAGAGAATAAGTATTTAAAAAATTCTTTTTATACAAAGTTCCCGGTACTAAAAGTACTCTTTGTCTTGTTAAAAACTCTTTTAGTATTTTATCTTTTTCTATCCAACTATATGTATTCTCATATTCTGCCGAATCTAAGCTGTTTTTTTCATCTACATCTCGAAATTTTGAAAATATGATATCTACTTTTTCTTCTTTTTCTATAATTTTTGTATATATCTCTATTGAAAAGGGGTTAATAGTATCATCTGCATCTAAAAATAAAATCCACTCTCCATTTGCATTTTCATACCCTACATTTCTTGCTTTGCCTACTCCCTGATTTGCCTGACGAATAATTGTATATGGAATATTTTTTTGTTTCATTTCCTTATCAACAATTTGCATTGAATTATCAGATGAGCCATCATCAATAATGATCACCTCAAAATTCTTATATGTCTGACTAAACAATGATTTTATTGTATTAGAAATATATTTTTCTGCATTATACACAGGTATAATTATACTAATCAATGCCTTTGTATTTTTTTCTTTCATCTATTATCTCCCCTTTATTATTCTTTACTAATAAAATTCCAAACATAAGCCATAAATAAAAACACCGAGCTCCCGGACCAAAAGGTGCTAATTGTTCAAAAATAGCATCTATAAAATATGTTACAGAAACTAACAATAATAAAAACATTTCATAACTTTTATTATTTCTGACTTTATATATAGAATATATTAAAGGCCACATGGCATACGCTATAATCAATCCTCCCATAATTAAACCACATTGAATTAGCGCCGTAAGAATCAATGATTCCTGCTCAGTAGTACCATCACCAATTAGCAAATTTCCACTCATATTATCAGCTAACTCCAACCATTGTTCAAATCTCCCAGAAGATACACTATTCAAATCACCCGTACGTCCTCCTAGAACAATATCATTAATTAACATATCATACATCGTTTCATTTTGTAATAAAACAATTAAACCTATACATAAAATAACTATTGGAACCTTTATTCTTTTTTTAAATGGAGCTCTTATCACAGCTATAGCTATAACCACTGGTATGCACACGATCATTGCTCTTGTTTTCATAACAAAAACAAGGTATATCAAAAATGCCATAATTGCTATATTTGAAATTTTTAGGAACGTTGATCTTATTTTCCAACTATAGACAAATGCAATTAAGGCTGCTGTAAATACAATAACCCCAGCTGAATTTTTTGAAGCATATAAATATACCACATTTGAAATATCCGCACCGCGATAAATAGTAAAGTATAAATCCAATGCCAATATAGTCGATGCTATTAAATACGCTATTGCACACATTTGACAATCATATTTTGTTATTTGTTTTCCGATGTACGCGCCAATAAAAAATATAAATATACTCAAAAACACTGAGTTAAACAAACTCGTTGCATAATATTGCTTGTTTGTAATGATACTTGCAATTATTGTAAATAGCATATACGAAAACATCATTGCTATTGAAAACATAATCTTTTGTATATTTATAGATGCTTTCCCTTTTGTCGTTGAAACAATCAAAACAAAAAAGACAACCCACACTATTTTTGAAATCAAGCTACTTATACCCATATCTACAATTTGTGGCAACTGTGATAATACTGTAAAAAAAGAACAAATTGTAAGTCCTTTCCCCCAAAAACTATATTTTCTTTTGTCTAAATGTAGATACCAATCTGACATATAAATTTCTCCTACTATTAGTATTCTCATAGTCATTCTTTACCTTTTCTACAAGTGAGACTATGCTATTTTAAGATACTGTGGAGTGATTCGATTCTCCTACCACTTGATGGTTTAAACGAGGCTTCAACCACAGTTTCTTTGTCTATTTGTTAATCAGTTAGTTACCGCTTGACGGTTTATCAGAAAGTAAGTTACAGTTTCAAAGAGTCCTATAGATTTTTAAACAGTATCAATTCGTTTAAGATGATTCTATATGATTTTTTAATTGACGTTACTAAAGATAAGCGCAACTGCTTTTTCACAAACTTAGATGGCATATTCTTATGTCATTCCTTCTCCAGAACAGATAAAATAAACACCCACACAATTGTTTCTAGGTTAATGTCTGAATTTTCTAGTGCTTCTTATGTTGCATCCGCTTATCTTACAAACTTGCTTTCTAAAATTTCCAAAGACCATTATTGATGAAATCGGTAACTTTAATCCTTTTAATTCAGCCGTTAAAATACTGATCTATGCTGAGATGTATCCATCTACATACCAATCTGGTCAACTGTCTAACTACCATTCCCATATGAAGAAACGTGGCTCCAAATATCCCCATTATGCCTTATACAATCTAACAAAATAGATCTGCCATTGAGAAAAAGCATTCTGAAGAAAACATCACAATGAACTTTATCTCATGCTGCAAAAACTTGTCAAGACTATCTTTGCAATAGAAAGGTCAAGGCAACCATACAAAACATCCATTTAACTCTTTTTATAAACCATTTCCTTTTTAGAGAACCCACAAAGATACTCTCATTGTCATGCAGTTTTCAAGGTGCTGATTACAACGAAAAATCATTGCAACTTTTTATTTTTTACTTGACTTTATTTAATAGTTAATCTCATATCTATGTTATCACCATGCCTTGCAATCCTACTTTATTATTTTGTTTATAATATTTTTAACCTAATAATGTTCAAGTAAATATGCATATACTTTTTCATCCACTGTATACACATCTGCATCAATTTGTGCAAATACGTCCAGTACTTCGAATACAGCACACAACATTAATCATTAAAACCTTCATTCAAATATTCCTCCAATTTATCCATAAACATAAGTTCCCTAAAATTATTCACATAAAATTCTCTAGCATTTTCTCCCATTAGAAATCTATCCGTATTATCACTGATAAATCTTCTTATGTTCTTTACCAGTTCACCTACATCTTCAGCCCTACCACAAAAACCGCACTGAGCTTCCTCAATGACAGTCTTCGTCTCACCGTCAATTGCACCAATGATCGGCTTTCCGACAGCCATATATGACTGCACCTTTCCCGGAAGAGTTAAACTCAAGACCGGATCTGCTGCTAACGTAATTAACATTGCATCTGCCTTTGCATAAAATTCAGGCATCTCCTCAATCGGTCTTCGTCCATAAAAGACAACATTCTTCATGTTTTCTCCCATTTTCTGAAGTCGTTCTAAATCAGTTCCACCACCAACAATATGGAATTTCACAGGTTCAGCTTTTAAAGCTTCTGCTGCCTTGATTATTGTTTCCACCGACTGAATTGCCCCAATATTTCCCGCAAACATAAAGTTGATGGTTCCATCTTCTGTTCTTGGTGGAATCTGTTCAAAAATTCCTTCTGCATATTGTGGAAGATATTCTGTTTTTTCATCTTGAAATCCAAATTCTTGCTGAAAATATTCTGAAAACATACGTGACGTAATCAATATTTTATCCATTTTTTGATATATTTTTTTGCTCACATGATGATAGTATTTATACAGTATGGAGTCTCTTTTCACCCCACCTGCTATCAAACTTTCTGGCCATAAATCCAGACAATACATCACCACAGGTACGTTATACTTTTTCTTATATGCAATAGCCGCATGTGCCATCATAACCGGTGATAATTGATTGCAGTATACAACATCAAATGGTTTCCCATCTGATGCTACACATTTTTTAGACAGTACATATTTTGTAGAAGAAATAACATAACTATAATAATTTAAAAATCTCTTTACTATTCCCATCTGTCGTGGAATTGTATAGCAGCGATGAACCTTTACACCATTAATTACTTCATCAATATGTTTGCCTTTTCCATACCCATCATATAAAACACCTTCCGGATAATTGGGATATCCTGTAACAACATGAACCTCATGTCCCCTATGAACCAATTCTTCACAAATATCAGAAATCCTAAATGGCTCTGGTTTATAATATTGACAAATCACAAGAATCTTTTTTTTTTCGCTTTCTTTTGTTTCTTCTGTGATTTCTTGTTTAGCCATCTCTCCGGTTCCACCTTCAACTACGCTGTCATCCTTCGCCACTTTACCAATCGTCCCCAAAAAGCACTTGATATCAAAGAATAAACTTTCTTTTTCCACATATTCTCCATCTAATTTCGCTTTCACAGGAATTTCCAGTTCATCTCTTCCGTTGATCTGCGCCCAGCCTGTCAGACCCGGCTTTACATCATTTGCATTATATTTCTCACGTTCTGCAATCAGCACATCCTGATTCCAAAGAGCCGGACGCGGCCCGATCACAGACATATTTCCGATGAAAATATCCCAGATCTGTGGAAGTTCATCCAGACTATGTTTTCTTAAGAATTTTCCAACTCTTGTAATGTACTGATCCGGATCTCCCAGCATGTGAGTCGGTACATCATGCGGAGTACTCATTTTCATACTGCGGAATTTATGGATTTTGAAGAATTCTTTATTCTGTCCCACTCTTTTCTGTGTAAAGAAGACCGGACCCGGATCATCAATTTTAATCGCGATTGCAATTCCTGCATAAATCGGAGAAAGCACTACCAATCCACCAAAAGAAAGCACAACATCGATTGCCCGTTTGATGTATCTGTCATAAATCCCCCGGCTTTTCTTTGTTTCACCAACTGCCTCCAGGTGTCCTCTGACACCGTCTGCGTTTTCTTCATCATTTTCATCTTCTACAAAAATTACTTTTTTTCCTGCAAAAGGATTTTGCTGATCCGTTTCTTTTTCAAATACGGTATCGCCCTTTTTCTTTTTTGCAATCAAATTCAACCCCACAAAAGTGGCTCCTGTGCCAATTGCTGTCACTTTTAATATTTTTCCAAGCTTCTTTTTATCGATTGCCATCTGCTTTACTCCCACTTCATTATTTTTACGCGCTTTCTTCCCCCAGCAGTCTCTCATACACTTCACCCTTTTTCTCGCTTCCATGTTCGCCTGCCGGGTGGTACGTCTTCACGATTTCAGCTACTTTTTCCCGGATATTGTCTGCATTGATGTATGCCATACCCATTAATGTCTCCAGCTCTTTTAAAAATGTTTCGACTTCGAACGGAATCGGACACCCGATATGGATCAGTTCGTTCCTCGTCTTCTTCAGGCCTTCTTCTGCCATCAGTTTCTCTTCATAGAGCTTTTCTCCCGGTCTTAATCCCGTATATTCCACCTTGATATCCACATCCGGTTTCAGTCCGGACAGCTTGATCAGGTTTCTTGCTAAAGTATCGATCTTCACCGGACTTCCCATATCCAACACAAAGATTTCCCCACCATGCGCATATGTCCCTGCCTGCAGGACAAGGCTGACCGCTTCCGGAATCGTCATGAAATAACGGATAATATCCGGATGAGTCACCGTGACCGGTCCGCCTTCTTCGATCTGTTTTTTAAACAGCGGGATCACAGAACCATTGCTTCCCAGCACATTTCCAAAACGGACTGCCACAAACTCTGTCTTGATATCTTTCGGGAATTCCTGCTGCACCATTGCTCCGTCTTCATCATCTGCATGGGCATACAGGATTGGCAGCTTTTCCGGTGTGCCCTCTTTGATCATACGGTCAAAAGACTGGATGATCATCTCACACAGACGCTTGCTCGCTCCCATGATATTCGTCGGATTGACCGCCTTATCGGTACTGATCAGGACAAATCTCTGACAGCCGTTCATCATCGCCGCATAGGCCGTCTTATACGTTCCGATCGCATTGTTTTTGATGGATTCGCATGGGCTGTCTTCCATCAGTGGCACATGTTTATGAGCAGCTGCATGGTACACCACCTCTGGCCGATACGTCTCAAATACCGCATTGATCCTTCTGGAATCCCGAATGGAACCAACCAGGACCACCAGATCCAGATCCGGATATTTCTTTTTCAACTCCTGCTGAATATCATATGCATTGTTTTCATAAATATCAAACACGATCAACTGTTTCGGTTGATACGATGCGATCTGACGACAGAGTCCGGATCCAATGCTTCCGCCGCCTCCGGTCACCATTACCTTTTTGCCATGGATAAATGCATGGATTTCTTCCATATTTACTTTGATCGGATCCCGCCCCAGCAGCTCCTCCACGTCGACATCCCGCAGAGCGCTCACCTTGACCTCTCCGGTCAGGAACTGATACACGCCCGGCAGGTTTTTCAGCTCACATCCCGTCTCTTTACAGATGTTCAGAATATCTCTTTTTTCCTCTGCCGTAGCACTCGGTACTGCTACAATGATCTTGTCGATCTTATAACGTTCCACACACGATAAGATATCGTCCCGACCGCCGACGATCGGCACACCTTCGATGTATCTTCCCCATTTATTCGGATTATCATCAATAATACAGCAGACAATATCCTTCAGCTCTTTTGCGGTCTTGATATCCCGCAGGATGATCTGACCGGCCTTTCCGCCCCCGATCAGAAGTACCCGCTTCGCTTTTGCGATCTCTTCCGTTTTACGCCGCTTACTTCTCTCCAGTAAAACGAAACGATAGGCAAAACGTACCATCAGCGTCATACCAAACTGGATCACCGTTCCGAAAAAATAATACGAAAGCGGCATTCTGCCAAAAAAAAGCGTCATACCTGTACAATGAAACAAACTTGAAATACCTGTTGCAACTATCATACGTACTAACTCACTATAGCTTGCAAATCTCCAGATACTGTTGTACAGACGTAGACGCCAAAATACGAATAACGAAAATATGACATAAATACCAATAAATTTAAGGTATGCTCCCAAAAATTCCTTTGGGATCATAGAATATCTGCAGTCAAACCGAAACCACAGTGCCAGAAAAAATGCAATAATGATCGAAATTGCATCGTATCCGGCCAGTGCAAGGGAAACAAGCTGCCAGTGCTCAACCTTCTTCTTCGTGTATCGAATCGCATTTGCTTTTGCTTGATTCAAACTCTTTCCCACAAAACTCTCCTCCTAAGTGTTACTTATTTTCAAACATTGGATAATATCCTTATCCTCTTCCATCCCCAATCCCTGATGTTTATAAAAATTTCATAAACATCGTCTATCTATTTAAATTTACTACATTTCTCTACGTTTTTCAACATATAACGCCTTTTTATACAATAATTTCCTAATTTTGATAACAGTACACAATATGTAACAAATCCTCACCTGTTTGACATAAAAAGCGCAATAATATCTCCTCACATTCTTTCGTTTTTTATATAATTTTCTAATTCTTCCAAGGACTTCTTTTTTATTTTTTGTATATATTTTCAAAAAAAGTGGAAGAAATCTCTTTCCTCCACTTTCCATTTAAATATTAAAGTCTTTTTCTGTCAAAATAATGCGGTCTGCATCGTCTGTATTCTTTCCAAGTACCCGTTTTACAAGTTTCTTTGCAGATACCTTCTGGGAATGCGCCATAGCCTCATCCATGATATCTTTTACTTCTGCGACTGTCACTGCGTGATCTTCTCTCTGCATCGCATCGATCCGGCTGTACAGCGCCAGGATTCCCATCTCGTCGATCCGGTATCCATTCTCCTGTGCATACGTCTGACCGAATGTAACCAGCTCGTCATTTACAAAGATCGGCACTTCCAATCTGCTTGTAAATTTCTTTCTGAATTCTCTATTGGAAGAAAGCACCCGATCCAGCGGCTTTCTCTGCTCTTCCAATACGATCAGCATCTCACCTGTATCCTTTTCCATCGCCTTGTTCAGCTTCGCAACCGTTCTTTCACTTAATTTTCCTGCTTTTTCAATGATCAGCGCTCCGCCGTACAGCTTGGCAATGATATCACTGATCTTCTTCTTATTCAGCGCTTCTCCGGTGATGATTGCAACTCTTCCCTGACGGATCTTTCTCTGCTTCTGGATCGCTTTGACCACATCAACCGCAAGAACCGTCTTTCCGTTGCCTTTGTTTCCGACGATCAGCAGGTTGCCTGTATTGGATGTACCTCTTCTGTTCGTACAGTTGCGGTCCTGCTCCAGAACATCCACAAGCTGTTCGCTCATGCCGCGCACCGGAACAAAGTAGGAGAACAGCTTCTTCTGCTCTTCTGTCAGCCCTGCTCTTTTTGCGCCCTGTCCGGACAGGTCATAGCGGCTGTGTACCAAAAATCCTGTATCGGAAATCGATAATGCATCTGCAATCTCATCCATCGGAAGCGGTGCAGTCTTTCCTGTCGCAATCAGCTTCGCAGTCTCTTTTCTGCTCAGCGGTGTCGTAGAACTCAGAATATCCGACTCAACAGGCTCTTCATCCGGAATCTCACGATCGTCCGGTTCATCACTCAGCGTCGGCTTGAACTCTTCCTGCAGCCCTGCTGCAATCGATTCGTAATCGTCCTCATAATCATCATCGTAATCCAGTTCTTCTTCGAATTCCTCTTCCAGTTCCTCTGCTGCGTCTTCTGTCAGAAGGTCTTCATAATCTTCTGCACTGTCAACCTCCAGAGTCAGCTCTTCTGATTCCATTCTAAGCTCTTCTGTTGCTGCCTCCTTATTCTCAAGAGGTTCAACAGGAGTACTCGTGTGTACCGGAATCTCCTCACTCTCTTCTTCCGGAATCACACCTTCAATCTCATCGATCATCCTCTGAATATCCGGGGATAAGATCGGGCTCTTTGGCTTGCGCTCGATCTGTTCTATATCCTCTTCGTTCACTTCTGGAACTTCTTCCGGTTCAACACTGCCCTCTGCGGCTTCCCACTCAGCAAGAATATCATCAATATCAAGTATATCGTCAACCGGCTCGTCTATTCTCTCATCCTCTTTGATTTCTGTTTCTTCTAATTTAATAGATTCTTTTTCCATATCTTCCTTCTCAGCCTCTTCTGCTACTTCAGGTTCCTCGATTACTTCCACATCTGCTGCATCTGCCACTTCCGGTTCTGCCAGCTCTTCTAATTCTTTCAGGTCAACTTCCTTAACTTTCGTCTCGATCGTCTCCTCAATAATCTCTTCTACAGGTTCTTCCTCTGTCACTTGATCCAGCAATTCCAGATCTGATAATGACTCAATCTCTTCCAGTGCTTCTGCCAGATCTGAGCAATCATCTTCTCCTGTACTCTCCTGGCCATCGGCTTCAAGCGGCTCTGCGTCCTCTTCTGCCAATTCCTCGATGTCTTCTTCGTACTCTTCCGCATCCTCTTCTGAAAGTTCCAGCTCTTCCTGCTCCTGCGCTTCTTCTTTTTCTGTATGGAACAGATTCTGAAGCGCCTCGCCAAGCTTCATCGTATCACCCAGCTTCTTCTTCGACGGCTCCGCTTTTTTCAGCTGCTCTGCCACTTCCTCCTCACTGAGTTCGGCATTCTCTGGCTCTGCGATCTGCTCAGAACGCTCCAGCATATCCTCTGTATAGCGGGCAGCTTCTTCCTGCTCTCTTCTCCGCTTTTCTTCTTCCTCAGCTTTTATTCTGCCCAGATCGATCAGTTTTTCTGCTTCTCTTTCTGAAGATTTTTCTGCTTCTTCCAGCCTTCTGTCATACTTTTCCTGCTGCAGCGGAGTCAATGGCTTGTATCGCATCTTCAGTTCCATAGCCTTGTATACATACTTGCCTTCGCTGAACCACAGGATCAGATCATCACACTCTTCCAGACATTCGGCTGTCATCCCGGCTTCTTCATATCTCTTGGCCAGCTCGTATGCCCACTCTTCGACATACTCTGCTTTTTTGAACTGCTCCAACGCACGGATCTGCTGCTCGATCGGAGCTCTTCGTGCTCTCAACAGGCGGTATCTTAGGATGTACTGATTCGGATCTTTTGGCGCAGCCTGTACGTATTCATCATAATAGTCGATTGCCTCTTCCAGATTTCCAACCTTTATCGCAAGAGTGCACAAGCGATATAATATCTTTCTGCTCCCCTCTGTTCTATGATAGGCAGCTCTCAGAACTCCAAAACTCTTACGGTAATCTCTGATCTTTTCATATATATTGCTGACGTTTAACAGCATATTTACATTTCTGACACGCTTCCAATCAATGCTGTCAGCAATCTCAGCGGCTCTGTTGTATGCACCGTTTTCCATAAGTTTTAGCATCTGTTCTGTCTTCAACTTATATTCATACTTGTCCACTATGCTCACCTCATTATACTTAGTCTGTACCTTACAGGTATCTTTCTCTTCATTGCCTAGTTTGTTCTAGTTTACCATATGACTCCCGTAATGTCAAAAAAATGCACCCTCAATTGACATTGAAGATGCATTTTACATTTTATTCAAATTTTTCATATTCTATTTTATAAATCGAAGGAACTTCTCAATTCTGTTCCTGCAAGACCTCTACCTATGTTAATTGATATAGCAGTCTGTTCACTAAGACTGGCTTATATGAAACCTCCTGTTCTTCAATTTAACAATATCTATAACCTAAATCCGACTCGGTATCGGTATCATCCTATCATGAAAGTCCTCTCTTCAGTTATTCTCTCTATAACCTTTCGGCTGCTGCAGTATCATCTGACGATATTCCAACATCCTATTTGATTATTCTTTCTATAACTGGGGGTGCTTCATATAAAACTGATATTCCTTATCCATGTTTCTTTACACATGTTCGGGAACTTTGGCTACATGTGGTATCTATATTCAATACGTCTGTAGATGTCGAATCTTTTCATTTTCATCCAGCTTTACAATCTCTTCGATTTGATCTTTTCATTCACTTTTACTGGATCTTATCTTTCGTGGTAAAGGTCTCTTTCACAGGAACCTGCATCTACCGTACCACTGACATATTGAAATGTAACTGATGATATACTATCCATTGGACCTCTGCCTCCTTAGTTCGTTTATTTTTAATCTAACAGAACGACTGCTTACTAAATTAAGAATCGCTCTTTAGTTAAATATCCTTTTGAGATGTGTGATTGTTGTATCTCTTTTGGATTGACTTAATAATAACACTATCTCTTTTATTTGTCAACACACTTTTTTATATTTTATCAAAATGATTTTTAAATTATTACTTTTTATCAGAATTTTCTGAATATTTATCCTAAATTATTCACGGAACAGTATCTGAAGCGATAACTGTGCCATGAATCTAAAAATTGATCCATGCAGCCATAACATCACTCAATTAACCCGTCAAAAGGGTATAAAATCCCTGTGGCAGAGTTCAGAGTGCAATTGTTAAGCTATCAAGGTTCGTTAATAGTTGCTATTCCAGCTGTACATTCAGCTTACCGATATTTGAAAGTGTCTCATAGAATTCATTCTTATAAGGGCAGCTACTGCACAGCTTGAATGTGATATATCTTGCTGAACGAATTATTTTTGCAGCAATCTTCAGCAGTTTTAAACGGACGGTATCTATGCGTTGTTTTCGCATGTTTGCTGATAACGCCAATCGTCTAAACCAATTAAATATGTTATACGCAAGAGCGTGTACCTGAAGTCTGTTGGCATTTACGATTCTAGCATGGCTACTTACAGAAGCGAAATCAAAACCAGATTTGCTTTCTTTGATGAAGTTTTCCATCCGTCCTCTTTTGCAGTAAAATTTTATGAGATACTCTGGTGAGGAATCCATGTTTGTGACAACAAATGTGTACATGTAAACCATCTGGTTTTCCGGCTTTTCAACCTTGCAAACCACACGCCTTTCATAAGGCCATGGACCTGCTTTGTACATGAATTCACCATAAACTACCGCATAATCAACTTTGTTATTCCTGGTGATTTCATCAAGCTCATCCACAAGATGGGATGCTTTTTCACGGAGAATACCATTCTCCTTCAGCCGGATGACATAGCTTGTGCCATTTTCCTCGCACTGCTTGTAAAGGTCAGGCGTAGCAAAACCGCTGTCACCCCGAAGCAGAATTTGGATTGTTGGATAATCATTCAGATATTCATCAAGTATCAGTTGCAGGAAGTCAACCACTCCAGTGCAGGAATACTGTGTTCCATCACGAAGTTGGATTTTTATCAGATCCCCAGTCATTCCATCATAACAGACAAGTGGATGGTATCCATTGCTCCGATAATGAAAGTTAAAGGCTCTGCCTTCCTGTTTACCGTATGCATCAAGAAGAGTGGAATCCAGATCCAGAATAACAGCCTGTGGCATCTGAATACTGTAAACTCTTTTTCGAAGTATTCTGCCAATCGTAAGGAATTGGTTTACAGTATCTTCATCCATACGGTTAAAGAATCTTGATACCGTAGGTTGTGATGCTAAAGCATCTTTATTTAGTACTGCTTTAAATACTGGGTCATTTGTAAGTTCATCTGAAGCATCATCTTCAAAATAACCTGCAATAATCATATAGATTATCTGAAGGAGATTCTCCTTGTCAGTGTGATATCTAAATGATGCAGAATCATTAGTCTTAAATGAGCGACTGAAAAGTTTATCAATGTCAAGTTTACTTACGAATTCTTTGATAAGAAGCAGGCCTGCATCGGAGGATAAATCTCCTCCATCAAAATTTATTTTAATCTGTCTATTGCTTTCTAGTGATAAGGTGTTTACAATACTCATGAAGGGCTCCTTTGTTTGTATTATTAATGGCTTTGAACACCTTAATTTTACCACAAACGGATGCTCTTTTTTTATTCACTTGATAAGTGAAAAGCAATATTCAATTAAAATATAGTAACTATGTGGCTTTCAGCCACTTTCACGGCTACGCCGTGAATAATCCAGGTTTATTTTGTATAATCTGCGTATTGTTATTATAATCCGAACCAGATATAATGAATTTACTTTTTAGCTGTCGTCTGTACAGCATTGGCTTCTGATTTTAGAAGCTGTCTGTTTTCCGGCGTTTCGCCAGATTTTCAGTTATTTTTAACCGAACATAAGAATAAGAAGATTGCATCTACAGGATAAGTTTTTTATAATGGAGGAAAGTACATGAGAAAAAATAAAAAAAGAAATCACCAGAAACACCCTGTCCCGAATCACAAATATAAGGATCGGCTTTTTCGCCTGGTTTTCAATAACAAGAGGGATCTTTTGGACCTATACAATGCATTGAATAATACCTGCTATGAAAATCCGAATGATCTTGAAGTTAATACACTGGAGGACGCTGTTTATCTCTCTATGAAAAATGATATTTCATTCCTGATCGGCGGGACACTGAATCTCTATGAGCATCAGAGCACGTATAATCCAAATATGCCATTGCGCGGACTGATCTATCTCGCCAGGTTGTATGATGGATACGTCGAGACGGAAAACATCAATTTATACAGCAGCACTTTGAAGAAGCTGCCGATTCCTCAATACTTTGTGTTCTATAACGGCACAAAAGCACAACCGGATGAGACGATTCTTCGATTGACGGATGCGTTTGAATCTGTATCCGATAATCGGCAGCCTTGTCTGCAGTGCACCGCAGTGATGCTGAATATCAATTACGGACATAACCTTGCGCTTATGGAAAAATGCCAGCGGCTGAAAGAGTATTCTATTTTTGTGGATACGGTAAGGATTCAGTGTAAGAAAACGAGTGATCCGAGGCACGCTGTCACGAAAGCGGTGGACATCTGTATTGAAAAGGGAATTCTTCGGGATGTACTGGTGAAGCATAAAGCGGAGGTAATCAGTATGGTTCTGACATCATTTAATCAAAAGGCTTATGAGAAAGATTTATATGAAGAGGGCGTTGAGGAGGGCATTAATCTTGGACAAAAAGAAATTGTTCTCCATATGCTTCATTCCGGCAACTCTCCGGAGAAGATTGCTCAGCTGACCGGAATTGATGTTGAAGTTGTAAAACAGTGGATTGAAAAAGCTAAATAACTTTTACAAAAGCATATCCCCCGGATCTCAGGCTTCTTTCTCCTGAAATCCGGGGGATCTATTCATTTTCTCTATTTTCTTAACAGATTTCAGCTCCTGCCGGCATTGATTTTTCCGGTGTCATCAGTGCAAGGTTGCCTTCTGCATCTTCTGCGCATAACAGCATTCCTTCTGATAATATGCCTGCCAGTTTTGCAGGTTTCAGATTCACGAGAACCATGACTTTCTTTCCAACCATTTCTTCGGCTGTGTAATGACCTTTGATTCCGGATACGATCTGTTTTACCTGGCTCCCGATCTTCACCTGTGAGCAAAGGAGTTTTCTGGATTTTTTCACTTCTTCGCAGGCAATGATCTCTCCGACCTGGAACTGCATTTTTCCAAAATCGTCAAATGTGATCTCTGGTTTTGCTTCGATATCGATCACATCTTCCTCTTCTTTTTCTTCTTCAACCGGTGGATGCAGCTCTTCTACTTTTTTCAGAACTTCTTCCAGATCCAGTCTTGCGAAGAGGATTTCCGGTTTTTCTGTTACATGACCATTTCCGAGCTGCTCCAGAATCTTTTTGCTTGTGGATGGCATGAAGGATTCCAGAAGTTCTGCACCGCGGGAAATGCTCTGAATGAGGTTCCAGAGAACTGTTTCCAGACGGTCTTTTTTCGCTTCATCTTTTGCCAGTACCCATGGCATTGTCTCGTCAATGTATTTGTTGCAGCGTTTGAAGAGATTGAAAATTTCTGTCATTGCATCTGCCACACGCAGCTCTTCCATCTTGTCTTCGACTGCTTTTGGTGTGCTTTCTGTCACTGCCTTCAGATCTGCATCAACCTCTTCTGCCACACCTTTGTCTGTTACAGTTCCGCCGAAATATTTATTTGTCATGGAAACGGTTCTGTTGACCAGATTTCCAAGTGTATTTGCAAGATCCGAATTCATGCGCTCTACCATCAGTTCCCATGTGATCACTCCATCATTTTCAAACGGCATCTCGTGCAGGACAAAATAACGAACTGCATCTACTCCAAAGAAATCCACCAGTTCATCTGCATAAAGAACGTTTCCTTTGGATTTACTCATTTTTCCGTCACCCTGGAGCAGCCATGGATGTCCGAATACCTGTTTTGGAAGCGGAAGATCCAGTGCCATCAAAAAGATTGGCCAGTAAATTGTATGGAAGCGAATGATATCTTTTCCGATCAGATGCAGATCTGCCGGCCATAATTTGTGAAACTGCTCCGTGCTGTTTCCATCGCAGTCGTATCCGATTCCTGTGATATAGTTTGTAAGCGCATCCAGCCATACGTAAGTTACATGTTTCGGATCGAAGTCTACCGGGATTCCCCATTTGAATGATGTTCTGGAAACACACAGATCCTGCAGTCCCGGAAGCAGGAAGTTGTTCATCATCTCGTTTTTACGGGATACCGGCTGAATGAATTCCGGATGTGTATTGATATGCTCGATCAGTCTGTCTGCATATTTGCTCATTTTAAAGAAGTATGCTTCTTCTTTCGCAGGCTGTACTTCACGTCCGCAGTCCGGACATTTGCCGTCTACAAGCTGTGATTCTGTGAAGAAAGATTCACATGGAGTACAGTACATTCCTTCATAGTGCCCTTTGTAAATATCTCCCTGATCGTACAGTTTTTTAAAGATCTTCTGTACCTGTTTTTCATGATCTTCGTCTGTTGTACGGATAAATTTGTCATAAGAAGTATCCATCAGATCCCAGATTTTCTTGATTTCTCCGGAAACATTGTCTACGAATTCTTTTGGTGTTACTCCCGCCTCTTCTGCTTTGAGCTCGATCTTCTGACCATGCTCATCGGTTCCTGTCTGGAAAAATACATCATATCCCTGACTTCTCTTGTATCTTGCGATCGCGTCAGCCAGAATAATCTCATAAGTGTTTCCAATATGCGGTTTGCCTGATGTGTAGGCAATCGCTGTTGTGATATAATATGGTTTCTTGTCTGCCATCTCTCTTCTCTCCTTCATAAAAAATCCCGTCTTCCTGCTGCCAAGAAGACGGGTGAATACCGTGTTACCACTTCTGATTTATCTCAGCCTCACGGCTGAAACCTCTGTGAGTGCTGCCAAAAACACTCTCTCGCTGTAAAGGGCGAACCCATCGCAGTTCACATCATGCTTGCTACGCCGCTCGGGAGCCATGTTCGATCATCTTCCGTTCATCCCTCTCAGCATCGGATCCTTTCTCGGATCTTCCGGGAATTCTCTGTAAAATTTCGGATAACCTACTCTCTCCGTCTTTGCATTTTCCGTATGATTTTTCTACCAGATATGTGTATAAAATACACACTTTCTCGTTGAAAATCGTATCACAGCCGGAATGATAAGTCAAGATTGCACCTTTTAAAAATTTGTCTTATTACGATCCAGCGGCCACTTCGACCAGAAATTTTTTCTGCCGTAATGCCTCTTCGATCAGATCCAGTGTCTCTTCGGAATCTGCCTCGATCAGATGATAATGATAATTGGAGGTAATATTTTTCAGAGGACTTGATTTTCCCCGCTTAATATCCTCTACAAATTCCATCACTTTTCGTCTGGATGTGATGTTAATCTCTGCCTCCATGTGACCGTACACCCTGTGATTGACCATCACGTTCACCACTTTTCCGCCCAGATCCACTACCGTACACAGCTCGTCTTCCAACTCTTCATCCGTGTGATTCACTTTGAAGATCCGGTTCACGGAATGTGGAGTATTCAGAAGATATCCCCTGTTTGTGGATATGATCTCATGTCCCGCTGCCCGGATCAGTGCGATATCCTGCACGATCACCTGCCGGCTGACATCAAATTCTTTTGCAAGCTGCGCCCCAGATACCGGAATACTGCTTTTTTTAATCTGATTTATGATTTGATCTCTGCGTTCAGAACCTGTCATAAATACTGTTCCTCTCTTTCTTTTTCTGCATCTTTATTCCACTGCATGCAGATTCTTTAAAGAAATATCCAGGATCGGAGCGGAGTGTGTCAACGCACCGCTGGAAATATAGTCAACTCCGATCTCTGTCAGACGCGCGATATTTTCTTTTGTCACATTTCCGGAGCACTCTGTCTGGGCTCTTCCGTCGATCAACTCCACTGCTTTTTTCATATCCTCCGGTGACATATTATCCAGCATGATGATATCTGCGCCGGCTTCCACCGCTTCTTTTACCATGTCCAGATTTTCTACTTCTACTTCAATTTTTCTGACAAACGGCGCATACTCTTTTGCCATCTGCACCGCTTTTGTCACGCTTCCCGCTGCTCCGATGTGGTTATCTTTTAACAGCACACCGTCAGAAAGGTTGTAACGGTGGTTGTATCCGCCGCCTGCACGAACTGCATATTTCTCAAAAATACGCATATTCGGTGTTGTTTTTCTTGTATCGAGGAGTTTGATCTTGCTTCCTTCCAGAAGTTTTGCAACAGAATTGGTATAGGTCGCGATTCCGCTCATTCTCTGAAGATAGTTCAGCGCAACTCGTTCTCCGGAAAGAAGAACACGGATGTCTCCTTTGACTTTTCCCATCAGCTGTCCGTTTTTCACTTCTTCTCCGTCTTTGCAGTATAACTCTGCCTTCGTGTCCGGATCCAGAAGGGTAAACACTCTCTCGAACACTTCCAGTCCGGCAATAATTCCATCCTGTTTGCAGATCAGGTCTACTTCACCTGCCACTGCCTCTTTCATCACTGAATTGGTTGTCACATCTTCACTGGAAATGTCTTCTTTTAACGCTTCTAAGATCAGGTGATCTGCCTGAAGCTTCATTGTAATCTGATTCATCTGGTTTCTCCTTTATTTTTCATCTATTCTTTCATTTTATACAGCCTGTTCTTTTTCCAGGCACCATTGCTCTTTGATAAGATTTGCCGCTCTTTTTGCAAATACAAGACTCTCCAGAAGAGAGTTGCTTGCCAGACGGTTCGCTCCGTGCACACCGTTGCAGCTTGTCTCTCCCACTGCAAACAGCTGCGGCATGGACGTGTGGCTGTTCTTGTCTACCCAGATACCGCCCATAAAATAGTGCTGCGCCGGAACGACCGGAATGCACTCTTTTGTAACATCATAGCCTTCCTCCAGGCAATGCTCGTAAATATTCGGAAAATGACTCAATATCGTCTCTTTCTCGATCGGCGCCATGGACAGCCACACAAAATTTGTTCCATCCTTTTCCATCTGTTCCCGGATTGCCTTTGTCACCACGTCTCGCGGAAGCAGTTCATCTACGAAACGCTCCATGTTTTTATTATAGAGAAGTGCGCCTTCCCCACGGACGGATTCGGAGATCAGGAATCTTCTGCCCGGCTTTTCCGAATACAATGTAGTCGGATGGATCTGTACATAATCCAGATGCTCCAAACGAATGTGATGTTTTTTCGCTACTTCCAGTGCATCTCCTGTCAGATGAGGGAAATTTGTGGAATGCTGATACAGCCCGCCAATTCCTCCGCTTGCCAGAATGGTATAATCTGCATAAATAGAGGACTCTTCACCACTTTTCGTCTTCACGGTGATTCCCGCACATTTTCCGTTTTCCTCAAGAATGTCTGTCATGGTCGTATATTCGTAAATTGTTACGTTATTCTTTTCCCTTACCCGCGCCAACAGCTTACTGGTGATCTCTTTTCCTGTCACATCTGCATGAAACAGAATTCTCGGTCTGGAGTGTGCCCCCTCTCTTGTGTAGGCAAACGCTTCTCCGTCCTTTTCAAATTCTACTCCATATCCTACCAGATCTTCAATGATTTTTCCAGAACTGCGGATCATAATATCGACAGATTCTTTCCGGTTTTCATAATGACCGGCTCTCATCGTATCTTCAAAATAACTGTCATAATCCTGTTCATCCCGGAGTACACAGATTCCGCCCTGTGCCAGAAATGAGTCACTGCTCTCGGCATCTGATTTCGTGATCATGATGATTTCTTTGTCATCCGGAAGATTCAATGCAGAAAACAGCCCTGCAACACCTGTTCCAACGATAACAACATCTGCTTTTTTATTCATAATACTCTCTTTCCTTTCGGCAGGCCTCTCTTTTTATGAAAGACACTCTATTTTGCCAGCTCCAGCATTTTTTCCAATGGTTTTCTGGAGTCAGTTCTCAATTCCTCACTCAAATGAACTTCATTCTCTCCTGTTTTTAAGACGTGAAGAACCTTTTCCAGTGTGATCAGCTTCATATCTGTACAGACAGGCTCTGTCTCTGTAAAATAAAATTTCTTATCCGGATTGTCTTTTTCCAGCTTGTAGCGGACGCCGTTTTCGGTACAGATGATAAACTCTTGTTTCTCACTTTTCGTTGCGTAGTCGATGATTCCGGAAGTACTTCCTACATAATCGGAAATTGCAAGCACTGCCTTTGGACATTCCGGATGCGCCAGTACCTCTGCTGCCGGGTGCTGTGCTTTCGCTGCTTTGATCTCCTCAATCTGCATGTGTTCGTGAATCGGACAGTATCCCTCGTTGTATACAAAATTCTTTTCCGGTACCTGCTCTGCAATAAAATGTGCCAGGTTCTTGTCCGGAATAAAGAAAATGTTCTTGTTCGGAAGTGCTTTTACGATCTTCACCGCATTTGCTGATGTAACGCACACATCAGAATGTGTTTTCAGCTCTGCTGTAGAATTGATGTAGCATACAACCGCCAGATCTTCATATGTATCCCGCATTTTCTGAATGGTTTTGGCATCTGCCATATGTGCCATTGCACAGTCTGCATGCATATCCGGCATCAGAACTGTTTTCTCCGGGTTCAGTACCTTCGCACTCTCTCCCATGAAAGACACGCCACAGAATACGATGGTCTGCTCTTTCAATCCAACTGCAACCTTACTCAGATAAAAAGAATCTCCGATGTAATCCGCAATGTCCTGAATCTCCGGTCTCACATAATAATGTGCCAGAATAACTGCATTTTTTTCCTGTTTTAATTTCTGGATTTCTTCCACAACTGTCATATTGTATTCCCTCACTTATCCTGAATTGTTAAATTTTTATCGTTAATTGCTGACAATTATAGCACAAGACTTTACATGTGACAAGACAGTTGTGAAATTAAAAAAGAAGATACAATCCGATTTAACAGACTGTACCTTCCATATTTTATACACTTAATTTCTTTTCAGCCAGAACACTGGAAATCACAAATAGTATAATGCATGCAACAATATAAAATGCGCATTCTCCAATTCCTATATAGAGTCCGCTATGGATTCCCATAAGTCCGTATTTGGCAAACAGATTGTAAATATATTCCACAATTCCATTGATCACAAAGAACAAAATGAATGAAACAATGCCCGCAAATCTGGAATTGATCAACACCGTTCTGGATACAATGACTGCCAGAAATCCGGTTGCGATCACACAGGTCCATGCAAGGAAGAAAAACAGAAAGATTGCCATAAGTGTGATCCAATCCATATTTCCCTGGAAAAGCCACTCTGCACCAATGCGAAGCCCTTTAAAAAGCTCTTCCCATGCATCCATTTTTGCAATCAAACTCAAAATGCAGGCTATTGCTGCCAGCACGTATGCTGCTGAAATAAAGAAAATCTGTAAAATTGCTGCAATGTACTTTGCTCCCAGGATCTTCCAGCTTTGCATCGGCACCATCCAGAGCATATGACTCTGCTTTGTTTTCAGGTCACGGTTCAATATCAACAGACTTTCAATTCCCATATAGAAAAATACAAACATTCCGACAAACATTTCCAGCATTACACTGATTCCAACTGTATTCCCGTTCTCTGTAAAGGTTCCAACTACAACTGCCAGTAAAAACACCAGAAGCAGCGCCAGTATGATGTTTCTGGATGTCTGCTGTTTTTTCAGCTCATATTTGATCAAGCGTCCCATTTTGTTTCCTCTCTTTCTCTTTTCTCATTCTGCCTTTGTTCTTCCTACATGATCTCCAGATAAATATCTGCCACGGATTTTCCACTTTGCATCCGTTCTTCTTCCACTGACATCCGACGCACAACTTCTCCATCTTTGATAAAGATTGCCTCATCGATAAAACTTTCGATCTCATCAATCATATGTGTGGAAATTACAAAGGTATTTTTTTCATTTGCTGACTCCAGGATCATCCCGAGAATCTCTTCTTTTGCTTTATAATCAATTCCATTGAACGGCTCATCCAGAAGATACAGCTCTGCTTTGCGGCTCAGTGTTGCGATCACCTTCAGCTTTGCTGTCATACCGGTGGACAGTTCTTTGACCTTCATCTTGCCTTCCAGGGACATCCTTCTTACCATCTCGTGAAATTTCTTCTCATCAAAATCCGGGAAGAAATCTTTATAGTACTGTCCGACTCCGTTCACATCCAGAAAACTGTAGAAAAACGGCTCTGTAGACATGTAGGCGATCTCTGCCTTATCTCCATAGAACCACGGATGTTCCTTGAACAAAATCTCTCCGGATGTAGGCTTTGTCAGACCGGAGATGATCTTCATCCATGTGGTCTTCCCGCTTCCGTTCTCCCCGAGCAGACCATAGATCTTTCCGCCTTCCAGTTTCAGCGAAACTTCATTCAGCGCCTTTTTTGTGTAAAATGATTTGCTTAAATCACGACATTCTAAAATCATCTTCTCTCCTCCTTGTAGTCTGCAATTTTTGAGATAATATCATCTTTTTCAAATCCAAGATCCTGCATCTCATGTATAAAGCTGCTCAACAATTCTTCTGCCATTTCTTTTTTTATCGTCTCGAACATCGTCTCTTCCTCCATCACAAATGTTCCAATCCCCCGCTTTGTATAACAATATCCATGAGTCTCCATCTCTCTGTAGATTCTTGCTGCAGTGTTCTGATTGATCTTATAAAGGACCGCCAGCTCTCTGTTGGATGGAAGCTTCTCTCCGGGAAGTATCTTTCCCTGTATCATCTTTTTCTTCAAGTCGTGAATGACCTGCAGATAGATCGGTATCTCTGCATTGTAATTCATCTTCTTCCTCCTTCCGCCTCGTGTATCAGTGCTATAGTTAGATAGTACACTAGGTTTTTAGTTTTGTCAAGAGGGTTTGGAGGAAATATGAAAAAGAGAACTGAGAAAGTGACAGCAAAACCTATTTAAATAAATCAAAGAGAAAAAATCATAAATTTAAACAAAATCATTTGTATTTCTCTCAAAATATGGATATACTGTTTATATACAGGAGGTGTACCATAAAATGTTAATTAGATTTAAATTCCAAAATTACCGCTCATTTCGTGATGAAAATATTTTATCTATGGAAGCAAAAGGCAATTCTGAATACAAAAATTGTCTGATCCCCTATAAGAAAAAAGGACTCCTTCCTGCGACTGCTGTTTTTGGAAAAAACGGTGGTGGAAAGAGTAATGTTATTCGTGCATTCTGGCTAGGAGTTCAATTCATTCGAAATGCACAGAAAACACAGCATGAAAAAGCAGAAATTCCAGTACGGGCTTTTGCCTTAAATGACTACTCTGAACAATGTCCTACCGGTTTTGAATATGAATACATCCAGAACGGAGTAAAATATATCTATGGCTTTGCCGCTACAAAAAAAGAAATTTTTAAAGAATACTTATATGCATCACCTAAAGGACAAAAATCAGAAATATTTACAAGAGAAAAGCAGCTGTTTTCCTTTCCGGCAAATGGAGAAAAGAAAAAGAAAGAGATGATTTCTGAAGCAGTTGCTCCCAATCAACTGTTTTTTTCTATTGCCTGTGTAATGAATTATCAGCCATGTATTGCTGCGATGAGATGGTTTCGAGAGAATATTCATTTTTCAAAAGATTATACGGATATCCCAAGACAATTATTGGAACATGCGGAAAATCCAAACATGTTAAAATCGATTGTGACCTATGCGAAACAGGCAGATGTCGGGATTGAAGATATGTCTTTTGAAATAAAAAATGAAGAAATATCTACTTCTGATCCACTTCCAGATAATTTACCAGAAGGTATGATAATGGCTTTGAAACAATTCTCAGCAGCCTTGAAAGATTCTTCAGAATCTGCGGAAATGAATCTTAAAATCGGAGAGATTAAAACATCTTCTTTACATCATGGAATTAATAAAAACGGACAACTCGAATTGTTTTCCCTGGAATTATCTGATGAGTCTGATGGGACCAGGAGATTGATGTCACTTGCCCCTGGAATCGAACAGGTTTTAAATCAGGGGGGCGTTTTACTTGTGGATGAAATTGACAAAGAGCTTCATCCTTTACTTGCTGAGTTTATCATCTCAAAATTTCAAAGTCCTGAAACAAATCCAGGGCATGCACAAATTATTTTTACAACACATGATACCGAATTATTAAATATGGAAATTTTACGTAAAGACCAGGTATATTTTGTAGATAAAAATAAACGAAGTGGTGTATCCGAATTATTCAATCTAACACACCTTCCGGTTCGAACAAATGATAATATTCGTAAAGCATACCTTGTCGGAAAGTATGGTGCAATACCAGATGTAGATACCGTGGAGGTTGAATAATGAAACGAAAAATCAAACCGCTTATTTATGTTTTTTGTGAAGGTGAAAGTGAAATAGAATATGTCAACTTCTTGAAAGAAAAATATGAAGATGTAGCTGTGATTCAAAAACCGGTAAAAGGATTATTTTCTACTGCAGATAAAAAATTCAAAAAAGAAGCTAAATATCGAAATAATGCGGAAGTCACAGACGAAATCTGGTTCTTCTTTTATGTCGATGATGGACAAACAGGAAGTTGGGATAAGAATAAAAAAATAATTTCTGTTTTACAAAAACTAAGGAAAAAGCCCAATATACGAGTACGTCTTCTAATGACAACAGGATGCGTGGAATACTGGTTTTTACTGCATTATAAAAAGATATGTCCATCTATTCAAAATGTTGCTGAAAAAGAAAATGTTATGAAAATGCTGTTGAATGAATGTCCTGGTTATACAAAAGGAAATCCAGTTATGACTAGAAAAATAGCAGAAAATTTAAACACAGCTATGATCAATGGTGACTGGGTGTTAGAACATATTGAAGGCTTGCCGACATTAGAAGATAATGACGTAAGAAACCGTTGGCTATATCAATCCACTTTAACGTTTACAACTGTACAGGATGCAATCAAATTTCTGGAAAATTTATAATCCATAAATTTGTTCTTAGTAAAACCAGGGGATTCCAATGGCCCCTGGCTTTACTCTATCTTCTTAACACTGCCCACTTCTGCTCTCCGTCATCCTTTAAATCTACATCCGGAAAGCTTTTGATATACTGCTGAAACTGCGAATATCCATAATCTCTCACTTTAAAATTCCCGAACTTATTTCGAATCTTATTTCCGAGAGTTCCCAGAGATACTCCCTGACATCCCGCCTGTTTCAACTGGTACATAATATATTCTTCAATACGTTCCTGCTGACTTTTATCTTCATACAATGTCACGGATACTTTTGTTCCATCCTGTAACAGCTTCAGTTTTGGAAATGTTTCCAGAAACTTGGACAACAGACTGTATCCATATCTTCGCACATCGAAATCCGGGTACAGTTTGACCAGACGGCTTCCGACCTCTCCAAGTCCAGTCTCCTTATCGTTGTTTTGATTTTCTGTAATAATCTTCACGACCGCTTCTTCAATCTGACTCTTGGAGACTGCACCGGCAGACTCTTTTTTGGACTCTTTTCCTACAACTGCATGTGCCGCTGCTTTTTCCGGTTTTTCAAGCATGCTGTCTTCTAACAGCAATTCCAATACGGTAAAAATATCACAGGCTTTTCGAAACGGCGGCGGTGTCTTATCTTCTCCCATTCCAATCACCATTTTTCCGCTTTCCCGAAGTCTGCTTGCCAGCTTTGTAAAATCGCTGTCACTGGACACCAGACAGAATCCTTCCAGCTCGCTTGTGTACAGCATATCCATGGCATCAATGATCATTGCCGAATCGGTCGCATTTTTCCCATGAGTATAGCTGAACTGCTGGATCGGTGTGATTGAGTTCTGCAAAAGCACCTCTTTCCAGCTGGAATTGTAGGTGCTGGTCCAGTCCCCGTAAATCCTCTTGTACGTGACATTCCCATACTTGGATAACTCATCCAGTATCGGTTTGATATATTTTGCTGAAACATTGTCCGCATCGATCAGCAACGCGTATCTCTCTTCCATATTTGATAACCCTCTCCCTCTAAATTTTTCCATTCAAACACACCATTCTCACAGATCATGTAGCTGTGTTCTGAATTTTCTTTTGGAATCGACACAGAACCCGGATTCATGTACATGACACTCTGATCTGCTTCCGTATGAATCTTTTCACATGCCGGTATATGTGTGTGTCCGTTCAGCAGAATATCCCCTGCTTTCAGCATCGGCAGCTTTCCCGGATTCCACACATGACCATGTGTTGCATAAATATTCTGTCCATTCAGATTCAAAAAACAATAGTCCGCCAGAATCGGAAATTCCAGAACCATCTGATCCACTTCCGTGTCACAATTTCCTCTGACACATAAGATTTCCTGTTTTCTTGCATTTAACATGGCAATGACTTCTTTCGGCGCATATTCTTTTGGCAGGTCATTTCTCGGACCGTGATATAAAATATCTCCCAATAAAAGGAGCTTGTCTGCTTTTTCTCTGTCGTAAGCTTCCAACATTTTTCTGCAGTAATATGCAGAACCGTGAATATCTGATGCGATCATTAATTTCATATGTGATTCCCTCTTTTCTCTGTATTATCTCAGCAGAGATCTACCTCAATAAAACTCTCCTGTTCAATCCCTCTGCCTTCCTGAATAATAAGTTCCAACAGCTGTTTGATCTGCTCATTTCCATCTTCCAGTTTTTTCAGTTTTCTTTTTGTCTCTTCCCGAATCGGATACGAATACTGCTGATGCTGTAAATAAGTATCTGCATCCATCTGTAATGGTTTCAAATCCGGGAAAACCTGATTTCTTTCGTATTGAAAAATGCGGATTCCGCCATAATCCAGATCCCCACTGTGATATACATCTATATGGCGCTGTCTCTTTTTCGAAATCTTATTTAGTTTATGTAAAATCCGGCAAACTTTCGGTCCCGGATATCCACCCACAAATAAATATAATGTTCCTTCTTCATAAGGCGCCATCACAAAATTCATTTTATTCTCAAAGATAATCACTTTTTGTATCTGTGGCTGCTCTGGTTCCAGCTCTGCATGCAATAATGATTCTCTCTCCAGAATTGTTCCATATTTCCAAATCTTCGTATTAACAGCGGCTGTTCTTCCTCTGTCATCTACAAAATACAGCAGCAATTCTCCTTTGATATACATACTCTGATAACAGTCTCGAATCAATACAATCTCTTCCAAAACTTCTATATCATCCAAAAGCTTTGTTCTGTCTGGATTGGTTTTTCTGGCCTGACGGATGACATATTGTTTCATCTCTTTCGTGAAATTTTTGGATCCCTCCAGAGAATTGCTCGCAAATACTTTCGCATAAGTCAGTTTCTGCAATTTATCCAGTTCCCGAAAGCATTTTGCATACTGCCGCACTTGTTTCAGTCTTTCATCCGGTTCCCAGTTTCCATTATTTTTCTCAGATTTTTCCAGAAGATCCACATAGTAGCTCCGGATCCATGGTTTTTGAACCACAGACATTTCTTTTCTCAAAAATTCCTGATACTTCCACAATCTCTGTTGTTTGGGAATAAACCTCGGTTTTACGTTTTCACGATACAACTGATAGAACTGATCTCTGTCTTCCAGATGAAACACCAGACTTTTGATATCGCTCCCTCGGATCAGCCAGTTGATCTTCACCAGTCCTTTTTCCTGCAGATCAATCGCTTCCTGTATTGCTTTTTCCCGTGAACAGCCTTGATACAAAGGTGGTATTTCACTGGCGCTTTTGGCGCTGTTATTCAATGTTTTTCTTCCGCATTTTTCTGTACGCCAGTTTGTTTCACCACTTTCCAGCAATTCCACAATTTTTCCCAATATCCACGTCATCATTCTTCCCCTTGCAGCTGTTCAAACTCCATTCGTTCAAATTCCTGTATTGAAATATGCCTTTTATTTGGATTGGCATACACAAATGTCTTGTCTACATTTTCCAGATAGTTCTGAATTTTATCATTTGTTGCACTGATAATCGCCTGAAATCCCAGTCCCCGGATCAGAGAAATACAACTTGCTACTTTCTCTGCATCCATTTTGGAAAATGCCTCATCCAGGACAACCAGACGCAGGGTTGGCGGACGCTTGATCTTCGGAGACAGATTGATTCTGTAAATCTGTGCAAAGCTTGCCAGAAGCGCGATGTAAAGTGGGTTCTGACCTTCTCCACCGGAATTTTTCTTGATCATCTTGCTCAGACCGATCCGCATATCCTTTTCTCCCTGCACGATCTGCTGCATATCAAAGGAAAGATACGTGCGATAATCTGCATATTTATCCATATTTTTTCTGGCTTCCTCCAGCTCTTCCCTGGTGGCATTCTCCGGCGGAATGAAAATCTCGATCAGCTCATTCATCAGATCTCCGTATTCTTCCTCATGCTCCATGGTAAACAGGTTCATCTGATTTTCCATGTGGTCACTCAACTGAGACGGATTGATATCCAATGCGTCATCCATAAACATCCGATAGAATCGTCCGTCCGGACCTTTGTTTTTCGTAATGACAAACTGATACTTGTCCTTTCCGAAATCCAGACGGCTGATGATCCGGTTCAATTCATCTTTTTTCTGATATGCCTCTTTGATTGCATAACGAATCTTGGATACAAAATCAACTTTAAAGTGTTCCACTGCTGCTCTCGCCTGTTCCTGTGCTTCTTCCCTGTATTTTTCCAGGTTATCGCACTCAAGATTTGAAAGCTGCTTTTCGTACACGTCATTGTCACGGATCGTTGCAGAATAGGTTCTGTTCGGATATTTTCGAAGATATGCACTCCTTGCTTCTACCAGTTTTTCATATGCTTTTTCCTGCGCATCTTCCAAAGGCTGTTTTTTCTTGATACGTTCCCGCATCAGGTACTCATAATTGCGGCTCTGTCTGCCCTCCAGATACTCCTGAAATTCCGGCTCATATTTTTCTCTGTCCTGCTGCCGGAATTCATTTTCTTTCTGCACTAACTGTTCATTAAAATCTACCTGCATGTTCTGGAATCGTTTTCCGTTTTCCTGATGATTCCAGATGGTTTTCTGAACTGCCTCAATCTCTGCTTTCTTTGCTTCCTGCTTCTGCTGGATTTCCTGTTTCTGCTGCTCCCACACCAGAACGGATTCCTCTCGCAGCTTCTGCATTGTATCCAGAAGCCTGGCCTTTTCTGCCTCCTTTGCAGGAATTTTCTGCAGATCAGACAGCCATTGTCTGTAATCCTCCAGAGGCTGTGTCAGTCCTTCCAGCTGAGAGATCCTGCGGATTTCTTCCAGCATTTCCTGCAGTGGAATCCGTTCCTCCTGAAGACTCTCACATTTTTCTTCCAGACGGCGGATTCTCTGACGCATACTGGTCTCTCCGATATATGCCCTTCTCGTATAATTTTCCGGATTGATATGCTGCAGACGGAAACTGTGGTACAGCACACAGTCTGCAGTGATTCCGATCCGGTTCTGACGAAGCTCTTCGATACTTTCACATTTGATGACATTTCCGAGGAAGAAATTGATGTATGCCTGCACATACGGCTCTTTTGCGATCAGTTCCTGTGCCAGGGCTCCTTCTTTTACTTCCCATTCTGTCTCCTGTACTTTTTCTGTATCCAGAACTGCTGCCCGGAAAAATTTCTTCTTATCCATGTCCTGATAGATTTCCATGGCAGTTTTCGCGTACTTTGGTTCCACGACCAGAAGCAGCTTGTTGTTTCCGAGATATCCTTCGATGGCATTGTACCAGCGTTCGTCCCGCACATCCAGAAGATCTGCCAGAATCTGCACATTGACAAACTTGCCGCACTTCTCATGCAGCCGGTTTCTCAACTCATATCTCGCTTCTTCCAGTTCTTTTGGATAGGCTTTTCTTCCCTGTTTCAGCTCTTTTAATTCTTCCCGTGCCGCTTTTTCTTCTTTTTTGACTGCGCGAAGTCTGGCATCCGTCTCCTGACGCTCTTCTTCCAGTTCTTCCCGGATCTGTGTCAGACTTGTCTGCAGCCGTTCCAGCTCACCTTCCGTGATCTTTCCAGAAACAAACCGGTCAATATCCCACAAGGTCTGATTCGGCGTCACATCTTTTTCTTTCCACTCTTTGAGACCATCTGCAGTCTTTTTCCATCTTGCCTTACTGTTCTGCAGCCGTTCCAGGGCTTCGTTCAGACTCTCCAGATCTTTTTCCATGGCTGCATAACCACTGTCCGCAATCTTCAAAATTATTGCTTCGTATTCTTTCTGAAGTTCTGCCTGCTCTTTCTCCAGATTGACTCTTTTCGCTTCCTGTCCTGCAATCTCCGTCTGTGTCTCTTTCATCCGGTCATTCAGTTCCTGGATCTTACTCTGCAGATGCAGGATTTCCAGCCTGGAAATCTGATAGGTACAGGACGCCGTCTCTTCCTGTTTTTCTTCATACTGCCGATAGGAACCCCGGATCTCCTGAAGATACCCGATTTCTTCCATGGTCTCTTCGATTTTCCCGCGCATTCTTCCATACTGCATCACACTTTCCTGCAGCTCTTCAATGTGCATATCCTGCTCCATACAGATATATTCTTTCACGAAATCTTCCAGTTTGATATTCATACGGAACGGAATGGCTCGCTTGAACAAACGAGGAAATTTTTCGATATCCAGACCACCCAGATAAATGTCATACATCTGTCTGCGGAATCTCTCATTGCTCGGACCACAATAATACTCTTCCTTTGAAAATGTCCGCTGCAGATATTCTTTGACTTCAAATGTCGTCAGGCAGCGCTTATCCGCCCGGTACTGATTTTCCAGAAGCCCGCTTTTATGCCAGAAAAACAGGCGATTGATCTCATTTGTGGCTGTCTCAACATCAAATACCACTCCCACACACTGCTTTTCTTTCGTATCTGTCTGCTCCAGCTCCAGAACGATCGTACTGGAGAAATTCTGGTTTCTCAAATACTGGGATTCGTTATTTTCCCCGATGTTCACCATTCCCCTTAAATATTCGATCAGAGAACGGTCAGAGTCGTCTGCTGCCGCCTTATTAAAAAATCCTCTTCCGTCTGTGTTCGCGTACAGTACGATCTGCATGGCGTCGATCACTGTAGACTTTCCACTTCCGGAATGTCCGGTAAAGAAATTGATTCCCTGATTAAGAGTAAGTACTTTTCTGTCTATGTAATGCCAGTTATTCAGGCAGATTTTCGAGAGCGCTTTGAACGCCTGTTTTGTCTCCACTGTCTTCCTCCTCGCTGAACGTCTCTAATAGTTCTCTGATATCATCTCCAAGCAGCACTGTATTGATGCACGGATAAATAACAAGTCTGCTGTTCTCATCCAGCTCCTCCATCACATCCACAGGTTCCACAATCTGATATTTTTTCAAAAATGCAACAGTCCTCCGCATCTCTGTCGGGGACGGCAGGCCGCTTAACACATGGAATTCTCCCGCTTTTCCGTTCACTGCTCCAAGAGTGGTCACGATATGGCTGCTGGATGACACTGCTGCCATCTGCTCATCATAGATCAGCTTTAACACCAGAATATAGATTGTGGCAAGTCTGGAGAGCTTTTCTCCCCATAGTGTCTCTCCCTGGATGTACATGACGCCCATATGCAGATTTTCCTGCAGTGTGATTCCGGCAACTGCAAAATATTTCTCCAGAAATTCCCTGTGCTTGCTGCATACACGGTACTCCCTGACCGGAACCATCCGCCCGGTCCGTTTTTCAAATTTTCGTTCCAGAAGAAAGGTCTGACGATATAATGTCTGGATCACATGTTTGATATCGTCCTGCTCTTCTTCCGAAAGCTGTTCGTAATATTCGATCATTGCGGTCTCCTTCGCACAAATTTTAATGCCGGATATTGATACTGTCCACTTTGGATGACTGTCTCCTCCTCATTCAATACCCGATATTTACTGTTCTTTCTGGTACTGTAGTCATATGCCAGGATCAGTTTTTCAAATGCTGTCTCTTCTGTAATATGAAGTGTTCCGGCGTCCATCACTTCGTTTTCCATATGCTCTTCGATAAAATCCTCAATCTCCTGTCTGCTGTAGCGCATCTGAATCCGGTTTAACTTCAGCACATCCTCCCGGTTCAGATCTTCATATTCTTCATCCTGTCCCATCTGGCTGATAAAGTCTGTCCTCTGTTTTCTTCTCTTATACAATGATTTTTCGGAAATCATCTCAAACAGAGACAGGTTCATCCGTTTTCCTGCTTCCGTAAGCAGCTTCTCCGGTTCTTCCTGCGCAGATATTTTATTCAGAAGCTGCACCACCAGCCCTTTGGTATCAGTCTCTCCGCTTAACAGATAATTCATCCGGCTCACGGTTGCCCGCACATATTTGGAATGCTCTCTGTCCATATTGGAGATCCTGTGTTCAATGTCATCAAATCCCCGTTCGATCAGATCCAACAGATCTAACACATCCTCTTTCGTATCTCCTGCTGCTTTTGCTTTCTGCCGGATGCTTTCGATCCATTCTTCATTTTCCCGCATATCCCGGAGACATTTTTTAATGTCCATCTTGTAGATATAAAAATTGTCTGATGTTTTTAAAATATGATACTTTTTCTTGACAATTTCTTCCACATACCCGTCCAGATGCTCCCGCAAAAGTTCCCCGTAAGACTCCTGATCCAAAAGCCTCTCGAAAAACTTGTCCATATTATGAAGCATATCCTGCAGCGCTTTGTTCAGCTTTCTTGTATTGATCAGGGCCGTCCTGAGCATATTCAGATTTACTCTGGAATTATTCTGAAAGGAAAACAGCGTAGCATATACATTCTGAATATATAATTCTGTTTCTTCCAGCTCTTCGGACGTGAGTCGCTCAAATGCCTCAATAAAAACCGCCGCATAATCCGGTATCACAATATTTGTGGTCATCGTACTGTAATCTTCGATCTTCTTCAGCCATCCGGTCTTTAAAAGCCACCGTAAAATGCGGGATGCTGTCGTCTCCAGCATGTCAAAGTCCGTCTCGTTCTCCTCCCGCTGAAGCAAAACCTGTTTCTGTGCATTCATATCACTCAATACCTGCACACAGATTTCTTTCGTCAGAAAATAATTACTGTACTGATATTCCTCATTGATCACCAGCAGCGACTCCATATAAATCTCCCGGTTTACCGAACGGAACAAACTCCAGAATGTGTCCGGGATCTCGTATCGTAACTGCATAATTTTCTCCGTATCTCGTTGATTTGTGTCTGTCATATTATAGCACGAAGTCGGTTTCAGGTACAAATAGTTCTGTAACACAATATGCCCCCTCCCGGGAGAACAGTCTTGTTATTTTAACTGCCTTCCCGAAAGGGAGCATATCTGATGAAAGGATATCCCTTCTATATGTTTACTTTTTCACTTTTAGTGTGCTTTAAATTCATCCGGCACCTGATCGATCGTCTGCCATTTCTGCATTGCGTTTTCTACGCTCATTCCTTTGCTGATCGCATCCTTACGCACTGCATTGATTGCCTGAATTTCTTTCATTCTTGCACCGGTCAGTTTATATCCGCGCATTGCGATCAGTGTTGCGATCCATGCAAGCATTGGAACAACACAGAATAAAATGATTACAATCGTATGCATTCCCTCTGAATAAGGGGTTGTTCCATCCGGAAGTGTTGACAGTCCGATGATTGTCACCGCAATTCCTACTACTGTAGATCCCAGAGAGCTTACCAGCTTATCCACAAGTGAGAATAAGGTTCCGATAATTCCCGGAATATAGCGTCCGGAACGGAATGTCTCGTAATCTGAACAGTCTGCAACCATTGGAATCGGCATATCTGCTGTTGCATAGTATGCTCCGTATCCGATTCCGAAGAAAAGGATAAACAGAATCGTATAGAGATTCAGGTTTGTCAGACTCAGATTCATCGCTGCAACTTCCGGTTTCCACAACAGAAGCAATGCTAAAACACCGATGTACATAACAAGTGCAACGCTGATATAGAGCATTAAAGATGCCTTCTGTCCTTTCTTTTGTGAAGTACGTACTGTCAACAGGAAGAACGGAACGGAAAACACATATCCGACGATCATCATCGGAAGATACAGACCTTTGTAATCTCCCATCATCGCTCCGTAAAGCATCGCCAGAACCGTCATATTCGTTGCGATCGAGAATGCAAGCTTACATCCTGCACCCGCGATCATCAGTCTCTGCAGTTCTTTGTTTGCTTTTAAAATAGCTACATATTCTTTTATTTTAACTTTTTCTTTTCCGCCTTCTCCACCAAGTCCAAAGAATTCCGGACGATCTTTTTCTGCAATACCGATAACAGCCAGTGCAGTCATGATCGCTGATACGATCATCGCCAGAGGAATCATGATATTAAAGAATTCTTCTGTTCTGTAATTTCCTCCGGTTACGATCGGCGCAAGAAACTGTACAAGCCCCATACCGATCAGGCTGGCAATCGTATTAAAGATTGTAAACAGAGGTCTCTGTTTCGGGTCATTTGTCAGACATGTCTGTCCTGAACGTGTAACCGATGTCTGGAATGTATATCCAACCATATTCAGTGCGTAGAATAAAATAAAGCATAAATAACGCAGCCACATCATATCCTCAGAAATGATACGGGTTCCAAAATACAGTAAAATTGAGGATACAATCATAATCAGGTTTCCGATTACCATAAACGGTCTGAATTTTCCCCATTTGGTAGAAGTTCTGTCCATGATTGCTCCGATGATCGGGTCAATGAACGCATCTCCTGCACGCATCAATGTTACCATTGTAGTTGCAAACGCCAGCAATAAGCCAAGAACTCCGTTTGCATAATATGCAATAAAGTTCATTGTCAAAATATAATAGACATTTGTCGCCCCATTATTCATAGGGAAAAGAACAAGCTGATACATCTTTGCCCTGTTCAGAGCATTGACAGATGTTGCCTGAGTAGATTCCTGTTTCATATTATTCTCCATTCTCCCGCCCGGATGCGGCGGTCTGTCTCTTTGCCTAAAACAGCACCTCTGCTTTGTAAAAAGCAGAGGGCCATCCGATTTACTCGTTTCTTATTTCAATTTCTTCTGCAAGATTTGCAGTTGCTTTTTTCTTATACCCAGTTCTGGCTCTTTCCTTTGCTCTTTTTGAGCTTGTAATCCGGATTTGGCTGGCTGACACGGCGAATTGTGCTCGTATCTTTTGCCTGACCGGACACAGCTTCCAGACGAACTTCTCCGTTTAACGGAACCCGGAATTCAAAGACTTTATTGCCTGTCTTTTCTTCCAGCAGCTTGCCGTTTGCATATAATGCAACTTTTGTCTGGTTCGAATAAACCTTAACTGTAGTGACTGCTTCCGTTCTGTCTACGTAGCGGCTTCCGCAAAGATGTACAAAAGGCTCTTTGCTCCAGTACGCTTTGTAAATGTAGAAGCTGTCTTTTTTTACTTTCCGGTCGAATGTCATAAGTCCCTTATGATTCATTCCCGGCTCTCCACCCTGATCTCTCGCATCTGCCGCAAAATCGAACATGTTCCATACGTGGGTACTCCACATATACGGATGACGCTCAAAACATTTCAGCATAAATTCATGGTAGAGACTCTGATATTCTTCTGTATGGTCTCCTCTTCTTGGACGTGAGGAATGTAAATTCGGCATTCCTTCACAGCCATACTCAGAATATCCCAAACACCTGTTAGGGTACACGCGGTGGAAAAAGCTGATCCACCAGTCATTTAAAAACAACCCTGGAACATACCATCCCAAATACAAGTTCCAGCTTACTAAGTCAGACAGATGTGCTACCTTGTTGAAAGGACCGCACACTGCATAGCAGGCCAGTGTTGTAGGACGTATGGAATCCATTTTGTGACACAGATCATTGAGTTCACGGTGATTATCCAGCATATCCTTATTATCCTTTGTGGAAATCGTGATCTCATTGGATATTCCCCATGTAACGATACTTGGATGATTGTAATTCTGTACAATCAGCTCTTTCATCTGGCTAATGGTATTTTCCCGTCCGTTTGGCATATGTTCTGAGATGTATGGAATCTCCGCCCAGACAATCATTCCGTACTGATCACACAGATCATAGAAATACTGATCATGCTGATAATGCGCGAGACGAACTGTATTCGCCCCGATCTCACGGATAAATTCCATATCTTCTCTGTGGTGTTCTTTTGTTAATGCATTTCCGATTCCCTTCCGATCCTGGTGTCTGGATACTCCATGCAGAGGATAGGAGCGTCCGTTCAGGAAAAATCCTTTTTTCGGATCCACGCTGAATGTACGGACACCAAATGGAATGCGAACGTCGTCTTTGACTTCTCCGTCTTTCATCAACTCTACTACTGCTGTATATAAATATGGATCTTCTACTCCATCCCAAAGATGTACATCCGGTATCGTAACCGTCACATCTTTTCCTTCACCTTTTGCTACAGGATTTCCCTGTGCATCAATCAAAGTTACTGCTACTTTGGCATTTTCTGCCTTATGGAAACTCTCTACATGAACCTTTCCATCTTTTCCTTCTACTGTCGGCGTTACCATTACACCGTCTCCGCCGTAGTAGTCCATCTCAAAATGTTCATTTGATACAATACGAAGAAGAACATCTCTGTAAATTCCACCATAAAATGTGAAATCTGCTTTTTGAGGATATACTCTGTCGTTGACACTGTTATCCACTGCTACTTCTAACTTGTTTTCTTTTGTTAAAAACTCTGTCACATCTGCACGGAATGTGGAATATCCGCCGTCATGACTCATCACCTTCTGACCGTTTAACTCCACCTCGGCAGAGGAATTTACTCCCTGAAACTCCAGATATACTCTCTGGGTCTTGCTGTCAAAATCCGGGGCTGCAAATGTAGTGCTGTAGTGACAGGTTCCTCGATAATAGTCATTTCCTCCATCCTGTCCGTCCACTGCATTCCAGGTATGCGGTAAATCCACTTTGACCGCTTTTCCGTCACGCCCTGTGAACACCCAGCCTTTCTTCAGTTCAATTTCTCTTCTCATTTTACTGGTTCGCATAGTAATTACTCCATGTTTTTTGTTATTTCTTACACTTCTCAATTTATTTCGAAATGATTATATCTGCAATAATTTGCAAATACAACCGTTTTTGTTCAGGTGGTATTTCTTATGGAGTAAGTGGGTAAATTTTTTACAAAAAAGAGCCTGGCTCACTGACCAGACCCTTTGTGTCTCTTCTACTTTTTGTTGGAATCTCTTTCAAGAGGAAGCATAACGTTGAAATAAAAACATCCATTTTTTACCTCTGTTGTCAAATGTCCCTCATATTTTTGAATGGTATGGAGCATGCTCTTCATTCCATATCCGTGATATCCGTTCTTCGCCTTTGTCGTAAGCGGAAGTCCATCCTCAAACTTCACTTCTCCGCACATCGGATTGACTATCTGCAGCATCAGAAAGCTTTGTCTTTCGTACAGCATGATATCAATCACTCTTTTTTCTTTGCTTTCCAGCTTTCTCACCGCTTCAATTGCGTTATCCAGAGCATTTCCAAACAATGTATACAAATCTACCGGATTCATAAAAGCCAGCAGAGATCCATCTGCCACACAGTTGATATGAATCCCGCTATTTTCACAGATCAGACTTTTTTCTGTCAAAATGGTATCCAGAATTTCATTTCCTGTTCTCACAATAGCACTGTAGATCTGCACGGATTTTTCAATTTTTTCGAGATATGTTTCCCTCTCTTTTTCATCTTTGACAGCACGTATCGCCTGTACCTGATGCTTCAGATCATGACATTTGTGATTGATCAGCTCTATCGTCTCTTTGGACAGCTGATACTGCCCTTTTTGTTGATGCCAGAGAAGCTGAATGGTTTCCAGCTCTTTTCTCATACTGCTCTTTTTAAACAATGCACTTTGCAGATACAATAAGGTGATACAATAAAACTGCAACACAATGTTGAATAAAGCAGCCCCCGGATCGACCTTTGCGTAAATAAACAAATTTTCTGACATAATACAAAACACCCATGCAGAAACCATCTGTCTCGGGCCAATCTGATATTGCCCCTTTTCCGGCATCCAGCGAGCCAGTGTCAGTCCTATGGCCACATTTACTGCCACCGAAAATAAAATTTTCAAAAGCCAGTTTCCCAAATCTCCCAGCAGTGGACTGCAAAGTACATAGCTGGTTTCCAGTACCAGCAAAAATGTCATCGTTCCCCATACACCACAATACCAGAGGCCAAATCCCTTGCCCTTCACACAACTGTAAAAAATCAGAACCGCACTAAAATACGTGATAAATAAAAGGGGCACCTGCCCCCAGTAGCTCCAGTCTGTAAGATTTTCTATCAAATAATATACTCCGGACAGAATTAAAACACATACTGCTCCCGACAGAATCAGTCTGACTTTAAAATGTGTCTTTCTTCTCAGCGGAAGCAGAAACACCAAACAGGATATCCATAAATTAATCCCATACCACAGGCTCTCCATTCCCAGCTTTAGATTTTCACTCATCGTTTCCCTCTTCCCTTTCCTGCATCAGCCTCCCAGAAAATCTACCACTGCACTCAGAAATGCAGGTCTGTTTCTCCTGCTGATTTCCAGCTCATCTCCACTCACAACCGCAATGTTTTTTCTGATTTCGGAAACATACTTCAAATTCACCAGATAACACTGATTGCATTTTGCAAAATGCCAGTCTTCCAGCTCTTCCTGCACGTCCTTTAATGCTCCGCGAATCGTAAATACTCCTGCTTTCGTGTGATAGTGGAGCATCCGGTTCTGGATCTCTACATAATAGATCTCTCTGCTGTCCAGAAATTTCGCCCCATCCGGAAGATTCAGACAGATCCTTTTTCCTTCCCGGTTTTTCACTCTTCCCACAGCTCTTGTAAAACGCATGGAAAAGGTATAATAGTTGAGCGGTTTTAAAATGAAATCCAGCGCATCTACTTCGTAGCCCTTGATCGCATACTGCGCCATATTCGTGATAAAAACAATCACTACCTCCTTATCCAGTTCCCGTATCTTCTGAGCCGCCTCCATACCATTGAGATGAGGCATTTCGATATCCATCAGAAGAATGTCAAATTTGTGATAATTCTGAACCAGCTCTCTGCCGTCCGGAAATGCTGTAGTCTGAATCTGGAGATCATATTCCTTTGCATATCTGCCCACCATCTCCTGTATCAATCCACGATATTCAGTTTCATCTTCTACAACAGCTACACGCAGCATCCTCTGCCTCCTTTGCTATAAAATGTCATTTCCTGACTTGGTTTCTTATAAGAGTATTATTATACCATAATCTTTTTTGAAGATGTACCCCCTAAATATTGCCGGCAGGAATTCGTTTTCATCCCACTTGACATCTATCGGGAAACCCGTCACAATAAAGGTATACCCATCCGGGCATCCCGTAATACATGCCTGCGGCGGGCGGACTTTGTCCGATAAGGTATCAAAAACGATTTAGATGCGTGGCTCACATTTCTCAGCGAGGATAATCCGGAAATAATCGTCCAGCTAATCAAACAATATCCGAAGTTTATTCCTATGTACCGGGAGATTTATGAGCTTTGCAGGAATGTGGAGAAAGTTATGGGATTGTTTTCAAAAGAATTACAAATATTGGATAAGAATACCGTGCAGTACATGATCGATCAAATGTAGGATACGATCGATGAACAACAGAATACTATTGCTCAAAAAAATGAGTTGCTTGCATCTCAGGAAGTTCTTTTGCAACAAAAAGAAAAAGAACTTGAGCAGCTTAAGAAACAGTTAGAAGAACAACGTAATTTGTAAGGAGTGCCACTTTTATGGATTTTTATACCGCCAAAACCCAATTCAACAATTATTTAAAAGACTACGACTGCCACAATGACAAAATTCGTCTAAAAATCGTACATACCTACGGTGTTGTCAAAGAAAGTGCCGATATTGCCGCCCGTATGAAATTATCTGAGGAAGATACGTCCCTCGCCAAGATGATCGCACTGCTGCATGATATCGGACGTTTTGAACAGTTGAAGCAATTTGACAGTTTTCTCCCTGACACGATGGATCACGCAGCTTACGGAGTCAAAATTCTGTTCGACAATGCGCCTCATCAAAATCTGATCCGTAACTTTATTCCAGAATCAGATTTTGACGAAATCATCCGTATTTCCATTGCCAAACACAGTGATTTTAAGCTGGATGGAATTTCCGATGCACGTACTTTACTTCATGCAAAGATCATCCGGGATGCCGATAAACTGGACAACTGCCGTGTAAAACTGGAAGACAGACTGGAAACTTTTATGGATACTTCCGCAGAGGAAACAGGCGCCTCTGCGATTTCTCCAAAAGTAAGAGATTCTATTTTACGTCATGAATGTATCCTGTCCTCTGACCGGGTAACACCGATGGATTACTGGATTTCTTATCTTGCTTATTTTTATGATATTAACTTCCGGGAAAGTCTGGATATCATCGAAGAGCAAAACTATATTCCCAAAATCATTGCCAGGATCCCTTATACCAATCCGGAGACAAAAGAAGTGATGAAACGCGTGGAAGAAGAATTGATCGAGTATGCCCGGATCGGACTTATCTCTTCCTGTCCATAATCTTACAATACACCATCCCGGCCAGCGTACTCACTGTTGTCGCCACAATCCCCGCACCTACAATTGCCGCCGGATTCACACTTCCATACTGACTCCGGTAGGCGATCACATTGATCGGGATCAACTGCAGCGAAGAGATATTCATGATCAGAAATGTGCACATTTCATTGGATGCCACGCCGGGCTTTCTTGCCTTTCCCGGCGCTCTTTTCATCCTTCTTTCCTGTTCTAATTCGGCCAGTGCCTGCATTCCCTGAAGTCCGGCAGGCGTTGCCGCCCAGCCAAGCCCCAGAAAATTTGCAATAAAGTTTGTTGTAATATACTGATTCGCCTGATGCTCTTTCGGAATATCAGGAAACAAAAATCGGATCAGCGGTCTCATTTTTTTCGATGCCATCTCAATAATTCCCGCCCGGGACGCAATTTCCATGATTCCCATCCAGAATGCCATCACTCCCACCATTGTAATACACAAGGTTACTGCATCTTTTGCAGAATCCAGAGCTGCATTCGTGATATCGGGCATTTTTCCGGTGAATGCACCATATATGATTCCGATTATAATCATTCCTGCCCACAGATAATTCAACATCTTTTATTTTTCTCCCTGCCACATATATTTTTCTACCAGTTCAAACGGTGCCGGTCCTACATCCAGTACTGCCTTATGAAATTCTTTCTGGGAAAAATCCTCGCCCTTTTTTTCGACCCATTTTTTCTTTAATTCCAGAAATTCTACATAGCCGATATAATACTTCAGATAATTTCCCGGAGATCCAATGATCAGATCATAAATCTGATTCACTATCTCCGCACTTCCGACTCCATATTCTTTGAAAAATTTTACAGTATCCATCCGATTCCACCCATCATAATGAATGCCCATATCTGCCAGCGCATACAATGCCAGCAAAATGGAACTGTTTTTCTGAAGCAGAACCGCCTGCTCTCTGGTAAGAGAATCTGCCAGATAGTAGGAACCCATTTCCGCATACGTTGCCCAGCCTTCTACATATCCGCCAAAATTGAAAATACTGCGCAGTGGATCCGGCTTTGTCGATGCGTAATAAACCGTCTGATACAGATGCCCCGGATACCCCTCATGGGCCAGTGTTGTATACAGTGTCAGCTTATTACCCATCTGGGCCTGATTGACATAGATGACATTTTCTTCTGTGTCATCCAATGCCGGTATCATATAGAATGCCGGACTTAGATGTGCTTCCATGGCTTTTGGCACATATTTTACTTCTACACTCGTCTGGGGAAGTTTTGGGAACGTCTTCTGAATATCCAGACTCAGGCTGTTTAATATTTCTTTTGGATCGGTAGATTCCATCACTGCTGTTTCCTTTGCCTGTTCTGCTGTCAGTCCGATCACAGCTTTCATTGCCGCCAGATCATCTTTCATTTGATTCTTTGTCAGTTTCTGTAATTGAGGAACTGTTCTTGCAGATCCTGTGGACGCCTGCACTGTCAGTTCATAATATTCTTTTCCGTTTGGCAGATAACAGAGTCCTTCTTCGTTCTTACCGGAATCTTTCAACTCCACCACGGTTTTAATCAGCTGCTGATAGGCCGGCAACACATAGGTCTTCAGCATATATGCATTTTTCTGGATATAATCACTTTTCTCCGATTCGGACAGATCTGTAAGCTTCTGGATCCGATCAACAAACGTGGAAATCAGATAGTTGGAGTCTCCCATATCAATGAATGCCTGACACTGTTCAATTACGGTGTCCGCCGTATAGCTTGCCATAAAAAGCCCTTTTTGTGCCTTTTCCTGTTCAAATGCGATCAGGGAATTAAAATAATCGGGTGTTGTTTTCATCAACTCCAGATAAGCATCCACATCTTCTTTGCTTTGAAACTGATATTCTGACAACAGTACCGGAATCTGTGTCTGCACACCGCTGACTGTCCCCATGGGCTCTTCATACAGCAGATAGTCACTTTCTTTTTTAGATAACTCCAGATAATAATCCAACACATCATATGTAAGCCTGTTTTCCCTTGATAATTTCCGATAGGAAAATCGTTTCAATGCCGCCTGTGTATTTTCTGTGGAAATTTTTCGGGTTCCTTTATCCGTATTAAAATATCCGAATGTAACCGGGGAATCCTGAATCCCATACTGACCGGGATCTTTGAGTGTATAATGCAGACTGACCGTATTTGACGCCACTTCCTGACAAAATAAGGTTTCGGTAAACTTTCTGAACTTTTTATTCTGGATTTCTGAAGACTGCCCGTGACATCCGGACAATATCACAGACAACAGCAAGGTAAGAACAAGAATGATCGAGATGACTTGCTTTTTTGTGCTCTTTCGCAAACGATCTGACATGGCAAACTCCCAAAATCGATTTTGTTTTATCTTATGAGTTCTTGAGGGATGTTATTCTCTGAAACCGCATATAGATTTAAAAATCTGATTTTATTTTGGAGTCATTCATGAATCTTTTTCTCTACCTCACCAATTTTATTGTCCCGTTTCTGATCCTTGCCATCATCGTCTATGGACTTCTGATGAAGATCAACGTCTATGAACATTTCATCAAAGGTGCCCGAAACGGATTTTTAACCGTTCTCAAGATCATGCCCACACTCATCGGACTTATGGTGTCAGTGGGTATTCTCCGCGCTTCCGGGTTTCTGGAGATGATTTCCTCCTGTATCGGGCAGTTTACTGCTGCCATTGGATTTCCCGGAGAACTGGTTCCTCTTACGGTTGTCAAAATGTTTTCTTCCTCAGCCGCTACCGGACTTCTTCTGGATCTCTATAAAGAGTTTGGTACGGATTCTCTGATCGGACTGATTGCATCCATTTCCATGTCCTGTACAGAGACCATCTTTTATACTATGAGTGTCTATTTCATGACCGCAAAGATCAAAAACTCCCGCTACACACTGACTGGAGCGCTGATTGCCACCTTCGCCGGACTTGCAGCCAGCGTGGTCCTTGCTCAATTCATGCTGCAATAGATTGTTTTGCAGGTTTGAATATGATACACTGATGTTAGACATAAGGAGGTGTTCTGATGGCGAGTATTACTCTTGAAAATCTGAACAAGACATATCCCAACGGATTTGTATCTGTCAAAAATCTTTCTTTGCATATAGAAGACGGAGAGTTTGTTACCTTTTTCGGACCAAGCGGCTGCGGAAAATCCACCATACTTCGCATGATCGGTGGTATGGAGGATATTACATCCGGTGAAATCTATCTCGGAAAAGATCTGCTCAACGATATTCTGCCCCGTGACCGTAGTCTTGCCATGGCGTTTCAGAATTATCAGCTCTATTCTCACTTAAACGTGTATGACAATATCGCGCTTGGACTGCGCCTTCGCAATCTTCCGCGGCAGATTATTGACAGCCGTGTGAAAATGGCAGCACATTTTTTCAATATCACGGACATTCTTGAGAAAAAGATCCGGGTGATCAATGAGGCGCAGAAACAACGCGTTGCACTTGGACGTGCTGTTGTATGCAAACCAAAAGTCCTTCTGGTCGATGAAGATTTTGCCCGACAGAACGAATATCGCAGAAAAGAAATGATGCGTGATATCCGGCGCATCAACAAAGAGCTTGGCATTACAGTCCTCTATGTAACTAACAAGCGGGGAGAAACTGAGATTGCAGGACAAAAAGTAATCTCCATGAGAGACGGAGAGGTTGTGGATATCAAAAAAATCTGAATCACATAAGCTCATCGTACAAAAAAGGAACACAGAAATCTTTCACTGATCTCCGTGTTCCTTTTTTATTTTCTGCTTTCCAGATATTGATAAATATCCCTCTTAGACACTCCCCTGTCCTTTGCGACAGCTTTCATTGCTGATTTCTTATCCATTCCCTGTTTTGTGTATACTTCCATGTGATCTTCAATGGTCATTTCTTCCCACTGTTTTCTCTCCTCTTCCCGGGCTTCTTCCCGGCTCTTCCCCTCGATCACCAGAACACATTCCCCTTTTGGAGGATTTGCCTCATAATGAGCCACTGCTTCTTCCAAAGTCACTGCAAGAGCTGTCTCATGACGTTTTGTCAACTCCCGGCATACGGTAATCTTCCGGTTTCCAAGCCGCTCCAGAAACAATTTCAGAGTCTTTACAAGACGATGAGGTGCTTCATATACGATCATAGTCCTCGTTTCAGTCTCCATCTCCTTTAAAATCTGTTCCCGTTCTTTTTTATCTGATGGCAAAAATGCTTCAAATGCAAATCGTCTGGTAGACAGCCCGGAAATTGTCAGTGCCGTAATACAGGCTGCTGCCCCCGGAAGAGATGTTACCGGAATTCCGGATTCATAGCACATCTTCACAAGTTCCTCTCCGGGATCCGAAATTCCGGGCGTCCCGGCATCTGTGATCAAAGCGATATTCTGTCCTTCCAACAGCTTTTCTACCAGCTTTCTTCCTTTTTCGTATTTATTGTATTCGTGATAACTGGTCATTGGTGTCTGTATCTCAAAATGATTTAACAGCTTGATACTGTTTCTTGTATCCTCCGCTGCGATCAGATCCACTTCTTTGAGTGTACGGATCACACGAAAAGTCATATCCTCCAGATTTCCGATTGGAGTTGCACACAAATATAACGTTCCTGTCATGCTGTTTCCTTTCTCTCACCCTCACCGGGTATACATAATTATAGGCGGTTCGATCGTTACCCTCGGTTTTCCGCCTCGAAGACCTTCAATCAGCACCATCGTAGGTTCCTTATCAATATAAGGATGCACAAATCGGATCCTCTTCGGTTCGATCTTATATTCACTCATCTTCGTCAGAATCTCTCCCAGACGAAACGGTTTATGTATCATATAAAACCGTCCTTTCCCGTCCGCAAGTAATTGTTTGCTCTCTCGTAAAATATCATCCAGAGTACATAAAATCTCATGCCGCGCGATCGCTTTGGCATCTCCCGGATTCTGCAGACCATGCTGGTTCAGCATATACGGTGGATTGGTCACGATCACATCAAAAAAAGTCGGCTTGAATAACGCTGCCGCCTCTTTGATATCTCCCTGCACAATCTCAATTTTTTCCTGCAGATGATTCCACTCTATACTTCTTCGCGCCATATCAGCACTTTCTTTTTGAATCTCAAGTCCGATAAAATGCTCTCCTCTGGTCTTTGCGGACAATAAAATCGGTAAGATCCCAGTTCCGGTTCCCAGATCCAGAACCTTCTCCCCCGGTTTGACCTTGGCAAAATCAGAAAGCATCACCGCATCAATCCCAAAACAAAATCGTTCCGGATCCTGGATAATCTGAAGCCCATTAAGCTGCAGATCATCCAGACGCTCTCCGGATTTTAAATTATTTGTCATCTAATCTTGACGCTCCTTCTCCCTTTTCCAGTTCCGCGAGCTTGCGCATCTCTTCTTTTGAGACCTTCGCTTTTCGCTTACGCGGACGGAATTTTAATTCTTCCGCCTGATATTCCCTGATTTCTTTTTCATCGTTTTCCAGATTTACAACTACTTTCACCAGTTTTCTCAGAACACTTAAGGAATGGACCGTTCCTGTCAATCCATCTGAAGTCGTAACCGTATCTCCTACTGACGGAAGCTGGCTGTTTAATTCTTCATAAGTCTCTTCCTCGTTCGTCAGACAGCACATCAGCCTTCCGCACACTCCGGAAATCTTGGTCGGATTCAGGGACAGATTCTGCTCTTTTGCCATCTTAATGGAAACCGCAGCAAACTCGGACAAATACGTGTGACAGCATAATGGTCTTCCGCAGATTCCGATTCCGCCCCGGATCTTCGTCTCATCTCTTACACCGATCTGACGCAGCTCGATCCGAATGCGAAATACTGCTGCCAGATCTTTTACCAGCTCACGGAAATCGATACGCCCGTCTGCTGTGAAATAAAACAGCACTTTATTGTTGTCAAATGTATATTCCGCATCGATCAGTTTCATCTCCAGACCATGCTTTCTGATCTTTTCCAGACAAATCTGAAATGCTTCCTTTTCTTTCTCTCTATTTTTCTCTTCTGTCTTCTGATCCTGCTCTGTGGCGATCCGAATGACAGACTTCAGCGGCTGTATCACCTCTTGATCTTTTACTTTTCTGGTTCCGATCACAACCTTTCCATACTCTACACCGCGCGCAGTCTCCACAATCACGTGGTCTCCCTGTTTGATCTCAAACTTTCCCGGTGAAAAATAGTAGATTTTTCCGGCTGTCCGAAACCTTACTCCAATCACTTTTGTCATTCTATCAGTTCTCCTTTATTGTCAATAAAAGCAATTCCATCGTCAGTTCAAAATTGACATTTGCTTTTAGTCTGGCCTTTGCCTTTTCAATTCCGTCCAGAATATTCTCGATTCCCTCGTAAGAACTCTTGCTTGCCCGGTCCTTGATAAATCTGAGCTGATCAGAAAATACGACCTGATCCACATTCTTTGTGGCTTTATAGATCAGCACATCCCGATACCATACCGAGATCACATCCAGATAGTCTGTGATATTCATCTTATAAGAAACCACTCGTTTTACGGCTGCCTCCAGCGCATCCACATCCATGTCATTGATCTCACGCAGCAGATGAACTGCCTCTTCCTTGATCTCATTAAAATGCTCTGATGTCGCAAGCATGATCGCACGTCCCATATTCCCCTGCGCAAACGCCACGCACACATCTGCTTTATAATCCGGAATCTCCATCTGTTCCATCAGATATTTTTTGATCAGCTGATCTTTGATATTTCTCAGCTTCAGCATTACACATCTGGAACGGATCGTCGGAAGAAGAATCTCCGCATTCTCTGTCAGAAGCAGGATCACCGCATAAGCCGGCGGCTCCTCGATCGTCTTCAACAGCGCATTCTGCGCCTGTACACTCATCATATCTGCATCTGGTACAATATAGATCTTATATTTGCTGCTGTATGGCTTGATCACAATATCATTGTTGATCTGCTCTCTGATGTCATCAATACTGATCGTATTTGGTTTTTCGTGTGTCACCCTGATAATATCCGGCTGATTATTCGATGCTGCCTGTTTGCAGGACTGGCACTTTCCGCATGCGTCTCCGTCTTCATCCCGGTTCTGACACTGCAGGCTCATAGCGAACAAATTTGCCAGAAGTCGTTTTCCGGAACCTTTTTCCCCATTCAAAATATATGCATGGGAAACCTTATCTGTTTTTACCGCATTTTCAATATACTGTATTATATTTTTGTGTCCAACCACGTCTTTAAAACTGCTCATATCATCACCTGCTGTCTTTTCTTGAATTCCTTCTGGTTACTGTTTCAGTATAGCATAATTTTGATGTAAGATATACCCAGATTCCTGCAATTGCACAAAAAAAACAGCAGAAGTCTCCTTCCGCCGTCTTTCTTATATTCTGATCCCGGTGTCACCGTCAAACAAGTGCAGTTTATCATTTCTGAGACAAAAAGAAATCCTGTCTCCCCGTCTATATGGTGTGTCTGCATTTGTCCTCAATGCCACATCCTTCCCTTCGTATGTAAAATAAAGATAGGTTTCTGCACCGAGCATTTCATACACCAGAACCTCATGCTCTGTTCCTTCCTCTGTAAGTACCAGATCTTCCGGACGCACACCTACTGTGATCACCTCACCCATATATCCCTTTCGGAAAACTCTTTCGGCATCTTCTTCTGTCAGATTGACCGCAAAATCTCCAATCTGAAGATAGGTTCCATATTCTCCGCCTCTGCAGCATTTCCCCTGAAAGAAATTCATAGACGGCATTCCGATAAAACCTGCCACAAATGTATTTGCCGGACAGTTGTAAAGTTCTTCCGGTGATGCGACTTGCTGAATCACTCCGTCTTTCATCACTACAATCTTTGTTCCAAGTGTCATCGCCTCTGTCTGATCATGCGTCACATAAATAAACGTCGTTTTCAGCTTCTGGTACAACCTCAGTATCTCCGCCCTCATCTGTGTTCTTAATTTTGCATCCAGATTGGACAATGGCTCATCCATCAGGAAAATTCTTGGATTCCGTACAATTGCACGTCCCATTGCCACTCTCTGCTTCTGCCCGCCCGAAAGTTCTCCCGGCTTTCTGTCCAGAACCCCTTCGAGTCCAAGAATCTTTGCCGCTTCCTCCACCTTCTGTCTGCGTTCTTTTTTCGGTACCTTTTTCAGCCGGAGGCTATATGCCATATTCTCAAATACGGTCATATGCGGGTACAGTGCATAATTCTGAAACACCATTGCAATATCTCTGTCGCATGACTGTACCTGATTCATCATTTTTCCATCGATCAGAAGCTCCCCGTCGGATATTTCCTCCAATCCTGCGATCATCCGCAGCGTTGTCGATTTTCCACATCCGGAAGGACCTACGAAAATCACAAACTCCTGATCCTTGATCTTAAGATTAAAATCCTGTACCGCAACTACTTTGTCTTCATATTTTTTATATACATGTTTCAACTGAATCTCAGCCACAGCAATGCCTCCTTAATATCTATATCTGTTCCAATAATTGCGGAAGTTCTCCCACAGAATTTAATATATAATCTGCTTCCCCGCAAAAATCTGCTTCCTGACTCACTCCGCTTAAAACACCAATGGCAACTCCCCCGTTTTCTCTTGCAAAACGAATGTCATTATATGTATCTCCAACCACTGCGATTTCCTGCGGCTTCAGTCCGAATTTTTTCTGAAATTCCAGAAACATATCTGCTTCCGGTTTCGGGCGCAGGACACCATCATCCGCTCCCACATAATCAAATTTTTCCAGTACCTCCAGCCGTTTCAGACAGTTTTTTGCAGACGGCACAGTATCTGCTGTTGCAAGTCCGATCCAAATGTTTCTCTGTTTCAGCGAATCAAGGACTGCTTTAATGTCCGCTGTTTCCACATACTGTGCCTGACTTTCCGTCACATATTCAGCAAACAGCCGCTCCAGCTGCATCCTCACTTTTCGGCTGTCCAGATAAATCTGCTCCCTTGAAAGTTCATCCGTAATATCCAGAGCAATTTCTGAATAGGACTTATACGCAAGCCCGCCATAAGGATCGATTTCTCCATTCTCGATTCCCATAGCATAAAACACACGTTCCTTTACTTCCTCCGAAAGCTCATTTTCTTTTAAAAACTGTATTACGACCGCTTTTGCCGCACCCAGCCATAAGGAAAAAAAGTCAATCAGAGTTCCATCTTTATCAAATAAAATTCCTTTAATCATCTGTTAAACCTTCTGTCTCTCCTTTGATTTCTCCGAAAGTGGTCCTCTCCGGCTCTTTCTTTCCTCGAAATACCGGATTTACATATCCCAGAAATTCTTTTTTCTTTGTTCTGACTTCCAGTCTGATCCACTGCCAGGAAGTATTTTCCAGAATCAAGTGTGTCTCTACATGATATTTTCCGTTTTCAGACGAACTGACCGACAGTTCCACATAATTTCCATTCATCACAAGAAATGCTTCCGGTTCTTCTGTCAGTCCCAAAATTTCCGCCCGATATGTAATCTCACACTTCTTTGCAGTGATCTCATCTCCCGGAAGACAGTTCTGACCATCCACCTTGATTTTTGGCTCTATTTTGCAGAATCTGGTCACACACAGATGTCCCTGCCTTACTGCATTCATCAGATTTTTCGGACTTAATCCGTCACAAAATACCCATGTTGCGGGATCTCCCACCGCAGACGGAAGGCTTGCCCCTTCATAAAATTCATCCTCCAGATTGTGAGAATCACTTCCTCCCACTCCGAACACACGAATTCCTTCATTCCATACTTGATCCAAAAAACGAATTGCCATATCATTAGATCCTGGTCCATCCGGATACGTCGGATCATTGATGATCTCCATACAGTTGATATCCCGCAGGTCTGTATTTTCAAACTGCCACTTCCAGATGGTCAGAAACGGATGATTGATACTGCGAATCCATCCTTTTTGTTTTGCTTGTGCTATCGTCTGATCCATATACGTATCTATGACCTCTTCTCCGTTATGCTTCACGATCTCCAGAATTTTCTCCGGCATTTCCGTAATTCCAAACAGATTCATGTGTCCTTTATCTGTCGTTACCTCAATTCCGGGAAGCACACAGAGTGAAGTCTTACACCAGCCGGTATGCATCAGATTATGTTCTGTCGGCACATAAAAATCCAAACCGCTTTCCTCTGCTCTTTCAGAAGCATGCCCGATCGTCTCTTTTCCGTCAGACAACCTCGTATGCGTATGAAAATCACCCTTATACCATCCGGATTCCGGACAAAATACGTTCTCCCAACGATAGCTTTTTTCCGAGACATGAAGTCCGTTTTCCCCCCAGCATTCTCCGCCGATCGGATCAGAAACCACATCTTTCCGGTCCGAAACTGTCAGTACAATTTCTCCGGTTTGTTCTCCCAGCTTCTGCGCAACATATTCTGTAAAAATACCGATTCCGATTTTCCATGTTCCGGGATAAATCTCTCCCGGAACACCTCCTATCGTTGTATCTTTTGTACTTTTTCCGATTCCCGGGTTCTGCTGCCCATATCCCAGCAGCTTCTGAAACCGAATTTCTTTTTTGGGATCTTCCAGAAACAAGAATGCCATATACCGAAATTCTTCGGGCATTTCTATCATCATCTGAATGTGTTCTGTTCCTTCTGGAATTTCAATCCATTTTTCCTGAATATTTTTTTCTTCTTTTCCGATTTTAAATCTAATCTGATCTCTCATTTTATAATGCATCCAATGCTTCCTGTGCTGTTTTCTGTGCTTCATCCAGAGCTTCCTGTGCAGGTACGTTTTCCAACTCTACCTTATCCGCTGCAATTGACAGGGCATCCAGAATCTTTCCTCCTGTCGGATCCTGAAGAGCCGGTGTTCCGTGAGATGCCTGCTGAAGCGGAACCAGTGCCTGAGGATTTTCTTCTGCATAAGACTTAAACTCTTCTACTTCCTGTGTAGACTCACGTACTGCCACATATCCTGTGCCCATGGACCATTTTGCCTGATTTTCCGGAGTTGTAAAATATTTCATAAACTCATAAACACCTTCTTTTTCTTCATCAGAAGAATTCTGAAGCATCACAAGCTGCAGTGCATCTGCCGTTGGTGCTGAAGGGTTGTCGTTAAATCCAGGCTGTTCCATGGCTCCCACAATGCTAAAGTCCAGATCTGCCTGATCTCCGGAAGAACCTGTATAACCGCCTGCTTTATTCTGCAGAACGTCGTCAATCGTCGTGTACCAGTATTCCCAGCCCTGTCCACCGGAATTTACTTTCATGATCTTGTCATCGTGAATCCATGTACGGAAGCTCTCCCATACCTCTACCCATTCGTCTGAATTGATCATCACTTTTTTCCCGTCCTCACTCAGAAGAGAGGCTCCGTTGCTGAGTGCTGCATCAATTAGATTTCCTGAGCCCCACATTGGCTCCCATCCCACAAAGGAACCATCAGAAGCTGTCATTTTTTCTGCTGCCGCTGCAAGGTCCTGCCAGGTCTTGATCGTTGCCGGGTCAATTCCCGCTTTTTCAAATGCCGCCTTATTGTAGTACATCACCTGTGTTGTACCATATGCAGGCAGTGCAAACAATTTTCCGTTCTCATCCTCCCCCTGCTCATAAAATACCGGCAGATAATCATCTTTTTCAAAGGAATCATCTTTTTCTACATAATCATTGATGTCTGCAACCAGATTTTTTTCAGAAAGATTTCTGGATTTATCTGTATCCAGAAGTGCCATGTCCGGAGCTTTCTTTCCTGCAATCCCTGCCTGCAGTTTTTCATAAGTCTCTGTATAATCCGCCTGTGTTGTTGTCTTAACTTCATATTTGTCCTGAGACTCATTGAATGCATCTACAATGTCCTGAAATACATTGACTGCTGTTTTTCCCCCGGAATACCAGAGATCCAACTGAATTTTTCCATCTGCCGTCTTTGTCGTTTCTGCAGCCTTTGCATCGTTTCCACATCCTGTCACCAGGGACATTCCAAGTACACAAACTAATAATGCTGATACAATTCTCTTTTTCATTTTCTTTTTTCTCCTTCATGCATCGTATGTCATTTTTTCTTTGCTTTCTTTATGTAAAAAAGGAATTATCCTTTCATACCCGTATCTCCGCCGATTCCATTGATAAACCACTTTTGCGTAAATGCAAACAGAATCAGAAGCGGCAGTACGATCAATGTACTTCCTGCCATGACCAGGGGCCATTCTGTTCCATAAGCACCGCCTTCTATAAAGAATTTTCTCAATCCCTGTGACACCATCATCTTCTCATCCGCATCTGTGATCAGAGAAGGCCACATATAACTGTTGTAGCAGGTAATAAAGTTCATCAGTCCAAATGTGATGAACGAAGATTTTGTCATCGGACACACGACCCGCCACAAAATCTTCCAGGAGCTTGCCCCGTCGATTCTTGCTGCCTCGATCAGTCCCATTGGAACCTGCATAAATGCCTGTCGAAGCAGAAAGATTCCGAAAATGCTGACACAGTTGGAAATGATCAGCCCTGTAAACGTGTTCAGCAGATTCCAGTTTGCCAGAATAATATAGCTCGGAATATATGTTGCTGCTGTCGGAAGCATATAAGTTCCCATGATGACTGCAAACAACGCTTTCTTGCCTTTAAAATTCATAAAAACAATCGCATAGGCGATCATCGCACCTGTTACGATCTGCAGCGCCAGCGTGATCACTGATACAAACAAACTGTTGCCGACATATCGAAGAAGCGGTGATTCAAAAATGACCTGGTAAAAGTTATGCCACTGGAATTCTGCCGGAAAAAATGAACGGACATCCATAATCTCCGCCTTTGTTTTCAGTGCACTTAAAATCATCCATACAAACGGAAAGATTGTGAAAATACTGAAGATCAGTAAAATCATTCCTTTTCCGAGTTTTTCGATTCCTGTTCTTATCTTCATAATCTGTCCTTCTTTCTAATAATGCACCCATTTTTTCGATGCACCGAACTGTACTGCCGATAATACTACGGTGATTATAATCATCACAATCGCCACCGCAGTTGCCTGCCCCATGTTAAACTCTTCAAATCCAAGCTGATAATACATATACAGCAAGGTTCTTGTGCTTCCGGACGGACCTCCCTGAGTCAGAATCTGAATCTGATCATATGCCTGCAGTGAAGTTACCATCGTAATAATTACCAGGAAAAACGTGGTTGGAGAGATACACGGAATCGTAACATCCCGGAATCTCTGCCAGCTTTTTGCTCCATCCAGCCCGCTTGCCTCGTACAACTCTTTCGGAACCTTTTCCAATGCGGAAAGATAAAAGATCATCGCATATCCGAGACTCTTCCACACAGTCACAATGATCACAGCGAGCATTGCTGTGTCTGAACTTTTAATCCACTGTAATTCGGGGAGATGCAGAAATCTCATTACCGTATTTGCAATTCCCGTATTCGGATCGTAGATCCAGGTCCATACGATCGACACTGCAACAGTCGGCGTGATCCATGGCGAAAACAAAATAAATTTGATGATCCCGCTTCCTTTAAATGCTTTCTGCATCAAAAGAGCCAGCATCAGACCAAGTACGATCGTCGGAATCAGCGTTCCCAATGTAAACACAACTGTGTTCCAAAGTGCATCGTAAAATCTGGCATCCTGAAACAACGAAATAAAATTATCAAAAAATACAAAATTGTAATCCGGAGTCATATAATCCCAGTCTGTGAAACTAATATAGACAGATCGCAGGATCGGATAAATCCAAAATACGATCAGAGGAATTAATGCCGGCAGAACAAAAAGAGTCACACTGCCCAGTTGCCTGAATTTTACTTTATTCTTCATTTTTTCTATCCTTTCTTATCAACCCGTAAATCCCTGTCATAATGCCTGCCGTTACCGGGAGCGCCAGCCAGATTCCTCTGATATCCCAGACAGCCGGAAGCAAAAACAAACAGATTGGCGAAACTGCCAGGCTTTCTATATAAGTCATGAACACCGCTTTTTTCGTCTGCATGACTGCATTGAGACAGGATACATTCAACTTTGCCGTTCCCGTTAACAGAAATGCAAATGAACTGATCAGCATCCCCGAAGAAAAGCACTGCTTTGACTCTGCTGACAGACCAAACCATCCTCCAATATACGGAATCATACAAATCGTAACTGCTGCCGCCGTGATTCCAAAAATAATTTCTGCGGTGTAAGCGATTTTTTTTACTGCTCTTACCTCCATCTCCTTTTTCGCACCATGATAAAAACTAATCAGAGGCTGTACACCTTCTCCGATTCCTGTCAGAAAATACTGAACAGGAAATACAATATAAGAAATAACCGCATAACACGCCACCGCTGCATTTCCACCATAACGAAGACACTGCAGATTTGTAAAAATAAGTGCCGCTGTCGGCGCAAGTGATGTTCCAAATGCCGTGATTCCAATCTTGAAAATATCTGCAGCATATTGTCCGTGCCACAACGGTCTCCATTTTCGATAACCTGTTTTCCACAGGATCGCACATCCTGCCATAACTACCACGGCCTGCGCCGTCACCGTTCCAAATGCGGCTCCCTTGATTCCCATATTCAATCGGAACATCAGATAATAGTTCACCAGAATATTGACTGCAAATCCTGCCGCCATGCTGAGCATTGCTCCCAGCGACTGATTCATATTTCTCAAAAGAGGCATGATTCCGGTTCCTGCCACCTGAAGGATACTTCCGGCAATAATGATCGCCGTATACTTGATTGCTTCCGTCTGAACACTTCCCGCAGCTCCCAAAATTTCTAAAAACGGTTTCTGTACCAGAGACAGCAAAATCGTTGCAAGTATACCTGTACCGATCAGAAGTGTCATTGTAAGCTCAAACAAATTTTCACATACCTTCTGCTCTCCCCGCCCTCTGTAATGAGAGTACAAAACACTTCCTCCCGTTCCGATTCCAATTCCGAGCGCAGTGATCAGTGCCGGGATCGGCCACGCAATATTGATCGCTGCAAGCCCTGTATCTCCCGCTGCCTTTCCTACAAAAATCCCATCCACAATGCTGTACATTCCTGACATGGTAAACGCCAGTACGGTAGGGAATGCCTCTTTTATTACTTTCTTTAACATCAAACTGTTTCCTTTCTTAATGGCACGTTCGTCATTATAACATTCCTTTTTTAATATCACTTCAATTGCAAGTTAAAACCTTGTAAAGCAAAAAAAGAGAAACAAACGGCAAATCTGCCCGTCTGCTTCTCTTTTTATCTTTTTCCTGTTTTCTTTTAAAGCGAAGTCATTTCTTCCCGAATCAACTCTGTAATTTCACTCAGACATTTTTCCATCTTCAGATTTTCAAATCTCCTTACAATGCCTGCTCTTTTCAAATTCTCTTCGGAGAAATCCTCTGCATCTGCCAGAAAACGTCTGCACATCTCCGCATATTTGGGTTCCTTCTGCTGTCGTTCCCTGCAAAGCGCTCTCTCCAGCCTCAGCCCGTCCTCTACCTCAATGTAAATCGGAATCAGCTGTTCTTCTCCAAAATACTCCCGCATCCCATAATAAGATTCCAGAGTCCCTATCACAAGATAATCATACTTCTGGAGATCAATCTGCCCGTCATCTGCTGTAAAATATGTCCATATTCCACACTTTGTATTATAAGAACGTACTTCTATGACACGTTCCTTCTCCTTAAGTTCGTTCAGCCTTTCTTCGTCCACAAAAAAATATTCCACACCATCGGTCTCCCCTTCCCTGATCGGTCGGGTCGTATAAGGAGTAATCCGCTTTAACTGCGGCAGTTTTTCTCTTATTTTCTTATAAATCGTATCTTTTCCGGAAGAACTTTTCCCCATAATATAAAAAATTTTACTCATTTATCAACACCTCGATATAGTTTTCCACACTAATTCCTTCCACAGAAAACCCTTTGTTCTGATAATCCACTAACATTGCTGCTGTTTCCTTAGTGATCCGTTCCCCCGGAACGATCAGCGGAATTCCCGGCGGATACAAATACGCATATTCCATGGAAATAAATCCCGCCGACTCCTTCCAGCTCAGGCTCTTTACGTTTTCCATTCTTCGCATTCCTTCTACCTCAAAGCTCGTGAGGACCTGTTCCTGACGGGGCAGATAATACCTTTTCTCTTTCTCTGAATTTTTTTCCAATTCCTCATCAATCTCAAACAAAGCACTGAGCAGCCGATCCATTCCTTCTTTTGTATCTCCAATCGAAGTCATGGCAATCACATAAGATCCTGCAGCCATTTCCATCTGCAGATGATATTCTAAAAGCAATCTCTCATATAACATTTTCCCTGTAAACACTCGATTCTCTTTCTTAAGAATCGTATCTTTTACAGACAGCACCAGTTTGGATCTGTCGAATTCTTCTGTCTCCATCAATCTGATATGCTTTAATTTTTTCAACTCTCCCCTTTTGCTTTCCAGATTCTTCACATAAGTCTCAAACAACACATCCCCCTGCTCTGCCACCGTCCTCAGACATTCATCCATACTTGCCATCAACACATAAGAAGGACTGCTTGTCTGAAAAATATGCAGATAATTCCGAATCTTCCTTCGATCGATCCGTGTCCCATTCAAGTGAATCAGTGCTGTCTGCGTCAATGCCGGAAGTGTTTTATGCAGACTGTGTATTACAACATCTGCTCCCTTTGTATTTGCATTCTCCGGAAAATAAGGGTGAAATCCAAAGTGTGCTCCGTGTGCCTCATCCACAATCAACGGAATTTTTTTCTGATGTACAATTTCAGAAATCCTCTCAATATCCGACAACACCCCGTCATATGTCGGTGATGTCAATACCACAGCCTGAACCTCCTTATGTTCCTCTAATAACCTCTCAATTTTCTCAGGAGACACAGCCATATTCAGTTCCATTGTCTCATCAAATTCCGGATAAATATATACCGGACGCAATTCATTTAAAAAAACAGCATGATAGACCGACTTATGACAGTTTCTTGCCATTAAAATCTTTCCGCCTTTTTTAGTACATCCCATTACCGCACTTAAAATACCCGCAGTACTCCCATTAATCAAATAGTGCGTCTCCTCTGCATGATACATGGACGCTGCCCTGACTTCCGCTTCCCTGATGATCTCCTCCGCATGATGAAGATTATCAAATCCTTCAATCTCTGTAATATCAATTCCATATGGTAAATTCGCTCGTGTAACATCCGAATTACGTTTATGCCCAGGCATATGAAACCCATAATAATCCGACTTCCCATATGCTTCTAATTTTTCATATAAGTATTCCATAAATTTTTCTGCAAATGCTTATCCTTCCAATTTATTTCTATCCGTATCACTTTCGCTTTTATTATATCTTCTGTATACCTGTGTTGTAAATTAGATGTTATCCACATCTATTTCCGATTCAAATAAATATTCCAACATATTTCAGACTTTTTCACATATTATGTCTGTGCTGAATCTTTTGCATAGCATAGGTGTAATCAAAATATAAGTTAATATAACAAAAAGAACAAGCAAAATCGCTTGTTCTACAATGAGCGTGCGGGGATTCGAACCCCGGACAACTTGATTAAAAGTCAAGTGCTCTACCAACTGAGCTACACGCCCGTATTCAATTATTTCATTACTCTTGGCAACGAAAATGCCCAGAGCCGGAATCGAACCAGCGACACGAGGATTTTCAGTCCTCTGCTCTACCAACTGAGCTATCTGGGCATAAGACTTAAAAGTCTAAATTGCGGGGGCAGGATTTGAACCTACGACCTTCGGGTTATGAGCCCGACGAGCTTCCAGACTGCTCCACCCCGCGATATTAAATTCTTCTCATAAGAGAAAGCCGATGATCGGACTCGAACCGATAACCTGCTGATTACAAATCAGCTGCTCT
>OGHR01000240.1_pt1 | contig 65097 bp, 59 predicted proteins | sample 1571621 | NCBI WGS metagenome assembly OGHR01 (sample SAMEA2582038, study PRJEB24529) | metagenome | biome: Human gut stool | place: China | collected 2011
GAGCACCATGGGCAGACATGAAGTATTCGAGTACGTCAAGACCTTCACGGAAGTTAGACTTGATTGGCAACTCGATTGTACGACCTGTTGTATCTGCCATCAAACCACGCATACCAGCAAGCTGTTTGATCTGTTTGTCAGAACCACGGGCACCGGAGTCAGCCATCATAAAGATGTTGTTGTACTTATCCAGTCCGTCAAGCAGAGCTTTTGTAAGCGCATCATCGGTATTCTTCCATGTCTCAACAACTTCTTTGTAACGTTCTTCTTCTGTGATAAGACCACGTTTGAAGTTCTTTGTGATTCTGTCCACAGTATCCTGTGCTTCCTGAATCATCTGCGGTTTCTGAGGAGGCACTGTCATCTCAGAAATAGATACTGTCATCGCAGCTCTTGTAGAATATTTGTATCCTGTCGCTTTGATCTTATCCAACACTTCTGCTGTCACAGTTGCTCCATGTGTATTAATAACTTTTTCAAGAATCTGTTTGTTCTGTTTTTTACCTACAAGGAAATCAACTTCCAATAACAGTTCGTTGCCCGGAATGCTTCTGTCTACGAAACCTAAATCCTGAGGAATGATCTCGTTGAATAAGAAACGTCCAAGTGTAGATTCTACATTTCCTGTAAGTGTCTCGCCGTTTGGCATTGTCTTTGTCACACGTACTTTGATACGTGAATGAAGTGTGATAACTCCATTTTCATATGCAAGGATTGCTTCGTTCAAGTTCTTGAAGAACTTGCCTTCTCCTTTTACTCCCGGTCTTTCCTGTGTCAGATAGTAGATACCAAGAACCATATCCTGTGAAGGAACAGCTACCGGACCACCGTCAGACGGTTTCAGTAAGTTGTTCGGAGATAACAGTAAGAAACGGCACTCTGCCTGAGCTTCTACGGAAAGTGGAAGATGGACAGCCATCTGGTCACCGTCGAAGTCGGCATTGTATGCAGTACATACAAGTGGGTGAAGCTTAATCGCCTTACCTTCTACCAGAATCGGTTCAAATGCCTGAATACCGAGTCTGTGGAGGGTAGGGGCACGGTTTAACATAACCGGATGCTCTTTGATAACATCTTCTAATACATCCCAAACTTCTGTCTGAAGTCTCTCTACCATTTTCTTTGCATTTTTAATATTATGAGCAGTACCATTTGCCACTAATTCTTTCATAACGAATGGCTTGAACAGCTCGATTGCCATCTCTTTCGGAAGACCACACTGGTAAATCTTAAGTTCCGGTCCTACTACGATAACGGAACGTCCTGAGTAGTCAACACGTTTTCCAAGTAAGTTCTGACGGAAACGTCCGGACTTACCTTTCAACATATCAGACAATGATTTTAACGCTCTGTTACCAGGTCCTGTTACCGGACGACCGCGACGACCATTGTCGATCAATGCATCAACAGCTTCCTGAAGCATTCTCTTTTCATTACGAACGATAATGTCCGGCGCTCCAAGCTCTAACAGTCTTCTCAGGCGGTTATTTCTATTGATGATTCTTCTATACAGATCATTCAAGTCAGATGTTGCAAAACGTCCACCATCCAACTGTACCATCGGACGCAAATCCGGTGGGATGACCGGAATGACTGTCATGATCATCCATTCCGGTTTGTTTCCTGAACCACGGAAAGCTTCCACTACTTCAAGACGTTTTACGATTCTGGCTCTCTTTTGTCCTGTAGCGCCTTTTAAGCCTGCCTGCAGTTCTTCATATTCTTTATCAAGATCAATTGCCTGTAAGAGTTCCTGAATGGATTCCGCTCCCATACCTACACGGAAAGCGCTTCCCCATTTTTCTCTTGCTTCCTGATACTCTTGCTCTGACAATACTTGTTTGTACTGTAAATCTGTCTCACCTTTGTCTAATACGATATAAGATGCAAAGTATAATACTTTTTCCAGTGTTCGCGGTGATAAATCAAGGATCAATCCCATACGGCTTGGGATTCCTTTGAAATACCAAATATGTGATACCGGCGCAGCAAGATCGATGTGTCCCATACGTTCACGACGAACACTTGCCTTTGTTACTTCAACACCACATCTGTCACACACAACACCTTTGTAGCGGATTTTTTTGTATTTACCACAGTGACATTCCCAGTCTTTGCTAGGTCCAAAGATCTTTTCACAGAAAAGTCCGTCCTTTTCCGGTTTTAAAGTTCTATAGTTGATTGTCTCTGGTTTTGTTACTTCGCCTCTTGACCATTCCAAGATTTTTTCAGGTGACGCCAAACCGATTTTGATCGCATCAAAAGTCATCGGCTGGTATGCTGGTTCATTATTTGTTACTGGCATTATTGGCAATCCTCCTATTCTTCGTCTAACATATCGTCAAAATCGATATCATCCGGTTCATCAAATTCATCTTCCTCTACATCCACAAGTTCCTCGCCTGCAAATTCCTGCTGACTGAAACCATGTTCTCCATAAGATTCATTCTCAGAATTGTATCTTCTGTCTCCTTCAATAATTGAATGTAAATCTGTTTCACCGTAATCGATTGTCTCCATAATCTCAACTTCTGTCTGATCTTCACGCAATACTCTCACGTCAAGTCCCAGTGACTGAAGTTCTTTCAGGAGTACCTTGAATGATTCCGGAATACCTGGTTCCGGTATATTGTCACCTTTGATGATTGCCTCGTATGTCTTCACACGACCAACAACATCATCGGATTTTACAGTTAAGATCTCCTGCAGTGTATATGATGCACCGTATGCTTCCAGTGCCCAAACTTCCATCTCTCCGAATCTCTGTCCACCGAACTGTGCCTTACCACCTAACGGCTGTTGTGTTACCAGTGAGTAAGGACCAGTAGAACGCGCATGGATCTTGTCGTCTACTAAGTGGTGCAGTTTCAGATAGTGCATGTGTCCAATTGTAACAGGGCTGTCAAAATACTCTCCCGTACGTCCATCACGGAGACGAACTTTACCGTCACGTGACAGCGGAACACCTTTCCACAATTTTCTGTGTTCTCTGTTGTCTGATAAATACTGTAATACTTCCGGAAGTAATTCTGCTCCATGTTTCTTTTCGAATTCTTCCCATTCAAGGTTTACATAGTCATTTGCCAGATCTAATGTATCCATAATATCGATCTCGTTCGCACCGTCAAATACCGGTGTTGCGATATTAAATCCAAGTGCTTTCGCTGCAAGACTCAAGTGAATCTCAAGCACCTGTCCGATGTTCATACGTGAAGGCACACCAAGCGGGTTCAACACGATATCAAGCGGACGTCCGTTTGGAAGGAACGGCATATCTTCTACCGGAAGTACACGGGAAACAACACCCTTGTTACCGTGACGACCAGCCATCTTATCACCTACAGAAATCTTTCTCTTCTGTGCGATATAGATGCGAACTGCCTGATTCACTCCAGGTGAAAGCTCATCTCCGTTCTCTCTTGTAAATACTTTTGCATCTACAACAATACCATATTCTCCGTGAGGTACTTTCAGGGAAGTATCTCTTACTTCTCTCGCCTTCTCACCAAAGATGGCACGAAGAAGTCTCTCTTCTGCTGTCAGCTCTGTCTCTCCCTTCGGAGTTACTTTACCAACTAAGATATCTCCGGCACGAACCTCGGCACCGATGCGGATGATACCTCTGTCATCCAGATCTTTCAATGCATCATCACCGACACCCGGAATATCACGTGTGATCTCTTCAGGTCCTAATTTCGTGTCACGTGCTTCTGCCTCATATTCTTCAATATGGATTGATGTATACACATCATCCTGTACTAATCTTTCACTCAGTAATACAGCATCCTCGTAGTTGTAACCTTCCCATGTCATGAAACCGATCAGCGGATTCTTACCAAGAGCCATTTCACCGTTAGATGTCGAAGGACCATCTGCGATCACCTGTCCGGCTTCTACTTTCTCCCCTTTGACAACGATTGGTCTCTGGTTGTAGCAGTTGCTCTGGTTACTACGTAAGAATTTTGTTAATTTATATGTTTTCTTTGTTCCATCATCATGTTTAACAACGATCTCTTTTGAAGTAGAACGCTCGATCACACCAGCCTGCTCTGCCACGATACATACACCAGAGTCTACTGCTGCTGTTGTCTCGATTCCCGTACCGACTACCGGAGCCTCTGTCATCATAAGCGGTACTGCCTGACGCTGCATGTTGGATCCCATAAGAGCACGAGTAGGGTCATCGTTCTCAAGGAAAGGAATCAATGCTGTCGCTACAGAGAATACCATCTTCGGAGATACGTCCATGTAGTCAAACGCTGTTCTTTCATATTCCTGTGTCTCTTCACGGTAACGACCCGCAACATTCTTATGAATGAAGTGTCCTTCTTCATCAAGCGGCTCATTCGCCTGTGCCACATGGTAGTTATCTTCTTCATCCGCTGTCATGTAGACTACTTCATCTGTTACGACAGGATTCTTCGGATCTGCTTTGTCAATCTTACGGTATGGCGCTTCAATAAAACCATACTCATTAATTCTCGCATAAGTAGCCAGCGAGTTGATCAGACCGATGTTCGGACCTTCAGGGGTCTCAACCGGACACATTCTTCCATAGTGAGAATAGTGAACGTCACGCACCTCGAATCCGGCTCTGTCTCGCGAAAGACCACCTGGACCAAGTGCAGATAAACGTCTCTTATGTGTCAACTCACCAAGCGGGTTGTTCTGATCCATGAACTGTGACAACTGTGAAGAACCAAAGAATTCTTTTACAGCTGCTGTTACCGGCTTGATATTGATCAATGACTGTGGTGAAACTCCTTCTAAATCCTGAGTTGTCATTCTCTCACGAACCACTCTCTCTAATCTTGACAGACCGATTCTGTACTGGTTCTGAAGCAATTCGCCAACCGCACGGATACGTCTGTTACCTAAGTGGTCGATGTCATCATCTGTTCCCATTCCATATTCCAAATGGATATTGTAGTTAATAGAAGCTAAAATATCTTCTTTTGTAATATGTTTTGGAATCAATTCATGTATATTTTTATGGATCTCTTCTTTTAATTCGTCAATGTCCCCAGCTGTTTCTTCCAATAATCCAGCAAGTACCGGATAGTACACTGCCTCTGTTACGCCAACTTCTTCCGGATCGATATCTACAACTGCTCCTAAATCTACCATCATATTAGAAAGCACTTTGATATTACGTTCCTCACCGTCTACGTCAATCCATACATATGGAACAGCCGCATTCTGGATTGCTGTCGCTTTTTCTCTCGATAATTTCTCACCTTTTTCAGCAATCACTTCACCTGTGATGGCATTCACAACATCCTCTGCCAACACCTGACCTGTGATACGGTTCTGAAGCGCTAACTTCTTATTGAATTTGTAACGTCCTACTTTTGCAAGATCATAACGTCTTGCATCAAAGAACATACTTGTGATAAGACTCTCTGCGCTGTCCACTGCAAGAGGCTCACCCGGACGAATCTTTTTGTATAACTCTAACAGACCTTCCTGATAATTCTCAGCAACGTCCTTTCCAAAGCTTGCTAAAATCTTAGGTTCCTCACCGAATAATTCTAAGATCTCTGGATTTGTTCCGATACCAAGTGCACGAATCAACACTGTAATCGGTACTTTTCTTGTTCTATCAACACGAACGTAAAATACGTCATTCGAATCTGTCTCATACTCCAGCCATGCACCACGGTTCGGGATTACTGTAGAAGAATATAATTCTTTTCCCACCTTATCATGTGCAATTGCATAGTAGATTCCAGGAGAACGAACTAACTGGCTTACGATAACACGCTCGGCACCATTGATAACAAAAGTACCTGTCGCTGTCATAAGCGGAAGATCTCCCATGAAAATCTCGTGCTCGTTAATTTCATCTGTTTCTTTATTATAAAGTCTTACTCTCACTTTCAAAGGTGCCGCGTAAGTCGCATCACGCTCTTTGCATTCTTCAATCGTGTACTTCACATCATCTTCGCATAGTGTAAAATCTACGAACTCAAGGCTCAGATGACCGCTGTAGTCAGAGATTGGTGAAATATCTTCAAATACTTCTTTTAATCCGGCGTCCAAAAACCACTGATAAGAATCTTTCTGAACTTCAATTAAATTCGGCATCTGCAATACTTCTTTTTGCCTTGCATAGCTCATACGCGAACTTTTTCCGTTTGTGATGGGACGAATTCTGTTTTTCTCCATTGACGTTTCACTCCTCGTATATATATTTTTCTGGGTTACATTGCATTCAATAGTCCATACTACTCCACAATAGTGCATCTTTAACCCTATCATAAAAAAACAGGCTTGTCAATCATTTTTTTCAAAAAAAATAAAGCGGAAAATCCGCCTTACTTTTTTTCTTCAATTGTGCCATAATACTTGCCGTATTTGCCACTATAGTATCCATATCCTTTTCTATCCACTTTATTCAACACAACTCCCAAAATGTTGCATCCACTGCCTTCCATTTTCTTCTTCACATCTTGAATCTGTCTGTACTTCACTTTTCCAGCTTCCACAACGATCACTGCTCCATCACATTCCTTCGCAACAATCGCACCATCAATAACAAGTCCAAGCGGCGCCGTATCTAAAATAATATAGTCATAGACATCTTTCAGCGATTCTATCATCTTATGAAAACGCTCTCCTGATAGCAATTCCGTCGGATTCGGAGTCGCCGGTCCCGCAATGGCAACATGCAGTTTCGAAACATTCGTTGCACAAATCACATCCGCAAGCTGACACTGTCCCGACAGAAAATGAGACATACCATACTTCACATTCTCCATCTCATATCTTGTAATCATCACTGATTTTCTCAAATCCAAATCTATCAATAAAACTTTCTTATTTAACTTGGCAAGAGAACGTGCAAGATTCATAGAAGTCTCTGTCTTACCTTCTCCCGGAATGGTACTTGTCACTACAATTACTTTCTTATCCACACCACAAAACAGCAAGTTCGTTCTAAGCGTCTTCAGTTCCTCTTCTGTTGTATAATCCATTTCTTCTACATTAATATTTACTTTATTCATTCTCTCTCTCCTGTTTTCATGACTTTTTCAGCAGTGCTTGCGGATTGCCGAAAAATAACTCCTGTGCATATTTCTCTCCCATCTTTTTGACCACATAGGAACGACACAATTCTAAATTAGGTGCTCTCCTCTGACTGTCGTGCGCATCACTTCCTATAAAATGGATCTGTTCATTCTTAAGTAACCTTCTGGAAATCATCTTTAGTTTCCAGCCCTGCTCTCCCAAAAGTGCTCCCGCATCCACCTGTATCCATGCTCCGAGTTCGATCAACTCCTCAACTAACGCCTTCTTATCCACCACAGCACGATACCTTTCTACATGTGCGATAATAGGCCTAAATCCTGCTTTCACCAACTCGTAAATCCAGTTTCTGATCTGCACGAAGTTGTGCCTTGATGAAAATTCCACCAGCACAAACTTTCCTCCATTCATCCTGAATCTTTTATTTTCCGTAAACTCTTTTACCATCTCAGAATTCGCATGATACTCGCACCCTAAGTGCACCTTCATATCAATTCCGAGCGTTTCTATCTCTCGCCTGACATAGTCCGCTCTTTTTTTTACAAGTTGCTCAGTTGGCTCAAACATCCCTTTCCGATAATGCGGTGTCATCACAATGTGTCTCACACCACTTTTATACTCCATCAAAAGCAACTCTCTTACATCTTTTTTTGTTCTAGCACCATCATCTACCCCAGGTATGATATGACAGTGCATATCAATCATCTCTGGCATAACCCTTCTCCCACAATTCAGAAAAATCTCTTCTTCCTAGGCCGCCCTAACAAGAAGAGATTCTCAACTCTATACCACTCTTAACAAAACTATTTTACAAATGCTTTCTTTCTCAGCACTGCTGCCCCAAGCACTGCCACGATTACCACAGCGCCAACTGCTGGAACTGCTGTATTCTCTCCTGTCTCCGGTGATGTCACAGCTGATGAAGAAGTATTCTTATCAACTACAAATGCAACCGGTGATAACGAATCGAAAGTTGCTGTGATTGTTCCATTACCCGCTTTAGAAGGCTCCACCTGCCAAGCACCATCTACATAATGAAGTACTGCTACTTTTGTTGTAGACAAAACACCAGGTACTTTGAATGTAATTGTTAATGGAAATTCCACTAAACTTGCATCCCCAACAATTACTACATCACGCACATCAATCACTTCCATACCATCAACATATGCGCTTCCAAGAACTGCTTTTAAAGCGGATACATCTTTGATCTCTTCTGCCAAATGCTTATATTCTTCCGGAAGTGCCTGCACATCTATCTCTACTGATCTACCATTCTTATCTACTGCCTGTAGTGCCTCTGTCACAATTCCATCTGTCGAAGGACTGTCTGCTGCGACTGCCTGAAAGCCCATCATTAAAACAAGTGACATTGCTATGATTGCTCCAAATATTTTCTTTTTAAATATCTTCATGTTAATTTCCCTCCATCATATTATCGTTTTCGAACTTACACAATTACAGTATAGCATCATTCTACCGGTTTGTAAAATAGTTTTATCACTAAATCCCGCAATTTTTCATTGTCCACAATGAACTCATCATGCTCTTCTCCCTGTTTTACTTCCCCTGGAACTTTTTCAATCGTCTCCTTCATCTCATAGGATTTCATCCGTTCCATCTCGTCTACTGATAAATCCATTGTAATATATTCCTTAGCTCCTTCCAGCAGTTGGCGATACCAGCCTGTATCCTTCCCCTGCATCTGTCTTGCTAACGCTTCCATAAATTGCGCCTGTCGCTCCATACGCTGTGTATTGCTGCCAGATACATTCACATCCCTGTATCTGACATATTTCTCAGCCTGTTCTCCTGCAAGCACAATGGTCTCCCCAGCTTTGAACGCCGGATCAATATCCGTGTAATCCTCCGGAACTGTAAGCGTCACTCCTCCCATCAGATTTGTTATGTCAGCAATTCCATCCACACCCAGCGCCAAATACGAATCAATCGGGATCTCATACAGCAGCTCCGAAACAGACGTCATCATCATACGGCAGCTCTTCTTCTTGCCATCGCCATAAGCATATTGGAGTGAAATCTGTCCTCGCTCTGTGGAGAGATATTCTCCATTCATATCATATATATCAATGTCTGTCATGGCATCTCGCGGAATCTGCAGCAATGTCGTCGTCTTATTCTCCCGATCCATGCTCAAAAGAATCAGCGTGTCCGCCTGTCCACCTTGTCCAACCTCTGTCTCTGTCATCTCCTGGGATTTGTCCACACCTATAAAAAGCATGTTCTTCAAATGATAATTATACTCATATCGTTTCCCTTTATACGTAATATAAGACTCATCTTCATACTCTTCTGTATTTTCCTTTGCTGTCTCCTTTGCCGCATATTTTTTCCAAATGCCATATCCAAAAAGTCCGACCAGCAAAACCACTGCTATCACTATCATAATCGCTATTATCTTTTTACGCTTACTCATCAATCTCTACCGCCTCCACAAGAAAACGTTTATCCGGCTGCCCACCAATACAGGTACTCAGTGTGATGATATGGCTGTTCTCATCCACTTCCACTCCGCTTCGGAACTGATTCTTCAAGCTGCGCGATTCACTGAGTGATTCCAGAAATGCTTTTCTGTCACTGATGTTATTATTATCGAAGCTGTACATCAAATGCCGATTATCATAGACGACCGCCGCAAAAATCTGATACGTCTTGCACTCATTCTCCGTATAAATCGTAACCTTATCATGCTGTTCAAAAAAATCAGCATCTTCAAACTTGTGTAAATCTTTGAACATGGAACCGTCTTTCATATCATGTCCATATATCACTGTATTAAAATCAGAAAAGTCTTTTGCATTCACTTTTTCCGTGTAAATTGATCCCGGATAGCCTTCCTGACCGTCGATTGTGTGGTTCAGGTAATACGAATCATCGTCCGCACTTTGAACAATCGGATAATTCACATTCGTATCCGGAATCTCAATCCATGCATAAATATCCGGGTTCGTCTCTTTCAATGACGCAAAATCAATTGGAATCTCATCCTCTGCGTCTTCTTCCTGTTTTTTTTCTTCCACTTGCTTTTGTACTTTCTGATACACATCCTCGTTCTTGTCTTTTCTAAAATAGTAGATGGCAATATATGCAAGTCCCAAGACGCAAACCACAATGCACAGCCAAAACAGTATTTTCCCTACTCTTTTTTTCATTCATATACTCCCTTCTGAAGACATATTTAAAATCCATATACCTTCCCTTGGAAAAGTATATGGATCCCATAATTCTTTAACTAACTCTTTTTCTTCTCTTTTTACGTCTCTCAGGAAATGCCGCTAATGTGTTCACACCTAAATACTTCCTCACATCATCTTCATCCTTCACTGTATCATCCAACATATAGAGTAAGACAATCGCTGCAATGGCTAAAGCCACTCCAATCAGTCCACCCATCATAATATTTTTACTTAGGTTCGGACTTACAGGCGCCACCGGCTTCACTGCGCTTTCCATCAGATTCGGTTGATCTGTATCCATGACTTTCGCCACCTGCTTTGCAACTACATCCGCCATCGTATTGGCAATGTCCTTTGCCAGTTGTGCATCTTCATTCGTCGCTGTCACTTTCAGCATATGCGATCCCGTCGGATTCTCAATGACAACACTTCCTGCAAGCATCTCAGAAGTCACACCATCTCCAACCTTCTCAGCTGCCTCTTCCAATACCGGACGGCTCTTCGCCAAAAGTAAAAAATCCGCCGTCAACTGCTCACTCAAAGACAGACTGATTCCGCTCCCAGATACATTCGTCGTACTTGATAAAATATAAATTGTCGAGGAAGCCGAATACTGTGGTGTCACAAAAAATTTTGTATATACACCAAGAGCTCCTGCTCCGATAATACCGCATAATACAATCAGCCACCATTTTCTCAACATAACATGTATTATTTCCAGTAAATCAATCTGCCCCTCTTCTTGATTCTCATATTGTTCCTGCATACTATCTCCTCATATGTTCATATTAATCGTTTCTTATTCATTCTAGCACAAAAAACTTTTCAATACAATATGGTAAATTCCAAGGAAAAATCACTTCTTCCTGCGCTTTTTCAGCCATGTTGCAAAATAATAAGCCCCAAAACCAATTTCCGCTCCCAGTACATTTCCAAGCATATCATCCACCTCGAACATCCCTATGTGCATCACACCTTGAGTCGTTTCGATCAAAATCGAAATCATAAACGCGGTTAAAACAACTTCTTTATTTTTTTCAAAATGTTTGAAACACAGTGGCAGCATCGCTCCTAACAACACAAACATCAAAACATTCATAATAATTTGAAGCTGTATTTCCACATTCCCTTGTCCAAATGCCTTCACATAAGACTCAAACGGCAAAAAACTTACTTTACGTTCCCCTCCGGGACTTCTTCCGTATAATGTCATGACAAAAATAAATCCAACTTCCAAAGATAGGAGCAAACCACATATTAGTGATTTGCACGGCTTATCATCATATCTTGTATATCCCTTTTTCATCAGCAGCCAAAAAATTCCTTCCAGCAACAGACCTATGACAAGAATGGGAATCACGCGTTGTATATTGAGTCTTATATATGCCTGCGCATAAATCAGCAATTCTTTCATACGTCTATCTTCTCCTTTACATGAGCAGGCAGATCAATATTTTCTATTGCAAACACCTTCATCTCTTCAAGTTTCTCTGATGAAATCATATTCTCCCGCAGCTTATCTTCAAGCGACAGCAGTAAAAATACAAGCGCTTTTTCTCTCTTTCCTACAACTTCTTCCCGATTCCACCACTCAATCGCACCGTCCAGATTCTCCTCTATCTTCCGAATCTCACATTGCGCATTTCCCCAATCGCCCTGCTCCACAAGCGTCAGCGCCTTATTGATGTGATATATCGCATCTCCCATCATCCAGTCAATTCGCTCCAAAACATCTAAGACAGATATGTTTAGTTCCGAACCCTCTCCTCTGCGCGCCACAAAACAGATATTGAGCAGTGCGGGATTGTATTTTCCCTCAAATATCTGGTCAAAACACTCTGACGCTTCAAAAAGCAGGTCTTTACAGACATCTTTTTCTAGATGAATATAGGCTTCCACCGCCTCATGTATTTTATCTGCAGCCTGCTTATACTCTCTGTACTTTTCGTGTTCTTCCAAATATTTTTCATATTCTCTCTGGTCTAGTTCACTCACATAACTTTCATTAAAATAAATCCATTCTTCATACAATTTACTTTTCTCGCATACTCGAGTCGCTTTTTTGCAGATTTCCTGCTTTTCATATAAATTCTCTACGTGGGCAACATAAATTTGCAGCATCCTTACGACATTCTTTACAATCAGCGGACAGCCTCCCTCTTTCTCACATAGTTGTATCGCATATTCTATATATTTGCGGTCCACATGCTCTTTTAACTTCAAACGTTCACAGACAACTGTAATCACCAAATGTGCATAGTCCAAACATCCTCTGCAATTTTGAATTTCTTCCATATCATATTCTTGAACAGTCTCCGAGGCAATTTTGATTCTATTTCCGGTGTCTGTTTCTTCATCAGCCTGCATCCTGTATACCCTAATCAATAAGTGTGAAGGTAAGTTTTTCTCTCTTATCTGTGAAATGACATCTTCTATTGCAAATCCACCATCCGCCTTCTCCTCATAGATTTCAATAAGAATAGCATAAAAATATTCTAAAATTTTCTCATTTTCCGCATACATTGCCCGGATAGTACACAGCAAATTCTTATGTTCCTCCGTCAGTGTTCCCTGTAGCTTTATCTGCCAATAGACTGCATTTAATACTAATCTCGCGATTTTTTCATTGCCCAGCTCTCGACTTCCGGATGTAACAACTTCATTTAAAAGATTTTTTTGCTCCTCGCCATCGACCAATTCTGACTTTGCCCCCAAAATAAGAAGTCGCTGCTCTTCCAGACAAGCAATTCCAAGCATCTTGTCAAATACATGTATGAGTTTTTCTTTCCCAAAATCTTTTCCGGGGTATGGCATCGCCCCAAAATCTTTTTCAAATATTTTGCCATCTCTTCTTCCGAAATATCTTTTTTCTTTGCAGTAAGTAAATTCAAAACCACATCCAAAAACGCAAGCTGATCACTCATATCTTCAATTCTGTTTTGACTTGGAACCATTGGCATAATCACGCCCGAAAGAATATGTTCCAAATCATCTGCAGGAATAAACATATAGTCCATCTTTTTCAAAATACTTGTTGTACCTACAATATCTTTTCTAGCAGCCGACTCATCCAACAAAATAATATTTTTTTCAATATCCCCCAAGTGCTCCTCTACATAATCCAAACGGCGCTTCCATGACTTTGTCGGGAAAATTTCTATCTTCTCAGGTAAAAATCCATCAATCAAGTCGATATAATATTGAATCGGATTGCTGAACAAGTTCGGGGATTTAAAACCAAATCGAGCGATGAGCGCCGACAGAACATCCTCAGCCGGTAGCGCTGTATCTTCCGCTTTATCGTCTATTCTGTTTTCAATCTCACTTCGCATATCCATTTTCTTCTCCGCAAAACAAACACAACCTCTTCGTTCTCCTTAAGCCACTCCGGAAGTTTTTCATAATCTTTTCCTGAATAACAAAACCAGATCAATTTATAGGGCAGCGCCGCATACTCCAAACGCTCTTTGAATTTTGACATGATCACATCATCTTCCCAACCACTATATCCGATGACAATCGGTGACTTTGTTTTCAAAAACTCTTCAATCGTTCCCGCTGTTGTTTTGATTCCCTGTCCCTGCGCAATTTTCGCAATCTCACTCTCCAAATTGCAGCAGTCATAAAATTCGTACGTTCCGTGGACATGCATAATCTGAACTGTTTTTGAATTTGCATTCAAGGCAATATTGTCCAACATATTATTCGCTGAAAACACATCATAGTTTCCAAGCAAATTCAGACTTTTGAGCAGATGATTATCAAAATTCGGTGTGATTGCCGTCGTCGCAATTGTCTTTATGTTCAAAATTTGCGCTAGCAAAAGATTACTCATGGAAATTCTGGAATTATTCATAATACTTTTTAAATACTGCTGCCTGTGAATTTTATTTTTGTATGCCTGCTCAAACCAATAAGAATAATATTTCGCGCTATTTTCTCCCAGTCTCTCTGCCGTATCGCATATCCTTTGCAGCTTTTCTTCGTCTCCCTGACATAACTGTTCCACTTTCTTTTTACATTGGTCGATAATGCCATTCGCAGTCAAGATTTCCGGTGCTGAAATCCCCGCTCCCACAATAAACAGATATGGGCAGCCCGATTCCATCTCCCGCCCTATCTCCACCGTCTCCCATATTAAATTGATTGCCTCTCGTAAACTAAGTATTTTTCCCATTTGGATTTTCCTTCTCTCTTCGTACATTCCAAAACTGTTCTATAAAAATAATTTTAGCAAATTCTTCCTCATATAACCAGCCTTATTTTTATTCTAACCACTATAGAATTCCTCTGTCTTTTCTCTGAATATTTGCCTGAATTGGCATTGACTTGTTTCTTCCAAGCAGCTTCGACCAGAATGGCTTAAGCTGCTTAAGATTTGATCCGGCTTAACCGAAAATAGATTTTACAATGAAATTTTCTCTTCAAACTCTTCCAACGATTTTGATTGAAATGCCAGCTGTGTCCATTGCTTCAACACTTCAAAGTCTTCTTCCTTCTCAATGCGCTCACACAGCGACTCCTGAACCGTTCCAAGATTTTTCAAATACAAAAGTAATGTGCTTTTCGCATTTTCAAGTCGCAATGCAAGACCTTCTGCACGTCCTTCCGCAATGCCCTCTGCGCGTCCTTCTGCGCGTTCGTCTCTCAACATCTCTTCAAAAATCATAAAGCGTTCCTCCATCTCCCGGTTTGATTTGACCTCGTGAATAAATTTCTGAAGTCTCTCCACATATGAATCGTGGAATTCTCTCTCACTTCCATCAACATCCTCCCGTATGTAATGCAGAAGTGTTACCAGTTCTTTCGGAACCTCGCCTTCATTCTTTCCATGTGTATTTAAAAATACAACGGTTCTCCCATCCTCAAACTCCGCTTCGGCAGACTCTTCGCATTTGATCCGCAAAGTATAACGATATTTCCCTTCTCCAATAGGATCAAAATCGCAAATGAATATCACATATGTATTCGGAAGTTCCGCATAATCCTCTCCTGCCAGTAACATCTCCATGTCCATCTGGCTTTGGTAATAACGACTCCGCTTTCCAAGTGCCGGCTTTTTCTGTACCTGCATCTCTACATTATAGCGAGTCTGATTTTCATCTTTTGCATACACATCGAGCCGCACTCCTTTGTACTCCGGATGATAGACAATGCTCTTTTCTTTGCTGATTTCCACATGATCGATTGGAATCTGCAAAACTCTTTCTAAAAGTCCCTTGCAGTTCTCCTCGTCCATCATCACTGCGCCAAACATGAAATTATCTTTGATTGTGAGTTCCTTCAACTGTTTTTTTCTTCTCATATGACTCCTCCATACTCAGAGGAATTCTATGAGATGATTGTAGCAGATTGGAACTTAGATAACTAGCTTTAATTTTATTTCTTTCAAAAAAATTATAATAGCTAAAGCTGCTTAAGATTTGATCCGACTTTACTGGAAATAGATTTTACAATGAAATTTTTTCTTCAAACTCTTCTAAAGATTTCGATTGGAACGCAATCTGCGTCCATCTCTTCAACACTTCCAGCTCTTGTTGGCTTTGAATCCGATCAGAAAGCGCTTTCGAAACTGTTCCAAGATTTTTCAAATACAAAAGTAATGTTTCTTTGCTTTCTTCCGTACGTCCTTCTGCACGTCCTTCTGCGCGTCCTTCTGCGCGTTCATCTCTCAACATCTCTTCAAAAATCATAAAGCGTTCCTCCATCTCCCGGTTTGATTTGACCTCGTGAATAAATTTCTGAAGTCTCTCCACATATGAATCGTGGAATTCTCTCTCACTTCCATCAACATCCTCCCGTATGTAATGCAGAAGTGTTACCAGTTCTTTCGGAACCTCGCCTTCATTCTTTCCATGTGTATTTAAAAATACAACGGTTCTCCCATCCTCAAACTCCGCTTCGGCAGACTCTTCGCATTTGATCCGCAAAGTATAACGATATTTCCCTTCTCCAATAGGATCAAAATCGCAAATGAATATCACATATGTATTCGGAAGTTCCGCATAATCCTCTCCTGCCAGTAACATCTCCATGTCCATCTGGCTTTGGTAATAACGACTCCGCTTTCCAAGTGCCGGCTTTTTCTGTACCTGCATCTCTACATTATAGCGAGTCTGATTTTCATCTTTTGCATACACATCGAGCCGCACTCCTTTGTACTCCGGATGATAGACAATGCTCTTTTCTTTGCTGATTTCCACATGATGGATTGGAATCTGCAACACTCTTTCCAAAAGTCCCTTGCAATTGTCCTCATCCATCATCACTGCACCAAACATGAAATTATCTTTGATCGTGAGTTCCTTCAACTGTTTTTTTCTTCTCATATGACTCCTCCATACACAGAGGAATTCTATGAGATGATTGTAGCAGATAAAAGCATAGATAGCCAGTATGATTTCTGAATTAATTTTTTCAAAAAAAATGATTCAGCAAATGGCATATTATACTAATCTTATGTTATACAAGATCAGATATCAAATACATAAGCCAATTTGATTCCCTACAATAACTTCTAATATTTTATCAACAATAATTCTCTTAAATCTCTTATCATCATTTCATAACTGCCTTTTAATGGCTCAAAATATTTGTATATATAAATCCAACCCGTAATCAAACCAACAAACATTAGTAAAAGCACAGCAAGAAGTATCCATGCATTAAAATTTATTCCTAATATCCCCAGATTTTGAAAAGAAATTGTCAAAATTCCTGCACATGCCGAAAAAAACAGTAATATAATCTTCTTCCGTTCTTTTTCTTCTTGATTCTTTCCAGTTACATATTCATGTTATAATTTTTATTAGTTTCTCATATACTCTCTATATATCCACACACTTGCCGCAACCGGTGGAGTTACCCTCATGCGTTTTGCCCTATCATTTTCCATTTGTGGAACTTCAATTAAATTGTTCTTTATTTTCGCCTCTTTTAGTTGCTGCCAAGAAATAAATCCTATTCTCTTATTAACTGAATTCACTCCATTTTTTACATTTTTATTAAATTGTGTTTTTATCTCTCTAGAACTCAACTTACTCTCTATATGAACTAACAATTGTGGTTTTCCCCCTTCAACCCAGTCCCGATAAAACGCCAATGTATTTTCTTTCATATCAAATTTATCTAGTATTATATTAATCTCATCTTCTATTAGTTTTCTGATACTTTTTTCTAAAACATCTATCGTAAATCTTTTCGGATTTGCTTTGCAATCGTTCGCTACTATAGCAGTGCCAAATGAAATGCTATGTTTCTTCTTAGATATCGAAACATCTTTTCCGCGCAAGATATAAAGAATATAATTATCACTGGTTTTCACAATTACATTTACACCTAAATGGTTAGAAAAAGGCATATCTTCTAAAGGATAAATTCTTTCCTCCATTGTAAATATCTTGCGTAGCGAAAGACCATCTTTCCAAAGATAATCCATTGCCCTATTTGTTGCAAGTGATTCAAAAAATGTTGTCCGTGATGTATACAATTTGATTTTTTCCTGCGGTTCATTTAAACTCTCATCTTCTTTTTCCCAACGGTCTACACGAATCAAGTAGTTGTTATATGTATGCGATTCACCATGAGCCAATATATTTTCTTCAAAATGATGCGCAATCTTTATAAATGCAAAATAATTTGACGAATTGTTTTGCCCCTACTTTCTCCAAACCATTTTATTCACAATTCCTGTATAGCTCTGAATAATCTTTACAACCTTTGCAGAGACCTTTTCTTCTATGTAAGCTGGAACAGACATCCCATAGTCTCCAGCCCTATTCATAGTTACAGCAATTTCAACAGCCTGTATAAGGGACTCTCCATCTATTCCAGCTAATACAAATATTCCCTTGTCAAGTGCTTCTGGTCGTTCTGTTGATGTTCGAATGCAAACTGCTGGAAATGGATGGCCAACTGATGTGAAAAAACTAGCCTCTTCCGGTAAAGTCCCCGAATCTGACACTACAGTAAAAGCATTCATTTGCAAACAATTATAATCATGAAACCCAAATGGCTCATGTAGAATTACACGGGAATCCAATTGAACCCCCGAAGATTCTAAACGCTTTCGCGAACGAGGATGGCAAGAATATAAAATTGGCATATCATATTTTTCTGCGATTATGTTAATGGCATTAAAAAGGGGGAAAAAATTCTTTTCTATATCAATATTTTCCTCTCGATGAGCTGAAAGGAGAATATATTTCCCTTTTTCAATTCCAAGTCTAGCATGTATATCTGATGATTCTATTTTTTTTAGATTTTTATGAAGAACTTCCGCCATAGGAGAACCTATTACATAAATTCTTTCCTTAGGAAATCCACATTCCACCAAGTAACTCCTTGCCTGTTCTGAATAAGCTAAATTTACATCTGAAACAATATCCACAATCCGTCTATTCACCTCTTCTGGAATGCACTCATCCTTACATCTGTTTCCTGCTTCCATATGAAAAATAGGAATATGGAGTCGCTTTGCCCCAATTACAGAAAGACAAGAATTCGTATCTCCAAGAACAAGCACAGCATCTGGTCTAATTATTTCCATTAATTTATAAGATTTCGAAATAATATTGCCTATAGTCTCTCCAAGATTCTCTCCTACTACATCTAAATAAATTTCAGGATCTTCTATGCCTAAGTCCTTGAATAGTAAACCATTTAAACTATAATCATAATTTTGCCCCGTATGAGCAAGGATAGTATCAAAATATTTCCGACATTTTTTTATTACTGTTGATAGACGTATAATTTCCGGTCTAGTGCCTACAATAATTAAAAGTTTTAACTTTCCATTGTCTTTAAAAAATATTTTTTTCTCCATCTTGCTTCTCTAACCTTCTACTCTTTCAAAAAATGTGTCTGGATGCTTTGGATCAAACTGCTCATTTGCCCACATCACTGTCACTAGATTTTCTGAATCTGACAAGTTGATAATATTGTGAGTATATCCTGGGAGCATATGAATCGCTTCTATTTTATCCCCTGAAACTTCAAAATTTCTTATCGGATAAGGATTTCCGCTCTCATCCACACCAATTTTTCGCTCTTGAATAAGACCATGTCCTGATACAACAATAAAAAATTCCCATTTACTATGATGCCAATGCTCTCCTTTAACAATACCCGGTTTGCTAATATTTACAGAAAATTGTCCACAATTTACTGTTTTTAAAAGTTCTGTAAAACTTCCTCTTTCATCACAATTCATTTTCAAAGAAAACTTGGTTTTCTCTTCTGGAAGATATGACAAATATGTGGAATATAATTTCTTAGCAAAAGAATTATCTGCAATTTCTGGCATAATTAATGTTTCTGATTGAGCCTTAAAAGAATTCAATAATTCAATAATTTTACCAAGTGTTACTTTATATGTCATAGGTATATAACAATAACGTCCATTCGAATTTCCTATTGCTTCAACACCTTGAAATTCACAATGATTCTCTTTTCCTTCCAAAGCATCTATCATTTCATTTACAAGATCATCAATATAAAGAAGTTCCAATTCTACGGATGGATCATTCACTTGAATTGGCAAATCGTTTGCATAATTATTACAAAATGTAGCTACTGCAGAATTATAATTGGGACGACACCATTTACCAAATAAATTCGGAAAACGGTATATTAAAATCTTTGCTCCCGTCTCTTTCCCATATTCAAAAAATAGTTCTTCTCCTGCGAGCTTGGATTTACCGTATTCGGATCCTGCATATCTCCCAAGCAATGTAGCTTGAATAGAAGAAGCTAACATAACCGGACAATTATTTTTATGTTTTTTCAACAAATCCAAAAGTTTACTAGCAAAACCAAAATTTCCTTTCATAAACTCTTCGTTATTTTTAGGTCTATTCACTCCTGCCAAATTAAATACAAAGTCTGCTCTTTCACAATACTTATCCAACAACTCCAAATCTGTTTTTAAATCAAATTCAAAAATCTCGTCAATTTTCAAATTCGGGCGTGTTTTATCTTTATTTTGTTGTAAATTTTTTAATGATTCAACTAAATTTTTCCCTACAAATCCAGCTGCACCGGTAATTAAAATATTCATAATTTTGTATTCCTTTCACATCTAACATTCCCATCTGTATATTCAAAGTTTATATTATCTATTCTCCCACGCTTCAAGTTCTTCACGTATATAACTCAATTCCATTAATTTTTCTTTTACCTGTTCTACATTCCATAAGTCTGTATTATTAGAATTAAATTCTGTCAATTTATTTCTCTCAACATCTCCATCTTTGAAATATTTATCATAATTCAAATCTCTCTTATCACATGGCACACGATAGAAATTTCCCATATCGATTGCATTCGCACATTCTTCATTTGTAAGAAGTGTTTCATACATTTTCTCACCATGGCGAATGCCTATCACTTTAATCTCTTCTTCTGAATGGAACAATTCTTTTACTGCTTGTGCTAAAGTTTCGATTGTACAAGCTGGAGCTTTCTGCACCATAATATCTCCCGATTCAGCATTTTGAAATGCAAACACTACTAATTCCACAGCTTCTTCTAAACTCATTACAAAACGAGTCATCGATGGTTCTGTAATTGTGATCGGATTTCCTGCCTTTATTTGCTCAATCCATAGCGGTACTACAGAACCTCTTGAACACAATACATTTCCATATCTTGTACAGCAAATGCTTGTCTTTTCCGGAGATACTGTTCGTGATTTTGCGACGATAACTTTCTCCATCATGGCTTTTGAAGTTCCCATCGCATTGACCGGATATGCTGCTTTATCTGTCGACAGACAAATAACATTCTTTACTCCAGCTTCAATTGCAGCTGTCAATACATTCTCTGTTCCTAAAATATTAGTTTTTACTGCCTCAATTGGGAAAAATTCACATGAAGGTACTTGTTTTAATGCTGCTGCATGAAAAATATAATCTACATTATGCATCGCATTTCTTACAGATTGAATATCCCTAACATCACCTATATAAAATTTAATTTTATTACTCAATTCCGGATATTTTGCTTGATATTCATGACGCATATCATCCTGCTTCTTCTCATCTCTTGAGAAAATACGAATTTCTTTGATATCCGTATCAAGAAAACGATTTAAAACTGCATTACCAAATGAACCTGTTCCTCCTGTGATTAATAAAGTTTTTTTCTCAAACATTATATTTTCTCCTCTCTTTCTTTGAACTCTCTTTTTCTCTCTTATATTCTATGTAATCTTTTGCTACAGTTTGTCCCTTGCTCTTCTTTAGAAATCGAATTACTCTCCACAATTCAATTTCTATAAATTTTTTTATACCCACACTTTTTAAAAACCTTTTTTCTTGATACAAACCGCCATTTTGAGTAACCATTCGAACTTTATTCTTATCTTCCTTTGTATATATTCCTCTAACAGAATAATCTACATATATATCATGGTTTTCAAACAACTCTTTTACCGTATCAATTACCCATTTTCCTCTGAATATTCCCATTCCTTTTTCGTCAAATCCATAATCAATTGGCGAATTATTTGCACCTTCTAAAACATAAAAATCTAACTTTTCGTCAAAACTTCTTATATTCCCAATAGTTTCCCATTCCCATGGCGTTTCATGCTTCTTCCAAAATTTCAACAATTTTTCAGTTTTCCATACTGCTGCCTGAAAGTTAAATTTGTATTCACCATATACAGGTCTTTTTAGATATTGAGGATACTTTTCACTACGAATATTCAATTTATCTTTTACATTTTGAAAACTGAATACAACCGCATTCTCATCTTTATCTAACCATTGAATCACTTGATCAATTTTATCTTCATCTACTGGTCTTCTTAGAAAGAAATCATCCATTAATATTAGAGTATATGGAGTATTTATCCTTTGCAAATGACGAATCATTCGTTCTCCATATGCTGGTTTCTCTGCTTTTTTATAAAACTGATAACATTGAATGTCAACACCTTCATAATTGTAAACTTTACTTTCTGTGTTTAAAATAATCTTATATGAACATTTGCTCCAATACACCGTAAACAATTTAAAAAAAGGATACCATGCATCTTCATACCCATCACTACTACATACTAAAATAGTACATTTTTTTTCTTTGGGCTCCATCTTGCATCACCTCTTTTCTCTTAAATATGCAATATAGTCCTGTTCTATAGGTAAATGTAATATTTTTCTAACTATGCGAAAACTTCTCCACACCAATATCTTAGAATATAATAACAATCCTAAACTCCTCAAATTTCGAAGTCCTCCCTGTTGATTATTCTTATCAAACTCCACTAAGTCCTCCTTTTGAAGTTCTCCTCGTATTGAATAATCTATCGTAATTCCATTCTCCTCGAATAATTCTTTCACATCCTCTACAACCCATTTCCCTCGAACAATTCCCCAAGTTAGACCCGGCTTCTTCCCATAATTTATTGGTGACTCTTTCTCATCAGAAATAACATAAAACAAATCTTTAGAATTAAAAGTTCTCATACTCCCAATTGTCTCAAATTCCCAAGGTGTTTCATGCTCTCTTACATATTTCATTAATTTTTCTCTATTCCAAATTGCACCTTGAAAATTCAGTTTATATTCACCTACTTGTGGTCTCATTTCATAGCCAGGATATTTAGGATCTTTGCAATTCAATTTATCCTTTACATTTGCAAAAGAAAACACTGCAATATCTTCATTTTCCTCCAACCACTTTATACACTTATTAATTTTATCTTCGTCAACATAATCCCTTAAAAAAAAGTCATCCATCATCATTAAAACATATTTCGACTCTATTCTCTTAAGATGTTCTAATAATCTTTTCCCATAAGGAATTTTCTCCGTTTCCGAATATAGCTGAAAACTTTTAATCAATAACTTTTCATCCAAATAACTCTTGGATTCTGTATTTAAAATAATTGGATAATTACACTTCGGCCAATACTTCTTCCATAACGCAAAAAACGGATACCATGCATCACTATATGAATCACATGAATTCACTAATATTGTAAAATTACTTTTTTTCATATTATTAATTCTTTCCTTATTTTAAAACATTTCGTAAATGTTCATAATAATCCTTCTCTAAACTTTTAATCCCAAATATCTTTTTTGCTCCTCGGATACTTCGCCATAAGTTCTCACATAAATATCGATACCCTCCAATACTTCTTATTTTACTTATTTCATCCCTTATAGTTTTCTTTTTATTATCTCTTGGTAACTCAGAGATTGGACAGCGCAATATCCCTCGTTTTTCATAATCTACATCAATTCCATTTTTCCGGAAATTTTCGTCTACACTCTCAACACACCATAAACCTGCAACAACATTCCAAGCTTCTCCATATTTTGCTCCATAATCAATCGGATTAGGTGCATCTTTAGAACGAACATAATATTCTTTATTATTAAAAAAAGAACGAAATGTAGCTTGTTTTTCCCATTCCCAAGGATTCTCATGTTTTTTCCACGATTCAATAAAATCTGTTGTTCTCCACAATGCCGCTTGAAAACTCACCTTATATACCCCTACTTTCGGACGCTTTTCATATCCTTTATATTTTTCGGATACTATATTCCCCTGATCTTTCACTGGTGCAAAAAAGAACGCCGCAATATTTTGATTATCTTCCATCCATGTTCTACATTTTTCAATTTCATTGTTATCAACATAATCATTTAAGAAAAAATCATCAATTAAAATAAGTACATATTTTGTTTTTACATATTTTAAATGTTCAAGTATTCTTTTCCCATAAGGAACTTTTCTATTTTCTGAATATAATTGCAGACACTGAATATTTATTCCCTCAAGTTCATATTTCTTACTCTCTGTGTTGAGTACAATCTCATATGGACAATCTCCCCAATAGACCCTAAACAATCTAAAAAAAGGATCCCATATATCTTCATACGCATCACAGGAATTTACAAGTATTGTAATATCATTTCTATCCATTTTCTCTCATAAACCTCTCTATATCACTAAATGCCAATGCATTCTCCTTAATCCATTTTACATCCCGATTCCACCATTTGAATTCTTTTAAAAATAAAACTTCATCTTCTGTAAATCTATTTTTGATGTGTTTTGCTGGAATTCCTCCCACAATTTCATACGGTTTTACATCTTTAGTTACTACAGCATTCGCTGCGATAACAGCTCCATCTCCTATTCTAATGCCTTCCATAATGGTTACACCTGCACCAATCCATACATCATTTCCAATATCTACAAATTTTTTTCGTTTTATATCAACAAATTTAAATTCATTATATAATTGTTCATGTACATATCCAAATCTTTCTTCCATCATTTTTGAGTAAAATGCTGGATGCGTAGAAACAAACTTTTTAATCGGATGATTTCCAGCTACAATTCTAACATTATTTGCAATTGAACAAAACTTCCCTATATCTGTTCCTTCAAAATAACAATCCGCTCCCAAATATGTTCCATAACCAATGTTAACATTTCTTAAGCAACTATTTCCTCCTATAGTATTCATTCCTTCAAGATTAGATTTACAGTCTACTTTTACTTTTTCTAAAAACACCACATCATTTTTAGAAACTCTATTTTGGTATTTCCATTGTTCAAAATTTTCTCTATATTTTAGAATTTGATAATAGCATTTTCTCATCACATTATATATCATGTTTCTCCTCCTAATGATTGCGTTTTATTCTTTTAAACAATATTTTTCGTTCTACTTTATCCAGAACAATCATAACATTTAATAACAAGCCGCTCCCTCCGCATATAATTGCCCCGATAATTAGCCCTATCCATGTATCAACAAAATAAATTTTTCTATAAATCATACATATGAAAGCCACTGCACTTACTGACAAAAACGTTTTTAATGCTGGGCCATAAAATGTATACCATTTAATGCCAAGACATTTCGCTGCATAAGGTAATGAAAAACTATAATCTCTTAAAATGCCTACCAAAGAACTTACTCCTGCTATTGCAAAAATTCCAAATTGAGTAAATTTTAACGCACAAAAAACAATAATAGTATTTACCACCCCTCCTCCAACAACTATTAAAGAATTTTTTTTCACATTGTTCGTTACGGTATATATATTATATACCGTTGCACTCGCCGCTGTAAATGCTAGTAATAATATTGACAAGATAGATAACACATGTAATTTTAGTGTAGATTCTGAAGGAACCCACAGTTTAAAAAATACATCTCCAAATCCAATCAATCCTCCTAATGGAATACTTACCAAAACTCCTAACATTTTCATTGATTGTTTTACTACTTTTTCTACATCTTTAGGTGTTCCAACCGCATACTCCTTTAATATATCTGGTGAAAATGCATTTGCTATAATATTTATCAAAGTAAGAATCATTGCCGGAATTGTTTTCGCTATTGCTAATGTCCCCATTTCCTTTGCACCTACAAACAAATTACATATTAGTAAGTCTAATCCTTCATTCAAAATTCCTCCCAACCGACTTATTACATTCCAAATTCCCGATGCAAGTAATTCTTGAATTGCTTGCCAACTAAAATATCTTCTTTCCACACTCATATTTGGTAAAAATTTTTTTGTGTAATGAAAATTCCAACTTGCGTTATAAACCAATTCTATTGTTGCTGCTAATGCAACAAAATAAATTTTCGGTTGAAAACAAGCAAATAGTACAACTATTAAAACACTTTTTAAAATTAAAGCTTCTAATGCTCTAAGCGATCCTAAATACAACTTATTTTCTGTAAACAAAGCAATTCCAAATAAATTAGTACATAAAGAAAGTGTAAAATTCAAAAAAATAATTACAAATAAATATTTTACATCTTTTAACAATTCGGCTGGTATATTAATAAAATGTTCAATATTAGCTATAAAAACGCTCCCAAACCCTAAAATTATTGCTGCTAATATTAGATTCGCTAATATCACAGAACTAAAGTATTCGTTTGCTTTTTTTATATTCTTTTTATGTACCTCTATAGATACAAATCTACTTGCCATAGCATTTAAAGCCGCCGTTACTAACGATGCATATGCTGGGAAACTATTGGCTAATGAAATAAATCCATATGCCTCAGAACTAACATTCCTAATAATGTAAGGTGTCAGAAAAAAACTAATCAACATTTGTATTCCAAACGACAAAAAATTAGCAAACATATTTAAAAAAACAATTTTTTTAGACATTAAGACTCCTTTCTAATCGCTTAAGTATCTCACTTTTAAAACTTACTCTTTAGAAAATCTACTTTTCAATTATTCTCTCTCTTTTAATTATTTGATATATCTTCATTTTTATTCTGATAATAAATGGTGGTCTTATACATTTCTCTATATTTTTTACTACACTAGACTTATTTAGATTTTCAAAAAAATCCTCCCTTTTCTTATGCTTTTCTGGTGAGTTAACATAAGCTGGATTATATTGTATAATTTCATTTTCTTTGACTAGTTCAGATATAATGTTATCAGCAATTATCTTCATTAGCTCAACACCTTTTTGAGTCTTGATGGCAACGGCAGAACATCCTTTATCGTCATCAAAGTATTCTTTTAGTTTATCAATTCCCCAAAAGTCTCCAAGAGATATATCACTTTGATCTTTTTTTCCCTTAAACTTACATTCATAGCAAGATGGTCTTAAAAATAAGTTATTTAAAAAACCTTTCATATAAGTGTTTTGATCAAATTGCTCCGAATTTTTTATCCCATCTTTTGTCACATAAGAAAAATGAAATTTCTTCCACCCATTTACCTTATCTCTGAAATTAACCTTTTCAATACTTTGATTTGATATTTCCTCAAGATATTTTTTCCAAACCATCGGCGATGGAACTCCATGGCATATAACACTCACTAGAAAAAAATTATCAGCCTCACTTAACTTTCCCAAATATTTTTTTAATCCTGCATTTTGGCAAGGTGTTCCTGAAAATAAGACAGGTCTTCCGTTTTTTATATTTTTCATTACTTCTGAAAAACAATTTCCCATTTCACTTTGGACATACTTAGACCCTAAAATATTTCCCAAATCTTCCATCTTCTCGATTCCTATATGTCTAACTTGATTTTCAGAATCATAGGTTGCACCAAAAACAATACCATTTGTATTTAATATTGATTGAGCCAAAAGGCAAAAAATTCCTCCCGAAGAACTTTTCATTCGGTCTGTTTCTGCCAAATTATATGCTGCCAGAAACTCCTTCGTATTACTTATTTCAAAATTGGGATGTAATATTGGACATACTGTTTCACATTTCCTACATTTTATACACTCTTCTAAATTAACTTTTGGATACGAAAATCCTTCTGAATCCGTTTCCATCTCAATGCACTTTACCGGACACGCATTTCGACATGCGCTACATCCACAGCACAACTCTTTTTTATCTATTTTTATCATTTCAATGCTTCAAAGTTTTATTCAAAAAAGACATAAAACTTTCCCTTTCTTTTTCCAAAATTGCATACGCTTTCTTATAATTTTTCTCATACAACCTTTCCATGATTTTTTCATCATACTTTCTATCTTCCAATTGAAATGTATATAAAAGATTTTCTATCCTAGAATTCATAGTTGTATACCTATCATCATGTCTATCAAAAACAACAAATGCCGAATTTAATAGTATAGAAAACACAGATGCATGGAAAGAATCTGTTAAAATAAGTTTTGCGTGGTCAATTAAATCCACAAATTCTCCTGGCCCTATTTCGCTATAGTCATCTTCAAACAAATTATTTATGGATATAATTTTAATGGCTTGAAGTCTATTAAGAATTTTTTTAGCTTCATCTGGTTGCTTCCCTAAAAAATAGGTCAATACATATTCCTCTTGTGGCGTATGAGAACTACTTGAAACTTTTCTCCACTCCTCCGCTGTCAACACCAAAGTAGGATCAACTACTCTTTGTGCATCTATTCCAAGTAACTCTTGTATCATTCTCACGCCTCTTTCTTCACGAGAACTCAAATATTTAAATCCCTTTAAGCCTTCTTGATACATATGTTTATATTGTTCTGGTATTTTTTCTATTCCAAAACTCGGAGCCAATGTACATCTCTTTTCTTTCTTTACAAAGTCCAAGAAAAAAGCTGGTGAAAATGAAGCAAATTCACAGTTCCATACTTGATCACTTCCAACAAAGACTTGATCAAATCTCTTTTCAACAACTTTCTCAATTTTACTACTTCTTTCTACACTATGAAACCAACATTGAATATGCTTCTTGTTAAATTTCTCAAAGTTTTCGATTCTTCTCATTCGATGCCATAATAATGAATCAGATTCTTTTTTTCTTGCTTGACGTAAAAAATAAATCTTTCTCCATAAATATGTTTTGATTCTTATTTTCAATGGATTATCTACGATAGTTTCTACTTTATATCCCATATTTTTAAGAATTTCTTGTCCTGCATAATTTTGCAAACGATTTCCATAATTTGTATTATCATACAATGTAAAAATACCTATTCTTTTCATTTTACTCACTCTCACTTTGCAAATATTCTATAAAATATCCGCATTCGAATTAACAGTTTTTTTCGGTGTTTTTTCAATAATCCATTCACTTGTGCCCAATTTATTTTTGTATCTTTTATGTGAACAAAATTTTTTCGATTATATTTTAACGTCGCAGCTAAATATCCATAAACAGCAATCAGACGTCGTATCTCTAATTCTTCTGTATTTAATCCATATTTTTGGGCTATCGGTAAAATTTGCTCATATCCTCTATTTAAATAATCTATATTCTTTTCATTATATGAGTTCATCAAACTTTGCGGATTCTGACGCACATAATAGTATAACGGCTCATTTATATATATATATGTATGCAATTTGCAAAAAACTCTAATATTGAACCACCAGTCTTCTCCTTGGCGTCTATCTTCTTCAATAAAAATCTCATTATCAACAATAAAATTTCTTTTATATATTTTATTCCACAGAGCAAAAAATCCATGATTTTCATTTTTTATAAATGTAGAAATAATTTTTTCTTCTATGTCTTTTTGAAATAATTTTGTGTTATCCGGCAATGTCGCTCTGACAGTATTCTCATAAGCACTCCCTTTCTCCTTATAAGCACACATGACCATTTCAACATCTTCTATCGTCTTCTCCATCAATGTTTCATACATCGTTTTAGCAACCATATCATCGCCATCTACAAATCCAATATATTCCCCTCTAGCTTCTCTAATTCCTACATTTCTTGCTGCACCCGGTCCACTATTTTCTTGGTGAATTACTCTTAAACGTTTATCTTTTTCTTTGCATTTTTCTAATATTTCTCTTGTTCTATCAGTTGATCCATCATTTATCAAAATCAATTCAAAATCTTTAAAAGTTTGAGCCAATATTGAATCAACTGTTTGGTTAATATATTTTTCTCCATTATACACAGGAACAATAATGGATAGCTTACACATCTTAACGTCCTCCTTTATTCAACCATTCCACGCAATTAAAACCTTCTTGGTAAAATCTTGTTCCAACAATATTTGCAAATTCTACCAAAGACCCTACTTCCTTTTCTTTCTCATATCTTTTCAAATAGATTGCCCAATCATAATTTGCCTTTTGATGAGTAAACATGATTTTATTTCTATACGGCAAATTCTCAAATCTCTGCATAATTTGAGAATTGCACCCATCTCGATCCGTCATAATTATAAATATATTTTCCCAATTTATTCGCTTTTTTCTTTCATTCCATTTTTCTTGAGCTTCTTTTGCATTTTTATAATGTACAAAATGAATTATCAAATCCTCAAGACGGCCAATTGGATACTCATTTTCTGCAAACTCCATTTTTTCTATGCTTAAATAATGTTCTATATTCTCTAAAAACTTAATAAAGTCTAAACTATTCATATACAAATTAATTGTCGGAGATAAGAATTTTTCTCCTAAATCTGAATATATCACTCCCCCTATGCAGTTTTGTGACAATATCGTGAAATTATGATTTTTTAATGCTTGGCGCTCTTTCCCATTTCTAAATTTCTTACGTATAATAGGACCAATTCTATAACACATACTTATTTTTATTCTTTTCAAAATCATTTTTATTTACTCAATATGGCATATACTGTTTTTATTAAAAAACGGTTCTTTGTCTTCAAGGGAAAAACATATAATAATGAATATTTATCCTTAATTTTTATTTTTTTCAAATATTCTTGTACATACGTCTCTTTCAAAACAGAAAATAGCCTTTCATCCTTTCTTTCAAAACCATTTCTAGCCAAGTTTATAATAACATTTTGAAATTTCTTTATCATTAATTCCTCGCTAAAATTCTTTGGAATGTCATTTACTTTCAAAACGTCTTCCATTACTTTCAACAATGTTAATTGTTGTTTCCACTCTTCAAAATTGAGTTTATTTACTAAACTGTTTTCATTTAAACGATTATAATAATATCCATTACAGTCAATTGATGAAAATATTTTACATCTCAAGAAAACTTCTAGCGCAAATAATTGATCCTCACATAAACGGTATCTTTCATCAAATTTAATATCATTACTTTTAATAATTTCTGTACGATAGATTTTCCCCCATGTGGTACCACCCGTTCCTTCAAATAACTTTTCCAAGAATTTTTCTTTCTCATTTCTTTCCATTGGATAGTAATCATTATGAGTATATTTTTTGTCTCTTTCCAAACAAGTATAGCCACAGCAACATACATCTGCCTTATTCTGCGAAATGCCTTCGCAAAGTTTCGCTATGTAATCATTTGCTACTGAATCATCACTATCCACAAAGGTTAAATACTCTCCTTGTGCAAAATCTATCCCTGTATTTCTTGCCTTAGAAGGTCCAAAATTGTCCTGATAAATATATCGAATTCTTTTATCCTTTTCCTCATATTTTTTTATAATCTCAGCACTGTTATCCGAAGAACCATCGTCAACAAATATAATTTCCATTTCTTCATGTGTTTGTTCTAACAATTGTTCTATGATCTTTTCAAGATATCCTGCCGAATTATACACAGGTATTACAATACTTACTTGCTTTTTCATTTTTTCAAACAACCTCTTATAGTGTTCATTTTTTCTTTTCCTAGTATCTTCCCCGCTACTCTTTTTAGTAGTTTTTTACATCTTTCTTGCCATGGTAGCCATGTAACATAATAATAGTGAATGCAATATGTATTATCTGTACTTTGATCAATACAATTAATATAATCGTATGGTGAAAAATATTCTTGTGGATATACTTCTATATCATCATCCAATACTTGATATTTTCCGTTTCTAACCAACCCCATCTCCGACAAAATATTAGTAAATTTTGTAACATTAGTTGTAAAATCTTTTTTACCATCTGCATCTTTAAATTGCAACCCATCATATTCATCAATAAACAGTTTAATCAATGGATGATTTTTTTCACACGCAAAAAAACTAGTCGCAATATATTCTTTTTCTTCAAAACCTACAATACATTTCTTTTCACACAAACTCTCAAAAGATTTCAAAACAGATACATCCGTATCTAAATAGAATCCGCCCATTTTATATAGCGCTTGAATCCTTGCTACGTCACTTACAAATGCATATTTTCGTTCTTGATATGCCTGTTGTACATATGGGCTAGAGTTAACATCAAAATTATTTTCGTTCCACTCTACAAATTTCCAATCCGGCATGTTTTTTTTCCAGCTGTCAATACATTTTTGTATTTTCTGCGGTTTTGCTTTTTTCCCAAACCAACAATAGTGAATTATCTTCGGTATCATATTCTCTCCTAAAATCATTTCATCAATCTATAAATTTTATCTATTTCTCCACCATTACTATAGTCTCTATTTCTACAAGTTTCACTTAATCTTTCACACAATTTTTTATCTTGCAATACTCTTACGATTTCCTTAGCACAACTTTCAACGTCCATTGGAACAATTATTCCATCTACGCCATCCTCAACTTGGCTTTTTGCACTTTCAAAATTTGTAATTACTACAGGTTTTCCTAACATCTGTGCTTCTCTAACGGTAACAGCCTTCCCCTCAAATCGAGATGGCTGCACATATAAATCACAAGCTTTCATATACGGATATGGATTTTCTTTCTTCCCTAAAATAATAACTTTTTCTTCCATCCCCTCTTGGTGTATTTTCTCCCTAATAAGCGCTTCATCTGGTCCAAATCCTATTAAATACCACACTATATCCTCGCCTTGATTCAATATCTCACGGCAGATAGACGGTACATTATCAAAATTTTTAGCTTCACAAAAACGTCCCACTGACAGTATTTTTTTTGAATTTGGTTGTAATGATAAATCCCTTACATCTAGCTCTTCTTCTGTTCTATCTCTTAGATATTCATAATCCAAAATATTTTCTATAACCATTGTATTTTGTTCTACACTTGGAAATTTTCTTACAAATGTGTTCTTACATTCCTCCGAAACACAAGCTATTATATCTAATCTCTCCCACATGATTTGATCTTTTGAAATATTAGGATAAATTTTACTATAATCCGTGTGTACCCAGCCAATTTTCAACTTTGCCTTCACATTATTCAAAATATAATAATGCGGCCATGAAAACCCTATTGCAATATCATACTCATCTGGCTGCTTTTTCAACTTTTTAACTAAACTAGGATAAACTATTTGGCTAACTTCTTCTCCACTAGACTTTATACCTATTGCTTTTTTTATTCTTAACTTCATAGCTGCATATACCCTTAAAATTCCAAATTTTATTTTTTTCCCTTTTAATAATCTTACAATTGGAACTCCTAATATTTCAGCATTTTCTCCCCCTAAAACAATATGCACAGCTTCTGGAATATCTTTTAACAATTCTCCTTCATATTTCATCAAAAAAAGCGTAACATCATTTTGTAAATAATCGATACTCCTTAACAATCCAAGCAAACTTTTCTCAATTCCACCTAATTCCATGGAATAATGATAAATAAAAATTTTCTTTTTTTGCATTCCTCTCCCCTTTTATATCCTGTTTAATTTTCTATATTCTGCACTTTTAATCTTCTGTTTCCCATCTTTTAAACCCAAATTATATTTTTTGTACTCTTCTTTTTTATTATAACTTTTTACACTAGAAATCATCATAATGAGTTTACTTGAAATAATACTATACTTAAATGCAACTATTTTTTGTATTTTTTTCAATATATTTGTTTCTGTTTCATATAAAAACCTATGCCAAAAAATATATTTATTTCTACTGTTCGCATATGCTGCTTCTATATTTCTATTTTCTGAAGTTGCTCCTGCATCAAGATGTAAAAAATATACCCCTGTTACACATACTACTCGAAAGCCCATTTTACAAAATTTATAAAACATAACTTGATCTTCCCATAAAGGATATCTAACATCTTGTAACCATAATTCATCTTCAAAATTAATAGCCAAAAATGTAGATTTTTTAGTAAAACAACATATCCCAGCTGCTGACTCCGTTTTCAAATACTTTCCTACACATTTAGAATCATAACGATGATATGACCATCCTCCAGAGCTTAAAATTTTCACATACATGTCTTTATGAAAAATTGTCGGACACGCTGATAATGTCAACATAGGAATAATTTTACGTACTCCTTTTTTTGGTGGAAGCATTGAAAATTGTGACGGAACAGAAACATCTGCGGTACCCTCCCTTAGTGGTTTAGATATCTGCTCTATAAAATCACCTTCAAACTCTACATCATCATCTAGAAATAGAAGATATTCTCCTTTTGCAAGTCTCCCCCCCGCTATTCTTTGCTGAACCATTCCTTTTTCACTGTATACAAATTTTTCATCTCCTAATCTTTCTTTTGGTTTTTCATATCCCTTCGGTAAAACTACTAGAACCTCTGCAGGCTGCACATTTAACTTTTTGATACTATCCAATAATTTTTGATATTTTTCTCCAGCTTTCCCTACTGTTCTAATAACAATTGAATATTCCATTATTCTTCATTCCCCTTCTAATAAAAAATTTGTCCAAATATTGTTCTATAAGGTAATAAATTGGAATCTGTCGGCAATAACATAATCATATAGGCTAAAAATAATACCACCATAATTAAAACAGCTATCCATCTACTATTTTTCTTAAAAATCCGTAAAAAATACGGAAATAACAACGCATTATAAAGATTAAAATACATTGCTATTCTAGCTAATACAGTACTTCTTAATGCTAATGTTAAAGTCAGAAAATTCAAAAGGCTAAAATTAATTAAAATATTAATCCATTTTTTTTCTTCTTCATTTCTATAAAGAAATTTATAATATATGTAGCTTATTACTACTGGAACAAATGCTACTAACACTCTTAAAATATTCACACCATCATCTGTAGCACTTTTTATCATATAATGCTGATAATCCGTTCCTTCCATTACCGCAAACAAACTATTTGAAATGCCTGGAAACAAAAATACCGCCAAAAATATAGTTGCTGAAATGGCTTTTACTTTCCATGACCAAGCCTTTTGTGTTACAAAAAAATAAACGGGTATCATAATAAAAGCTGTATTATGAAATGTGCTTGCTACCAACACTAACAACATATAACGTATTATTTGATGCTTATAAATGTACTTAATTCCCAGAAATAAAACTGCTGCAGCTGTCCACTGTCTCATTCCATTAAAAGAACCATAATAATCCATTGTGGCAATATATAAAAATAATGTAAATTCAAACATAGTGGAATACTTAAAAAAAGTTCCAACAATCAACACAATAATTATGGTGGCATGCACAAAAAAAACAACTGTAACATTATTTGTTATATTTCCCAAAAGGGAACTAATTCCCCAAAAACCCCATTCTTTTTCCTTTATAATTTCCTTAAAAGGCAGCGTCATCTTATGGCTAAATAATCCAGAATAAGTGGAAAAATCCGTCCCAACACCATTTCTCAATCCCGCTACTAATATTAAACTAGTAAAAATCAAAAGCAATAACACAACATTTATAAATTTTTGCTTACCTTTCTGTGTAGAAACCAATCCGTTATTCGCCTTACACATGCCCCCTGCACAAATACATACAAAAAACAAATTTAAGAGATATATAATCACTGTTCTTCTCCTTTATCAAATTTCTGCAACTTTTTCTTATGCAATCTTTCATATACAAAATTAGGGCATAATCCTAAAATAATCGGTCGAAATATAAATATTACATTTCTTTTCGGCAGTTTTAACATCTTAATAGCCAAATATCTCACATAAGCCTCATTAATTCTAGATTTAAAAGTCCTTCTTTTAGTTGCCGCTGAATCGTCTCGCATCTTATATAATGGTTCTTTGATGTTATATCCCTTATACCCTTTTGAATACATTTTTATCCACAAATGATAATCTTCCATTCTTAATAATCTCTTATCAACAGAATATCCTTTTACCGTTTCATACGCTTCGCTTCTCACCATACACGGCGCATGGCAAAATGGAGTTGCCCTAACCAAATCTTCTTTCTGAGGATATTCTAACATATTGCTTTTTCCCCAGTCCCCATTCTCATCAAAGTAAACCATATTGGTACTCACAATTGCATACTCTTTATGTCGCTCTAGAAAATCCACTTCTTTTTCTAATCTCCTTGGAAAAGATATATCATCCCCATCCATTCTTGCTATATATACACCATTCGCTCTCTCCAAACATCTATTCAAAGTATAGTTTAATCCCATATTTCTTTCATTCTGAAATACAATAATATTTTCATACTTCTTTGAAAATTTTTCAGCGATTTCATATGTATTATCTTGCGAGCCATCATCACACATGATTAACTCCCAATCGTGATAAGTTTGTTGCAAAAGAGATTCTATCGCTTCTCCCAAAGTGTTTGCACAGTTATATATTCCCATTATTATAGATACTTTTTTTTGCATATTAATTATTTCTCCTTACAATTCGAGGCTTCTCTAATACAACTGTACAATTATCCGGAATATCCTCTACAACTACACAATTAGCTCCAATCTTCACATTATTACCTACCATTATATTTCCTATAATCTTAGCACCAGCCCCTATATAACAATTATCGCCTATTATAGGAGCTCCTCCCCTTCCCTCTCCAATTGTCACTTGATGAAAGATAGTACAGTTCTCTCCTATAATCGCATTTCTAGAAACTATAATTCCATACAATCCATGTGGTAAATTAGGTGGTGTTTTAAAAAAGGCACCTTCATGAAGAGAGGTACCCATAGATGAATTATTAAATGCATCACTTTTCTTTATTTTATATAGATAAAATAGTTTCAATAATATTGGACATTTCCATTCCTTGTCAATCACTTTTTCTCGCCAACTCCAATACTTTTTATGGTGATACTTTTGGGTGTAACCTCTCAAATATTCTTCTATTTTATTCACTCAATAATTCTCGCTTTCTCTGATATATTTTTTCACGCAATACCTTACTGTCAAATGATTGTTCAACAAATTCTCTAGCCGCCACACTATATTTTCTTCTAGTATCTTCATTTAAAAGTCGTTTCATTTTCTCACACAAATCATTTTGATCTTTCAATTTGCTTTGTAATCCGGTTACTTCATTTTGCATCGCATCAATTGGCCCTGGAATATTTGATACTACTACAGGAACTCCCATCGCTTCTGCTTCGATAACAACATTCCCAAACCCTTCTCGATAACTCGGAAGAACTAGGACATCTAACGCTGCGTAATATCTTTCCACATCATGTACACTTGAAACAAACATCACATTTTCTGACTGTTTTGCCCAGTGCACTTTCTCCTGCTCTAATTCTTCTTCGCCTTCAAAGTTCCCCACCAGCATTAATATGCTATTCGGTGCATTTGAAAAAAGATTCTGAAATGCTCCCAATAATTCATTAATTCCTTTGTCTCTTGTTATTCTCCCCACAAATCCGAATACTGTTTGTTCCTCTGCAATTCCATACTTTTCTCGAATTGCGCATCTCCACTCCGTTTTTTTCGAAATATCAAACCTTTCTAAGTCAACGCCCCCTGTACTTCCATTCCAAACAATAGTTGCCTTGCTTCGTGGGAATATATTGTCTCTTAATGCAATTTCCATATTCGAATTGCTTACACATTCTATGTGCGTAGATAATTTACAAGAAATCTTTTCCATTGTCTTAAGAATAGTTCTTTTAATACCTTGATCGCCCTCATACCGGAGTCCCATCAAATGATAATTACGAATTTTTATTTCACTGATTTTACTTGCAATAGATGCATTAAATGCTGCATTCGGTGTTGAATACTGTACTAAATCATATTTTTCTTTCTTAAATATTCGAGTCAGTTGTTTGATAGCTTTAATCGTACCACCAACACTAATCCCCCTTGGCATGTTCAACGGTATATACTTTATTTTTTCCCCCAACAACTCTTGAAGTCCATCATCTTCTGAACAAATAACATGTACTTCAAATCCATGTTCTGCTAAATATTGTAATTGTGGAACAAAAAACGCTCTAATTGTAATTGGAACTGTAACCACATAACAAATCTTCTTCATCTATCTCATTCTCCCTGCCGGCACTCCCACATACACTCCGGCTTCTGTGATATCCTTTACAACTGCTGCCCCTGCGCCAACTGTCACATCGGCTGTGATATTTGTGTTATTTTTCACGCAGGCGCCTACACCCACATGTACTCGCTCTCCGATATAAACCGTTCCGGCAAGCGCTGCATTCGGTGACACATGTACGTAATTCTGCAGGAAATTATCATGCTCGATGACAGCTCCTGTATTGATAATACAATGCTTTCCGATACGAGCAGACGGATTGATGACTGCGTTTGCCATCACGACCGTTCCTACTTCAATCTGAACATCCATTCCGATGACCGCAGTCGGATGAATCAGTGTTGCCCAGTTCACCGCATACTGTTCGGCGATCATCTCGCGAATCCGATTATTTCCGATTGCGATAATGAACTCACATTCCGTCTGATAACTTGGAATTTCCGATACGCTTCCAAGTACCGGAAATCCTGCAATCTCTTTTACCGCATCATTGTCATCTAAAAATCCAACAATCTCATATCCATTTTTCAGTGCAATGTCTGCAATGACTTTTCCATGCCCGCTGGCACCTATGATCGCTAATTTTTTAGACATGTTTTGACTCCACACTTTCTTCTGTTCCCATGAATTTTTCCATAGTCACAGCTGTATCCGAACTAATTCCATCTCGTTTTAACACATTCCAGATCGTCTGAAAGATTATCTTCCAATCCCCCAGAAATGTCACATGATCCACATACTCCACATCGTATTTAAATTTCTGCTCCCAGCTAATCGCGTTTCTTCCGTTCGCCTGAGCAAGCCCGCTAAGTCCCGGACGCACTTCATGGCGGCGTTTTTGTTCTGCGTTGTATCTTGGAAGATACTCAACCAAAAGCGGACGCGGTCCAATGATGCTCATATCTCCTTTTAAGATGTTAAAAAGTTCCGGCAGCTCATCCAAACTTGTGGAGCGCAAGAATTTTCCGAACTTCGTAAGTCTCACTTCATCCGGAAGCAATTCTCCATTTTCATCCCGCTCATCTGTCATTGTGCGGAATTTATACATATTGAATATTTTTTCGTCCTTCCCCGGACGCGGCTGCTTGAACAGTACCGGACTTCCAAGTTTCACCCGCACCAATACTGCCACAACCGCTATAATTGGAGATAATGCAATAATCGCCAGCAAAGACAATAAAAAATCCATCCCTCGCTTGATATATTTCTTATACACTACTCGCTCACCCTTACTCTATTTCTGAAATAACCCTCTCACTACTTTGATAATACGTTCCATATCTGCTCTCGTATTCTTAATATCACTCGGTAGACAAAGTCCCCTGTTGAAGATATCTTCTGCAACACTCGTTCCGTCTTCTTTCGCTGTAATAAAATCACAGTTTTCATATACCGGCTGCATATGCATTGGTTTCCAAATCGGACGACTCTCGATATTCGCATCTCCAAGTGCATTAATAATGTCCATTGGCATTACCTTGCTGTCCTTTGAAAGCGTCATTGCTGACAGCCAGTAGTTTGCTTCACAATCTTCCGGAATCGGATTCATTGTAATCTCAGGAATATCTTTAAACGCATCTTCATATGTTTCATAAATATTTCTCTTCAAAGAAATATTCTCATCTAAATAATGAAGCTGTCCTCGACCAATACCGGCTGTAACATTTGACATACGGTAGTTGTAACCAATCTCTTTATGCTGATAGAACACTTCCTGCTCTCTCGCCTGTGTTGCAAGGAATTTTGCCTTTTCAATCGCTTTCTGATCTGGTGACACAAGCATACCGCCTCCGGATGTTGTGATAATCTTATTACCGTTGAATGAGTAAATACCAAATTTACCAAAAGTACCGGTCTGCTGTCCGTGATATGTTGCGCCCAAACTTTCTGCTGCATCCTCAATCAAGATTGCATTGTTCTCTTCACAGATTTTCATAAGCTCATCCATTTTCGCCGGAGTTCCATATAAATGCACAATCACGACAACTCTCGTATCCGGATATTTTTTAAACGCTATACGCAGTGCTTCCGGATCCATATTCCAAGTATCTTCCTCGGAATCGATAAAAATCGGCACTGCATTCTCATAGCAAATCGGATTACATGTTGCTGAGAATGTAAGAGAAGATACGAATACGTTCTCACCTGCTCTGACACCTGCAAGCTTCAACGCAAGATGGATTGCCGCTGTTCCGGCGCTGACTGCCGCTGCATATCCGCCATGTACATACTGAGCAAGCTCTTTTTCAAATTCATTGACATTCGGTCCAAGCGGAGCTACCCAGTTTGTATCAAATGCCTGTTTTACAAATTCCTGTTCCAATCCACGAATCGTTGGGGAAGATAAGAAAATTCTCTTTGCTTCCGGTTCTTTATGCTCTTTAATCACATATGCAGGAACGATTTCTTTTACGAGCTGTCGGATGTTATCACTGTTGTTATCCGCCGCAATCTGTAAAGATCTCAACTGTCTTAAAAATTCCGTCTCATCGAATTCAATTGGTTTTCCGATATGAATCAGCTTATTCGCTGTATCCTGCATTCCTTCTTCATCCATCAGAAGTTCTTCATACAACTTCTCACCCGGACGAAGTCCTGTGTATTTAATCTCAATATCTTCTCCGACTTTGTATCCTGACAAACGAATCAAGTTCTTTGCAAGATCTGCAATCTTAACCGGCTCTCCCATGTCAAGCACAAAAATTTCTCCACCTTTTGCGTAAGCTCCTGCCTGAAGCACAAGAGATACCGCTTCCGGAATTGTCATAAAGTATCGAATAATATCCGGATGTGTAACAGTTACCGGTCCACCTGCTGCAATCTGCTTTTTGAACAACGGAATCACACTTCCGTTGCTTCCAAGTACGTTTCCGAAACGTACTGCCACGAACTCTGTATCATACTTATGGTTCAATGTCTGCACGATCATCTCACAGATACGCTTAGATGCTCCCATAATACTTGTCGGGTTCACCGCTTTATCTGTGGAAATCAGTACGAATCTGTCTGCTCCGAAGGTTCCGGCTGCAGTTGCCAGATAATATGTACCGACGACATTATTCTTGATCGCCTCATTCGGGCTGCTTTCCATAAGCGGCACATGCTTATGCGCTGCTGCATGGTAGATTACGTTTGGACGGTATTTTTCCATAATCTCATTGATACGATGAGAGCTTCTGACAGAGGCAATCAGCACAACTAAGTCGAGATTTGGATATTTCCGCTGTAATTCCTGCTGTATATCATATGCGCCATTCTCATATATATCCACGATGATCAGCTGTTTTACATCGTGTGATGCCAGCTGACGGCACAGCTCACTACCGATGGAACCGCCTCCACCGGTTACCATGACAACTTTTCCCTGAACATATCCAAGAATCTCATCTAAATTCGTCTGAATCGGCTCTCTTCCGAGCAAATCCTCAATATTCACTTCTCTTAATTGTGACACGCTGACCTCTCCGTCAATCATCTGGTAGATTCCCGGAAGGATCAGAAGATCGCAGCCTGTATCTTTGCAAATCTCTACCAAATCTCGAATCACCTGCTTAGAAGCGTTCGGGATCGCGATGATAATCTTGTCGATATGGAAACGCTCTACTGCTTTTTCAATCTTATCACGTCCGCCGACAACCGGGCATCCCTGAACGTATTTTCCCTGCTTTTCAGGATTGTCATCAATCATACAGCATGCTCTTCTTGTGACATTCTTACTCAGACCAATCTCTTTTACAATGGCAGCTCCGGCATCTCCGGCTCCTATTACCATAACATTGGCAATCTTCTCTTTCTTGCCGCGCGCGTGGAATTCATTGCGCATATAACGCACAAATCGATACCAAAAACGAATCACGACAACTAAAATTTCTAAAAATGTAATATATAAAATCGGATAGCTCTTTGGTGCGCCCACACCTGCAATCCACATAACAATCCAGTTCAAAATCCCGGCTGTCAATACTGCCAGCCCGGCATTCACCAACTCATTGACACTTGCATACTTCCAAAGACTTGTATACAGGTGGAACAGTGCAAATATCGCCACTGTAATCACAACATTGAACGGCATATACCCATATACCGACCGTAGTACATCTGTTCCGATATCTGAAAATACGAACTCACTCTGTACCCAAAGTGCAAGGAACGATGCGACCCCCATCGCAATAATGTCAAGCAATAACAAAACAAATGCTCTGACACGCCACTGAAAGTTTCCCAAAACTTCTCTCATCTAACCATCCTCCAACTGTTTTATTTTGTCATATCTTAATTAAATGCCTTATCTTACCTAGTATGATATTATACGCTTCTTTAATGTTACGACATTTCTCTACTTTTGTCGACTGTTTTCCCAGAAAATTTTATACGATTTTTATTCACTTTTCGAATCATTGCATTAGGCACTACCTACATTCTGCTGACGCACCGCATAAATATACACTAAAAAAAACAGGTAAAAATACTCTTTATTAAAGCATTTTTACCTGTTTCGAATCTCATTTTCCCCTCGAACTCCTTTTCAGTCTCCCGGCAATCGCATGTAACACCAGCGCCAGCAAAATCATACTTCCCGCTGCGATTTTTCCCGGAACAGTAACAACCGCCGCCAGTATCCCTCCAAGCATCGGCACACTCAAAGTGACTTTCCCAAGGAAGTTCTCGTAACTTACCGGCTCCATATCCTCTTTTGCATTCGCATCCCCTTTGGTGACAAACTCACCGGATACACTGTTGTTTGACACAACACGGTGCGTGATGATTGAACCATTCTCTAAAGAGCCGTAAAATGCAATCACATCACCTTTTTCGATTCCGGACGGAGCCGTATTTTTTACATATACAAGGCTGCCTGTCGGAATTGCCGGCTCCATACTTCCACTGATCACTGTGTAGATCTGATACCCCGCAATCCGCGGAACTGTCAGCGGAATACATACGACAATGACAAGCGCCAGAAGAATTGTTCCCACGACACTGCACACCGTCGCTGCAATTGGTTTTTTCATCTAGTCTCTCCCTTTAGAATGTCTTATTTCTTTTTAAATCGTTTCACATATACAAATCCGGCTGCCGCCAATGCAGTTGCTGCTGCCACTGCGATTGTTGCATAGATTGGAATACGGTTTGTTGTGCTTCCCGGACGATCCAGATCTTTGTTGTCCAAAGGCACATCTTCATCGTCCAAATCTACTACATTTTGTGGAACATCCTCGTCCGGAACTTCTGTTGTGCCCTGCGTGTCTCCGTTTGCTGTATTTCCACCGGTTGTTGTTCCCGCATTTTGTCCGGCATTGCCGCCTGCGGTTCCTGTCGTTCCGTCCGGTCTTGTGATCACTTCCGTCTCAGTTGTCACCGTATCCTCCGGAACCGGCTCATATACGAATGTAAATACATTTTCTGCTTCATTCTTGCTCAAGGTCTTTGTCAGGTTGTAAGCCTGTGGCTGATAACCTTCAATATAGTGGTAGGCAACCATCGGTCTGTCGCCGACGTTTCCGTATAAAACCTCCTCTTATGAAATTGTTCAGGAGATTTCCTTCCTCGAAAACTCCTGCTTGTAAAATTTGTGAATTGAAAGCATGAATTTTCTGAAAGGACGGATTTTTCTAAAATCCGCTATATGAAATGTACTAGATTCCGGTTAGAACCGGTTAGAATAAATAGAAAATATAATGCTTTTTTTCATCATATCATTGAACTCTCTAGCTTGCAAGGACTTTTAAAGTGCTCCTTACAAAGCGTCTTTTATTACACAGGATGCAGATTCCTTGCATAGAATATAAAACACCACGCAACTGAGGTGACCCCCAAAAGTTAGACTTTTGGGGGTCGGTTCAAACCGCGTGGTGTCTCACATTTTATTCAGCATATCCTTCTGGATTATTTGACTGCCATCTCCAAGAATCCTCGCACATCTCATCAAGTCCTCTTTCTGCTACCCAGCCAAGTTCTTCTTTCGCTTTTGTTGGGTCTGCATAACATGATGCAATATCGCCAGGTCTTCTCGCCTTGATCTGATATGGAATCTCTTTTCCGCATGCTTTTCCGAATGCTTTTACCATATCAAGTACAGAGTATCCGTTTCCTGTTCCAAGATTGTAAACTTTCACTCCTGCTTTTTCTTCGATCTTCTTCAACGCTTTTACGTGTCCAAGTGCAAGGTCTACCACATGGATATAATCACGTACCCCTGTTCCATCCGGTGTATCATAATCATCACCGAATACTCCAAGGCATTCCAATTTGCCAACCGCTACCTGTGTGATGTATGGCATTAAGTTGTTTGGAATTCCTTTTGGATTCTCTCCGATTGTTCCGCTCTTATGTGCTCCAACCGGATTGAAGTAACGAAGTAATACTACGTTCCACTCTGAATCTGCTGTATGAAGATCTGTTAAAATCTGTTCCAGCATTGATTTTGACCATCCGTATGGATTTGTGCACTGTCCTTTTGGGCATTCTTCTGTGATCGGTACAAATGCAGGATCTCCATAAACTGTTGCAGAAGAACTGAAGATAATGTTCTTCACACCTGCATTTCTCATCGCATCACAAAGCACCAAAGTTCCTGCAATATTGTTATCATAATATTCTAATGGTTTCGCTACAGATTCACCTACTGATTTCAATCCTGCAAAATGAATTACTGCATCAATATCTTCTTTCTCAAAGATATTTTTCATCGCTTCTGCATCACGAATATCTGCTTCATAGAACTTAATTGTCTTTCCGACAATCTTTTCCACACGGTCTAACGCTTCTTTACAAGAATTACATAAATTGTCTACTACAACCACATCATATCCTGCACTGATCAGTTCAATACATGTATGGCTTCCGATATATCCTGCTCCACCTGTTACTAAAATCGTCATAATTGTATCCTCCTTTTAATCATCTTGTTAACAAGGACGAGAGTTTTTCTCCCGCCCTTTATTATAATACTTCACTCTAATATATACAACTATTTTGTTTCAAAACATTTTTTCTGTTATGAATTGTATTTTTTAATAATTTCCTGCATTGTATCCCATTTTGCTTCCATGTCTTCCACCAGTTTAAACTGTGTGCGACATCTGTCAAGGTTATGGTTCTCTCTGTGGATCTTAAAGTATGTATCTCCCTGAAGGTGGTCAGTAAGGAATCTCATACCACATTCAAATGTCATTACTTTTGCTCCCATCGGCATCATTTCAATTTCTTTCTGTGTCAATTTGCCGCCACATCCTTCAATGAAACCTTTTGCATACACATCAAACAATTCCATATCACAAGATACTTTTGAAAGATCCTGCTCGTCTTCTGCTGCTGTGCTTGCACCAAAACGGATAGAATCACCAAAGTCATTCATTGCAAGTCCCGGCATAACAGTGTCTAAGTCAATCACACAGATACCTTTTCCAGTCTTGTCATCAATCATGATGTTATTCAATTTTGTGTCATTGTGAGTAACACGAAGTGGAAGTTCTCCATTTGCAAGCATATCTCCGAATACATTTGCAACGTCTTCATGTGCAAGCACAAAATCGATTTCTTTCTGTACAGATGCTGCACGTCCGCACACATCTTCTTCTACCGCTTTCTTGAATGTAGCAAATCTTGCTTTTGTATCATGGAAGCCTACAATCGTCTCGTGAAGTGTCTCTGCCGGATAGTCTGCAAGCAGTCTTTGGAAATTACCAAATGAAACTGCGCTCTGATAGAAATCTTCCGGTGTCTCTACCTGATCATAGCTTGTTGCCCCTTCGATGAATTTATATGCTCTCCAGTAATCTCCCTGTGAATCCACAAAATATGGTCTGTTTGCTACAGTGCGAATTACGTTCAAAGTCTCTCTTTCCGGGTCTCCACCGTTCTCGATAATCTTTTTGCGCAGATAAGAAGTCACTCCTAAAACATTCTCCATAAGTTCTACCGGTTTTGTAAAAATGGATTTGTTCATGCACTGTAAGATCACGCGCAGTCTTCCCATCTCCCCGATATCAAATGTCAAAAGGAATGTATCATTGATGTGTCCGTTTCCATATGGTCTTTGTTCAATCAATGTCCCTTCAAATCTAAAATTTGCAATTGCTTCATCTATTTGTCTATCTGAAATTCTTCCCATTATTTTTCTCCCCACAGGTTCTCTGGATACAAACCTGATTCTTTCATATTTTTAATCGCATTCACTACAACCGGTTTATCTTCTTTATATGTCACTCCGTACCATTTGTCTGCTGATGTCAGAACTGCCACTGTTGCACGGTCTTCTGCAAGCAGATTACTTACAACTGTCGGAAGGAAGTATTCACATTTCAAAGGATTTGTCTTAAGTCCTTCATCTAAAAATGCTGTAAATCCGTTCTTAATCTCCTGAAGGATGCTTGCTGTGAATCCCCACATATTCATAGAAACAATGCTTCCTTTTGGAAGTTCTGTCCATGTCTCTCCTTCATCTTCTGTGTACGCCGCTCCGTCTCCTTTTTTCTCGATGCGTGTTCTTTCCACAACGCTCACAAGTTCTCCGGCTTCATTCATCGTGCAGACACCACGTGCCACATGACCGTTCTCAGTCAATGTATTTTCTAATTGATAACCTACCATTGTGTAACGGAATTTATCATCGTCTTCGTGTGTTGACAGATAGTCATAAATTTTCTGGAATGCATCTCTTCCATAGTAATCATCTGCATTGATTACTGCGAAAGGTCCGTCAATCTCATCGATACAGCTGAATACTGCATGTGCTGTTCCCCATGGTTTCACACGTCCTTCAGGCACTTCATATCCTTCCGGCAAGTTATGTAAATCCTGGAATACATAAGACACTTCCATTACTTCTTCCATACGTTTTCCGACAGCCTCTTTAAAATCAGCCTCATTTTCTTTTTTAATGATAAATACTACTTTTTCAAATCCCGCTTTTTTTGCATCATAGATTGAGAAATCCATAATGATATGACCTTGCTCGTCCACCGGATCAATCTGTTTTAATCCGCCATATCTGCTTCCCATTCCTGCTGCCATAATTACTAATACTGGTTTTTTCATGATTAAGACCTCCAAACCCCAATTTCTTTTCTATCTTTTATTCTAGTACAAATGTCTTTAAAAATCTTTATCTGATTAATCTCTATGTTTGTATTATTTACACTTTTTCTTTGCATTCTAGAATTCTATAAGATATAATATCATTAAAAACGCCTAAAATACAAGGGAGAAGATTTATATGAGCAATCGACGTTATGGTCTTGAGGAGACCGAACTTGAAAAACTGAATATCCGTTTACTATATATCACTCAAGCTCGATATGATACAGACTGGCACAGCATTGCCCATACGCATCATTTTACAGAATTATTCTATGTCGTTCAGGGCAGTGGCTATTTTCTTGTGGAGGATAAAAAATTTCCGGTCAAAGAAGATGACCTCGTCATCATCAACCCAAATGTTTCTCATACAGAGCTGGGCAGCAAAGGCAGACCACTTGAGTATATCGCACTTGGAATCAACGGCCTGAAATTCAAAGATGGGAATCTTGACACCACCTATGATTACAGTCTGCATAATTTTCATGAATATAAAGAAGAATTCTCTTTTTACTTAAAGACACTTCTTCGGGAGATTCAAAATAAAGGAGAGTATTTCGAAACTGTCTGCCAAAATTTATTGGAGGCGCTTGTATTAACATTGGTTAGAAGAACAAAGAAACAGCTGTCATTCACACCAACAAAAAAGATTACAAAAGAATGTCGTTTTGTCGAACAATATATTGATGAGCATTTTATGGAAGATATTACACTTCAGACGCTGAGTGATCTCACTTATTTGAACAAATATTATCTTGTTCATGCATTTAAAAACTATAAGGGAGTGTCTCCAATCAATTATTTGATTAACCGAAGACTTGTTGAAGCCAAACATTTACTTGCTACAACCAATTATCCAATCTCCAAAATTGCAGCTTCCATCGGCTTTTCTTCCCAATCCTATTTTTCCCAGGTTTTTCGAAAAGAGACAGGCATGTCGCCAAATGCCTACCGACAAAATGAAGAGTTACAAAAAGACACCGGACAATCATAATCCGGTGTCTTTCTATCATAATCTCTATTTATATCTGTGGTTGTATACGAACAAAAGAGTCAGCAGCCCAACAAGTCCAACAAGTTCCATCACAAGACCTGAGACTGAGATATTTCTTTGTCCAATAATGATCAGAGCCAGGCAGACAACAAATACGATAATCATAATAATGTTTCTTACTGCATTATTCATCTCATCTACCTCCTAACCTTTCAATCCACCGAGAGTCATACCCTCTGTCAAACGTTTCTGAACACAAATGTACAGAATCAACGTTGGCAACATAACGATTACAAGACCTGCATACATGATACCATAGTTTGTTGCTGTTCTCTCTACTGCCATCAGGTTCTTAAGTCCCATAGCAAGAGTGTCATTACCATCCATCAATGTGTAAGCAATGATATATTCATTCCAGAATGACAGGAAGTTAAACAAGATTACTGTAATAATACTTGGTTTTGCCATTGGAATCATAATCTTTGTCATCGTCTTAAAGTGACCACATCCATCGATGTAAGCGGCTTCCTCAAATCCTTTTGGAAGTGTCTTAAAGTACCCACTCAACAGATAAATCGTAAATGGAAGGGCACTTGTCGCATAGATAACTGCCAAAATAAAACGGTTATTCAAAAAGAACTCTACTCCCAACGCTCTGTTTGCAGAACTTAACATCAAGAAAATCGGCACTACAATGTAGTTGATGTTTACAAAAAGTCCCGCCATAAATGCACCGTTTAAAAATTTTCTTCCTTTAAAATTAAATCTTGCAAGTACATAAGATGCCGGAAGTGCAAGCACCAACAGCAGTAACAATGCAATTGCTGTTACAATTACAGAATTCAAAAAGAAAGTTCCCATGTTTGCATCTTGGAATGCCGTGATAAAGTTCTGATAATGAAACGTCTTCGGCAAAGCCCACGGATTTACATCTCCACCAATGAATTCTGCATTTTTTTTCAAACTCGCCATAAACACCCATGCAACTGGCACAATAATGGAAACTGCCAAGGCAAAAAGAGCTACATAGATTAATATTTTAGATATAATTTTTCCTGGTTTTTTCTTCATCTTTTCGCTCTCCCTTCCTAAAATTCATATACTTCACGGTCAGTAATTTTATTCACAATTCCTGATAATACAAATGAGAAGATAAATACTACTACACCGATTGCCATTCCGTATCCGTATGCACCATTTCCATATGCCTGTTTATACATATAGTTCAAGAATACTTCTGTTTTTCCATTCGGTCCACCATCTGACATAATCTGAACAAACAAGAAACTCAAGTTGATTGTACTGATAATGTAGAATGTAAGTGTTGTACGGATATTGCTCCAAATCAACGGGAATGTAATCTTAGAGAACATCTGAAGTTCTGTTGCACCATCAAGCGATGCTGCCTCATAATAATCCGGTGGAATTGCAGCCATACTTGCCATATACATAACCATATAATAACCGATTGCCTGCCATACCAACGCAAAAATTACCGAATAGATTACAATGTTAGATTCGGACATCCAGTTTCTCGCCAAGGCATCTAACCCGATTGCTCTCAAAAATGTGTTTAACAAACCAGTAGTCGGATTATAAATCGCTCCAAAAATACCAGCAATAACAACTATACTTAAAATATTAGGAATGTAAAAAATAATTCTAAAAAAGTTGTTTCCCTTAAAGTTTCCTCTCTGTAATAATGTTGCAAATAAAATTGCAAGCACAATTGTGCAGATTGTCACAAGAACAATAATCAAAATAGAGTTCTGCATCGCCTGTAAGAAGTTCTTGTCTCCCATTAATGTCTTAAAGTTCTCAAATCCAATAAATGTTTGTTTATTTGTAATACCTCCCATACGATACAATGACATTCTAAATACATTGACTGTAGGGATAAAAATAAACAGAGATACTAAAATAACTGCTGGAGCAAGACAAATAAAAATAAATTTTCTTTCTGCGCTTTTTCTGTTCATATATCTTCCTCTTTCTCCTAGAAAAGCGGTGAGTTATTGGAACTCACCGCTTTTAATAAACATTCAAAATTTACTTTGAGTCTTATCTTAATTATTGAAGATTCTCTAAGCATTTTGTCCATGCATCAATCAATTGTTGTTGATAAGCGTCTGCTGTTAAGTCACCAGTGTTAAGTGCATCAATTGCTCCGTATACTGTCCCTTTCATATCAAAGCCATCGATAGCTTTTGTTGTTGCCCAAGTACCAGCTACTGCATTATATCCTTCTGAAGATGCTAATGTGTATGTATCTTTAACAACACCATCCTCCAATTTGTCAGATGCCCCAAGAACTGGTGACACAATCGGTGTTGCGACTTTTTCGCCTGTTTCTTTATTCTCAACTTTGTTAGCTAACATAAGATCTACTACTTCATCTGAGTACATGAATTTGATAAATTCTTTTGCTAATTCCATGTTAGGAGCTTCAGCCGGTACCCACATTTGCTCTGTAAATGTGTAGATATAATTCTCCTGATCAGCTGTAAATTTCGGCGGTGCCATCATTCCCCAGTTAAATCCTTCCGGAGTAGAGTTTGCCATCTCTCCAATCACCCAGTTACCGTTTGGCATAAATAATGCCTTATTATCAATTACTGCCTGCTGATTAATTTTGAATCCACCGTCAGCATTTGCATTTGCAACTGTATCTGACCATAAATATTCTGGTGAAGCCAATTTAGCAATTGTATCAATAACTTGTTTTCCTTCTGCTGATGTCCATGTGTTTGCATCATAGTTAACAGCTTTGTTGTAGAATTCCATTCCACCAGCCTGAGCTAACATCTGATACATTGTTGCATCAAAATAACCTGGTTGTGGATATGTAAATAATGCAATTCCATCTTCTTTTGCCTGTTCACCAAGTGCAAAGAACTCATCCCATGTTGTTGGAAGTGTGTATTTTCCTTCACCAAACATGTCTTTGTTGTACCATAATCCTGTTGGTGTATAGATAATCGGTGCAAGATAAACTTTTCCGTCACCATATGGCTGAGCTGCAGCATTTTCTGTAATGCCACCAACCAACTTGGATTTCAGTTCATCATCAAACACATCTGAAATATCTGCGATTGCATGCTCTTTTAACATCGTCTCTGTGAAACCGCTTTTTTGTCCTAAGTTGTAGTATACAACGTCCGGAATATCTCCATTCTGGAAATCTTTTGTAAGATCCTTGTCCAATTCAGAAGATAACTCTAACTGAACGTCTACATCTTCGTGAGATTCTTCAAAAGCCTTTTCAATATTTTCCCAAATTTCAGTACCGTTACCACCTTCAAAAGCAGCAAACTTTAATACTTTTTTTCCATCTTCATTTGCATCTTTACTATCGTCTTTGCTTCCGCAACCAACTGCCATAGATGCAACCATAGCCACTGAAAGTAACATAGCTACAACTTTTTTCATTTTCATAACAATTTCCTCCTTAATTGTTCATTCTGTTTATTTCTTGATATTTATCTTACACCACTACCGTCATTTTTTCTATACGAATTTTGCTCTATATTTTATATATATTGCTTTTCCATCCATATTTTTAGATTAATTACTCAAAAAGATTGCTTTTCCGACAAAAACTTTTTATCATATTAAATAAGAAGATTTTTATTATATTTATAGAAAGGATTTATGCTTTTATGACACAACCTAATATTTTACTTCTTATGTGCGATCAATTCCGTGGGGACTGTTTATCTTACTCCGGACACCCAGATGTAAAAACTCCTTACCTTGACAGTCTGGCTGCACAGGGCGTTTCTTTTGATAATGCCTACTCATCCTGTCCAAGTTGTATTCCGGCAAGAGTGGCACTGTTTACCGGGAAGAGTCAGGAAGGGCACGGTCGCGTCGGTTATGAGGATGGAATCGACTGGAATTACGAACATATGATGGCAGAGGAATTCAGCTCAAACGGTTACCAGACAGAATGTATTGGAAAAATGCATGTGCACCCCGCAAGAAAGCACTGCGGCTTTCAAGGTCTCAAACTCCACGATGGATATCTCGGGCATTATCGCAGTCAAAACATTCCGCATCATCAGCATCAAGAGGTTACAGACGACTATCTCTATTACTTAAAAGACAAGCTCGGACAACATGCTGACATTACCTCAACTGGGCCGGAATGTAACTCCTGGATTGTGCATCCTTGGATCTATGACGAAAAATTGCATCCCACCAACTGGACAGCAGACGAAAGCATCCGTTTTTTGCAAACCCGCGACAGAACAAGACCATTTTTTTTAATGACTTCTTTTGTCCGTCCTCACCAGCCTTTCGATCCGCCACAAACCTATTTTGATTTGTATAGAGACAAGGAACTGCGAGCTCCGGCACAGGGAGATTGGGTAGACCCTACCCTCACCGAAAAGTACGGTTTTATAAAAGATTCTATTTTTGGCTGCAATGATTCCGAATCACGCCGCCTTGCAATGGCCGGATATTATGCATGCATCACACATGTGGATCACCAAATTGGGCGCATTCTCACCGCACTCGCCGAAACAGGCGACTATAACAATACTATAGTCTTATTTTTGGCAGACCACGGAGAATTGCTTTTTGATAATAACTTCTATCGAAAAGCACTCCCTTATGAAGGAAGCACACACATTCCTTTACTTGTGCACGTCGGAAAAAATGTTCAGAACATTACACCTTTCCGAAGCGACACACTCACAGAATTACGGGATATCATGCCTACAATCTTAGATTTTGCCGGCATTCCAATTCCCGACGGCGTGGATGGTTTTTCACTTGCACCTGAAATTCTTGGAGAAGAGAAAAACGAACGCGAATTTCTCCACGGCGAACATAGTTTTCACTCTAGCTTATCTTCTCAGTTCATCGTAACTAAAACAGATAAATACATATGGTACAGTGAAAAAAATGAAGAACAATATTTTAATCTAGAAAAAGATCCAAGAGAAGAGCATAATGCAATCAACGATACCAAATATCAAGAACGGATTGCATACCTTAGAAGCGTCTTAATTCAGGAACTGAAAGATCGCGAAGAGGGCTACAGTGACGGAGCTTCCCTCAAAACAGGATGCACTCCTTTAAATAGCCTTTCACACATCTTGAAATGATTATGCTTCTTATAAAATCAATTATCGCTACGCCAAACAAACAGTTTGACGTAGCAATAATTAGTTGGAATCAGCACATAAATTCCCACTATGACTACTTATTCATTTTGCCACTATATGCCTGCATGATATTTTCCAATAACATAGCCCTTGTTACAAATCCATCACCTTTTGAAACAGGCGTGATATATGAAACTTTTTCCATTACATCATTCAACTCCACATCTCCACATAACTTTCCATTTTTGTCTCGGTTCATTTCCACATCAATAACAACTGTTCCTTGCTTTAACCATTCTTTTTTCACTAACTTTGCTTGCCCCATAGCAGATACCACAATATCCGCTTGTCTCACTTCTTCCCAAAACAACAGCTTTTTTCCCTTGAGGATTCTCTAACCCAATTTCTTCTAAAATTCGGATAATTCCTTTCGGCGCACAAGGAACAAACGTGTTATCTCCGATATATAATTTACCCACATTTTGCGTATGAAAACCGTCCACATCTTTTATCTTTTAGCGGACTAATTGTTTCAAGCACACGTTTTTAATCAATATATTCCGGCAGTGGTAACTGTACCAGTATTCCATCAACAGTATCATCCGTATTTAATTCTCGTATTTTAGATAAAAGGTCATTCTCTGAAATATAATCATATCTCAAAGTAGTGTTGAGTATTCCAACTTCCTCACAATCCTTACTTTTCCTTTAACATACGCATTACTTGCTTGGTTATTACCTACTAAGATGACCACTAGTTTAGGTAATCTTTGATTTTTTTCTTGCAATTTATCAATATCTCCTTTTATTTTGCCTTTAATTTTTTCTGATATATCTTCTATAAATTATTTTTTCATGGTATTTTCCTTTCGTATATTTTATCAGTATCGTTCTCTCCAGAGTAGTCAAATAAAATTCAAAATTTTTGCTTTATATCAAATACCATTTTTTCTTTGTTCCTTTTCTTTTCAGTTATACAATAGTATAATAATACGTTAGGTAAACAATCAAGGAGATTGAATTTATGAGAAATAAAAATTATTATTCAAACGGTTCGCCCCAAAACATGATAAAAGTATATAAACATCAAGAACAATTATTAGACAAAAAAATCAAATCTGTAAACTCTTTAAAATGAAACAGCCTCGATATTAACGCACTGTCAATATCGAGGCCACCTACTCAAAAATAAATTTTATTTAATTTTCTTTTTTTTCGCATTGATTACAATAACAATTACTAAAGCAGTTATCATCCACACAACAACCGACACTCCTGTTGTATCTCCTGTTGTTGGTGTTTTATCATTTTCCTCCTGACCTGCATTCGGTTTTTGCGAATCAACTTTCTTTTCCTGCAAACCATCAATTGCTGCACGAAGCATCTTTTCTGCCGCTTCCACTTCTGCGTCAGAAGTATTTTTATTTTCAAATACTGATTTTGCATTTGCCAGTGCTGCAGTAAAAGCTTCTGCTGTCTCATCTGTATACTTGTCAATATCAATCTTTTCCGCCTCGTTAATCAAATCCTCCAGCTTACTCTTATCAGGAATCTCTCTCAGTTCAAAAATCGCCTGACGAAGTGAATTATATGCCGCATTTACCTCATCCTGTGTTGCTTCAACAGTATCATATACTTTTTGTGCCGCAGCTCTTGCTGCCATAAAGGCATCAGCTGTTGCCTCTGTATACTGATCAATTCTATCTGCATATTTTTGAGAATTTTCCAACAAATCTTTTAATTTTGTTTTATCTGCCAAAACAATGTCTTCTAATCCGTTTATTGCAGCAAGTAATGCTTCTCTTGCAGCGTCAATTTCTTCTTGAAGTATATTTCCTGACGCAATAATCTCTTCTGCTTTTGCAATTGCATCATTTAATACCTGTACAGATTCTGGCGTTTTCCCTTCTGTATTTGTTGTCTTTACTAGTTCTAATGCAAGTTCCAAGTCCTCTGTATTTCCTGTAAATCCTAACAAGTGTACATTGGCAAGAAGTGCATCATAAGCAGCATCCACCTCTGACTGCTCTGCTTTTGTGTCTTCTAATACTGTTTTCGCTTCTGCAAGTGTTTTTTCAAACAATTCTTTCACTACATCCACAACATCTTCATATTCTGCCTTTTCTTTTTGGCTTTCTGCATATGCAACTAAAGCTTCTAAGTTTGATTTATCTACAGATGGTTCTGGTTCTGTAGTAACCTCCGTCACTCGGATATTATCAAGTACAAATGTTGCTCTTGCATCGCTGCTTCCTTCTGCATTTCTGCTCAGTGTCAGATAAATTCCCGTTTCATTTGTCGCATCTACTTCAAACTCTAACACTTCTGTTGACGGTCTCGCATTGAATCCTTCGCCTGTAATTGTACTTGGTTTCAATGGATGAGATTCAATCACTTCTCCATTTGCATGTCTCACATCAATATGATGTTGGGGTCAAAACCATAAAGAACTTTGCTCCTATTTCTATAGCACCTTGAAAAATTCATACGAGGTATCTTTTCCAAATGGTAATTTCTGCGTATATTTGATGGAACAGTTTCCACCCCATTACGAAGCCTTGCATAATTTTTGAATTCTTCGCTGTTCATGTTCCGTTGGATTTTCGCGCGTTCATGTGCTGCTTTGGATGTTACTATTTTTGCAACCTGCTTAAAGATCTTCGGCTTGCATTGATCCCGATATGGACAGCTGACACACTGCTCATGCCGAAAGGAAACGGCACACTGATTGCTTTGGTTCATATAAGAACAGCTTTTCGGTTCATGACCTGCAGTACACCGGAGGACTTTTGTTCCCTCTTCGTTGAATTCAAAATCCGCAAGGATATCCGGAGCCGGCTTCCCTGTCAGACTTGTGGTAATCAGTTCTACATTTTTATCAGCTGCAAGTTGTGTGTTTTCTATCCCACTATATGTCCCATCCGTGGCTATAACAGTCCGTTCTTTCTGTTTATCCATTTGCTCAAGGTGCTCCTGGATAAATTGACTGTCACTATGGTTGTTTTGCTCATACTGGTACTCTGTTACAACAGAACCATTAGTTCCAACAGATTCTTCAAGATTGGCAGCATATCCTCGATGCTCTTTTCCTGCTTTATTCCTGAAAGTTGCTTCAGGGTCAGGAGGATTCTGTAGCATGGTTGATTTCATGCCGCCGTCTTCTTTCATGCGAAGTCTTCGGCTTTCATTTTCAACAATAGTCTGTTCCGATAGACATCTGACAAACAGATCATACTCTGTTCAATCATTGTAAGCAGACTCACACAAGGCAAGAAGTTTATCTGCATCCGTTAAGAACTGCTTCATGCGCTCATCTGTATCAGTACTTCGCTGATGATAGATCACTTTGTTAAAGTCATTCGGATCAATATAATGTTTTCAATCGTCAGGCAGAGCAGAGACATTGATTTTATTCACGTACATCGCCAGCTTTGCGATACAGGTGTATATCAGCTCCATCCGGCTAAGTTTGCGGATGTTGGATTCGATCATCATGGAATCCATACGTCTGACTTTACCGCTGATCCCCATCAGTTTTGCAATAGAAGTACTTAACTCCTTCACACAATCGTGGTAGAGATCCTTGTTGTGAAGCGTTTCGTAATCGTAACACCGTTTACGGAAACGGCTCAATGTTTTGTCACTCAAAGGCTGTTCTTCAAAACTTGTTGTGTGCAGTGCGTACTGAATCCGAAAATCCAACATAAGATTTTCAACCATCTCATCATCGGAATAATCAAAAAGCTCTTTAATAATGAGTGCACCAACAATCACGTTAACCGGAGTATTCGGTCTGGATGCCTTATCACTGTATAAGACAGAAAAACGCTTTTCATCAATGGCAGGAAATATTTCATCGGCAAAGACTTTTGCCCAGGATTTTTCCAGTGCTTTTTGTTCTCTGGCAGTTAATCCAGAACAACTATCTGTAAATGACATTTGCTGGTAAGCGTTTTCTTTGAATGACATAGAGATTACCTTCTTTCCTGCTAAGATATCTCTATTATACAGCAAGTAAACCATTTAGGCTTGTATTTACTACAAAATATATGAACTTTTCAAGGTACTATAGAGGGGCTTTTGACCCCAACATCATAACTATTGCAAAATTATATCTTGTTTAAGAAAATATTTTAATTTTAAAGATAAAAAATTCTTCATCCTGCAATGCTTTATATTCTATATTGTAATTATTCAGAATATTACTTACAATATATAAACCTAATCCATTACTATTTTCCTTATTTAAATCAAATTTAACATCAAATATTTTATCCATATTCGAAATTTTATTGTTACCGTATGAATTCTCTATATATAACCAATCATTAACTATCCCAATATTAATTACCCCATTTACATCAGTATATTTTACCGCATTACTAATCAAATTAGATAGAATAATCTTTAAAGCTGTTTTTCCTATATAAACATTCTCATCTAATATATAATTATTGACAGTTATTTTCTTTTGATTTGCTAATATTTCATATTTTTTTAATATGTCTTCTAATGTATCATTTATTTTCAAATATTCTTCATCATTGTTCAAATTTTCTATAGAATGAACTGATAATATTTGAGAAATATTTTTTGTTAAACTATCAACGATTTCAATACATTCATTAATATAAATATCTCTTTCTTTATATTTTCCAATATTGTATTTCATGTTTTCCAGTATTATTTTAAGACTAGCAAGAGGAGTTTTAAGTTCATGGGATGCACCTTTAAAAAAGTCATATTTTAACTTTTCTAATTTTAAAATTTCTTTATTTTTAAATTCCAAATCGTCAATTGTTCTTAATAAAGTAGAATACAAATCATTAATTTGTTGTTTTAATTCTCCAACTTCATCATTAGAGCTAACTTTTAAACGCGTTTTTTTATCAAGTTTCATCATTTTATCAGTAACAATTTTTATTTCTTGTATATTATTTTTTATTAATTTTGCATAAATTAAAGAAATAATAGCAGAAAATAAAATTGATATTAATAAAGAATATGGTAAAAATTTAAGGCTTAAATCTTTCGCATCTTTTTGCATATCAGCTGTAGAAACAAATTGTAGATTTGTTTTTTTACCATCATTAAGCTTTATTTCTCTTTCTTCAATTATCAAAGAATTACTATCACTTTCTAAATTAACATTTATATTATCTTTGATTTGTATTTCATTCTTATTATTTTTTTCTTTTATAAATGCTTTTATTTCACTACTCTTAGAATAAAGCTCCAAAGTTTGTTCTATATATTTTATTTCTTTTCCATTCATATTACTAGAAATTTCATTTGCCATATTATGAATCTTTTCTTTTCTCGTCTCCAAATATGTTTTAGGAAAGATAAAAAAAACTAATGAATGAACTAATATAATTATTATTCCAAGAACAGAAAATATTTGTATGAACATTTTTGGAAATATCTTTAATTTTTTCATTTTCTCTCCAATTTATATCCTACATTTCTTATAGTAGTTATACAGTCTAATTGTAATTTTTTTCTAAGTTCTTTTATATATACATCTATTACTCGATCATAAGGAGTTTCTTCGCTATCTTTCCATACATAATCAATAATTTGCATTCTTGTTAACACTTGTCCATTATTATCCAATAAACATTTTAATACTTCTAGTTCTTTTGCATTTACATCTATTTCTTCACCATTTATTTTAGCTGTATAGCTATTAAAATTAACCGATAGATCCTTATATTCAAACTTCTCTAAATGTCCATAATTCTTCTTAATTAAAGAATCTATTCTAGCCTTTAAGACCGGCAATGAAAATGGCTTTTCTACATATCCGTCTACTAAATTAGTAAATGCATCAATTTTATATTCTTCATCACTAAATGCAGTCAAGATTAGAATTGGTAAATTGCTTTTCTTTCTAATTTCTTTCAACACTTCTAAACCATTTATAAAAGGTATCTGAATGTCTAAGATAACCAAATTTATATCGCTATTAAATTTTGACAAGGCTTCTCTTCCATCTTTAGCTTGAATAACAGTATATCCAAATTCTGAAAGATATTCACTTATTCCCTCTCTTATCATATTATCATCTTCAACAGTTAATATTTTCATATATACCTCCACTTAAGCCTCTACATTTATATTATACATCATATTATTTGATATATAAAAGCCAAAAAATTTTTGGTGCTAAAAAGCACCAAAAATTTTAATTATTGTCAATTAATAATTCTTTTGGATTCTTTCTTAATATATTGAATGAAGAAATAATCAATGATACAAGAAGTACTAAACTCATAAATATAACTACATAAATTATGAATTTAGGTAATACATTTATATCTAAACTTGATAATGTCTTGTTAAATCCTTCAGCTTCTGCCCCACCACCTAATTGGCTAGATGCAGATTGTCTAGCTATTTGTTTAGCTATATCACCAGTAACCTTATTCAATATATTATTCCCAAGCTTATCAGCTGTATATTGAGCTAAGAAATAAGAACCAACGAATGCGGGGATTGATATAAATACCATCTCAATTAGGAATTGACCAAAAATTTCTAATTTTGATATACCTAATGATAGTAATACTGCTATTTCTTTCTTTCTAGCATTCATCCATAAGAATAATAATAATGAAACTACAACTCCTGCAAATATTAATGAGCCAACAAATAATTTATTTGAAATTGAGTAGATACCTGATATAGATTGTTGTAATGCAGGGTAATTTGATGAACTTTTAATCAAATTATATTCTCTCCAATTTATATCTAATTTCCCAAGATCTTTTATTACACTATCAAGATTCTTATCACCTTTTACAAAGAATGTTGCATCTTGGTATACAGCTGTATCTTCTGTATTACCATAAACTTTAGCAGCTGTATGAACATCAGTGATTAATGTATTTTCGTATAGTTCTTGTGCTGCACTTACTCCACCGCTATTATGCCCATCGAATAGACCTTTAATTTCTACTTCTACTGTTTCATCTGCACCTTTCTCATTATCAGCATCAAATAAATTAGATTTTATTTTTATCTTATCTCCAACTTTAAGATTATTTTTTTCAGCTAAATCTTTATGCATTAAGATTTTATTTTTATCTTCATTTTCTAAATGCTTTCCTTCTACTAATTTATATGCTTCTGATACAAATTTTGTTTCTTTTGATGAGTCGTTAACCCCAGTTAACATAACTGTTCTTTTAAAATTCTTCGCTCTTTCAGGTGATTGATTCGCAAGAGTCTCTTGAGTTTCAATAATATCATAATCAACTAAATCTGCAACACTGTTTATTCTTTTTACATAGGAGTCTATACTATCTGTTTGAGATATCTTTTTAATATCTTCACCTTTTACATTTCCCCCACCTCTTGGTGTTCCTGGATTTACTTGTCTATTTATCTCCATAGAAAAACTATTTGTTATATTAGCAAAAGTTTCTTTTGAAGCTCTGTCCGTAGCATCTTTAATAGATAAACTAATGAGACTTAAAGTTGACATAGATAAAATAACTAATATAATAATTAATGATTTTAAGCTTTTTCTAGTTACATAAGCAAATGCATTTTTTATCATTATTCAACCTCCAAATTCATTTTATTTACTTTTTTCAACTTTTTACCACTTAGTTCTAAAATGATATCCGCAGAATCTGCTACTTCCTTACTATGTGTTACAACTATTATACATTTATTTCTATCTTTAGCTAATGTCTTTAATATATTAATTATTTCTCCAGCAGTAACACTGTCTAGATTACCAGTAGGCTCATCAGCTAGTATTATTGGAGCATCTGATACCAATGCTCTAGCAATAGCTACTCTTTGTTGCTGTCCACCAGATAATTTCATAACATTTCTTTTTATTTGTTTTTTATCTAAACCTAGTTCAAACAAGATACTTTCATCTGCTGATTTATTTACTAATCTAATATTTTCAATTGGTGATAAATAATCTATTAAATTATAGTTTTGAAATACTAAAGATATATTGTTTTTTCTATGATTACTATATCCTTTCTTTTGTATATCTTCATTCTTAAACAATATTTTTCCTGTTTTAGGTTTATCAAGTCCAGCAAGTAAGGAAAGAAGTGTAGATTTTCCTGTTCCTGACTTTCCTACTATCGCATAAAACTTCCCAAGTTCAAATTTTTGATTTACTCCTGACAAAACTTTTTCTTTAGAGTTTGCATAACTATATGCTACATTCTTTATTTCTAATATATCCATTATTTTCTCCTAACTTATTTTTGATAATATTTCTTTAGGCTTCTTGATTAATATTAATGAAGAAGCAAATACAACTGATAAAACAATAATACTTATTAATATTAAATAACTTTGTCCAAGTGTTGTTATATTTAACGTAAAACTACTATTATTTATTAAACTTCCACCGGAAATCATTGAGTCCTCTGAGTTAACGAATCCATCTACAATTACTTTTAGTAATACATTTCCTAAAAATAAGGAAGATATTATACTTGGTATCGATATGAATATTAACTCGAATATAAATTGCATTATAATTTGTATCTTAGATGTTCCAATAGATAAAAATATACCTATTTCATAAATTCTTTCTCTTAACCATAGAATCAAGATTAATGAAAGAACAACCATCCCACCTAACATAATAGAATAAGTCATTATTTTTATTATATGTTTTATTCCACTCACTGACTCTAAAGACTCTTCAAACGCATTAGAATCTTTTTCAACAAAATACTTTGACTCATCAATTTTAAGCTCTTTTAATTTGTTTAAGGCTAAGTCTGTAGATTCTGCACTACCAGAATACATTAAAATTTTATTTGCGATTTTATTATTTTCTGATTTATTTAATATCTCTTGGCTTGTTGAATAATCTACAAACACCATATTTTCACTAAAATCAGAAGATAATCCTGTATATGTTTCCTGTTTTTTACCAGAAAAGATCCCTATAATTTTAAATTTATGACTTTTTATTTTTCCACTTTTTTCAATATCTAGTAATTCAAGATCAACTTCATCACCTAATTTTAGATTGTTTTGTTTAGCTAATTCTTCATGAACAATAATTGAATTCTTATCATTTTCTCCTATATTTTTACCTTCTTTAATTGTAAATACTCCACTACTAAATAAAATATTTCTTTTAGTATTATTTGTAGCTTCGAGTGAAACAACATTCTTAAATTCGTCAGATAAATCTTCTCTATTTATTCTTTGTTCTCCGCTAACTACTTTAGCATCTTTTAGTTTTGCTAATCCATCATATTGAATTATTTTTTCTTCAATTTCTTTTAATTTTTCAATATCTTTAAATTGATTAACATTAAAATATTTACCATCTTTTTTTGTTATTGATATTGAAGAATTAGAACTTTCATATAAAGCCTTTTCTATTTCATTGCTTGATTTCATTATTGTTAAACAAGAATACAAGCAAGAAAGAACTATAGTTAATATGATAAAAATTATTAAAGTTCTATTTCTCTTTCTTGTAATATATGCTATGGCATTTTTTATCACTTTCCTAACTACTCCTCTCTATTTTCTTACTCCATAACTAATTGCATCCACTGGACAAGCATTTTTACATCGTCCACATCTGATACACTCCAGATGATTGCAATTCTCAACTGGATCTATATTCATTTGGCAAACTTTTTTACATTTTCCACAATTAATACACTTATCCGTATCCAATCTATATCTAAATATTGAAATAGGGTTAAAAATTGAGTAAATAGCTCCAAGTGGACATATATATTTACAAAAAGGTCTATATATAATTATAGAAAGTAACAAAGTAACTATTAGAATGATTCCTTTCCAATAATACAAGAAACCTATCGCATTTCTCATACTTTTATTTAATAAAACAAGTGGTAATCCTCCTTCCAGCATACCAATCGGACAAATAAGTTTACAAAAATACGGAGAACCCTGACCTAAAATATCAACCAAAAATAAAGGTAATATTATTACAAATACAAGTAATATTATGTATTTCAATTTTCTCAAATGTTTATCAAACTTAAATGTTTCAACTTTTTTAAAAAAGGGAATCTTATGTAGCAAATCTTGAATCAATCCAAATGGACACAGCCATCCACAAACAAATCTTCCCACCAATGCTCCTATAAAAAACAAAATCCCAACTATATAATAACTAATCTTATATTTTGAATTTCCAATCACTGCCTGTAGTGATCCTATTGGACAAGAACCTTTTGCTCCCGGGCATGAATAACAATTCATACCTGGAACACAAATTTTCTTTAAATTCCCACCGTAGATTTTACCAGTCTTAAACCCTTCAAAGTAGGAATTAGTAATTAAAAACCAAACGGATTGAAATAAATGCCTAAAACGATCTCTTATTTTATATTTATCTTTTTTTGTACTACCATTTATAATATTTTTAATTCTATCCAATTCCAATACACTCCATACAAATTCTTATCGCCTTATCCAAGACAACTTTAGTTTCTCCATTACTATGACCATAGTAAATCATCGCCATACTAATAAAGATAATTAATAAAGACAAGGCACGGCTTTTTAAAAATTTATTAACCATATACCAATCACCGCTTTACTTTTATTTATTTTTTATTTTTTCCAATTCTTTTTCAATTACCTGCTTCCATTCCTTTGCACTCTTTGCCCCAGAATAAGTATCACCTACAATATTTCCATTACTATCAACAAAGAAAGTCTCTGGCATAGCCTGTATACCATTCAATCTACCATTAAAGTTTGTCTTATCTGGCATTAAGAAAGGATATGAAGCCTTTGTCTTTTCATGTATTAACTTTGACTTTTCAATTGCTTCCTTGTTTTCACCGGTATCATCAACAGTATCTGTAACAACTCCAACGATATTTACACCCTTGCTTTTCATTTCATTCTGAACCTCAACCAAATCAGGAATTTCCTTTACACAAGCTGTACACCAAGTTGCAAATACATTTACCATAGTAAGATCATACTTCTCAAAATCTTTACTTGTAAAATCCTTGCCATTTATGTCCTTTGTTGATAGTTTACGTAAATCTTTAACCGATTCTTTGTTAAATGCTTCTGTATTTTCTAAATCAGTTTTTTCTGATAGCACAAAACCATTTTCAGGACGTTCTTTTTTATCTATAATTTGAATCTCAGTTCTTTTTAATTCATCCAGAAGATTACTTTCAGCTCCGCTATTTGTGCTTAAATAGCAATCGTATTTTCCATCACTTGAAACTCCTATTTTAGTATGAGTATCACATTTTGTAATTTTAGATATTTTTTCTTCTGATGTATTTTTTTCGAATATACCAATAGTCCCAATTCTTTCAAGCTCATTTTGCCAATTTTTATATCCATCGCCCATCTTTTCTATAACTGCATTTTTTTGTTCTTCTGTCATTTTTTCAAATGTCAAAATAGCATACTTTAGTTCTTTATCTATAGGACTTTGATCATCTAACATCGCTATCTTTTTATCAGCTATATAATTTCTAAATTTGTCTGAGAGTTTAAATTCAAGCCCTAAATATTCATAAACATATTCTTTCTTTGCCTCCAATGTATAATCTGATGGCTTAAAAGTTTCATTTTTGCCATTTGCATTAATTGACATGCCTGCCTCTTCAGAACTTATGGATTGTCCTTCTTTAATTTTATTGTTTTCATTACTTTTTTGACACCCAACTGCGTTTAAGCTCAAACATGATGCAAGTAATAGGCATGCTCCTCTTGATACTATTTTTTTCATAAATTATTCCTCCTTTATTTTTTACACAATAGCATTTTATATCTACTTTCAATAACATTCTACACACCTTTTATGAAACGTTGATGAAATATAATTTTTTATTTTTCCAAACTATGGTATAATTCATTAGGTCACTTATAAATGATTTTCTACGCAAAATGGCAAAATTTCGGCATCAGGAAAATCAAGACGTAAGGCCGGAACAAGGATAAGGTTTTTTATCGATAAACCAGCAGCTATGATCTCTTTTCCAAGAGCCGTTATCAAATATTTATAGGATCCTGGGATTTTTTCAATCAGTCCATGGACTTTCAGACGTTTAAAGATCCTTGTCATGGCAGACGGAGTGATTTTCGGAAGATGCTGGCGGATCTGTTTTCCTTGTATCCCGAATGTCATGTATTCCCCTTTGCTGATGGCTTCCAGTACAG
>OGHR01000297.1_pt1 | contig 56185 bp, 53 predicted proteins | sample 1571621 | NCBI WGS metagenome assembly OGHR01 (sample SAMEA2582038, study PRJEB24529) | metagenome | biome: Human gut stool | place: China | collected 2011
CAGAAAAGATTATAGCACTGAAAGAGCTTTGACAACTTTGGTAGGTAAACGCCGTGCGTTGTTGAACTACCTGAAGAACCGTGATATCGAAAGATATCGTGCTATTGTTAAAGCACTAGGATTACGTAAGTAATTCAATCTCTATTGAAAAGGACTTAAAGAAAAGCCGCTCTCTGAAAAGAAAGCGGCTTTTCTATTTTCTGTTATTACGTTTCTACTGTTCTGTTGTTGAGAATTACTCTTTAGTAGGATAATACAGATTATCTTTTGTCATGTGTTCCAATACTTCATGCAGATATTTGGCCGACTCCCATTTGGCCATAGGCAGGTCATGAAGCAAGTAGTTACCGCAATCTTTAGGGGCGGCTCCCGGAACTTCGCCTTCAAAATCGGCTACAAAGCGGAACGTTTCCTGCATCAGTTCTATAATATCTTCCGATTTTAAATCGCCTTTCATTAACAGGTAGTTACCGGTGAGGCATCCCATCGGTCCCCAGTAGACAATTTTGTCAGACCATATAGGGTGGTTACGCAGGTAGGTAGCGGCTAGATGCTCTATGGTATGCAAGGCTCCTTGCCCCAAAGCAGGTTCCCGGTTGGGTTCTTTCATGCGGATGTCAAAGGTTGTGACCGTTTCACCGCCCACTTCGTCTTTTCTGGATACATAGATACCGCGAAGCAAGCGGATATGGTCAATGGTAAAACTGGGTATTGTCTTCATATTATTCGTTTTTATAAATTAGCTGGTAATGAGGAAAGGAAGGTATGAGTGACCTCGAAGGAACGGTCGGCTATAGTCTCCCAAAAATTTGTGTATTGTTCCCAATGGTTGTCGGATCCCGGCGTATCGCTGATGATACGGAAACTGATGAACGGTACCTTATATATATAACAGATTTGGGCGATGGCTCCCGATTCCATATCTACTGCCAGCCCTTCGTGGAACTTTTCTTTAATGTCGTTCAGTTCGGAACGGTCGGTGATGAATTTGTCTCCGCTGCATATCAGACCTCCATGAATGGCGGTCGGAGTATCCAGTGACATGGCGCAATCAAACAATGTGGCATTACCTTCGAATCGGGCGGGAAGTCCTTGTATCTGTCCGTACATATTGCCTTCTCCACACCATACATCATGATATACAATTTGTCGGCTCACCACAACATCCATTATTTTCAGGCAGCTGTCTATGCCTCCTGCTACACCGGTGCTGATGACACAGTCGGGTTGGAAGGTACGGATCAGTTCTACAGTACCGGCAGCAGCGTTCACTTTACCTATTCCGCATTTCATCAGGATAATGGTATTATTTCTAATGCTGCCTTCAGTATATTGGAAAGGACCTTCGGTGTATTCTTTCTTGTTTTCGAGCAGTTGCGCTACTTGTTTCTGCTCGGAACTCATGGCTGTTATAATTCCTATTTTCATAATTCAACTTTATTTATGGCTGCAAATGTACGCATTTTATCAGAGTATATCGTATCTTTGCAACGTTAATAAACAGATATACTTATGAACTTATTTAAAAGAATACTACCTGATATAGTAGTGATTATCCTTTTTGCTGTCATCTCATTCGTCTATTTTTTTCCGGCAGTGACAGAAGGGCGTATCCTTTCACAACATGACTCTGTGGCGGGCATTGGTGCCGGTGAAGAAGCGAAAGAATATCTGGAACGTACGGGAGAGCGTACGCGCTGGACTAATTCTATTTTTGGTGGTATGCCTACTTATCAGATGGCACCCAGTTATGATTCTACGGATACCCTGAAGGGAGTGGAGAAGTTATATCATTTGTATCTCCCGAATTATGTGTGGTATGTATTTGTCATGCTGTTGGGCTTTTATATATTATTGCGTGCATTCGATTTCTCGGTCTGGCTGGCTTCATTGGGGGCTGTGTTGTGGGCGTTTTCTTCTTATTTTTTCATCATTATAGCTGCCGGACACATCTGGAAATTTGTAACCTTGGCTTATATTCCACCCACTATAGCCGGTATGGTATTGGCTTATAGAGGGAAATACCTGTCAGGTGGTTTGCTGACAGCGGTTTTTGTTGCTTTGCAAATAGTGTCGAACCATGTGCAGATGAGTTATTATTTTCTTTTTGTCATGCTCTTTATGGCGGTTGCGTTCGGAGTGGATGCTTGGCAGAAGAAGGAAATGCCGCGATTTCTGAAAGCAACTGGTGTGTTGTTGATGGCCGGTATTTTGGGAGTTTGTATAAATCTATCTAACTTATATCATACGTATGAGTATAGTAAGGAAACGATGCGTGGAAAGAGTGAGTTGGTGAAACCGGATAGTCATAATCAGACAAAAAGTGGTCTGGAACGAGATTATATCACTCAGTGGAGCTACGGTATCGGTGAGACTTTCTCTTTGCTTGTCCCTAATGTGAAAGGTGGTGCTTCCGTACCTTTGGCAGCTAACGAAAAGGCGATGGAAAAGGCGAATCCTATGTATAATAGTATCTATAGCCAGATAGGTCAGTATTGGGGTGAGCAACCCGGTACATCCGGTCCTGTATACGTGGGGGCGTTTGTGATGTTTCTGTTTGTTCTTGGGCTGTTTATAGTGAAAGGTCCTATGAAATGGGCGCTTTTGAGTGCTACAGTTTTGTCTGTCCTGCTGTCATGGGGAAAGAATTTTATGGGATTCACCGATTTCTTTTTGGATTATATCCCGATGTACGATAAATTCCGTGCGGTTTCTTCTATTTTGGTCATTGCTGAGTTTACCATACCTTTGTTGGCTGTCCTTGCTTTAAAGGAGGTAATGGCACGCCCTCAGTTGGTTAAGGAACAGGCCCGGTCGTTTTATATCAGTCTGGGATTGACAGGTGGCATCGCTTTATTGTTTGCATTAGCTCCCGGTTTCTTTTTCCCGTCGTATGTTTCAAGTATGGAAATGCAGGCATTGCAGGGTATTCCGGCAGATCAGCTGGCTCCGTTACTTGCTAATCTGGAAGAAATCCGTCAGAGTATCTTTACTTCGGATGCATGGCGCAGTTTCTTTGTTATTATGATAGGTACGGCAGTTCTTTGGTTATATGGCATGGGCAAACTAAAGGCGAAGGTGACGATTCTGGCATTGGCTGTCCTCTGTCTGGCAGATATGTGGAGTGTGAACAAACGTTATTTGTATGATGAACAATTTGTGGAGAAGGTGCAGCAGGATAATTCCTTTAAACCGACCGAAACGGATAAGGCAATATTGGCCGATAAAACGTTGGATTTCCGGGTACTGAACCTAGCCGGCAATACGTTTAATGAAAATACGACTTCTTATTGGCATAAGAGCATCGGTGGATATCATGCCGCCAAGCTGCGCCGCTATCAAGAAATGATAGAGGAGCATATCAGCACTGAGATGAATGGCGTGTTCAAGGCTGTTTCGGAGGCGGGAGGCGATATGCAGAAGGTGGCTCCGTCCGGTTTTCCTGTGTTGAATATGCTGAATACCCGTTACTTTATTTTTCCGCTGCAAGGTGGAAAGACTGTCCCGATACAGAATCCTTATACGCTGGGCAATGCTTGGTTTGTAAACGAGGTGCAGTATGTGGATAATGCCAATGAAGAGATAGATGCTTTGCATCGGATAGATCCGGCAAAAACGGCTGTCGTAGATAAAAAATTCAGTGCGGAGGTAAAATCGGCGGCTGAAACAGATACACTGGGTACAATCAAACTGACTGCGTACGAACCTAATGACTTGAAATATGAGGTTAATTCGAAGACAGGAGGAACAGTGGTTTTTTCGGAAATTTACTATCCTGGTTGGCAGGCATATATTGATGGTGTGGAAGCACCGCACGGAAGAGCGGATTATATTCTTCGGGCGATGAATGTGCCGGCCGGAAAGCATGTAGTGGAATTTAAGTTCGATCCGAAATCGCTGCATGTTACGGAAACGGTGGCTTTTGTGGCGTTGGGTGTATTGACCTGTGTGCTGGTCTTGTTCTTATTCTTGCAGGTCAGAAGAGCCCGTAGGAAAATTGATTAAGGCCCGTCGTAAGCCAGACTCCGGATTATTTGTAAAGCAGGCGCAGAACGAACCATAAGTGGTGTGTCACTGTGCTTGCCCATCCATAGTGACGGCTCATAATACGGAAGCGTTCTTTCAAGGAGGCTTTATGGTTACGGGTGGTCATTCCTTCATTCAGGTAATCAATAAGAGTAAGATGGGTGTTATGGAGTACATCCGCTTTCTTCATGATACGGATACACCAGTCAAAATCTGCCGAGAACCGATATCTCAGGTCATATGGTTCCACCAGATCACGGCGGGCGAAAAAGGCTTGATGGCAGACTAGCATTCCTTGCTTGAAGCTTTTCCAGGTAAGCGTTGCGGGTGCGGACAGGCGGCGCATATATAAAAAATGCCCTTGACTGTCCACAATTTCTGTTTCTCCATATAGCACTCCCGGCAGGGCTGTTCCATTGATGGAATGTACCATTTGCAGCAAAGTATCATCCTCGTGCAGGCCGTCACCGGCATTCAAGAAACAAAGATAATCTCCGGTTGCCAATTTTATTCCTTTGTTCATGGCATCGTATAAACCTTGGTCGGGTTCACTGATAACAGTGGTGATATGTTCCTGGTATTTGTGAATGATATCCAGTGTTTCATCTGTTGATCCCCCATCTACAATAATATACTCCAGATTCTTATAAGTTTGTGTAACAATACTTTGTATAGTATCCTCCAATACTTTTGCGGCGTTGTAGGTGACAGTAATAATAGAAAACTTGGGATGAGGATGATGGTTATGCATGATTCCCTGTAATCTTGTTATAGATTTCAACATATTTCTTGGCGATGGTACTTTCCGAATAGCTGGATACTGCCTTACGGCAGGCTTCTTCGCTCAGACTTTCATATTCTCCTTCGGTCAATGCCCAGTGAATTCCGTTTGCCAGATCCTTGGAAGACTGATATTCGGCAACATAGCCGTTGTGCAGGTGGTCAATCATTTGTGGAATACCTCCTACATTGAACCCTATGCACGGAATACCACAGGCCATTGCCTCTACGATGGTATTGGGTAGGTTGTCTTGTAAAGAAGGTGTGACGTATAAGTCGACTGCGTTGTAAATATCTACCAGTTCCTTCTCGTTGCTGACATAATTCATCGGATAGATAGGGAAAGGAAACAGGGAAGCGTATTGTTCGGCTTGGTTGCCAAAAACCACTACACCTAACTCCTTACTAAAATCAGGATACGAGGAAGCTATTTGTTTGCAAGCTGATACCAAATAGTCTATTCCTTTTCTCTTGTCTGTAATTTTTACGGAGCCGAAAAGCAATAACTTCTTGTCTTGCGGGAGGTGGCATTTTTCTCTGGCCTGTTTTTTATCACGAGGTTTGAACAGGTTGGTGTTGATTGCATTGGGAATATTGGTAATGGTCTGACCTTTAATCAGATCACTTTTCTTAGCCAATGATTCTAACCAGCGGCTACAAGCTACAAAGGTGATTTGTGCTCCTTCAAACAGTTTTTTCTTTTTCTGGAAAGTACGGTAGGCTATGTCTTTCTTGCTCCCTTTGTAAAGTTGCGGACAGTTGTGGCATTGTGTGGCATATTTATCGCAATCTCCTGCATAGTGGCAGATACCAGTAAAAGGCCACATATCATGCATTGTCCAAACGATGGGCTTGCCGGATTGGATGATACGCCGGATATCTGTCAGTGACAACATACCTTGGTTAATCCAATGCAGATGAATGACATCGGCTTGGGTAAATTCGGGCAATGCTGTGATATTGGTGCCGGTATTCGCTATGTCAACGGCAAACAAGTTATGTTTCTTGAAGTGGTTGGCTTGCCAGATAACGACACGCTCCCAGATGAATTGCCATACTTTCCACCATGATTTCTTTAGTTCAACGACACTTATCTGGTCGGTCTGCTTGTCGCGTACAAGCATTTTTGTCTTTATTCCGTTGTTTTTTAAAGCCTCCATGAGGCGGTTGGCTGCAATGGCGGCTCCACCTATTCGCTCAGACGTATTGATGATAAGTACTCTCATGTGCATAAAAGTTTATGCAAATGTACGTTTTTTAGGGGACATCTTGGATATTTCCAGTAAGCTTTCTGCTATTTCACGGGAAAAGATTTCCAAATTGAAACGTTTTTCTGCCAGCTTTCGGGCGTTGGCGCCCATTTTTTGGGCTTCTTCGGGATGGTCGGCTATGCGATGAATGGCATTGATCCACCCTTCCACGTCATCATAGGCTACGGTAATTCCTATTTCTTCTTTGTCTATATCCATTTCAAAATTAGGATTACGTGAGCAAATGACAGGGATGCCTAATGCAAAGGCCTCTACCAGTGTGGTAAGACCTACGGTATAAGGAAAATCCATGCAGCAGATGACAACACAGCTTTTTCGTGCCACTTTCTGTGCCAACAAGTATGGGATGACACCGTCCGTATAATGTACTCGTACAGAATCGGGCAGACAGAAGCTTTCAATAATCTGTTGGTAGTTTACACTTCCATTGGTGGGGGCTATGTACAAGTCCAGTTGTTGATCGGTGGCGCAGAAAGCTTGCAGCATTGTGTCTACATCCCGGTTTTCTTTCCCGGTGGAGATAAAACCTTCCGGTTTCCGATCCGGCATTGTTTGCAGAAGATGGTCATAGAAAGCGAGGTCCGGCCCCCAATGGATAAGCTGAAGCTTTTCTTCGGGAGCTTTTCCGGTTGCTAATGAGTCTTTAATCAATTTTTTACTGAACAGGAACATATGATCAATGCCCTTATAAAAGAAACGTGAGATGCGTTCTCTTATTTTTCTGGATGAGGTTTTTAAAGCAGTGTGATGCCAAATGACAATGGGCTTGCGGTAGAGGCCTAATGCTCTGAGTAGGATGATAAGTTCCAACCCACGGAAAGATGTACCGTAGAGCACTTCGTATGGCTCTTTGCAGCACAGAATCTCTTTAGTGGCATAGAACATTAGTTTCAGACGGCTGGGGAAAGCTTTGTATTTATGCATCACCGACCGGATTCCATATTTTTCCAGCAAAGGAAGTCCGTAGAGGATATGTCCCGGAAACTTATAATCTTTCCATTCCTCGTAACTTTCACGGGTTAATCGGGTGTGATAAAAATAAATAGTGAGTGGTTTTACCGGTGTTGGTCTCTTTTCAGCCATTTGTTAATTCTGTTTTTTATTGCTTTAGTGATGATGGAAAAATTGCCGTATCGCAGGTTCAGAAATAGTTCTTCAAAAGAACGTCCTATCTTAATCCAGGGATGTCCCCACCCCATAATGCGGTAGACAGCTTTTTTATAAGCTACATTCTCAATGACATAACGAGGATGCTTGAGAGGAAATTCTACTTCATACCGTTTCATGGTGAAGATGCGGCGGTATCCTTTAGGTAGTGTATGCACAGAACCGGCAAAATGGGTGGAATCTGCCGTGGCTCCCAAGTTGTTAATCATGTTGCGGGTGGGCACGATAGCCAGTCCCGAGTTGAAAAGCATGGAAGCGTGGAAGATGGTTTCATAATAGGCTTTGTTGTTTTCTTTATGGCGATGGCACATATAGATAAAGTCTTTACGGAATTTCCGTTCTTTAATGAGCTGTTCCAGTTGTTGCATATTGAACTTGTCTTCTAGAAAAGTATAATGTTCGTCCCATTGGTCAATGACCCTTTTCCAACTGGCCCATCCCCAGATAGAGAAAGTGGAGGCAAAGAAATAATCGTATGGTACACCCGGAGTAATCTCTTCGTTATTGAAACCCGCAATCATGGTGATACGGGGGTCTTGCTCGTATTTGTCTAACATTTCTTTACAGAATGTGAAAAAAGAAACGGAAGGCACATCGTCATCTTCCAATACGATACATTTGTCAACCATAGAAAAAGCCCATTTTTGTGAAATGTATTCCGAAGGGTCGCAACCGTAGTTTTTTTCCTGATACATACGGTGGACTTCGCAGTCCCAGTCTATCTGATCTGTCACTTCACGACATGCTTTTATACCGGGCAGGTCGTGTTCGCTGCGTGGTCCGTCCTGATAGAGGAAAAGCTTGGAGGGACGGGCATTCCTGACTTGTTCAAACACTTGCGACAGCTGTTGCGGGCGGTTGAAGAACAAAATGAGTACAGGTACATCTACAAGGAACGGTTTCATAGTTCAATCTCCTTTATTTGTAAAATTCGAGTTTGTTGTAATGCGGATGTATATTCTCTAAATCTGGTAATTGCATATAGTCACCGTATATCTTCCTTAGCACAGCATCTGTTTGGCGTGGTACGGGGAACATTTTTCCTTCAAATTCCATTTCTGTCAGTGGAAAAATATCGTCTGTATAGCGCGGTTTGAAATAGGCGGTGCCAAAAGAATGGCGTAATTCTTTTCTGGGGAATAACTTGGCAATGAACCTTAGGATGGGAAAACCGATGCGGGTATTAAAATGATAAATCCTACGAATCCGTTTGTATAATGTGCTTTCTTTTATATTTTTATTATTCAACTGATTGTATATCTGCCCTTGCATGTGTCCTCCTATCCAAGCCAGACAATAAGGGATCTTTTCTAAAGGAAAAATATCAATGTAGATACCGGTATAATGGAAAATACGGTCATATGAATTTGTTTCTTCCAAATGAGAATCCTTATCACGTAATTTGCCGTATATAAAGATGTAATTGGGATCTGTTTCATTAGTTTGCAATGCAAGATTGTCCGGAAGTTCTTGAGGAAGAACTTTCAGCAGACGCAGGTAATCTGAGCGAAGCATTTCTATGTCCAGATCATCATCCCAGGGAATGAAACCTTTGTGACGTGCTGCACCTATTAGAGTTCCGGAACTGAGCCAATAGGGTATTTGGTGCTTGCGACAAATCACATCAATAACCTCCAGAAGCTCTAACATACGTAGTTGCTGGCGACGGAGAAGGGAACCATCGGGATTAAATCGCTTTCTTAGTTCACTATCCATACATTAATTTTTTAGTAGTTTATAAAACAAATCAGCGTTGATGTAACCTGTTTCTGACAGGTCTTTTCCTTTTAATTCTCCTTCGTGGATATATTCTTTGTTTAATACATCTTGCCCCCATAGCAATATTTTATCAATGTTTGGGGTACAAATATTTAATACATCTGCTATTGATTTGATTATCAATAATCCAAATGGAAAATCCTCAGTGAAATACCGGCTTTTGAAATCAGGCAGAAATCCTTTTTCTGTTTTTTCCATAGGAGCTGGAATATGTTTGAAGGCAATGATGGAGCGTATCTTGCGGGTAAGTGACCTTGCATCATAACTGTCATAATATTCCAATAAAGTAGGAATTGGCTCTATTCGGACTGGCAGTGCTTTCAGAATTTGTTGGAATTCATTGTCACAAGCAATGAGGAGCTCTGAACTTTCTTCATCCCAACTATTATAGAACCCGGGAATCTCATGATATGCTTTTCCTCTACTCCAGGTATGGAAAAGTGAATAAAGACGGGCTGGATGAAGCAATGGATTGCTATTGGTCAGGCTGGCTTCTAGAAAATGATGAAGCATACGCACCGGCGTATCTAACATTTCTTGAAGAGTTCGTAGTAAAATATCGGATTTTGATATGTTTACGGTGGCTATTTGTAATTCCTTTTTGTATCCCAACAAGAGTGCTTTTTGGCCATAGGTTTGCACACGGGCAATGAATGGAGCACGCTGGAATCCGAAAAGTGAAGCTGTTTTGCCTAATATTCTATAAGCGGTAAAGAAAAAACCGGTACAACTGACTACACTTCCAATGCAAGTTTTTTCCTGCAAGAACGGTTGTATGTGGAGAAGTTCTTCCTCAATGGCAAATCCGGGGAGACAAAGCAATACGATATCAGAGTGTGGAATGACCTCTGCCGGGTTAGCCGTAACGCAGGCTAATGAGCCGGAGAATGTATTTCCCCGGTAATTTTCAATGAGTAATGATGGATTCCATTGCTCGGGATGCCGGGTGAGGACGGAAACATTAAAGCCTTTATGTGCAGCTACTCCTGCAATGACGTGCCCCAGACCGCCACCGCCACAAATACAGATATTGATACTCATGCTTGCAGTTTTTTTAAGTTTTCAGCCAGATAATTGTTGTCTTCAGTGTCGCGTATGGCGATACGGATGTAATTCTTGCCATTGAATCCTGTCTTGGTACTACAATCTTTTAACAAGAGATTATGCTCCAGCAATAAAGAAACGAGTTTGGTGGAACTGAAGCGGGAAGTTACTTCGCACAGGAAATAATTGGCTTGTGAAGGTATGACACGTAGGAAGTCAACCTGTTGCAATACCTCGAAAAAGCGTTGGCGCTCGGCTATGAATTTTTTACAGGCATTTTGATAATCATTATTATACTTGCTGTATATCTGTAAATAGAATTCGGCGAAGGAGTTTATATTCCATATAGCCATGTTTTTTCGTAAATAGGCTATTATCTCTTTGTCGGAAGATGCGGCTATCCCCAAGCGTAATCCCGGAACTCCATAAGATTTGGAAATACTTTTAATGACTGTGAGGTGTGGGTATGTTTCCAGAACTTCATTCTTAAGCAGCGTATTTTCGACACTTTTTTCGCTGAAGTCAACAAAAGATTCATCCAGTATTAAGTGGATATTTCGCTGCTGCGTCCATGCCAGCAAATCCATAAGTTCGTTAAGGGGGATGAAGTTACCTGATGGGTTATCCGGATTGATCAAGAGTAAATGGCGGATATCTTTGTCCGCATAAAAAAGCATCAGTTCTTTTGCCGTATAATGAAAATCGGCATTCTGTGGATAGAATGCAATGATTTCTTCTGATTGCCGGTTGGGATATTCTTCGAAAGTGGGATAAATTACTCCCATTTTGCCATCTGAATGTTCCATCAGCGCTTTGATGATTTCGGCGGCTCCGTTGCCAACAACCACATAATCTTGCCGGATACCGAAGTTTTTTGCCATGACAAGCGTGTTCACTCCCATGCCGGAAGGGTATTCACGGAGAAGCACATTAAAATTAGCCTGTAGTTCTTCACACATTTTTTGTGGTGGAAAATAGGGGTTTACTAAATAGCAGAAATCTTTCAGCTTTGGGAAACGCCAGTATCCGCCATATCTTTTTTGGTAGCGTTGTAGCTGGTCCTGTTCGGCAAAAATGGTTTCAGCGATGTCAAGATCTTGTATATCATCAATCTCATACCAGCGTTCTCCTTCCAAAGGGAGTCCTTTCAGTTCACATCTCTCCAGCAGGGTGATTACCCGTAATACCTGTTCGTAATATTCGTTATTACCCAGGGCTTTGCTGTAGGCTTCAAGAAATGGCACATAACTGTTGCGGAGAAACTCCTTACTGAATTTATAGATATTGACGGTTTTGTAGTAATCGTCAATATCTGCGTAGCGGAACGTTTTTTTTGAGATAAAATCAATGATGTCATTTTCAGTATTGAGCCGTACCATCGTGCCGTCCATCCATGGCTCATATTTAGCTACAAGTGCCAGATTGGGATAGGGGTTATTTAAAATTTTGTGGAAAAGTGTATCCTCAAAAATCAAATCGGATTCAATTAATAAAGTATCTTGCTTTTGCAATTCCTCTTTAGCAAGATAGAGAGAATAGATATTATTGGTCTTATTGTAGACAGGATTGTAAATATATTCTATCGGAGTATTTCTACTTTGTTTCTCTATGTGGGTACGTAATTTCTCTCCTTGGTAGCCTATGACTAAAATGATGCGTTCCAGATTTAATGAATCTAACTGTGAGAGCAGACGGTCTATCAGATAGGTCCCGTTTACTTTAATCATACACTTGGTGTTATCTTTGGTAAGATCTCCCAAGCGCTTGCCCATGCCGGCGGCTAGAATGATTGCTTGCATAATAAATTAGGTATATATATTGCAAAAGTAGTAATTAATTAGCATTTATAAGCGATGTTATTTATATTTGCCTCAAATTTTAAACAGGAATGGGTAAAATAACATTTGTACCGGTAGGAGGATTGGCCAACCGTATGCGTGCAGTGGCTTCGGCGGTAATGCTGGCAGGAAAGACGAAAAGTGAATTAAGCATCATTTGGTTTCAGGATTGGGCACTGAATGCACCGTTTTATCAGTTGTTTAAGCCTGTAGACAGGGAAGTGGCTTGTTTACGGGATGCTTCGCGGTTGGATTATGCATTATTAGACAGACCTCGTTCCAAGAATTTTCATTTCCCGCTTTTGTTTCAGAAACTGCTTTTCAAGTCTTGTCTGTACGAGCGTTCCATTACTCCTTTATGTAACCGGCATTTTGATTTTGAACGGTGGGTTAAAGAAGGTGGCTGTGTTTATATGGCATCATACACCGCTTTCCAACCTTATGATTATGCATGGATCAGTCGGTTGTTTGTTCCGGTAGACGAGATTATGGAAGAGGTAGAAAACCGTTGTCGGAATTTTTCGGATGCTATGATTGGTGTGCATATCCGTCGTACAGATAATCTGGCTTCTATCAGGCAAAGCCCTATCGAGTTGTTCTATCAGAAATTAGATGAGAAGATAAAAGAGGACGGCAAGGTGGCTATCTATTTGGCTACAGATTCGGAAGAGGTGAAGCGGGAGATGAAAGAGCGTTATGGCGACCGGATATTCTGTTCCGGAAAAAAGGCAGACCGTGGATCTTTGGAGGGAATAAGGGAGGGTATCACGGATATGTACACATTGGCTCGTACACAAAAAATATATGGTTCTTTTCAGAGTTCATTTTCGGATATGGCAGCTCAGATAGGAGGGGTTCCATTGGAGATTTTGAAATTATGAGTTGCGGAAATAAATCATTGTTTTAATGATTATCTGCAAACATTTTTATTTTTGCTCCTCTTTTTTCTATGGCATTTGCCAATTTGTTTTCTATTTTTCCTAATAGCAGCCGTCTGCTCCATTCTATAACAAGCGTTGTCAGACAGATAGAAACAAGTGTTCCCATAAAATACAGAACAAGTAGGTTGCTGTCTGCATATGGGACATACCAGGGTTGTAAACAGTGGATAAGAAGTCCTTGAAGCATATATAAGGCAAAAACGTATCCTGCTAGGTAATTGATGATGCGGGATGAAAAATGCCACCGGGTAAACTGGTAGAAAATCATGATGGAGGCGATGATAATCAGTAGATTATTATCTCGGGCGAATCTCAGTATGATATTTCCACTCATTGCTGTAAGCAGGGAATTTAGTATAAAAATACAGGCAAGGCTGCCTGACAAGATTTCCCGGCTATGTCGTTTCATATTTTCCGGAAGACCATAGGTCTTCAGATATTGTCCTATGAGATAAGCTAGTGTGACATTGATAATTCCCTTGCCCGTGTCATTCTGAATTTCAAAAAACAGGATTGTCGGGGCAAATACAAAAAAGAATCCCCATAGTAACAGTAGTTGTTTATAACTTTTTTGTGAGAGGTTATGAACCAGCCGGTTTAAATAGGGCGAGAAACAATAAAGTACTACATAGCAGGTCATAAACCAGTATTTTTTGCTAAGTATCGGTAGCAATGAGGAGGCCAGCCCTGTCCAGGTATGCGGAGTGTGAAGCCATATTGTTTCGATCAGATAAGAAACGATGGAATAAAACCATACGACAACCAGCATTTTGAAAAATTTATGTGTATTGAAACGGATTCCAAAATAACCTGAGATCAGAATGAACAAGGTTACTCCGGTGTTTCCCAGTGTATTGATAAATAGTATGAATTCTTTGTTCAGCCAGTTACTGGTGTGGAAGGTATTTCCTAGAATATGCATGGATACAATCAGTATGATACTGATAATTCGTAAACATTCTAATCCGGAGTGACGTGTAGCAGCCATTATTTCTTGATTATATAGTGTAAACTCTCTTTAAAAGTGACGGAGCCGCTCAACCACAGGATGGCTGTGTAGAGTGTGCCGGCTATGATCATTTTGCTTGCCATTAATAAATACAGATTGGCAAAGCCGATAGTGATATAATAGGTAGCCGCCATTACCGCGGTAGCTATGAAGGCAAACGGAAGGATGTCTTTCAGCGCTGCAAACAAGCTGAGCCGTATTTGTTTCCATACAAAATAGTGCCATACAAACAGCCAGCAGATATTGATGGATACATACACTATAATCATGGTATGTACGCCGTATGGATAGAGCAGAAGCATGGTTGTTAACTGGATAATGCCTAAACTGATGGTATTCCACATATAGATATCCGATTTTCCTTTGCTGATGACTAGGTTGGAATACAAATTGGTTATGGGAATGAATGCGCCACCGATGCAGAGCAATTGCAGGATGAAGGCACTGGGTAGCCATTTGTCTGTAATAGTCAGTATAATCAGTTCGGGTGCGATTAATGATAATCCTAACATAGCCGGAAAAGAAATAAAGGCAGTGAAGCGGAGCATCTTCCGGAAAGCGCGTTGTTGGCGTTCCCTTTCATCCGACAAACTGGAAAGTACAGGTTGGGCCACACTGTTGACTGTTCCTGAAATTAATGAATGTCCCATATAATTCCATTTATTAGCTTGAGTAAAATAGCCTACTTCTTGTCCCGAATAGAATTTACCAAGGATAACGGTAAAGATATTATTATTGATGTGGTTGAATATATTGGTTACTAATAATTTGCTGCTGAAAGAAAGCATCCCTCTCAAAGGCTTGAAGTCGAAAGTAAGTGTAGGTCGCCAGGGTGAGAAGCACCAATAACAGATATTAATGGTTCCTACATAGACAATGCTTTGTGTGGCTATCCCCCAATAGGCAAATCCCAAGCAGGCCATAGTTATACCGATAGTTCCTGAGGCGGTTAATCCGATAGTGACCGCCATTGCCTTTTGCTTGACCATTAAGTTGCGGAACAGGTAAGCACTGTGGGCAATGCCCAAACTGGCTACAAAGAAACCGAGGAAAGTGTATCGTGCCAAAGCTGTCAGTTCGGGAGTGTGATAGAATTCGGCAATGAGTGGGGCGCAAAGGAACAGAATGAGGTAGAGACAGGCACTTAGCCCGGTACTGAACCAGAATACGGCATTATAGTCTTTGTGGGAGATATCCCGTTTGTTGGCTAGGGCGGCCGTGAACCCGCTTTCCTGCAAAGAGCCTGCAATAAGGGAGAAGATGGACAGCATTCCCACCATGCCATAATCTTCCGCATTCAGAATGCGTGACAGGAATATCCCGAAAAAAAGATTCAGCAGCTGCTGTACTCCATTGCTTAATCCGCCCCAGAAGAGGCCTTTTGCTGTCTTTTCTTTCAAGGATTGTTCTGTCATTTTTATAGATAGATTATAAAACAGTCAGGCTGAAAGCGGACGTTTCAGTTGCTTTCAGCCTTTTCTGTATTTGGGTGTATATTATTTCACTTCACTGCCCGGCTTTACCTCTCTTAATAAAGAGGTCACCGCTAAGGTGCCGTCAAAGTTTTCAGCACTCAGGATCATGCCTTCGCTCACCAATCCGTTCTTGAATTGGCGTGGAGCCAGGTTGGCAATGAATAAAACTTGTTTGCCCACCAGTTCTTCCGGTTTATAATGTTGTGCGATACCGCTGACGATGGTACGGTTCTCCAGTCCGTCAGCAATCTTGAATTTCAGCAGCTTTTTCATTTTAGGCACTACCTCACACTCTAATACGGTACCTACACGGATATCTAACTTTTCAAATTCTTCAAAAGCAATTACCGGTTTTATCGGGTTGGCTTTATAGTTGGCAGCCTCGTTTGCTTTTTTGGTAGCCAACAGTTTGTCTACTTGTGCTTGAATGGTTTCATCTTCGATCTTTTCGAACAACAGTTCTGCCTTATTCAATTGATGTCCTTCTGCCAGCAGATCGGTACGTCCCAGTTGGTCCCATTCAAATGTTTCCATATTCAGCATTTTGCGGAGCTTTTCGCTGCTGAAAGGCAGGAAAGGTTCGAATGCAATAGCCAGATTGGCAACTAGTTGCAATGCTATGTTAAGGATGGTGGCTACACGGTCCATATCAGTTTTTGCCAGTTTCCAAGGCTCTGTATCGGCTAAGTATTTATTACCGATACGTGCCAGGTTCATTGCCTCTTTTTGTGCATCGCGGAATTTGAATACATCCAGTAGCTTTTCTACTTCTGCCTTTACGTCTGCAAATTCTTTTAATGTTTCTTTGTCGTAGTCGGTCAATTCACCGCAAACGGGAACTTTTCCGTCGAAATATTTATGAGTCAGCACTAAAGCACGGTTTACAAAGTTACCGTAAACAGCCACCAACTCATTGTTGTTACGTGCTTGAAAATCTTTCCAGGTAAAATCGTTGTCTTTTGTTTCGGGGGCATTGGCTGTCAATACATAGCGCAATACATCCTGTTTGCCGGGGAAGTCCTGCAAATATTCATGCAACCATACTGCCCAGTTGCGTGAAGTGGAAATCTTATCACCTTCCAGATTCAGGAATTCATTGCTAGGTACGTTATCCGGTAAGATATAGCTTCCTTCCGCTTTCAGCATAGCAGGGAAAACAATGCAGTGGAATACAATATTGTCTTTTCCGATGAAGTGAATCAAACGGGTTTCTGGATCTTTCCACCAAGTTTCCCAACTGTCGGGAAGTAATTCTTTTGTATTTGAAATATAGCCGATGGGGGCATCGAACCATACATAAAGTACTTTTCCCTCAGCGCCTTCTACAGGAACAGGGATTCCCCAATCCAAGTCACGGCTTACCGCACGGGGTTGCAAGCCCATATCCAACCAGCTTTTACATTGTCCGTATACATTGGGGCGCCATTCTTTATGATTTTCAAGAATCCATTCACGCAGCCATCCTTCGTGTTTGTCCAATGGCAGATACCAATGTTTGGTTTCACGCATCACTGGTTTACTGCCACTGATAGCACTTTTCGGATTGATCAGGTCGGTCGGAGAAAGTGATGTTCCGCACTTCTCGCATTGGTCACCGTAGGCTCCTTCTGCATGGCAGTGAGGACATTCACCGGTAATATAACGGTCGGCCAGGAACTGATGGGCTTCTTCGTCGTAATATTGCATGGAGGTCTTTTCAATGAACTCACCTTTATCATACAGGGTTTTGAAGAATTCGGAAGCCAGTTCGTGGTGTGTCTTTGATGTAGTACGAGAGTATATATCGAATGAAATTCCAAATTCTTTGAATGATTCTTTTATCAAGGTATGATAGCGGTCCACCACATCTTGTGGAGTAATACCTTCTTTCTTTGCACGAATGGTGATAGGTACTCCGTGTTCGTCAGAGCCTCCGATGAAAAGAACATCTTCTTTTTTCAGGCGGAGATAGCGCACGTAGATATCAGCAGGAACATATACACCTGCCAGATGACCAATATGTACCGGACCGTTTGCGTAGGGCAAAGCGGATGTGACGGTGGTTCTTTTGAATTTATTTTCCATTGTATGATGTCTTTTTTGTTATTTCTACCAGTAACGTGCAAAGTTAGTGATTTTTAGTAAGTATATGGAATAATCAGAAATATTTCTCCCTTAAAATCTCTGACAGGCCGTACTTATTATAAAATATGGTTATTCGGGGGCTTTGTCGGAAGAAGTGAAAATACAGAAAAATGTTATATCGTGATGCAGTGATTTGCACTTATTTGCATTTAATCTTAAGGAGAGAAAAATGATGAACTAAATTTTACTTATCCTGTTTTTTATAAAACCTTAAGTCGAACGAGACATGAATACGTGGTATAAATTCATTTTAAATGCACTTTTCTCTAAAAAGAGAGAGGATAAAGATTGGGAAACGACCGATAAGGAAGAGGATGTTCTTTCAAATTACATTGAACTGGACTCATTGATGCAGGTCATTTATCATGCAAAGGAAACTGAGTCGGGCAGCTAAACTAACCGGCCCAGTCTTCTCTATCAAGATTTCTATAGCTTATCGCTTCTGCCAGGTGGATGGAAGTAATGTGTTCGCTGTTGTCCAGATCGGCAATGGTACGCGCTACTTTTAGAATACGACCGTATGCGCGCGCCGACAGGTTGAGGCGTGTCATGGCAGTTCGTAATAATTTTAGCCCTGCTTCATTGGGTTGAGCGTACAGATGGAGTAACCCGGCTTCCATTTGTGCGTTGCAGTAAATACCCGGATGGTTGGCAAAACGTTGAGCTTGTATTTCCCGGGCCTTGATAACCCGTTCGCGTATGCTTGCACTACTTTCCGCATGATGGCGTTCTGCCATTTTTTCGAATGGAACCGGAACTATTTCTATTTGGATATCTATGCGGTCCAGTAAAGGACCGGAGATACGGTTCAGGTACCGTTGCACTTGTCCGGGATTACAGACGCAAGCTCGTGTGGGATGATTATAATATCCGCATGGACAGGGATTCATACTGGCTACCAGCATGAAACTGGCCGGATAATCCAGACTGTATTTAGCTCGTGCGATGGATATATGCCTGTCCTCTAGGGGTTGGCGAAGTACTTCAAGTACACTTCTGTTAAATTCCGGCAACTCGTCTAGAAAGAGCAAACCGTTGTGAGCCAGACTGATTTCTCCCGGTTGGGGATTGGTGCCGCCACCTACCATTGCTACAACAATAATTAACTATTAGGTGGTGGATTGGTATTTTTGAACTTTATATAAACAACCAATCATGCAAAAAAAGAGGAACTATACGAAATGTATGCTCCTCCTAAATGGTGTTATATAGAGAAACTTGTTTTATAGTTCTTCAATTTCTTCTTTGGTCAATCCGGTTGCTCCGATAATCAACTCTATTGAAGTTCCGGATGATTTTAAATAACGAGCAACTTCTATAGCTTTTTGTTCTTGAACATCATCATATCTTTTATTCAGGTTATTCATTATATACTGGATCTTTTATGTTATCTTGATCTTTTGTACTATTATCTATCACATTGTTAGATTTATACCCAGCATATAGTCCAAGCATAACACTAATAAGGAGACATAAAATACCGATAATTGGCATCTGGCCCATTATCATAAACACAACTATCAGTCCAACAATTATTGTTATTATCACATATGGTGATTTCATTGTATAAAAAATTTGCTTATTAATTTTTTGATTTGAGTTTTGTTTAATAGGCAACTAAATCACTAGTATCGTTCATGTTTCGTCTTTCCTATCGATAATCCACCAACGACAATAGCTCCTAACTCTTCCATTTTTCTTTTAAATCTAAGCATGGATTCACCTTTAGTTATAATATCATCAAAAAGTAAGACGTATTTTCCTCTAAAGAAGTTACTGTCAAACGAAACATTGTCTGTTAAGATTCCGCTTCCACCGAATTTCTTTTCATCACTAGAAAAGATGACCTGTATTTTATCGTAAGCATTTATCATACCAGTTTCATTGCATATACGATTTGAAAATTCTTTGTAACGTCTTTCAGTCTTGGTTGTAGATGAAGCAGGAATGCACACAAGAGTTAGATGGTGTAGTGAATCTTTCCCAAACGTATTGATTAATTTATGCTTTATTCGTGGTATAATATTATCTAACGCTGCTGCGTGAGCTGTTTCAGATGTTTTCCCTGGTGTATTTTTAAAGTTCCAAACAGTCCAACGATCATTCCACTCATTCTGTGTTGCATCAAAGTCACAGGTTGTAGGATAATAGTTGAGGAGATAGCTATAGTGCAATTCTCCACAAAGAACATTCCAATTAGATACTTTTTCAGGCAATGATCTTTTTGCTTGTTCTTCGGCACGTTGTTTCTCTAACAAAGCTTGTCTTTCTGCCTCTTTTCTCTGAGCTTCTCTTCTGAGCTGTTCTTGACGTTCAGCTTCAATTTTTGCTTTATACTGCTCATTGAATGTTTGCTCGTCTCTTTCATAAGACCATTTATGGCTAAGCAATGTTTCTACTTTGTCGTTCGTTATATCATAGTCAAAGATATGTGATTTAACTATACCCCAATGCTGTCTGAAATAATGTTTTGTAGCTTCGGGGTATTTTCTAGCTAATTCTTGAGCCTCAGACCGCTGTTGGGCAAGTCTTTGTCTAGCATACTCTTTCTGCCGTTTTTGTCTAGCATACTCTTCCTGCCGTCTGCGTTCTTGCTCTTTGCTTTCTTCTATTTGACCGCCAATATAACGACCTAAAGGAATACCTCCAATTATGAATACGAAACCTAAGAACGGTACTGCTTCTCCGACATAGAATCCTAAGAACATGCCAATGATCCAACCGATCCAACCACATATTGTTTTCATAATACTATCATTAAAAGATTATCTTATCAGTGTTATTATCTCTTTTGGCTTCACAATGGCATGGGAATAACCAGAACGTAATAGCTCATTTTTTTCTTTTGTTCCCCAAAAACAGGCAACGCTTTCTATTCCAGTAGCATTAGAAGCTTGAATATCTATCACTTTATCACCAAAAGATATTGTTTCTTTGGCTGAGCATTGCATAAGTTCCAGTGCTTTTAACATCGGAGCAGGATGTGGCTTGATAGGTTTTGCATCATGGTAGCTTACAATCCACTTTACAGGTATATTGAACTGGGCTACTAGCTTTTCTATGTACGGACGTGGACTAGTACTGACGATACAGGCTTTAATACCAAATTTACGGATTATGGCAAAAACCTCATCAATCCCCTCGTATAGCTTACATTGAGAAATCAAATTATAGGCTTGTTGCCAATTTCTTTCATGTCTAGATGCCTCACAAATAGTTGTATCAACTAGAGTTAAATCAAGATCAAAAATAATGTTTTTCATAGTGATTAGTAGTTAGTGATTTAAAATAAACTCAAATCCTTTGGACGGCTATTCAGTCTATCTCTAAACACATCAATTTTGTTTATAGCATCTTTTATATTGTCGGATCTTAAAGGAAGTGCTTTACCCTGTGCTATCAACTGAATGTTTCCTTGCACTTTTTCGTTCTTTCTATCTTCTTCGGTTTTGTAATCAACCATAAAAAGAGGCTTGTGTGTCACTAGTGTGGTATTTACTGCGTGCATGGTTCCACCCTTTATGTCTGTCTGAATGGCAATCGTGGCGTACGAGAGTGCAGATTGTAGTCTATCACGGGCGACTAGTGCATATCTATTACACATCTGACCGATTGGGTATTCAGAAAGAAGTAAACCTCCCTTAGATACAATTTCTTTAGCAAGTTCCAAATTTTCTTTGGGATAAATAGAGTTCCAGTCCAACCCATTAGCTAAAAATGCTGTAGTTGTTCCTCCTACATTTAATGCACCTCGATGCCCTGTTGTATCACAGCCAATCGCCAATCCTGAAACTATATTGAAGTTTTCTTTGGCAAACTCGCTAGCAAAATATTCTCCTGCTTTGATTCCATTCGCTGTAGGCTCTCTTGTACCAATTATTGCAATACTAGGTTTTTCAAGAGCCTTCAAATTTCCTCTATAATAGAGAAGAATTACAGGATCTTCCTTACCATCCTCGTTGATACAATTCTTTAATATGGTTGGAAACTCTGGTTCAAAGTAGGATAGTACTCCAATGCCTTCTTTTTTACTTGCTTCAATTAGACGTTCTGCTTTTTTATAAGCATCACTTAAATCCTCTGCATTATGCTTCTCATACAATTTGCCAGATTGTTTAAGCCAGAAATCACAAAGATCTTCATAGGTCTCAATCTTTTGATTTACTGTATTTGCTATTTTTAGAATGGTTTTGGTTCCAACACCCTTCAGTTGTTGAAGCGTGATGATAATTTTACTATTTAATGCCATATATCTTACAATTTACTTTTTTATTTCATAAATCCAATTAATGCCAGTATGACCAATATAACAATAGCTACAATATAACCAGTAGTAGATGGCTTTTGGTTTTCTAATTCAGAGATCTTTTCTCGTGCCGTCATCAGTTCATTTGTCATCTTTGTTACAGATGCCTGAAGTCCTTTATTCGTTTCTTGCATCTGGCTGAGATTTTTATTGAAATCTCCTTGTTGCTTCTTCTGCTGTTCAGTCATGTCTGCGAGCACTTTACCCTGCTTCTCCAGTCGTTCTTGCAGTTCCTTGTTAACCTTTTCAGCAGCCTCAGATTGTGACTTAGCCTGTTTCTGAGCCTCCTCTGTAGTCTTTTGGAACTGTTCAGCTTGATTCTTCATCTGCTTCTGCACCTCGTCATGTGCTTTGGTAAGAGCGGCAATTTGCTTTTGGGATGCTTCAGCTTGTATTTTCATTTGCTTTTGTGCCTCTTCCGTAGCTTTTTGGAACTGCTCAGCCTGATTCTTCATCTGCTTCTGACTTTCCTCATGTGCTTTAGTGAGAGCGGCAATTTGCTTTTGAGATGCTTCACTCTGCTCCTTATTTTGCTTCTGTAAGCTTTCGAGTTGTTTAGTCAGTTCTTGATTCTTCTTGTTGGAGTCCTCAATCTGTTTCTCATATTGCTTCTTTACTTCCTGAACTAATACTGCGCGAGAATTGTTACGCTTCTGGATAACGCTCTCAACGGTATCACGGAAGTATGTACCGAGAGCAAAAGGAATGGGGATAACCTTGTCTGCTATGTTACGTATGAAAAGGTTTTCTTTCTCATGCCCAACTCCGTAAATCCATCCAGTTTTCAGATTAGTAAGTGTCTCAACAACGGCAATGTCATCAAGTTTTTCCATTCCACTACCACCACCTCTGATAATGGCGATAAGGTCATAATCCTGATTATCTAACGTTTTCAGTAGCGTACACAGAGCTTTGGAATTGGCAAAGCTGATTCTGCTCTCCACAAAATCTATATTGCTCTTTGCTGCTGCCAATCCCTTCTCAAAATCAGAGTTGGTTATGGAAGTATCGGCATAGATGAGGGCTACTTTAGGACGTTGGTTAGCAAAAAGTTTGTTCTCCAGTATGCCATCGACATTCTTATAGCCTAGTTCACCTTTCTTTCTACGGCATTCAGCACGTTTCACCTCATCTTCAGAAATGGCTATGTCCTTTACCTTTTCTATGCGGCTGACGTTAAGCAAGAACTGGATAGAACCGTTATTCTGCACTCTTCTATCAAGTGTTCCATAAACGCTAATCAAATTTCCGTTCTGTAGGTCGTTACGCAGAGAAATAGGAACGATAACAGTCAGGCTCTCGGATGTGTTCTCATCACGAAGTTGATCCCATGCTGCATTTCCATAAACCTTATCTGACTTGAAATAGATTCCTTGCAGACACAGCACAGAAGCATTGATTTCCTTGTGAGAAAAGAAATTCTTGAAGATTCCCATAAGCTCCGAAGGCTTATAGAAATTGGGAAGTGTTATTGCTTTGTGTTCATTCATAGTTATATATGTTTAATACGACTACTTAATAGTTGTTACTCATCGAATGGATAAGTCTCATCATATATATCGTCAAGCGACCTACCCTTGTACGTCCAATACTTTCCTGGAGCTATATGTTTGGTGTTATACCCTTTTAACTTGGCAGACAAGGAACTGATAGACACTTCTTCACCTTCGTATATAACTTTTCGTTCTGAGTTAATCACAACGCTTATTGACGGTTCTTCTTTCCACAATAGTACGTCACCCTTCTGCATACCCATTTCATAGAAATTTAGAGAAGGGCGGCGCACTTTAGCATTTTGAGTTGCAGCCTTATCGTTATCCGTTAGATCATTTTCTATTTCGCCAGTAACCTCTTCAGTTACATCCTCATGATGGAATAGTTCAAGAATGGCTTTAGCTTGTTCTACTTGAATACGGAAGAACTCGCGGTTTGCATTTATACGTTGTGGAGAGAAAGCTGTATGTAGTGCCTTCTCAATTTTGGCACAATCAGCTTTCTTTACCCTGCAAGCAAACTGACACTCAAATGGCACTGGAACACCAGTACTATAGAGTTCTTTTATACGAGCGTCCATATCTTCACGAGTGGTCATGCCTATCTTCACGAGTCCCGGCATAACAGGGTTGGTTAAGAGATATACTATTCCGTATTCCATACTATATAGTGGTGTTTTAAATGCAACCAAGTTGTTCAATCTTTCCCAATAAATCTTTTATTGTAATAGCACCGTCCATTGCCTTTTTATCAAATACCATATAGTAACGGTACTGACTACCAGCCTTATTAGCCCATGCCGTACCAAGTTCTAGCTTTCTTGCACTATCTGAATTATCTCTGTCATCGCCTTTGGTTTCAATAAGAAGGGTCTGACCAGATTTTAACTTAACGATAAAGTCTGGATAGTGATTAATGAAGCCATTGATAAAGAATCCCTTACCTCGTTCTTGATTTCTATGCCAAAAATATACGTTATCTTCATTGGAAATAGCACTGATAACTTTGGACTCAAAATCATTAACCTTTTCCTCTTCTTTATACAAACCTTTAGCAATTCCTATCATTTTGTTCAAAAGAGTTATCTGCTTAGGCATAGTATATACCTCTTCTTCTGCAAACCTTATCTTTCCCAAATCTAGCCAATCCTTAAATGTGTTATAGCGGTAATTATCCAGAATTGTGTTTATTTTGGTTTTGATAGTATCGATAGTTTGTAGCTGGAACGTAATAAGGTCATCAATAGCATCATTATCCATATTTTGGATACAGTCATAGATGTATTGAGTCAGCATTTTATCGCTAACCTCCTGAATGTTCAGCTTGCTCGCTATTGTACCTGCCAACTGTTTTTTCTTCCCTTCTGGAGGAATAGTCAACAACTGCTTTTTAAGATATTCAAGTTGTTTCATGTTAAGTTGTTTATGGACTGGTACAGAGTCCGTTCCATCGGCATAATCTGATGCCAGGTCTATTTGTTCTACTTCTGCGACAGAACGTGTAAAGTCTATCTTGTGATCTTCCAGACTTAGGTCAATCCCTTCTAGAAGATCTGACTTCTCTATCCTTGAAAAAACACTTTCTGTTCCGAACACACTGAAGTTTTCTGTTTTTTGAACGAATATAGGCAACCTAATTTCTTGGGCAGCAGATTCGAATACTGGCTTAATTTTATATTTGTTGTTCATACTTGTCGCAGCTGCTATTGGATTATCGACCTCTCCGTCATTTTTTTCTATTGACTCATTATAGTCATTGCTCTGTTGTATTGCAGAACTTTCAAGCGACTGGAGAACTTCATTATTATCCTTTGTACTATTTTCTACACTTTGCCTTATCGTCTCAGTCTGAATTTCAGAGATGTTAGTTTCTACTGTTTCTTCTATTGTAGAATCTGTTTCGTTCTGAGGCTTTGTTTGTTTAGGTATAGGCGGAATGGATTCTGTAGGAGACGTAGTAAACAAGGAGGGCTGAAAGAATGAGTTTGGCTCTTCATTGTCTATTGAACTCTCAGATGTATTTTCTTGTGAGCTATTTGCTACACGGAAGTCTCGTTTACTAAAACCTGCATTATTCAGACTTTCAACAATACGGCTAAGTGTGTCTTGGAAGTCAGCAGAACAAGTAAAGACATAAGATAGGTTCAAAAGCTCTTCAGACTGTTTTTTTGTATATGGCAATCGTAATACTCGACCTAATATCTGTTCCACATCAATTTTAGAACTCTTGTTTGCCAAAGAAGCAAGTATATATGCAAACGGACAATCCCAACCCTCTTTCAGAGCATTAACAGTAATGATATATCTAACCTCACAACTTTCGCTCATGAGGTTGATATTTTTAATTTCATCCTTATTTGCTGTTTTAATTTTAACTTGTTCCTCTGGAATACCACCTTCGATAAGTTTTTCCTTTATCTTCTCAAAAGTGATATTATCATCCGCTATTTTGGGTTGTGCTTGAAATAAAACAATTGGGCGAATATATTTGCCGCCTTCTTCTTGCTGCTTTTTGGCTTTACTTTCCAAACTACGTTGCAAGGCTATTGCATTAGCAATGACATCCGTTGTGGTTTTATGGTTATATACAATGACTGGCAATTTTACCATGTTTCCCATCTTCAACTGCATAGCATCCACAAAGCTGATAATATTGCTGTTCTCTTTTGGAGTTGCAGTGAGGTTAAAGATAAAACTTGGGTTAATTTCCTTCTTTAAGTCAATTCTTAATTCTGATGATTCAAAGTTATGACTTTCATCAATTACCATCACAGGATTGAGTTGGGCTATAACCTGTAGCAATGACGTTTCGTCTGCATTAGTAAGCATTTTATCACTATAAGTATATGAAGAAACATGCTCTGCCAAGTTCTCGTTTTCACGCCTAGCCTTTCTCCCATCTTTATTATTGGAAGCGAAAGACTGAACACTGAGAACAAGAATAGTCAGGTTCTCTTTAAGCTGGGTCGGATGGATATTCTCACCAACCAGTGCAGACTCCTTGTTTACGACATTGACCCTATTAGCAAAATCAATATCCAAAGCATGACGATAAGGGTGATTAGGATTGCGAAGGTTGTTGTAAGTTTGTTTAAGAATTGGATCACTTGGAACAAACCACACAACAACCTTTGGCTTGTTTTCTGAATAAATTTGGAATATATGTTTTAATGCCCTGCAAGCAATATATGTTTTACCGCCCGCAGTTGGAACCTTTATAGTAATGTTAGGAACTCCAGTTATTTCATCATTATATGGACGCAAATAATCACTCTCCACAGAATCCACGGAAATCCCCTTATTAGCCCAATAAGAACGGAATGCAGACTTTATTGTAGATTGCTTATCCAGTTCTTCAATATACAAATCCAAGTCATCAAGGACTGCTTGCTGATATTTTTTTAGTTCCATGGTTAGAATTTCTTTATATCTCCAGGTATTTTCTTAAACACTATGTCGTACTTAGCTAAAGTCTCCTTGCTTAAAGTACAAGAGTTAGCATAAACAATGTACTGCTCTGCCTTTATTGTAATAACCTTGCCAAGTGTTGACTTACTCAATGTAGTAGGTTCACCTTTCTCATAATAGAAATAATATCCCACGCCATCTATTGTGTCTAACAAATATTTAGCATTGGTATCATGTAGCTTTTGAAGGTGGGTTTTGGTTTCTGTGTAAAACACATATTCCCTTATTTTATCTTCTTCAATGTTTGAGTTTATATTGCCATCTACATCAAAGATTGGTTCTCCTAACTCATAAAAATCAAATTCTCCTCCCAAACCATCTATAATTTCATTATAAACTTTAGTTGCCTTGACTTTAATACAGTTATTTTCTAATTTTGGATTTCCTATTTTGTTATAATTCAATATATTCTCTTCTTTTACAGCTTTGGCTTCATTTATATATTGTTTTGCATGTATTATATTAGATAGAGTCAGTGGCTGATTATATATTTCTATTTCTTCTTTTCCCTTATATTCATAGCCAGTTGCAATCCTTTTGACGCGCTCTGCTGTAATGCTATCCGCATAATCCATTAATTCAACAAGAATATACTTACGGTTCCCATTATCGATTTTATTTAAATTCATTACTGCATGAGCCGTAGATGCACTTCCTGCAAAACTATCCATAATTATGCTATTGGAGTTTGTAGCAATATGCAATATACGCTCAATAAGACTAGAAGGTTTAGGAGTAGGAAAATCCACATCCTTACCAAGGATGTTATATATTTCCTTTTTAGCTACGTCTGTATTGCCAACTTCTTCATGTGGTAACCAAGTCCAAGGAACTACGCCATCAACTTCCGAAAGATAACGTATTGTGTTAGGTTGAGAATTGTTGTCTACTCCAAAGTATATACGTCCTGCTGCTAATAATTCCTTATACGTCGCTTCTGAAACACTCCAGCAACGTCCTTCTGGTGGATAGTGAATCTTTCCTTCTGGAGCTGTAATAGGATAAAATTGGTCTTTAGTCGCATGACCAGCTTGTGCAGTCATTGGAACAGGTCTCCATCTACCTTTAGGGTCGTTATTGGGATTCTTATACACCTTAGCTTGCTGCTGATTCATAGGAATTAAATTACGTATCTCCTTGAATTTCCTCTTATCTAGAGCATAAAGTAATATATATTCGTGTACATCACCAATAGCTTCTCGATTTTCCCTTGAATACCTTTTTTGCCACACGAAATTTGCTACAAAATTGCTTTGGCCAAAAATCGTATCACATAGGTATTTTAGATTTGAAATCTCATTATCATCAATAGAAATAAATATTACTCCATCCTTTTTAAGTAATTTACGAAGCATCATGAGTCGAGGGTACATCATACAAAGCCATTTGTCATGTCTGCTAAAATCTTCTCCTTGCTTACCGACTACTTCTCCAAGCCACTTAAGAGTATGCGGATCATTGACGTTATCATTGTAAATCCACCTTTCTTCACCTGTATTATATGGAGGATCTATGTAAACACAATCTATCTTTCCCTCATACTCAGGCATAAGGGATTTTAGAGCTTCAAGATTATCTCCGTGGATAATTTTATTACCACTATGTGTTTCAGACCTGTCATCTGCATTATCGCTTCTAAAGCCATATTTATGCTCTAAAACACGAAATGAAACTTCTAAATGATGATTAATGACTTTGTCTTTCCCTATCCAATTTAATGTTGGCATATTCTGTCATACTTTATTTTCGTTCAACAAATCTTTCATTTCCACTCCAAGCTGTTTAGCTATTTTATTCAAGGTACTAAGGTTGGGTTGAGCAGTATTACTCGCCCATCTCGATACCGTACACGCAGAAACACCTAGTTTTTCTGCTAGCCATTTGCCTGTTTTCTTTTTCTCAACTAGGACAATCTTTATGCGATTCAAATCTTGCGCCATATTAAATAGATTATCATTTGATGCAAAGTTACTGATTAATCCTGATAGTCTCTGTGTGTCAACCTGAGTATTTTAATGCAGCCAAACTATTCTACTTATCTCAAAGTTGAAAAACGCACTCACAAAGGTCTAGTACTCTTACCTATGAGGTGAATGATTCAGACTGTCCTATAAGGCTTCATCATCAAAGGGCAGTCATCACCACCAGATTTTAGACCGAATGCCTGTACGGTCTTTACAGGCAAATAAAAATTAAAGTATTATGATCAAAGCGAATGGAAATGGAAAATATACAAGCATTGTATATCTCCGCAAAAACCAAAATCAAGGAGAAGAATATGATTGGGGATATGTTGGTTGCACTTTAGATCCAGCAGAAAGAAACAAGAAATGGAATAATCCTAAAACAAAGAATTATGGCGGCAAGAAAGTAATGGAAGCTAGAGCCAAGTGGGATATAAAATTATTCTCCTATACAGTTCTTGAAACCTACACCGACACAGACAAGCACAAGCTAAGAGAAAAATTACATGAACGTGAGTCCTATTACATTCAGAAGTTTGATACGATTAATAAAGGCTACAACTCCTCACACAAAGGCGAAGGGAGTGCAGGCTTAAAGAAAAGTGCAGAAGAGATTGCTAGAAGAAACGCTACACGCAAGGCTAACGGATTTCATCATACGGAGGAGACAAAGAAACATTTAAGTGAGCTACTAAAGGGAAAGAAAAGGTCTCCAGAGTTTCGTGCGGCGGTCAGCAATGGACTAAAAGGGAAGAAAAAGTCACAGGAACACAGAGCTAAACTATCTTCAGCTCGTAAAGGGATTGCTATGTCTCCAGAAGCAAGAGCCAAAAGCAGTGCAACAAAGAAAGGCAAACCGCATCCCATCTCTGCTGAAGGAATGGCAAGAATCAATGCTGCAAGAGTTAGGCATCCAGTATTTGTAACCGATACATCTGATAATTCACAAAACAAGTACGATTCGAAGGCTAGTGCTGCGAGAGCCTTGAATGTTAATGTTGGTTCTATCGCAAGTGCATTAAAAACTAAAGGATTAGTAAGGAATAGATGGCGGATAACACTGGCATGACTAGCCACTTTTTCTCCCCTTTCAAACTCCTTCAAAACCTTATATATGAGAAAATAGTTTGAAGCATAATTAAGCGCCTGATATATATGGTGCAAGCTTCAAAACAACTAAATATAATTTTCCGGGTTAAATCTAATTTCAGATGATGGTTAGAACTTTAATTCGAGGGATAGCAACGGTACGAGTAGTTTTCACAGCTTTAGTCTTGATTACCCAAAGTATGCAGTCTGTCGGAAAGTCAAGTCAGATCGAGGAGGTTTGATAACGGCTTTCCATTTTTTTTCTTCCTCTTCCTTGATTTCCCTTCAAAGCCTTATATGTGAGAATAATATATAAGAGAATAGAAACGTAATAACAAACAATTGAAAATTAGAGAAATGGGAAATTTGGTAAAAGCATTGAAGATCGCCGCAAATGTAGCGGAGATCATCGTGGCAGGCTCCGTATTGATCGAGCTTGCCGAGAAGTATGGTGGCAGATTGGGAAAGAAAAAATCCGCCACGGGTAAAGTCGCTACGGATACTGCTGCGACAATAACTGATAGTACGTCCGATGCATGAATTATGACAGGGCACAGGACGTAGTTATAACGGTGCTGGAGGTGATAACTTCGGTACTGAAAGGAATCAAGAAGTTGAAAAGTTTGAAGAAGAAATAACGGACTTTTCGACTTCTTTTTGTTTGCCGGATTTTATTAACAACTAAAAAATAAGAATAGTATGGAAACAATGACTAATGAACTTACTGTCATTCCAAGAACAATCGGAATGATGACAAGAATGATGGATGTGATTAATACTGAGGAAATCGAAGATGCTATAATCGTATCTGAAGAAGAACAGGAAGAACATCCCAATTTTATTGAAAGTAACACTTCGGGTATTACACTTGAAGAACTTGAGAGAAACTGCATTGTACCCAGTTTTGGAGACAATCAGCTTACAATCAGCCACCAGACATTCATACACCGGATCGAGGAGGCTGCAAGGAGCTATTTTACGGGTGAAAGCTTTGGTAACACAGAGATCAGAGTTTCACATAAAATTCTGGGCAGGGTTCCGGGAGCATTAACCAAAAAGAAGGAAGAACTTAAACCTGAGGACGAGACTATCTATTATCAACGTATGGCTTTCTGTTTTCATATCAGGTCTATGAGCAGAATGATGAACGGAGAAGAAGTACATTTATGTATCGGAGGTGTAAGAAGTCTGAACGAGGAAAACCTATACGCCCGAAAATCACCTGAGAAATTCAAGATATTCATAGGGTTTAGAGTGAAAGTTTGCTCAAATCTGATGTTGACTAATGATGGTTTGACCGGACGACTGGAAGTAATGAGTGATGCAGATATATATAGTTCAGCACTCAGACTATTTCAAGACTTTAATCCCGAACAGAATCTCAGGTTACTTGAAAACCTGGGAAGGACGAGGATTTCACAGGAACAGTTCTGTCAGATAATTGGTAGGCTCAGATTATATCAAGCTTTACCCGCTTCACAACTTAAAGAATTGCCCAAGGTGATTTTAGGTGATTCCAATGTCAATGCGGCTACGAAAGGTTATATAGAAAACCCTAATTTCGGGTTACGTGGCAGGGATAATATTACTTGTTGGGATCTGATGCAGCTACTCAATGACGCTGCCAAACAATCCTATATTGATAAGTTCCTGGAGAGAAATCAGAACTGCACTGATTTTGCGGTTGGTATCCAAAAAGCTTTAAACGGTGAAGATACTGAGAACTATAGCTGGTTTTTGAGTTAGACCTGAAAATAAATTAACTCACAAGGGAGAAAGATCAGAATATAACAAACATGGTCTTTCTCCCTTTTTTGTTGAATCCTTTAAAAATCAATAAACAAAGAAATGGAAAGACATGAATTGGAAAACAGCAGAGAATTCAAGGCTGCAAAAGAGCTTGAACATGCCTTGAACGATTATGGGTGGAATGGTAAAAGATTCGCTATTGCAGTCACTACATTCCACAGGACCCTGCAACAGACTTTATTCAGAAGTATGGTTGAAGTAATAAGAGTCATGGGAAGCGAGGATTATGGATATGACTTAAGGAACAAGGCTTCGCATGAGATATGTAAAAAGATAATGGAATCCGGAGCTTTGGAAGACAAGACGATACCATTTATCTGAAAAGGTTGAGAGATACCGAGATAATATTCCGGGGAGGGATATTTCCGATAAAAAGGAAGTATCTCTCCTTTTTATTTACTAATAATTTAAAATTCAGAAGATTATGTTATACTATAATTTTTATGGTTACGAAAGATTCAAGGCCTGTTTCGGGCTTGAAAAAAGGGATGACGGTACGGTGGTAAGAAAGAACAGGATACTGCTGGGCCATCTGAAGAATCCTGCATTGCTCAGGTATTGCAGGGAGCATGATGATTATACCTTGTTACACATATATAATATGGCTGACCTGGAGAAAAAAGTGGTTGAAGCCATCATCAAATCAGGAGAGGATGATGAAAAACTGCCTTATAAAGTAGAATTAATAGGAAAGGTTTATTATTCCTCCCGATATCAGACTGACGAAACCAAAGGTATATGTGAGGATCTGGACAAGAATTCAATCCGCTATATAAATGTCGGGCGTAACCGGATCTTCAAGATGAGGGCCGGAAAGTTCATGAGGGAGCTTATTCTTGAAACAGAGATCGGAAAGCTACTCTCACCCAGTGTAGTAAATTGGATTGCAGGAGATGTTTTCACCCAGCAATGGTGTACTTATACACATGGGAAATCACCTGAGATGGAACTTCATGTCAACGATGATTTCGGGAGCATCTATGACAGTGACTGTTGCAAGGGTGATTTCGGTTCATGCATGGTGGATAGGGAGCGTACTTCATTCTATCGTGATTCTGTAAAAGCCAAGGCTGCTTACATAACTGATAAAACAGGTTTGATTGTAGCCAGATCCATTCTGTTTACTGACGTTACGGACCAGGAAGGCAAGAAATGGAGGCTGCTTGAAAGACAGTATTCCTCAGGCGGTGATGATGTACTGAAACGTTTACTGATTGACAAACTCATTCAGGGGAAGCATATAGACGGTTATAAGATTGTAGGTGCATCCTGTCATGAGGCGAACGCATTTGTGGATATTGACGGTAATTCATTATCCGATAAAAAGTTTGAGATTGACTGTGACCTGGAACTGGAAGACACGCTTTCCTATCAGGATTCTTTCAAATGGTATAGTTATGATCAGAGCAAGGCCTATAACTACGAAAACTCCGGGACCTCATACAACCTGGATACGACAGACCAGAATCTTTACGGGGACGATGATGAAGATGACGGGGAATGGGATGATTACCACCAATACTATTGTGATGATACAAGACTCTGCTATCGGAACGGAAGGGAGATCCGGGTAGACGTTGAAAACCTGGATGATTTTGTATGGATAGAATCAACACAGGAATACCACCATGAAAACGATTGTGTCTGCTGTGATGAATGTGGAACATATATCCTGTTGGATGATGCCATGTGCTCGGAAGTGACGGAGGAATACTATTGCTGCAAGGAATGTATGGAGAAGGTCGAGAATGAGTTCAAGCGGAAGAACTGGCATTACTCCGAATACGATGATGAATGGTATGAGGATTACACCGACATTACCTGGATCAATATCTGGAATGAACCGGAAGGTATCTATGAGAGTAAAAGCATCGGTACGGATACATTATGCCGGTTATTGAGAAATGAGGAAGCATGGGAGTTTGACAATGAGGTGTTCGATAAAGTAAATCCAAGTACCAACCTTCCATACGGCTATAAACTTAAAAAAGAGATAAATCATGAATATACAATTATTGAAGCGGCTGTATAGTATCTACAGTCCCAGTGGAAAGGAACAGAAGATGGTAAAGTTCCTCTGTTCCTATATAAGACAGCTTTCCGGAGACATATCCGTGTCAAAGGATAAGTTCGGGAACCTGTATGTGGTAAAGGGAAAAGCGGAAGTTTACCCTTGCTTAGTGAGCCATATCGACCAGGTTTCACACTGCAACCACTCAAAGGATTTCAAGGCGGTGGAGACCAGGGAAATCATATTCGGTTATTCGCCAAAGAACAGGAGGTTTGAGAATTTGGGAGCCGATGATAAAAATGGAGTGTTCATCTGTCTTGAATGCCTGAAGAAATATGATTCTATGAAAGTAGTTTTTTTTAGAGAGGAAGAAACAGGCTGCAAGGGAAGTTCTGAGGCGGTGATGTCTTTCTTCGATGATGTAAGGTTTGTTATCCAGCCTGACCGTAAAGGCAATTCAGACCTTATTACAAACATAGGTTATTCCGAGTTGTGTTCCGAAGGGTTCATTGAAGCGATAGAACCTGAGAAATGGGGTTACATGGAGGAGAACGGCTTGATGACCGATATTCTGACCTTGAAAGAGAAAGGGCTTGGGGTCTCCTGCATCAACGTTTCATGTGGTTACTACAATGCCCACACCGATGAAGAGATAACGGTAAAGAAAGACCTGCTGAAATGCCTGAGGTTTATAGAACATATCATAGAGGACTGTACCGACACTTATCCCCATACACAAAGTGATTCATATTTCAGTCCCTATGAGTTTGAGGATGAGGTTTATGATATGCTGAACCATGACCCGACTTTAACTCCCGAAGACCTTTATGACATGTATTCCACCAATTTTCCACCCTTCGGATTGGAGGATTACAGAAAGATATATGAAGATTATCGGATGTTCTGGGTTGAGGATGAAGAAGATAGGAACTTAAAAACTTTGGATTATGGAAAGAGATAAGAACTACGATTTGGAACTGGCCAAGTATATCTGGTCCATCCTGAAATCCAATCTCCCCGTCCTTATGTCCTGGGGAGTTGAGATTGAGACAGTGAAAGTAATAACATGTGGTCTTGAATTCAGGGTCAACGGATTCAAGCATACCGGAAAAGTTCAGATTGTATTGAATGAGGGTGCTGACCTGTTTGAAGTCTGTCTGATTGGTGAGGATGGAGAAATCAGGGATAAGAGGGAAGACATCTACTTTGACATGCTTGTTTCTGTGGTGGATGAACTTGTGGAGAAAACCGATGATTATGAAAAGAGAATTTCTGATACATATAATATTATAAGGTATTAGCGGTTCTCTGAAAAATCGGGAAATGTGACAACAGGCTTTCTGTGGGAGAGTAGAATTTATAAGAACTCGAAATCTCATGGAAAGCCTTTTTTATGTATTAACGTAAATGGTTCCATAGATTAGACGAGCATCTTGTTAGTGGAACTATTGTTAAAAAACGAATGACAATGAAGAATGAAAACCAATATGTGGCTTATCTCCGGGTAAGCACTCAGAAACAAGGATATTCAGGACTGGGACTTGAGGCACAGAGGGAGATAATACAGAAACATCTTTGTGATAAAATTCCGATTGCTGAATATATTGAAATTGAATCGGGCCGGAAAAAAGAGAGACCCAGACTTAAGGAAGCGTTGAACCTGTGTAGAAAAGACGGTGCTATTTTAATAGTAGCAAAACTGGATAGACTGGCAAGGTCTGTATCTTTTTTATCCAGTTTATTAGAAAGTGATGTGGAGATAGTCTTTTGCGATTTTCCACAGGCTAATAAAATGGTACTGCATATTATTTCGGCTATATCCCAGTACGAAGCAGAATTGATAGCAGCCAGAACGAAGGCGTCATTACAGGCTAAGAAAAGCAGGGGATTCAAACTTGGTAATCCTGAACACCTGATGGATAGACATGAGCAAGCCATCCAAAACAGTATCAGGACTTGCAAGGATAAGGCTGACAATAACCCCAACAACAAAAGAGCGGTTGCCATGCTCAGAACCCTTGTCAAAGAGAAACATACTCTGCAAGGGATAGCTGATATTCTGAACAGGGAAGGATTCGTTACTTCTCAGGGATGTAGTTTCTCTAAATCAACGGTATATAAACTGATTAAAAGGTATAACTTAAAAGAGGATTGAAATTATGGAACCTAAGTATGTATTGATTTTAGTTTTTTGTGTCGGCGGTTTGAATATCATAAAGCTGACGGACGAAGAACTGAGAGAATCAGAGAATTACGAGGACTTTGAATCTTTCCTTTCAACCATCAAGGAGAGATACGGATTCAGACTTAATAGTTGCCAGTGGATGACTACTGAAAATTTAGACATCTATTGCTATCAGAACGGAGAAGAAGCAGAACTCAATCTGTTATAGTCAAATCAGGAAGAGAAACTGAGGTAATACTTGGTTTCTCTTTTTTCTTTCTCTTGGAGTAGTTGGAAATGATGGTAGTAGAAGAAAAATATAATCAGGTTAAGTTGTTTTTTTATCTGTCATCCACCATATTCTTAACCGGATGAATAATATCGGCATAGTTTTATATTTTTTTGCCGACAATCATCTCATCCGATCTGCAAATGGTGGGATAAGACAAAAATGACTGGAGAACTTTTTATGGTGCTGTCTGAATTTTGGTAGTGGGATTAAGGATATTTTGCTGACGGTTGATTGCTATTGTCAGTTGGTAATAGTTGTCAGGGAGTGGTTCGTATCTTTCTTATCCTTAAAAGTCAAAGAGATTATAATTTGGATGATTGGTTCTGTGATTAGATTACTTTTCTTTCCCTGCCTCAAAGGGAAAAAGGGGAAAAGGAGGGGAAATGGGGAAAAGGGGGTGGAAAAGCCTATTTTTTATAACTTTTTTCAATTTCATCCATTCCAAAATCAGTAAAAAAATAGGTTTTAGAGGTTCCGCTTTCCCCTTTCCCCCCCTTCTCTCTCTTGAGGGTGGGAAAGAAGATGACAATGAACTAAAATCCATTAATTGTTCATATTAGCTGTTAGGTTCAATAGTAGGCAAGGTTTGATGTAAAAATTCATATTTTGGCTTATTTGATAAAATGAATGATATAAATGAAATAATGTTCGGTCAGTTTTTTATTTATTCCTGATTATATTGAATGATAAACAGAGTAATATATGCTTCTTCCTTACTGCCAACCCAATTTCTGATAATGATGAAGCAATTTGAATAAGTGGAATGAATTATTATCGGTTGTAGTCAGAAAAATAAATGTGATATAGGTTGCTGAAAGTATGGTTGATATTTAAGAACGAAAATCAATCCTTTAATGTTTCCTGATTTTAATCCACTCTGTAATAATTATGTATCCAGGCTGATATGAAATAAAATGATCACCGAATGCCACATGGAGAATTATTGCAGTGAGGATTGTGTTTTGATATTCTGCCTGTTATTGATATTCTAGTTCGGAACAAGATCTATAGTTATAATTTTCTGGTGTCATGAACAGCCGGTTGGGTAAATAGTGAGAATGAATTACTATCTTTGTCTCCCGTTATGGTTACAGTCGGAGATATGAATGAACTTATGTCGGCTTTTGGGATGAAGGCTGACAGTATAACAGTTTCTGACAGGGTTGTCGGAAATTCATTGTTGATAGCCGGAAGGATTCAGAACGGGCTTTTTCCTGAGGTTGTTCTTGAAAGGATTGCTTCTTTCGGAGGTATATGTAAAGTGTCTGTCGGTGAAGGTGTTGTGATAGATATGGATAAGGAGATTGCTGAAAAGACGGTTGGTATACTTTCCTGCCTGGAGAAACGGAATATAGAACTTGATATTGAGGAAGTGGGGAAAAGAAAGATCAACCTGTATTATGGGGGCTGATCTTCTTGGTTCTGTTTTGGGTTTGGTTAGAGAATGTGACAGATTGATTTATGGGTTATCAGAATCATAAAAAGTCTTGTTCATACTTTTTTTTCCTTTGAGGCAGGGAAGAAGAAAACAATGGACCAGGATCTACAATAGGTTTTAATGAATATGTCAGTTCCTCTTTCAGACTGATTGGTATAGAATCCATGTCTTGATTTTCCTGGTCTGGTTTGATGATATTAATGGCCGGCTAATATTTTGTTTGTCGATAAATAGGTATAGTTCGAATTCTGATAATAATTGGATAAGTAGAATGAATAATGTGATGATTTTATGTTGGCTTTTTGGGGGATAGTTGATAACGTTGTGGTTCTTATATGTTTTTTAGTGAGGAAGTTGTGACAGGGAAACGGCTGAAAATTAATTGTAAATGTTTCCTGATGTCCGATAAATATTAGGTCTGGTCTATAATAAATTTGTTTTTTATTGATAGGGTAAAATAATCACCGGCCGAAGTATGGATAATGAAGTGAAGATTGATCCTTTATGTTTGTATGATGTTTGGTTGGATATGGCTCTGATATTCAATTATCTATTCTGACTTCCAAAGAATTCTAGTATTCTAATAGGTATAACAGAAAAGAAGAAAAAAAGGTAACTGTAATTGTCTTTTGGAAAATCTTGGAATTACAGGTTAAGGGGTTTGCTGGAGGCGGAAGTATGGAACGTAAGTGGAATGTATGACATAACTGAAAGACAGAGTGGAATAAAAAAGTGTGCAAATCATGTACAAAAGCTTAAAGAATAAGCATTTATGTGATTAAATTATTCCATCCTTACGGTTATGTACCATACTCATACTTCGTCTGTACCCCTGTCTTCGACTTAACCCGAATCAAATTTGTTATAAAGAGTAAGAGAATGTGGAAGAGTTGCGATACTGTTCATTTACCAGTCATCACATTAATATTCCAGCCGTTGATTTATATTTGTTGATGTTCAAGTCTTTTTTGTTGGTTGTAGCAGCCAGGAATTGGTTTGTAGCTTTCTTCTTCCCAGTTATAGTCCGGATAGATTTGATATTTTATTGTTCTGTTATCTTCTCTTTCCCCCACCTCAAGAAAAAGAAGAGCGGTAATGTAAGGGAAATGGGTCGGAAATAATGTTTTTATATAACTTTTCAATTTTAGTAGAAAGAAATTAATCAAAGCCCGTTCCGCTTCCGCTCCTTTTTCTCTTGAGGATGGGAAGAGAGAAGGAAACAGTCAAATATCCATATCTATTGCTGAAATCTGAAACGAAAAGTTGAAATATATTCAGTAATTTGTTGTTTATGTTACATGTTTTCATATATTTGCATTCATTGGATAATAAACACAGATAGCCTATGAAACCCGATTTTTCTGATTATATCATTGCTGTATTGCTTGAACTGGATGACGGACTGCCACATTCAATGGACCAGTGTGTTGATGGGGTCTATGACAAATGTGATATTGAGTATGAGATTCCACTGATAGGACATTATCTGAAAAAGGAAGATGTCTATTACACTTCCGTCAAGACTGCAATTGTCATGCTTGAAGCTAATGGTATCCTTACGATTGATAATGACCATAATGCAATGCTCACCAGAAAAGGTAAAAGATATATTGAAATAAACGAACGGGAGCTTGTGGATAGATGGAAAGAATTGTATGAAAGGAAAAAAATGAAGGACAGGTGGAAAAATGAGGATTCTTTTGATTAGTTTGTTTGATATCCATGTTCTGGGGCTGAAATGCAATGAATGATATTATTTCTGATGGATTGGAGAAAGAGTTAGGCTATATTATAATTTCAGTATTTATAATGTTAATAATCTCTGTCCCCTCCCCCCAAAAAATCAGGAATACGATATATAAGAAAAAATGTTATTCTGCTTGTCTTTTTGGGGAATCAGGGTATTATTGGTTTACGGTGAGAGTTTGAAGTGGTTTAGGAGTTGTTTTTACCCCAATGAGCCACTTCTTTTCTATCGCTTCTTTTATGCCAGTTTAAATTCCTTACCATCAGACTCCAGCTTTCCCTCACGTGCCAGCCATCCTAATCCGAGATATAATGATTGTCCGGAAAGCTTAGTCAGACTCAACAACTCTTTTTCAGTCAATGTTTTCTCTGATCCGTTAAGTGTGTTCCAGATCTTACCCGCACTGGTTCCTACAATATCAGGAGTAATGATTTCTACAGGTGATTTTGTGGTTGTCTTCTTTGTTGTAGTCTTTTTAGTTGTTGCTGTTTTCTTAGCTGTTGTTTTCTTAGTTGTTGCCATTGTAATATGTTTTAGTTTTGTTTTTTCATGACAAAGATATAACAGTTCCCATGAAAAAGCAATTATATGTTTGGCTTTATTGATCGGGAAATGGTGGTGATCAAGTCTGCCTCTGGTTTTGGCGCCTTATATATATAAATAGGTATGGTGAAAGAGAAAGGGTTGGGAAAGTTATTGATGATTAAAGGGTATGGAAAATAATGGGATCTGACCTCTTAGTTGTTTAAGTATTACGTCAGCGTCATATAATCCTTTCTGTAAAAAGCACTGAAAGCCTTATCAATGAAGAAACAATACTCATAAGAAGAGTGTCTGATATTCATGGTTATAAATCTGATTTGAGGACACTTTTCTTTTATTCTTTCTTCCTTTCCAAATCGCTAAAACGGTATTCTCGCCAGCTCAAATCCTTACTTCTGAAATATAAATCGCATTTAATGTTTATCGATTTTATAAGTAGGATATTAGGAGCTGAAAAAGTTTCTGTTTCTAATCGCTTGGAAAATGCTGAGCCAAGTGTTATCGTGACAAAAGACAGCAACAGACCTATCCCTGAGAAATACAAAAAAGACGTAGCATCACTCCGAAGCAAGTATGGGGATGCTTTTAAAACCGGATTCTGCATTATCCTCACGCTTCAGGAGGCTTTATCAATCATGCCGAGAGATCGTAAGAGAGTAGATTCTTATGCAGGACTTATATCTTATCTAAAAAGAGAACAGGGAATTACACTAACCATTAAATCACAAAAGACTAAACTATGAAAAACTATTTTATAGCAAACGGAGAAGTACTCAATACAAATATGAGCATTGAAGAAATGGAACTACGGGTGCAGGAAACATTAGATGAGAGCACTTCCGGAATGGCGCAATTCAAAATAAAGAAGATCAGCGAGAAGGAGGTTAGAATGTTCTTTGTCAGGGACTTCGACTATAATCCTAACCAACCTATCATTTTTGACGCTGACATGGCCCTGATAAGCGGAGTGGGAATAGGAGCCTTCCAGCCACAACAAGTCGGAGGATACCCGATGATTTATCCCTTGAGTTTTGCCGGAAAGAATTTCTATTCCGAAATCACAAGCTTCATCAGGTTCTATAAATTCCAGTTGTTTGAAGAGACGGGGCAGCTGGTGGAACATATAGGCCTGAGATGCTATTCTGATCGGATTTTAATGCAGATAATCTTCTAGGGGTATGAATGTATTGGTAGCATGTGAAGAAAGTCAGGCCGTTTGTTTGGCTTTCAGAAGATTGGGTCATAAGGCTTTCAGTTGTGACCTTCAGGAATGTAGCGGTGGACATCCCGAGTATCACTTCAAAGGAGACATGTTTGATGTAATAGCCAATCGTGGTGGAACTTTGGAGAATGGTACTAAACATTTCCTTGATAGTTGTTGGGATTTGGTCATAGCCCATCCACCCTGTACTTATCTTGCTGTTTCAGGTGCGAGATGGTATTATCACCCCGACGATAAGAACCTTCCTATAGAACAGAGAAGACCACATCCGAAATTCCCTGATAGAGCCAAAGACCGTGAAGAGGCAGTTCAGTTCTTCATGGATGTTTCAAGGGTTGGAGTAGATAAATTAGCTATAGAAAATCCGGTTGGTATCATGAGCAGCCGATGGAGAAAACCCGACCAGATCATAGAACCTTGGCAATTTGGTCATGAAGCTAGTAAGAAGACCTGTCTATGGTTGAAAAACTTACCTTTCCTGGTTCCGACAAATGTAGTAGGGAAAGGTGAGGTCTATGTTTCAAAAAGTGGTAACAAATCTCCTAAATGGTTCACTGATATATTTTTCTCAGGTGTATCGCCTGAAGAAAGAAGAAAACTGAGGAGTAAGACCTTTCCCGGAATAGCGGATGCGATGGCTCTACAATGGGGAGGCAGGATTATAGCAGCGTAGAGAATATTTTGATGATATAATTGTGGGATACCTAGGGAAAACGCCACAACTTCTATTGTTCCCCAAAAAAATCAAGGATCGGCAAGGAAACCTAGTGCTGTCCGGATCAGGGGAATGTTGGTGGATGCGGATTATGAGAAAGTGGTGGTGAAGTTGACGTATTAGTAAGAATCATATTTTCACAGAGAAGTATTGTATGTAATGTATGGTGCTTCTCTTTTTTGTGGGTGAGGGATTTCAGAGATTCATCGGATTGTGTTATCTTTGCAATATAGTACGATTTTTTCTATATTTACCAATCCGTCAGGCTATGAAGTGTGATGGAAGTTTTGTTATTGTTATTAATTTATCCATCAGTTGTACGTATATCGTAGACTGATGGATTTTTTGTTCTGAATTCCCAAAGATCCAAGTACGTAGAGGATAAAAAGCAACAATCCCTGACTTTCACAAGCCAGGGATCGCAATTATAAATTTAAAGTTTTTCTATTATATCTAAGTATTTCTCTCACTAGAGAAACGACTTATTCTTTAAAGAGTTTACGTTAATCTTACTTGGTTGCAATGGTTACATTAACGTCTTTCGGAGTTGTGTAACCCCAAGCATCTTCCACTGTTACAACAATAGCAGAAGGAGTATCGTTAGGCAGCGGTTCTGCTTTCACATTGATAGTACCCAGTTTAGCAGGAGTATTACCCTGTTTAGCAATATATTTAGTCAAGGCAACAGACTTGATATAAGTGTTGTTGTCACCGCCTTTCTTAGCTACAGATACTTTTGCTATCTGTTTGCTTTCCCAAACATCACTTGTTGTAGGATCACCTTCCTTATCCGGCATGATATTGTAAGTGGTAACACCTGTATAATCCTTAGCAGAAATCATATCGGCAGTAATATCGAATCCCTTTTCAGAGTTAGCGATAACCTTGATAGAAGAACCTGTAGCAGGAGTTATTGTACCTTCAGCAATCGGACTCATCACCTTGATAGTAAAGCTTGCTGTCTTCTTATCATCTGTGCTGTATGCCCAATAAGAATCCTTATAATTTTTATTAGAAGCATTTACAGTCAATACCTTACCATAACCAAGTTCTTTGTTGGTTGTTCCATCTACCGGTACTTGTACAGTAGAATTCTTACCATTCAAAGTTAAAACGCCTGATTTCAATACAGCCAAATCATAAGAAGTATAAGTCTTATCATCTTTCTTAGCCACAGCATCATCTTTTTTCAATTCTAATGAAGCTTGAGTATCCATAGCCTCGAAGTATCTCTTCAATTCTATATTCTTGTTAGCTGTATTATAGAAGTATGCATTGATATTGCCATCTACAACATAACCGTCTTTCGCTGTGAACTGAGATGCTACAGAAGGAGCAGTGAATGTAACAGGAATTACGATTCTGTTAATGAATGTAGGATTATTATTGTCCTTAGTCATAAATTCAACAAACAGATAATATTGTTTGTCAAGTTTCAATACATTCTTTTGAGTAGTCTTATTTACTGTAACCTTGATGTTTTTAGCAGCGTTTACATCAGTTGTAGCAGTTCCGTTACCATTTACAATTGTTGTAGTCAAAGCATGATTTGTAGAAGAAAGTTGTACTTTATTTGTTCCGTCAGCTTTCTCACCAATGTAATACTTGGTATTCTTCAAGCCTACATTGTTACCCCAAGTCACATAGTTGTCACCCAAAGCAGTCTTCAATGTCTCTAGGCTGATATTGAAGTGATCATTATTAGTGTCAGTATCATACAAGTTAGGAATATTGTATGTTACAGGTTGATAGTCAGGAGTAGCAATAATGCTTGAACTCAAGTTCACAGTATATTCTGCAACCTTGATAGTACCATTATTATCCAAAGTTGTAACAGTCAGAGGGAATGACAAGTTAGTAGTAACCATATCAGGCTTCTTTGTTACAATGAAAGTACGTGCTGCATCATCCAACTTAACTCCATAAGTATCTCTATCCAAATTACTGATAGTGAAGTGCATATCATAGAATGCTTCAGCTTCAACCGGATTGACTGTGTAAGTTTTGTTTACGTCCACAGTAATTAATTTTTTAGTCGGAGTCGATGCTTCTGCTACCAAGCTAGCTTCAGAATCAGATATTTCTTTTACTTTCACTTTGTTCAACTCTTTAGCTTCACCTTCAACAATGGCTACATTATACAAAGAACGTGTGGTAGTTCCGGCAGTCACTGCGTATGCTACGTTATTAGCTTTAGTAACAGCTTCTTTAAAATCTTTAGCGTCAGCTTCTGACAAAATGAAAGATTTCATACCTAGACTCCAAAGACCGTTACCTGTATTTGCAGCACGACCATTGATGTCACCAAATTCCAAAGCATCATCTCCGCTTTCAGCAGTTGCAGCGAATTTGATGTTAGGGAATGTTGAATTCTTGGTATTTACCAATGTGAAAGGAATCTCAGCCACATTTACACCAACAGGGTTCACACGGATATCCAGACCTGATACTGCATAAATTACAGATTTGTTATCCGCCAATGCTCTCGGACCGTCCCATTCTTCAGGTTTTGTAAATGTATAAGATGTTACGTTTACTCCAGCTGTTGCGTTTTGTATAGAGTTGGTAACATTATTTGGAGCAACTACAATTTCAGAAATCATTGTAGCAGCAGAAGGAACTTCTATAACTTGTTGTTTTCCATCAGCATCAACAAGAGTCAAAGTCCAAGACTTGTCAGCATCATTCTGTACAGCAGAAAGACCTGATGCGGGGATCTTGGTATCTTCATACTCACCTTTCTCATTAATCAGCCACCAGTTACCACCTTCAATTTTAATAGAAGGTTTACCTGCTTCAGCTTTTCCGGCCTTGATACCAGTACCTACGCCATCAATCATCAGTTCACCCTCATCGCTGATTGTAACCTGTTGAGCGTTCTTACCCGGTTCACCCGGTTTGCCATCAGCACCGTCTTTTACATCTAAAGCTACAGTAACAGACTTGCCTTTAGAGAAAGTGAAGGTCATACCTTTTCCGTCAGCAGTCTTTGTTACATTAGTAACATAGTCACCATTAGCAACTTCTGTTTGTAAAGCTGCAATCTGAGACTTCAGATCGTTCAACGTATTGTCGATACGATCGATGTCATCGTCATAGTCTTTACAAGACACAAATGTTCCTGTCGAAGTAACCATCAAGGCTCCGAACAGGACTGCACTTAAAAACTTTTTGTTCATAATAAAAATTTTAAATTTATAAATTTAAAAACTAAAATTGGTTATACATACCATTTATTGTAAAAGGACTTAATTGCTTTGTCTGGATCTTGTCATATATTGTATGGGTGTCATTCCCGTTATTTTCTTGAACGCTGTATAAAAAGGGCTTTTCGAAGCGAAACCACATTTTTTCGGAAGATTTTCCAAAGTGCTACAGTCGGCTCTCAACAACTCCTTGGCGTATTCTACCCGATATCGGTTCAACAATCCTTTCAGATTACATTCAAAATACCGATTCACCACATTGGAAAGATAGGTCTGGTTTGTATCAATCATAGCACTCAACTTTTTCAGAGACAATCCCGAATTTAAGAACACCTTCTTTATTTCCAACTGGTAAAGCAAATTCTTGTAAATCAGGCTATCTACTTCTCTGTTGCATCTATTTCTCATAACGAATTCCTCCTCCCAATGCTTTTCAGCAGCTTTGAAGAGCAAATTCTTCTGTCTTTGAGAAGTGGAACTGGTCTCCTTACGTTTTAGAAATAGATATTCCATACTGTCTTTGTTTCTTTAAATTTCCTCCACTACACACCATTGTTAAATGTTGTCTACGGATTTGTTTTTTCCTGTTTTTTAATAGACTGAAACGTTATTTCGGTGCAAATATACATACTTTATCGAAACTTTGTGCATTTTTCCTATAAAAAAATATAGAATCTCGTAAAATAATTGTTCTGGAGGTTATTTTCAGACTGTTATGTGAAGCTGAGTTAATATTGGAATACATTATTAAAACGACAACAGGTAACAGAAAGGAGTGAAAAATAAAGAGAAAGAGACTTATCACACCTCTCTCTAAATAAACATCTACAAACAAAACTCCTTCTTCAATCTCTGCACTGTGCTGACATTTACACCCTCAAGCTTGGATACCATCTTTATCGGATAGTTCTTGCTTAAAAGTTTGAGTACACCCGAATATTGCTCAGCTTTCTCCTCCTTTGGTTTACAATATCCGGTTTTTCTCCCTACCTTCCCACCTTTTGCTATATACTGTGCTTTCCCTGACTGTAGACGATAGCTGATATTCTCTCTTTCCATAGCAGCCACAGTACTCAAAGATAGTCAGAAATGGATTTTTTGTTAATACGGATAAATAGTATGTTTTGATAGCGGATAAGATGCTTGTGTGAGCCTGGAAAAAGGAAATAAGTAAGATTATATCTGTAAAGCCGGTTGATTATCATAGTCTGAAAGTATATTGGAACTGAAAAGATATGGCTTCTTTTTTATATGGAGATATGTTACAAGGATAGAATGTAACAGATGATATTCTATGTTGGTTTATTCATGAATTGCTTCTTAAAAAATGCTCTCAAATGGAAAAATTAAAAAAAATGTTTTGGTACAGTTGTTTTTTATGTAAAATAAATGTATGTTTGGAACGTTCATTAAAATGAACAAAGAGTTATAAACAAAAAGCGTTTAGCTGGTTCTGTATAAGTGAAAAGTCGAAATTTCCCGGAAAGTACCAAGAACAGCCATACGTTCAGCCTGCAATATTTGGCGGGGGGCATTTCTTGTTTGTACCAAGGGCTTCGGCTCCCGCACTTATAGACGAGGTTAATGCCCTTCCGCTTTTAATTCAGATGGGTTTGCACATAGGGCACAAGCCTGTATATAAAGACATATGATAAAAATGAACAAGTGCAAGTCCCCGTTCTTATCTGAAGAGCATTATCAAACATTGGAACTCCACCGAAAAGAAATTTCCAATACATGACTGATATGTAGGCTTCCACCATTGTCTATGTATCATCGGATAACGATTTCCTTTTTGGGGATCGGTTGTCTTTTATATCCTTTTATCAAGGTACTTCTGTCGGGTTATTATTAATTGAATATAAATATTTAAATGTAAGACGTATGGACAAAAGAATCGTAGGTGTCAATGCCGGTAATGTATGGCACGTCCTTAATGAAGTGAAAAGAATATCAATCCCCGAACTTGCCAGAAAATTGAATCTTAGTGTTGAGAGCACTGCATTGGCTGTCGGATGGCTGGCCCGTGAGAACAAGGTTTGCATACACCGGGTAAACGGATTGATAGAGGTATATGATGAAAGCCATTTTGGTTTTACATTTGGATAAGTGTATGTATTGTTATGGAGGGAAATTGGGGCTGGTAAAATGTTCCGGTTTCCTTCTGTTTTTATTTGGTAATGAATGGATAATATCGTTTTCAAGGGTAAGTCAGCGACGGGAGTTCATACGAAGTATGAGTATGGTACATAACCCGAAGGGATGTTATAAAAAAACTGACAAAACACTTATTCTTTAAGCATTTGTACCTGATTTGCACACTTTTTTATAACACTTTGTCTTACAGTTATGTCATACATTCCACTTACGTTTCATACTTCCGGCCCTGCCAAACTCCTGATAATAACTTGGTCTGTCAGGAAAAGAAATGTTTTGGAACAGGATATCGGGAAATAAGAATCAAATACCCTTCAAATTTCGGATAATATCTTTATCTTTAGAGAAAGTTTTCATGAATCAACAGGTATCACAAGTATTATAGGTGTATGAAAACAGGGATGCTATATATTTTAGTATGTTGTCTTTTTCTGGTTGGTTGCAATGGAAAAAGTAATAAAGAGAACCACGCTGATGTTACTGACACGGTCTTTGATGCAATATCTCCTGTAGATAATGAAACGGACAGTCTGACAAAACTTGAGGGAGAGAATTTATGGAAAGAGGCGAACAGGTATAAGGCTTCCATAACCGATACCACTTTCCTTAGGACAAGAGGGATAATGTCCTATGCCGCACGATCAAGGAACTGACCAACTATGATATGATGCAGTATTCCCTTGTATAATGTTGAATGTCAACGCAAATTACAATATATATGGCAAAGAATGGCTATAATAGGTTGTTCCTTTGTTTTTTATATCATAATTTTATTCATATATCTGTTATCAAAAACAAGTTTTCCTATTTTTTATACGCTTTTATTGCAGGATAACCAAAATGTTGTTATCTTTGTACCCTTGAATAATTAAAACATCTATAAATTTGAAGAAATCAATTCTTTGTATATAATTTCTAGATGTGTATTAACTAGCTGAAATACAATAATATACTAGTATTTCAGAGCCCCAAAGGAATGTCTGTCAGTGAAAAAATGTGTTGGTTTGCAATGCGGGCCACCTACAGTCGAGAACTGGATATCAAGTATAAATTGGATTTGAAAGGAATCAATAGTTTTATTCCTATGCGTTATGAAGTCCGTATGGATGGAAAGCATAAGAAGCGTGAGTTGGTTCCGGTCATTCATAACCTTATTTTTGTCCATGCTACCCAGACCGACTTACAGGAAATTAAGAGTAAAATCTCTTATTTGCAGTATATGACAGATTCCCGTAGTGGTGAGAAGATCATAGTTCCTGATGAGCAGATGAAGAATTTTATAGCGGTTGCAGGTACTTATAGTGAGCATCTTTTATATTTTAATCCCGGTGAGATAAATTTGGCGAAGGGAACAAAAGTCAGGATCACAGGAGGACAGTTTGAGGGATATGAGGGAGTTTTTGTGAAAGTGAAGGGAAGTAGAGACCGGAGAGTGGTTATCAGCTTGCAGGGTATACTGGCTCTTGCAATGGCTACTCTTTCTCCTGATCTTATAGAAGTGATTGAGGAACCGAAGAAAAGAAATCATGACTAAGGCTTTACCGGCAGGAATCAGGCTTCAGATGCTGATAAAGGATCATCATAAGGATATCTTGGATAGGGAGAGGAACAACGGAAACTTCATCCATCTATATAATATAGGTACATATTGGGTGGCTTTTGAGAGATCAGCCTTTCGGGTGGATAATATCTTTCAGAGGTGTGAGATCAGTCTGTTCATGGTTCCCGGTTATCCTGAGTATGTCGTGATGGCTTCTGTCCCACATGATGAGGTTGATGATTATTTCCGGAAATATATTATCCATCACGACAAACCTGATTATAAGGTTCTGTCTATTTCTCCGGCTGCTCTGAATGGGAACTATCACAGGTGGCATATCCAGGCGGTGAAGAAAGTGCTGTGATATATTATCATGGAGTTATTTAATAACATGTTAAAACAATAAAAAATGTCGGGAAATAATCGTACATTACAAAGTATAAAAAATGCCCGTGTTTCTTTATTTTTCAGTATTCTTATTTTAATTCTTGGATTCTTTTCACGTAAGATTCTTATTGATTGTTTAGGTGCTGAAGTTTTGGGATTGAATACAACTGCAACCAATCTACTTGGTTTTCTTAATTTAGCAGAGTTAGGTATTAGCGGTGCCATTTCATATACACTTTATACTCCATTGTTTCAAAAGGACTATGAAACAGTCAATGAAATCGTAGCTGTCCAAGGTTGGCTCTACAGACGTATTGCTTATATAGTTCTAGCAGGAGGAACAGTGCTGATGTGTTTCTTTCCTTGGATTTTTTCTAAGATGGAATTGCCATTATGGTATGCCTATGGATCATTTGGTGTTTTACTATTGGCTTCTATGTTGGGCTATATTGTAAATTATCAGCAAATAGTGTTGAGTGCGGACCAGCAAGAATATAAGATTAACTATAATATACAAGGATTTCGGGTGTTAAAGTTGCTAATGCAGATAATTGGTATTGGCTATTTTCATCAAGACTATGTTTATTGGCTTGTTACAGAATTATCTGTGTCCATTGTTACTTGTTTCTTTTTGAATAGGACTATCCATAAGAATTTCCCATGGCTTCATCCTGATTTGTCGAAAAGAAGAATGTTATTTCATAAATATCCTGATATAATAGTAAAGACGAAACAATTGTTTTTTCATCGTTTGGGCACTTATGTACTTGTACAGACAAACCCTTTAATTATCTACACCTTCTTGTCGCTGACAATTGTTGCTGTTTATGGAAATTACATGTTGTTGGTAACGGGTGCGGTCATGATAGTTACTTCTGTTTTTAATGGAATGAATGCTAGTATTGGTAATTTAGTTGCAGAGGGGAATAAAAATAAAATTTTTTCTTTTTTCAAAGAATATACAGTTGGACGTTATTGGTTTGCTTCTGGAATATGTTTTTGTCTGTATAATCTTTCACACTCTTTTATTACTCTTTGGATAGGTAAAGAATATTTGCTTGATCCAGTTTCTTTTGTATTGTTAATTATTTATGCATTTATTTCCATGACACGGACAAACGATTCCTTCATTTTTGCCTATGGCTTATTTCAAGATATTTATGCTCCTGTTATTGAAGCTGGATTTAATTTAGGGTTTTCTATATTATTAGGATATTATTATGGTCTGCCTGGTATTATTGGAGGGGTATTGATCAGTTTATTAATTATTGTTTGCGGTTGGAAGCCTTATTTTCTTTATAGTCGTGGATTTAAGGTATCAATATGGAAGTATGTTTTTATGCTATTAAATATGCTATGTTTAATATTTACCTCTTTTTTGGTAAGCACGATTATTCTTAAATATATGGACTTATCATGTCCTGATATTTGTGAGTGGGCGCAAACCGCTTTAAAAGTTTTAGGGGTTTATGTGGGAGTCAGTATGATTGTTTTTTTATTTGATAGAAATTATAGAACTTTTTTGAAACGGTTATACAAATCAATTACAATATTGAGCCATTAGTTTTTTAGATTTGAAGGCTAATCTAATTTCTTTAAATATTCTGAATTTATTCGTTTTATTGTAGTTTTTATAATATGATATACCCATTAATATCTATAGTAATACCAGTATATAATACAAAAACTTTTTTGGCACAATGTGTCGATAGTATTTTACTGCAGACATACAAGAATTTTGAGTGTATATTAGTAGATGATGGAAGTTCTGACGGTTCGGGGGAGTTGTGTGATGACTATTCTCTTAAAGATGATAGAGTTAGTGTGTTCCATATTCAAAATGGAGGGGTAAGTAAAGCTCGAAATTATGGTATAGCTAAAGCTAAAGGTCAATATATATCTTTTATAGACTCTGATGACTTTGTGTTAGCTGATTATTTGGAAACTATGGTCGCTCCAGTTATGCAATCATATATTTGTTATGATCTGATTTGTTCTGGTTTCAGGGTGATAGATAACAATGGTAGACGTGATTTTTCATGTCACAATTTATATATAGATAAGCGTAATAATATCAAGAATTTACTTCCATTATTGGATTCAAAACAAATATTGAACGGACCATGTTGCAAACTGTATAAACGTGATATAATAATATCAAATAATTTAAAATTTCCAGAGCAGTTATCCCTAGGGGAAGATCTTATTTTTAATTGTATATATATAAAGTATGTAGGTAATATAATAAATATTGACTACTTGGGGTATATGTATTGCCATAGAAATAATGATAGCTTGACAAAGCAAAAATATGCTTTCTCATACTATGAAACTTTAATAGATACACAATATAGGATAAGAACTGAGTTGGATTATCTTTTACAGTCAGATGATAATAGATATAGAATATATATAGAAAATAAATGTCTTAGTAGTTTCTTATATTATTTGCCGATGTTATATTATGTACCTAATAATAGGAAGATATATATAAAAAAATATTTGTCCCTTCCTTTCTTTAAGGGCTCTCGTTCTTGTCTGATTTTAACTAGCTTAAGACATTTCCTTTTGTTATCTATAACATATTTGAATAATATTACTTTAATTGATAAGTATTGGTATATTATATATAAAATAAAGAGCAATGTCATTAAATGCTGATATAATTACAAATTAGTTTATCATTAATTATAAAATTCAGAATACAATACAGTCCTGTTTGTTTTATTGTTTTTAATATAATTGGGGAAAATGAAAAAGGTGATACTTCGATTGTGTGGAGGTTTAGGCAATCAAATGTTTATGTATGCTGCTGCTAAATCTTTGGCTTTAAAATTAGGATGTGAATTATATGTTGATGTTAAAAGTGGGTTTGAATGTGATTTGGCGTATAAAAGAAAATTCGAGTTAGGTAATTTTAATATTCAGTGTAGAATTGCTACTAACATAGATTCTTATCGTTTTTGGGGAGGGAAATTTATATATAGAATGTCTCGAATGTTGGGGTGGCATTTATTATGTCCTTTTTGGAAGTATATAAAGGAATATAATCATGAGATTAATTACAATTTATTGGATTGTAATAGACACCATTCAACGTATTTTATAGAAGGATATTGGCAAAAAAAGATATATTTTACAGACTTCGAGGAAGTTATAAGGAAAGAGTTTAAATTGCGATCTCCTTTATCTAAATCATCACTAAATGATCTAAGAATGATTCAAAGATCTGATATCACTCCTGTTGCTGTAGGTGTAAGAAGATATCAAGAAGTAGATAACAAAAATCTATATCTATTGGAAGATTCTGAATTCTATTTGAACTCTATTGATATTTTGGCTAAACGAATTAAACGGCCTGTATTTTTTATATTTACTCAGGTATCTGATTGGGTTAGAGAAAATATAATGGAAAGAACGGACGAAAGTATTGTTTTTATATCAAATGAAAATGAAGCTTATGAAGATTTATATCTAATGACAGAGTGTAGGCATTTTGTTATATCTAATAGTACTTTTTATTGGTGGGGAGCATGGTTGTCTGAATCAAAAGATAAAATAGTTATATCCTCAAATAAATTTCCAGACAAAGATTCTTGTTTGAAAGAATGGATTTACTTGATATGATTTTCGATAAGTGTTAGTCGGTTTTTATGAGCGTGTGTATTAGAAATTTTTTTTTCTCTGATAAATTGTTACTAGGGTTGTTGTTTGTTCCTTTTTTATCGTCAATGTCTCCTTATTTCTTGTGGGATCATCCACTATTCTCTCCTATAGTGACAGTTATCTTCATTTGTATTAGGTTATATAGGAATCACAAAATAACTTTATATAGAAAGACCATACCGCTTATTATTGTAGCTTTTATTTTGTCTTTCTATTTTGAATTTATTCATTTTGATGAGATTGCAATAGGAGATTTTTTTTCATTTGTTTTTAAGCGTTTTTTCTTTTTGGTAATAGTATTAACTCTAAGTATACAAGAGGCAGTAGGACTATTGAAATTGATTACAAAATATTTCTCTATAATTCTATTTGTTTCTATGTTATTTTGGATAGTGCATCTTTTAGGGACTAAGTTACCATACAGTATAATAAGATTTCAGGATAGTGTTACTTACCCTGAATTTTATAATTACTATTTTTTTATTAAAGCCGATTATTTAACATTTTTCCCTAGATTTCAAAGTATCTTTTTGGAACCTGGGCATTTAGGGATGATATGCGCTTTTCTTTTGTTTGCCAATCAGTATGATTTGAAAGACAAATATGTGTTGTGTATATTTTGTGCTTTATTACTAAGCTTTTCACTTGCTGCCTATGTGCTATTGGGATGTGGATGGTTTTTATTTTATTTAAAGTGTGAGAAACGTAATATCATATATATTTTCTTATTGTTATCAATGATAAGTGTACTTTGCTCTTATGCTTGGGAAAAGGAAGATAATGTCGTAAATGAATATATATTATCAAGATTGGTTTATGAGGATGGAAAACTTTCAGGTGACAACCGTACAAGTGAAGATTTTGATGATTATTTTTCAAAAAAGATAATGACAAGCAGTGATTGTTTAATCGGAATTGGTCCTAAAACATTTCAAACAAAACTTTCTTTCTCAGGAAGTGGTAATTCATCATATAAAGTATTTATAGTAATGGATGGCATTGTTGGTTTATTGATAGTCTTGTTCTTTTATAGTGGAATATTGTTAAAATATTATACGCGTGAATTGTTTTTGTTATTTATTCTCTATGTGATATCATTTATTCAAAGGCCATATGCTTTGTGGGATTCTCAGATTTTAATATATATACTTTCTGCTTTTATTTTTTCAAATGAAAGAAAATACAAATTGCTTAATTAATTATTCAATAATAATACCGCATAAAAACACTCCTCTTTTATTAAGAAGATGTCTTGATTCTATTCCGGAACGTGATGATATTGAGGTTATTATAGTTGATGACAATAGTATGAATATAAACTGGGATGATTGGAAATTCAATACCAATGTTTCCCTGCTTAAAACATATAAAAACAAAGGGGCTGGTTTTGCAAGAAATATAGGCCTGAAGCGAGCTGTGGGTAAATGGATTTTATTTGCAGATTCAGATGATTTTTTTTCTCAACAATTTACTTTGTTATTAGATGGTTATAGGGACTCAGATTATGACATTATTTATTTTATGTTTACTAGTGTGTATTCTGATTCCTTGCTGCCATCAAATCGGGCCAGTTCAGCTATTAAACGATTGAAAAATGCGGATAAATCAAAGCAGCTAGATAAAGTGCGTTATAAAAATTATGCTCCATGGGCAAAAATGTTTTCACATAGTTTTCTTCAATCATTAGGTGTTGTTTTTGATGAAACAAAAGCTGCTAATGATGTTTGGTTTTCGGTATTTTCAGCTCATAATGCTAAGAAAGTATTTTTAGACAATCATGTACTATATTGTGTAACTCAAAGTAAGCGTTCTATTGAATATACGAAAAATACAGATTTGTTGCTTGATCGTTTTTATGTTTCTTGGAAGTTGAATGAGAATTTGAAGATTTGGGGGAAATATGAGTATAGGGTAAATTTATTTTATTATTTATTCGTTTCGGTTGGTGAGAAAAAGATATTTCTTATTGTTTGGAAAAAAATATTAAAAGATTATTCATTTTTCTTTTTTTGTTTTGATTGCATTATTATGCTGTTTAAAGCTATTATTTTTTTGTTCAAAAAATGATATTTTATGTATGATCTTATATTTATCACAACATTTATAGACCATAGGTGTATATCAGACTTATTGTTGTCTGTTTTAAATTCCAACTCTCAACTAAAATTAGCCGTAATTTTAGTAAATCAAACAGAGAAGTTGCTTAACTATAAATCCAATGCTATCATACATTTTTATGAAATAAAGTCTCCGCTTGTAGGCTTATCGGCCGCTAGAAATTTAGCTATCAATTTTATTTTGAATGAAAAACTAGTGGCAAAATATGTAATGTTTCCCGATGATGATACAACCTTTGATCATTGTTTTTTTATGAATTTTAAGAATGTAGTGAATAGTAATACATTAATTGATGTCTATTGTAGAAATACTAGAAAGATGTATAAACAATTACAATTAAAGGAGGGGCAAATTGTATATGATATTAATAAAGCTATGTCTGTAAATATGATAATTAAATTTGATATATTCCAGAAAGTAGGATTCTTTGATGAAGCAATGGGGGTTGGTGCCTATTATGGGGCTGGCGAGGATACTGACTATTTTTTTCGTTGCCATATGAACACTGGAAATGGATTTTATTATACACGCAAATTATGGAATTATCATCCGGCATCAGCGGTAAAATATATGGATTTATCCTTTAAGCAATTACAAAAAAGATATATAAACTACTCTCGCGGCGTTATATATTTTTATTGGAAGCATAAAAAACCATTTGGAGCTGTTGTCTGTATTTGCAAAGGAATAGTTGGTATGTGCGTTTCATTATTAAGTGGCAATTTGAAATTATCAATAGCACGATTTTACGGGGTCCTAAGCCGAATGAAGACAATGCGTGATTTATATAGAGGAATACTGCACTCTAGTAATTAACGTGAGTTCGATATAATGGTTATAATTATTTATTTGAAAATTAGGGACATAGCGATAAAAGTATTAAATTTTTAGTGACCAATTATAACATTTAATCGATTACCACTATGTTCTCAGAGTCTAAAATTACAGAGATTTATTGTATGGCCGATGATTTTTGCAAGGAATTTTCGTTTCAACAGGAAAAATATATGATTGAAGACAAGAAGGCCGGGCATCGTAATAAGCCTAACCGGATGAGTGATGCGGAGATTATGGTCATTCTTATTCTGTTCCACTCCGGTGGTTTCCGCTGCTTCAAGCATTATTACAAAGAGTATGTCTGCAAACATTTGGAACACCTGTTTCCGCACCGGGTGTCCTATAACCGTTTTGTGGAACTGGAGAAGGAGGTGTTGCTTCCCCTGACCATTTTCATAAAGAAAGTCCTGCTGGGAACCTGTACCGGTATCAGTTTTGTGGACTCCACTCCTTTACATGTCTGTCGTAACCAAAGGATTCTGATTCATAAAACATTTGAAGGGCTCGCAGAGCGAGGAAAATGCTCCATGGGATGGTTCTTCGGATTCAAGCTGCATCT